>Ga0136846_1227472_pt1 | contig 14195 bp, 14 predicted proteins | sample HopSoiMetagenom2_FD_96841 | JGI IMG/M metagenome (GOLD analysis project Ga0136846, IMG submission 96841) | Grasslands soil microbial communities from Hopland, California, USA - 2 Assembly 2016 (version 4) | ecosystem: Environmental > Terrestrial > Soil > Grasslands | place: USA: Hopland...
CTTCCGCACCTGCCGGTCCAACGTCAGGACGGTCGGTCGTGGACCTTCACGTTCCGACCGCATGCCTGGGTCGAGCACCAGCGCCCAGCCGGCACTCCGGCCCGCGGGGATCCGGATGATGTCGCCGGTGCGTAGCTTCTCGATCGACTCCTGCGCCTCGATCCGGCGGTCGAGCTTGCGCCGCTTCGAACCCGAGGCCTCGCGCTCACCGATCCGTCGCCGCAGGTCGGCGTACTCGAGGAAGTCGCCGAGGTGGCAGTCGATCGACTCCTTGTAGCCCTCGAGTGCCTCGGTGTTGCGCTGCACCTGCCGCGCCAGCCCGACCACGGCCTGGTCGGACTGGAACTGCGCGAACGACAGCTCGAGCATGTCGCGGGCCCGGGTCCGCCCGACCTGGCGGACGAGGTTGACGGCCATGTTGTACGACGGGGCGAACGACGACCGCAGCGGGTAGGTACGCGTCGAGGCCAGGCCCGCCACGGCGCGCGGGTCGAACCCCGGCTGCCAGAGCACGACCGCGTGTCCCTCGACGTCGATGCCCCGACGTCCGGCGCGCCCGGTGAGCTGGGTGTACTCCCCCGGGGTGATGTCGACGTGCGCCTCGCCGTTCCACTTGCTGAGCTTCTCGAGCACCACCGTCCGGGCCGGCATGTTGATGCCCAGGGCAAGCGTCTCGGTGGCGAAGACGACCTTGATCAGGCCGCGGGCGAACAGCTCCTCGACGACCTCCTTGAACGCCGACAGCATGCCCGCGTGGTGCGCGGCGATCCCGCGGCTCAGGGCCTCCGCGAAGTCGTGGTAGCCGAGCACGCCGAGATCCTCGTCCGGCAGGTCCGCGGTCCGCTCGGCGACCACCCGCTTGATCTCGTCGCGCTCCGACGGCTTGGTCAGCCGCAGGCCGGACCGCAGGCACTGCACGACCGCGTCCTCACAGCCCTTGCGGGAGAAGATGAAGTAGATCGCCGGCAGCAGCGCACCGGCGTCCAGCTCCTCGACCACGTCCGAGCGGTACGGCGTGAAGTGCGTCCGGGACGGCCTGCCCTTCGGCAGGTCGCGCCGCCGGCGCGGTTTGCGAGAGTCGTCACGGAAGACGCGGTTGTCGTCGCGGGCGATCCGGACCAGCTGCGGGTTGACGAGATCCCTGAGGTCGGCCTTGACCGGCGCGTTCGCCTTGGCCGGGTTGCCCGACTTGCCCGCTTTCGCTGACGTGTTCGGTGCGCCGACGCGGGCCGTCGGCGCCTCACCGGCGAACAGGTCGTGCAGCCGGTTGCCCACCATGACGTGCTGGAACAGCGGCACCGGTCGCTTCTCCTCCAGCACGACGACGGTGTTGCCGCGGACGGTCTCCAGCCAGTCGCCGAACTCCTCGGCGTTGCTCACGGTGGCCGACAGCGAGACCACCGAGACCGATTCCGGCAGGTGGATCAGCACCTCTTCCCAGACCGCGCCGCGGGCCCGGTCGGCGAGGTAGTGCACCTCGTCCATCACGACGTACGACAGACCGAGCAGGGTGCTGGAGCCCGCGTAGAGCATGTTCCGCAGGACCTCGGTGGTCATGACGACCACCGGGGCCTCGGAGTTGATCGAGTTGTCACCGGTGAGCAGGCCGACCTTGTCGGCGCCGTACCGGCTGACCAGGTCGGCGTACTTCTGGTTGCTCAGGGCCTTGATCGGAGTGGTGTAGAAGCACTTCTGACCGCGCTGGAGGGCCAGGTGGACGGCGAACTCACCGACCAGCGTCTTCCCGGAGCCGGTGGGCGCGGCAACCAGCACCTGATGCCCGTCCTCGAGGGCGGCACAGGCGCGCAGCTGGAAGTCGTCCAGCGCGAAGTCGTAGAGCGCCCGGAACTCCTTCACCGCGGGATGCTCCTGGTCCGAGCGGAAAACGGCATACTTCTCGGACGGGGTGCTCATGCGTCCAATCTATGCGACGCCTCCTACAGAATTGTCGCGGAGGCGATTCTTGACGAAGGTGGCGGCGTGGTCGAGGGCCTCGTCGGCCTCGGGAAGCATGCCGGCGAAGTACTGGTACACGTGCGGCGCTCCGGCGACCACGTCGAGGCTGACGTCGACCTCCTGCTCCGCGGCGCGGGCGACCAGACGGAGCGAGTCGTCCAGGAGAATCTCCGCCGTACCGACCTGGACCAGGAGCGGCGGGAGACCCTGGAGATCGGCGAAGATCGGGCTGGCCAGCTCGTTCTTCGCGTCGGCGCCGCCCAGATAGTGTTCAGCGGCCTCGGCCATGTTCGCGCGACTGAACAGCGGGTCGTAGTCGCCGCGCTCGTGCATGCTCGGACTGTTCAACGTGACGTCCGTCCAGGGCGAGAAGACGACCGCTCCCGCGGGCTGCGGCAGCCCCTCCGCGCGAGCCGCGAGCATTGTCGCGAGCGCAAGGCCGCCACCGGCCGAATCCCCTGCAATCACGACGTTCTGACCACTCTCGACCAGTTCACGGTACGCCGCCAACGCGTCGTGGATCGCCGCCGGGAACGGATGTTCAGGGGCCAGCCGGTAGTCGAGCGAGACCGCGGGAATGCCGCTGCGGCGAGACAGCGGCGCGGCCAGGTTCGCTCCGGTCCGGGCGCTGCCGACGATGTAGCTGCCGCCGTGCAGATACAGGATCACGCCGGCAGCGTCACCAGGGTTGTCGGGGCCGTCGACCCGCACCTCGAGGGCCGGTACGCCACCCAACGTGCGCTCGGTCAGCGTGACGTCATCGCCCAGCGGCCGGCTCGCGAACCCCGCGTCGAAATCGGCCCGCTGCTGCTCGGGGGTCCGCCCCAGCTCAGCCTTCTGCATCGTGCTCCGTGCTGCTGTGCGTTCTGCTGCGCTCATGGTGCATCTCCTGATGATAGATTCCGAGGAATATAGTTCCCTCCAACTACATTCCGAGGAATCTAATTCCATGACTGCCAGGATCGTCCTGTGACTGATCTCACAGCCTTGTTCACGGATCTGGTCCGGCTGGAGACTCGGCTTTACAACGTTCTCGATGCCCGGCTGAAGGCCGAGCACGACCTGCCGCTGGGTCAGTTCGAGTTCCTGCGGTTCATCGCGGCGCACGGCAGCACACGGGTCTTCGACCTGGCTCGCGAACTGGCGATCACCGTGGGCGCCACGAGCAAGGCCGTCGACCGACTCGAGTCCGCCGGGCGCTGCCGCCGTACGGCGAATCCGACCGACCGTCGTTCCTCGCTGGTCGAGCTGACGCCAGAGGGTGAACGGTTGCTGGCCGCCGCCACCCCGACCGTCGAGGCCGAGCTCGCCACCTGGGTCGGTTCGATCCTCCCGGCAGAGGTCCTCGAGCAGCTCGCCGTCAGCCTCTCGATGCTGCGCCAGCGAGCCGAGTCCGACCACCGCACGGATCGCGCCGAGCCAAGTGCGACATAGGACTGCTGAACGAGCGGCTACCCCAACTGATCCACGACATGACGCAGCCGGGCTCCCGTCCCTGGTGGTCCGATGGGGGCCCGGCTGCGTGCTCTGCCGACGTGTCCCGCGGCTAGCCGATGTGGTACGGGTCGCCGTACACCTTCCAGTCGAGCGGGGTGTCGAGGTTGAAGTTGCCCTTACGGAGGAACACCCGCTGTGCGGTGTCGACGCGGCTGGTGTCGCTGTGCGCCTCCTCCTGCTTCATCGCCCACACCCGCGCGTCCAGGAACGCGTTCAGGTACGTCTTCTCGCTGCCGCCCTGCGACGGCGGCTTCGCCTTGCTGAGGGCGCGTTTGCGGATGCCACCGAAGCTGGTTGAGTCGGAACCCGGACCGTGCATGACGATCGCGTCGTAGTAGCAGAACTGCCCCAGCGTGCGCAGTCCGTCGGCCTTGCCTTGCGAAACGGCCGGATTGAAGTACACGCGGTCACGCTCGTCGTTCTGGCACTGCTGGAAGACACTGTCCTTGGCCGCGGTCTTCCAGTCCTTCGTGTAGTTCGGGTCGAGACCCGAGTGCGAGTCGCTGCCGTTGACCCGGCGCAGGGCCGGCAGGTACTTCTGCAGGACGTTGTTCGGCTTGCGGTCCGCGTACAGCTCGACCAACTCGAGCATGTCGCCGGTCCCCGAGCAGAAGCCGATGATGCCCGCGGTGTAGCCGCGGCCGTCGTCGATGTCCTCGATGTACTTGTACTGCGCCTTCCAGTCCAGCGACGAGTTCTCCGCGCTACAGACGATCTCCATCGCGATCTCCTTCTTCGCGGGATCGTCCAGGCCGCTCGCCTGCACCGCGGCATCGGCGTGCGGGGCGTAGCGGGAGACGGCGAGACCGGCGGCCGGGGCTGCCGCCAGCGACAGGCCGAGCAACAACGTGGTACGGCGGGTGGGGCGGTTCTGCATGATTCCTCCGAGGGGCGTCCGAGGATGAACTGTTAGGAAGCTTTCCTATCAGATAGGACGCAGCGATGGAAACACCTCGAACGTCAAGATTTCCGCTCAGGCGAAGACGGTCAGGGCGCCCGGGGCGATGCTGACGTCGACCGGCAGCGGGCCGAGCGGCTCCCCGTCGGCGTACGCCGTGATGCCCGGCGACTCGATCCGGACCGAGCGGCCGCGCAGCGTCCGCACCCTCGGGTGGCCGACGTGCGTGCCCTTCGACAGCTTCGGGAACAGCTGCAGGAGGGTCAGTCGGGACACCGGCTCGATGATTGTCACGTCCAGCAGGCCGTCGTCGATCTCGGCGCCGGCGCAGATCTGCAGTCCCCCGCCGTACGTCGGTCCGGTGCCGACCGCGACCAGCATGGCCCTGGTCTCGATCACGTCGCCGTCGACCGTCACGACGTACTCGAGGGGTTTGAAGGTGCGCAGCTCGGCCAGCGTCGCGACCGTGTAGCGGGAGCTGCCTTTCGGCCAGCTCATCGCGTTCGCGCGTTTGTTGACGAGCGAGTCGAAGCCGCCGGCCACGACCGTGGTGATGAACTCGTCCTTCGCCACCGCGAGGTCGACCGCACGGGTCCGGCCGCCGACGATCAGGTCGGCCGCCGCCAGCGGGTCGTTCAGCGGTACGCCGATGCCGCGGGCGAAGTCGTTGCCGGTGCCGGCCGGGATGACGCTGAACGGCATGCCGGAGTTGGCCAGCACCTGGGCACCGAGGTGGACCGTGCCGTCACCACCGATCAGGGCCACTGCGTCGGCGCCGGACGCGATCACCTCGGCGGAGATCCGGCCGACGTCCTCGGCGCAGGTGGTGGCGTGGACGTCGACGGTCAGGCCCGCGGCCGCGAGCCGCTCGCGAACCATCGGCGCGATCCGGGCACCGCGACCCCGGCCGCTGGTGGGATTGACCACCAGCGCGACACGGTCGGCCATCAGTCGGCCAGGAGCTCGTCGCTGCGGCGGGCGCGGCGCTTGTCGTTGATCCGCGAGATGATCTCGGCGACGAAGAACAGCAGGCACATCGGGATCGCGAGCAGGCACATCGTGAACGGGTCACCGGACGGTGTCGCCACCGCGGCGAAGACGAAGATGACCAGGATGATGTAGGGCCGGAACTTCGCCAGCGCCGACGCCGGCACCACGCCGACCATGTTCAGCAGCACGACCACCAGCGGGATCAGGAACGCGACGCCGAAGACCAGCATCGTGCGGAGCACGAAGTCCAGGTAGTCCGGCAGCTCGACCAGGTTCTGGATGTCGAGCGGGGTGAAGCCCAGCAGGATCTCGATACCCTTCGGCAGCGTCCAGTACGAGACTGCGATGCCGGTGGCGAACAGCGGGGTCGCGATCGCCGAGAAGATGTACGCCCACTTGCGCTCGTTGCGGTGCAGTCCGGGTGCGACGAAGGCCCACAACTGGTACAGCCAGACCGGCGCGGCCAGGATCAGGCCGAACAGCGCGGAGATCTTGATCCGGAACGTCAGCGCGTTGCCGACGCCAGGGAAGGTCAGCTGCGGCGTCTTCGTCTGACCGGCGTCCTTGGCCATCGCGGCCACGCTGGTCAGGAACGGCTTGGTCAGGAACTCGAAGGCGTGGTTGTAGAAGATCCAGCCGACCACGGTTCCGACCACGATCGCGAGCACGCTGATGAGCAGCCGGTTGCGCAGCTCGACAATGTGCTCGCGCAGGGTCATCCGACCCTCTGGGTCCTTCGGGTGACGGTCCTGCTTTTCCTTCCGTCGCCCGAACTTCACCATCGACACTGGTCGGGCGTTCGACTCAGTTGGCGGTGTGCGTCGGCGGCAGGCCGTCGCCCGGCGCCTGGCCGTTCACCTGGTTCGGCTGCTGAGCCGGCTGCGGCTGCTGCACCGGCGCCTGAGCCTGAGGCTGGGTCTCACCCTCGGTCAGCTCCCCGTCCTTCTTGCGGGGACCGACCTCTTCCTCCCAGATCTTCTTCGACTTGCCGAGCTGCTTCACCAGCGCCGGCAGCTTCGCCGAACCGAACAGCAGCACGACGATCGCGAGGATGACGAGCCACTCTGCGCCCTGGGGCATACCGAGGAGCGGTGCCATGTCGATCTCCCTTTCCAACATCAACTCGGGACTCGAGCCTGAGTTCGTGGCCGAATACTACGCTGGGGCCTCTTGGTCCTGGCGGGTCTGTCCGGACCCGGCCGTGGACTGCGCTGCCTCCAGCTTGGACTGGGCGGCGACCAACTCACGCGTCAGTGCCTTGAGCTGACCCCAGGTCTTCTTCGCGAGCAGGGCGAGGACGATGAGCCACACCGCCGCCACCGCGAGGAAGAGCAGGAACCAGTACATACCCAGGAGCCTAACCGGTCTCTGGGCATCACCCACGCCTGCGGTGCGTCTGGGCGGACAACGGTGTCGGAACGTGATGGTAAAACGATGTGTCCCGGAGCGGTTCGGAGCGGCACCCCGTTGGTACGACGTGGTTCAGCAGGCGCCTGAGCGTGCTTCGGCGGGATTCAGGGCTGGTTCGGCGAGGGTGAGGGGTACGGATGGTGCGGATCGGGGTCGAGGACCGACGGGCGCGGCTCGGGCGGCGGCACCGCCTGGGGGCGGGTTGCCAGGCGGCGGATCCCGTCGAGGCAGCGGCGTCGATGGTCGCGTTGCACGCCACCGATCCGGCGACAGTCCACTTGAGCGTGGCCGCGCGAGTGCCGGGGAGTGATGTTGCCGGCACAGAGCGTGCGCTGTACGACGAACGCTCGCTGATCCGGATGCTGGGCATGCGGCGGACGGTGTTCGTCGTACCGACGCCGTTCGCGCCGGTCGTGCAGGCGGCGTGCACGGACGATATCGCGGTCAAGCAGCGGAAGCTGCTGGTGAAGCACTTGACGGAGGCGGGGGTGGCCGCGGATCCGGTGGCGGCCGGGCGGTGGCTGGCGGCGGTCGAGGAGTCGACCGCGACGGCGCTCGCCCTGCGCGGGTCGGCGACGGCACAGGAGCTGTCCGCGGACGAGCCGCGGTTGCGGACCCGGCTGAACATGGCGGCCGGCAAGACGTACGCCGCGCAGCCGTATGTGACCAGTCGAGTGCTCTTCCAGCTGTCGGCCGACGGGCGGATCGTCCGTGGGCGGCCGCTGGGGACGTGGTTGAGCGGGCAGCACCAGTGGTCGCCCGCCGAGAAATGGCTGCCGGGCGGCCTGGCCGAGCGGCCGACGGCGGAAGAGGCGCGGGCCGAGCTGGCGCGGGCGTGGCTGTCGTCGTTCGGCCCTGGTACGGCAGCTGACCTGCAGTGGTGGGCCGGGTGGACCGCCGGACAGACCAAGAAGGCGCTGGTTGCTGTGGCGGCAGTGCCCGTGGAGCTCGACGGCCAGGTCGGCTATGTCCTGCCCGGCGATGAGGCTCCTGAGGTGTCCGTCGACCCGTGGGTCGCGTTCCTTCCCGCGCTGGATCCGACGCCGATGGGATGGAAGGAACGCGATTGGTTCCTGGGTGCCCACAAGTCCAAGCTCTTCGACAACACCGGCAATATCGGCCCCACGGTCTGGTTCAACGGTCGCATCATCGGCGGCTGGGGGCAGCCCGAGTCCGGCGAGGTTCGCTACCAACTGCTCGAAGACGTCGGCGCGGACGTCACGGCCCTCGTCGAGTCCGAAGCCGCCCGCTGGACCGCCTGGCTCGCCGGCGTCCGGGTGACACCTCGCTTCCGCTCCCCGTTGGAGAAGCAGCTGAGTCAAGCCTGACCGCGACTCACGTGGGTGAGGGTCAGGTGGGGTCGTCGTAAGCCGACAGTGCCTCGCGGGCTGTGGCGGCAATCTGCGTCGTCAGGTGGGCTGGGTCGAGGACTGTGGCGGCGCCGCCGAGGCGGAGGACGAGACGTTGGAGCCAGGCGGTGTCGGCGACGCGGAGTTTGACGATGAGGGAGTTGTCGGGGCCCTCGGCGACCGACTCGTTGGGGTAGTACTCGGCGACCCAGCGGGCGGGTGGGGCGAGTTTGAGGGTGGCCAGCAGGTCCCGCTCCGACGGCTGGAACATGCCGTTCGACAGGTCCCTGGGCGTCGCCTCCGGCGGAGGTTCGCTGGGGAGATCCAGGAGCTTCACCGCGGCGATGCGGTCCAACCGGAAGAGGCGGACGTCCTCGGCGAGTCGGCACCAGGCCTCGAGGTAGCTCCGGCCCTCCGACACGACCAGGCGCATCGGATCCACGTCCCGCTCGGTCGTCTCGTCGCGTGACGGTACGTCGTACGTCAGATGCAACCGTCGCTTGCCCGCGAGGGCTCGGTTGACCGTCTCGGCGATCTCCGGCGCGGCCGGCTCGACATGCACGTGCGCAGCGGCACCCTCGCTGGCCGCGGCGGCCTCCCCGGCGGCCCGCTCCAGCTTGCCGATCGCCCGGTCGACCGCATCCCGGTCGGCGCCGGCCGTCACCTCGCGCAGCGTGCGCAGCGCGGTCAGCAGCGCCAGCGCCTCATCGGCAGCGAGCCGCAGCGGCCTGGCCAGGTAGTCCGCGTTGTTGATGTGGATGACGCCGTCACCCTCGGCCGCCTCGATGTCGATCTCGATCAGATCGCCCATCTGCGCACCCGGAAGCCCGCAGAACCACAGCACCTTCAGATCCGCGATGATCTGCTTCGGCCGGACGCCGAACTCCTTGGCGACGTCGTCGACCCGCGCGCCGTCGTTCTCTCGCAGGTACGGCACCAAGGCGAGCAGCCGCTGGACCTGGTCACGCGCATTGCTCATACGCCCGCCACCGTCCGCAGCCGCCACAGCACCCCATCGAGCACGTCACCAGGCCCTTCGACCACCGCATCCGGGCCGTACGACGCGATCTCCTCGGCCAGTACGGACGAGTCGGCATACGGGACATGCAGCAGGTCCCAGCCCTCCTCGTACGGCTCGATGGCGTTCGCGCGGCGGCGCAGGCTCACACAGGACCCGGTCCGAGCCCGCACCTTCGCCTCGGACGTCGGGCTCGGCGGCGCCAGCTCGGACACCAGCGACCTCAGATCGGTCCCCTCCGGCACGCTGAACGCTGCGGGCTCTCCGACCGTCTTCACATCCCCGGTGATCCGCGACAGCCGGAACATCCGCGTCGCCTCACGGTCCCGGTCCCGACCGACGACGTACCACCGGCCGTGCCAGGACACGATGCCCCACGGCTCCAGTGTCCGGGTGATCGGCTCCGACGCACCACTGCGCAAGTGCTGGAACCGGACCGCCTGCCGTGCGACCACGGCGGACCACAGTGGGTCGAATGCTGGCTCCGACGCCCCGACGTGAGGCTCGATCGCGCTCAGCGCCGACTGGTCGGTCTGGATGCCCGCAGCCTTCAGCTTCAGCACCGCGGAAGTCGTCGCCTCGGCCAGGCTGGCGTGCTGCCAGACGCGCGCCGCGACGCCGAGCACAGCCGCCTCGTCCGGCTCCAGATGCACCTCTGGCAGCTCGAACACGTCCCGACGGATCCGGTAGCCGACCTCGTCGGAGAAGAACTTGTCGATGGTGCCCATCTCGATCGGGATGCCGAGGTCGCGCAGCTCGTCCTTGTCGCGCTCGAACATCTTCTCGAAGGCATCGTCGGTCTGGCCCGCGTACCCCTCGACCACTTCGCGGATGCGTTCCTTGGTCACATAGGTGCGCGCGACCAGCAGGCAGATGACCACGTTGAGCAGCCGCTCACTCTTCCGCGCCGACACCCGACCACCTTACGGCCTCGTGGCGTTCAAAACCCGCCTTTCCGCACCGAAACTTCGAACACCGGTTCGACCCGCTAATCTCGCCCTGTGATCCGGTGGCGGGATGGTGTGGTGGCACAGGTCGGGCGAAGCTGGGCCGGTGCCGTTGAGCTGACTGTGACGGTCGGTGCGCAGACGGTGCGCGCACTGGCGTACCCGGAGCTGGTCGGTGCGCCGGAAGTCGGAGACCGGGTCCTGCTGAACGTCGGCGCGCTCGATCGCGGTCTGGGGACAGGTGGGTACGCCCTGGTGGTCGCCGTACCGGACCGGTTGCCGGAGGACCCGCCCGAACGCGGACATCTGGTGAAGGCCCGGTACACCCCGCTGCAGGCCATGGTGCTGGGTGCGGACGAGCAGGACTCGCCGGATCACGACGTACTCCGGGACGCGGATGACGTGTTCGGTACGCCGGTAGTCGTGGCGGACCTGCACTCCGCGCTACCCGCTGTGCTGGCCGGCATCTACGAGGCTCGGCCGATCACTCGGGTGGTCTATGTGATGACGGACGGCGGTGCGCTGCCGCTGGCATTCTCGCGGAGCGTGGCGTCGCTGCGGGACGCGGGCTGGCTGAGTGGCACGGTGACCGTCGGACAGGCGTACGGCGGGGATCGTGAAGCAGTCACCGTCCACACCGGGCTGTTGACGGCAGTTCACGTGCTGGCGGCCGAGCTGGTTGTCATCACGCAGGGTCCGGGCAATCTGGGCACTGGCACGCGCTGGGGCTTCTCCGGGGTGCAGTCAGGTGAGGCGGTCAACGCCATCGGCACATTGGGCGGTCGCGCGGTGGCGTCGCTCCGAATCTCTGAAGCTGACCCGCGGCCGCGGCACCGCGGGATCTCGCACCACAGTCTGACCGCGTACGGCCGCGTAGCGCTGCAGCGGGCGGATGTCGTCGTACCCGATCTGTCTGGTGACTTCGGCGACGCCGTACGTGATGCTGCCGAGCCGCTGAAGGCCAGGCACCGGGTGGTCCGGGTCGGCGTCGACGGTCTCTACGAAGCATTGCAGGCCGCACCGATCAAGCTCTCCACCATGGGTCGCTCGCTGGACGAGGACCGCGCCTACTTCGAGGCCGCCGCGGCAGCCGGCCGCCACGCTGCCGGACTGGTGGACGTGCCGTGATCATCACCGCAGCGAGCTTCCCGACGCCGGACCTGATCAAAAGGACCAGCAACCCGGCCCAGTGGGACCAGCAGGGTGGGTTCGCCAAGTTCCAGGCTGCGGCAGCGAACGACGCGCTGGCCTGGCTAGGTCCGCGGCTGGACGCCGCCACCACGCCGTTCGAGCGCGAAGCGAACTTCCTCCAGCTCTACCGGAACCTGGCTGAGTGGCGGTACCAGCTGGCCGCCCATCGCGAGGAGGGCCGGAGCCCGAACGCCGAGCTCGAGCAGTACCGGACGCCGATCGCGGCGGACAAGGCCATGGTGGACAGCTTCGGTGCCGGGTTGCGCAGCGAGGGCGGCCGGATCGACGTCGACACCGGGACGATCACGAGCGGCATCCAAACTCCGGCGAGCCGCTTGTCGGCACGGCTCGGCAAGATCATCCGGGCCCGATTCGACGCCGAGGCGCCTGGCAAGGACAGCCTGCAGAACCGGGTCACGGTCCCTGGCGGACAGGTCATCGACGGGAACCTCTTGCTTCGGGGCGGGCTGGCGGCGAGCGCACGCGGCCACGAGCGGCCGATCGCCGGGTACTACGTGACCGTGACCGGCGAGCAGAAGGACCGGCACGCATTGCAGCGGGAGGCGTTCGGCCTGCTCGCGAACCTCGAGGGGCGGCGGGCTGTCGGCGAGACCGACCTGTTCCAGGACCGCAACGCACGGCTGGCGTTCGTCCAGGCCGAGTACTTCCTGTATCAGGGCCCGGAGTACGAGCGTGGCGGCGACGCGATCATCCGCACCTTGCTGGTGACCGCGCACGCACGGGTCTTCAACGAAGCGCTCCGGCTGCCGCAGGACATCGACGTCATGGCGTACGCCGCGGACCAGCAGGCGTTCTACGAACACGTCGGCCGCACTCAGTCGATTGTGACCGGCGGTACGACGCAGAGCACCGTCAGCCGGGAGGCTGCGGCAGTCCGGCCGCAGGACCGCTCCTCAGGTCTGCAGCGCGGCTGAGCAGTGGATTTAGGTCCACCTGGAGTGTGGTCGCAGTACTCCTGCTGCCGAAGCCCTCGGCGGTCACGCTGGGAACATGGGAACGATTACTCGGGCTGAAGCCCCGTTGACTGCTCGGTCGGCGACGAATTGGTGGCTGTTGGCCGTGGGCGCCGGAGTCGTCGAGACCCTGGTCCAGGTCGGCGTCGCACTGGGGAGCGACGTCTCGACGTCCGCGATCGCCGGACAGATCGCCGTCCGTGCGATCATCTACGGCGCGCTGTTCGTCGTCATCGACCGATACTTCCGCCGCGGAGTGCGCTGGGCGCGCGTTCTGCTGGCCGGAGTGCTTGGCACCGTCGGCGTGGTCTCGCTGGTCACCGAACCGATCGGCTGGCTGGTCGACAACGGCGACTTCTCGACGATCCACTGGTCCGCCGGCTTCCTCGTCATCGCCGCACTCCGCGCCGTGCACCTGACCGCGGTGATCAGCGCGCTGGTCCTCACCTTCCACCGCGACACCACCCGCTGGTTCGCCGACGGCTGAGGGCCGGTCTCCCGTTCGGGAAACCGGCCCTCGAAGAATGCTGCTGTCCTACTGGCCCGTCTGCTTCGGTGCCGGGAACGCGTTCAGGACGTCGATGACCGCGAACGCGTTGACCGTCTTGCCGGCCTGGTCCTTCGACGGGGGAAGCTCGACCAGGACCCGGCTGCCGATCGGTATGCCGGCAAGCCCGTCGAGCGCACCGGTCTGGCCGCTCGGACCCGGTCCGACCTGGAGCTGGTCGGTCGGTGCACCGGGCTGCGCCGGTTGACCGTTGGCGGCGGGCTGGCCGTCCCAGGTGCTCGCCTGCTTCTTGCCGGTGTAGTCGTACACGACGTACCGGCCGATCAGCTGGCTGGACTTCTCGATCGGCTTGCCCTTGCCGAGCGCGATGACGATCGGCTTGCCGGGCTTCGCCGGCGGCTTCGTTCCGGCCGGGACGGTGACCTTCGGCTCGGCGTTCAGCTCGCCGGTGACCTTGATCTTGCTGGCCGCGGAGGCCGCCGGGGTGGCGTCCAGCGGCGTGTCGTTGGCCGCCGCGCCGACCAGGTCGACGACGAAGATCAGCGTGTCGTCACCCTTGATGCCGGCCTGCTCGTTGCCGGTCGACTTGTAGCCCTTGTCGGCCGGGATCGACAGCAGCACGCGGCTGCCGATCTTCTTGCCGACCAGGCCTTCGTCCCAGCCGGAGATGACACCGCCGACCCCGATCGGGAACGACGACGGCGCGCCGCGATCGTAGGAGTTGTCGAAGACCTTGCCATCGCGCCAGATCTGGCCGAGGTAGTTCGCGGTGAGCAGCTCGCCCTTCTTGACCTCCGGACCGTCGCCCTCCTTGAGGACCGAGGTCACCAGGGTCTTGTCCGGGTCGCCGTCCCGGTGGGTGATCGTCGGCTTCTGACCGAAGTCCGAGGTCACCTTGATCCCGCCGGCCCCGAACTCGGACTTGGCGTCGGATCCACAGGCAACCAGGGAGGACCCCAGCGCCGCGACCACGACAAGACTGAACAACTTGCGCACGAAACCAGCACCTCGAACATCCCGGCGCCGAAGTGCGCCGCTCGACTCAGGTCAACAACGCGGACCACCCTAGCCTGCGGGACCAACCCCGGAACCGGTCGTCCGCGTCACCATTGCATCACGCCGCCCTGAATCTCGGCGCTCAGAAGCCGACGGCGTTGTGCGGTGCGCGATCCGGTCGCAGCAGTGCGTCCAGACGGGAAACCGCTCCCCGCGTGTGTTCACCGATCCGGCCGGCGTAAGCAAGCTCACTCGCCCTGACCCCACCGAGGTAGAGCGAGCCCAGCTCGTTCACGCTCAGACTGAGGTCGGCCGTGCCTGATGTCGCCGTACAGGAAGCACCGTCTGGTGCCGCATCGAGCCGCCACTGCCCACCGCCGTACAGCTCGTCAGCCACCTCGACAACCAGGGAATCGGTCGCAGCGTACGTACGTGCCTCCAGGGCAGCCGGTACGTCGAGA
>Ga0136846_1214062_pt1 | contig 14194 bp, 17 predicted proteins | sample HopSoiMetagenom2_FD_96841 | JGI IMG/M metagenome (GOLD analysis project Ga0136846, IMG submission 96841) | Grasslands soil microbial communities from Hopland, California, USA - 2 Assembly 2016 (version 4) | ecosystem: Environmental > Terrestrial > Soil > Grasslands | place: USA: Hopland...
GCCGCTCCGGCTTGTTCGCGGCCGCGGCGCGCTGCCCCGTAGCCTGCCGGTCACCGCCCGGCCCGCCACCCGCCTCGCACCGTGACCGGAGGAGCAGACGGTCCACCGGGCCACGCGACGACGCCGAACCGGTTCCGCCCCGCCGCGACCGGATCAGCGGAACATCGAGCCGGCTATCACCGGATCGGTGGAGCATCGAGCCGGCTCGTCCGGGCCGGCGGGTGGCCGACGGCCGTCACCTGCGTCCCAGGAGCCACCGGACCCCCGCGGAGGCCAGCTGGCCGACGGAGCAGAGCCAGCCGAGCCGGTGGCACCCCGGGATTGAAGACTGGTTACCTGAGTCGGGCCTTGTTAGTGCGCACTGCGCGTCCGTGGACGTGGCCGAGTGCCGCCGGAACGCTCGCCGCTGAAACGTGGCCCAGCTCAGGGCCGCACCGTCCCTTTGCTGGTCCACGTGACCCCTTTGTGGCGGCACAGGCAGAAGGGATGCCCGACCGGGTCGGTGTAGACCTGCCAGCCGTAACCCTCGGGGCCGGTGAAGTCCTTTTGCAGCGTCGCGCCGAGCTTGACGACACGGCGCTGTTCAGGCTCGATTTCGCCCACTTCGAAGTCAAGGTGGTACTGCTTGGGGTGTTCGCCGTCGGGCCAGCGCGGAGGGCGGTAGTCCGCCACCCGCTGGAAGGCCAGATCGACCTCGCCGAAGGTGATGCCGGCGAAGTTGCCGTCGCTGCCCTCCATGAGGGCGCGGCCTGTCACTTGTGAGTAGAAGGCCGCCAGCTTCATCGGGTCCGGGCAGTCGATGATGAAACCCAGGAGCTGCAGCATCAGGCGATCGTCCCACAGAGCAGGGGCGCGCCCGCAGGGCGTCGCCCAGGCGATACCGCTGACCGTAATTTCAAGTCGACAGGCCCCGCCAGACCCGCGGCTCGCCCAGCAGGGGGTACTACACCACGGGATTGAGGCGCACCGTGCCGGTGACGAGAGGGCAGGGATGGCCAGCTCGAACCTGCGGGCCGATCGCCTGGTTGGCCGCGGCGGAAGCCCCTTCGGGGAGGCGGACTAGGGAGTTTCTCTAGGGCCCTTTTCTCCCTATGAGACCGAAAGTAGAGGTGTCCGCTAGGAACAACCGACAAAGGAGGACCTGAAAATGGGCACGCATTACTACACCCCAGCCGAGCAGGCCAGCAGCCGACCGGGCACCGGCCGGATCGAGGGCTGGGACGCGACCATCAGACCAGTCACGCCGGAGGGCTCCCGCAGGCGCATCGGCGTGGGCGTCGATGCCGAGAAGCTGTGGGCGGGCGGGGCGGCCAGCGCGGTCATCGCCGGGCTGGTGGCCCTGGTCGGCGTGCTGGTCAGCCGGTGGCTGTTCAAGGTCCCGGTGCTGGCACCGTGACGGGACGGGGCCTTCGGTGACGTGCACACCACCGCCTTGATCCTGGCCTCCGTGGCGGCGGCACTTGCTGCCACCGGGCTGATGCACCTACTGATGCTGGGCACCTTGCGGCCGCTACTGTTCTTTGGCTGGATCGTGGGCCTGGTGACCACGATCACGGTCGCCTTTCCGTTCGGCACCGCCGCCGCGCTCGACGCCAAGATCGCCACGGCGATCGTCAGCCTGGCCATTGGCGTCGCGACCGGAACGCTTATCGGCGGGGTCGCAAGCAGCAGGAGGAAGGGTGGTGCAGGCATCTGGGGGAACCCCGGAACCCCCGGGCCCCGGAAAACCACGGCCTGGTTCCGAGGTTACCCCAGACCCCCTCCTGACCTCCCCAAGACCACGACACACCCCGCCGCACCGATCACCGTGGAAGGTGCGCGGCACTGCCGCCGCGCTCCACGCGGCACACGCTCCTACCGCGCTGCGCTCATCCGACGAGGAAGCCCGCAAGGTAGCTGGCCGCTCCTATAGGTCCTTGAGCGCCTGATGCACCCGGCGAAGCAATTCCAGATCGGTATTGGGCTCGGGCGCCAGCGTGGCGGGCGAACCGGGAGTACGGCGGGGCAGCCCGGCCGACGCTAACGCGTCCGGCTGTACGGCCAGCTCCGCCCATACGCACTTGCCGTCCTTGACGGGCAGGTAATCCCACCGCTCGCACAGCGCCGCGACGATGGGCAGACCCCGGCCGTTCTCGCTGTCCATCCCGGCGTCCTTGAGCACGGGCGCCGCAGGGTTGCGGTCCCAGACCGCGAGGACGACGCTGCGCTCGAACAGCAGGAGACGCACGTGGATCGTGGCCAGCCCGGCCAGTTGCGACCACCGGGGCTTGGCCTCGGTGACCCCGGTGGCCTGCACGGCGTTAGTAACCAGCTCGCTGATCACCAGCTCGCTGTCTTCCGCCAGGGACGGCAGTCCCCATTGCCGCAGGATGTGGTGCACGAACGTGCGGCTGAACCGCACAGCGCTCAGGACGGCAGCCAGCGTCAGGTCCTCGGCGGCGTGCGGTGTCACCGCCAGTCCCTCAGCAGGCGCCTGCCGGTCAGTTGGCACTCCCACCAGCGCACTCACCCTCCCCGACGACTCGGGTACCCGTACCTCACTGCATAGGCGAGGTATATGTTCGTCTATCATCCATCCGCTTACCCTTAAAACGCAAGGTAGTCGTTTGATAATCAGTCGAACGATTTAAGCCAGGCGAGACGTCTCGTCCGGTGACCAGGGACGCGGGTACCATCTAGGCGAATGAGAGGTCCGACAGTGCCTACCAAGCGGGCAAAGCCACCGACTGTCCGGCTCCGGCGGCTCGCCGCCGAGCTACGGCGCCTGCGCGGCGCCGCCCAGCTCTCCCGGGAGAACGTAGAGGAGCAGACCGGCATCAACGAAGGCACCTTGTACCGGCTGGAAACCGCCCGCGCCCGACCGCAGCGCCGCACGCTGATGACGCTGCTCGACCTCTACGGCGCGGAGGACTCCCTCCGCAAGGACCTGCTCGCCATCTCCCGCAGCGCCGATGACCAGGGCTGGCTGCGGCCGTACCACTCCGCCCTGCCCGAGGAATACACCGCCTACATCAGCTTCGAAGCCGAAGCCCGGTCCGTGCGCAACTACGAGTCGCTGTTCATCCCCGGCCTGCTCCAGACCGAGGACTACGCCCGCGCCGTCATCACCGGCGTCCTGCCCGGCGCCGCCCCGGACCAGGTCGCCCAGCGCGTCCAGGCCCGCATGGAACGCCAGCAGCTCCTGGACCGCGAAGACCCGCTCGAACTATGGGCGGTCATTGACGAAGCCGCCATCCGCCGCCGCGTCGGCGGCCCGAAGATCATGCATGCCCAGGTCGCCCACCTGGCCGAAGCGGCGGCCCGGCCCAACATCACCATCCAGGTCATCCCGTTCGAGGCCGGAGCGCACCCCGGAATGCCCGGCTCGTTCGTCCACATGGACTTCAAGGACCCGCTCGACCCCGAACTGGTCTACATCGACACCATGGCCGGAGACCTGTTCCTCGAAGCCGACGCCGACCTGCGCCGTTACCGGTCGATGTTCGATCACCTCCGCGCCACTGCCCTCAGCGCTGCCCAGACCAGTGACCTGCTCGCATCTACCGCCGCAACCATGAAAGGAGGATAGACATGGCCAACGAGACCGGCCCTGCCCCGCTCGCCTGGTTCACCAGCACCCGATCATCGGGCAACGGCCAGTGCATTACGTGCGCCCGGCTGCCAGGCGGCGGCATGGCCGTCAAGGACTCCAAGCACCCCCACAGCCCGGTACTGCTCTTCACCCCGGCCCAATGGCGGGCATTCACCCACGACCTCCGACGCGATGACCTTAGCTAACCCCTCACCCCAACCCACCACACCCTGAAGGCCGTCTTCCATCCCGAGAAGGCGGCCTTCCACGTCTCACCACGGCCCTGCCTGAACCCTCCTGCCCGGTTCATCGCTACCGCCAGCGGGGGCAGCGATGACAGCCTCCTACCTCGCTCGTCGCTTCAGGCACATATGAACCGTGGAACAAGGACGGCCGGCACGCTACCGTCCACGCCGAGATCACCGAGAACACCCTCCGGGCAGTGCCCGGCATCCTGGACCCAGACCAGGACGGCTACCACGACACCAACCCCGCACCCAGCGCAGATGAGACGGCCAATCTAGGACATTTTGTTCAGCACCCCTAGAAGGTACGCCGGGGGCACACCGAGTCCCGGGGGGTTGAGGGACTATCCGTCTCGGGAGTGTCCGGTTAGGGAAGCTTGACGAGGAGGTTGAGGACGCGGGTGAACTGGGTGGCGCTGAAGTTGTCGTCGCTGATCAGGGAGACGGCGGCCAGGCCGGGGCCGCCCACGATGGTCATGCCCTCGTAGTTGTCCAGCAGCGGGTTGGCCTGGGTTTCCCGGGACGGGGCGCCGAGGGTGGGGCACTGGACCAGGTTCGCCACCAGCTTCTTGCTTACCACGTCGCTGGCCGGGGCCTGCGACAGGTTGGCCACGTCGCTGACATCGGGCGCGGAGTCCGCGTTCTTGACCGCGTAGAGTTCCTCGGAGTTCCCGGCCGTGGTGGAGAACGCGGCTTCCTCGACGAGCAGGGAGTCCCTGCCGTAGGCCTGGACCTCGGGGATGCGGTTGCCGGTCTCGGTCCGGTAGGCGATCTGCCTGGTCAGCTGCCACGTCCCGGTCCGAGCCTGGTCGTAGACCAGGAACCGGTGAAGGGTGGCGTCGCCGCTGGCGGAGACGTCACCGGACAGGGCCCCCTCCATCGAGGAGATGATCTCGTGGCCGGAGCGCGAGATCGTGAGCCCTTCCAGGGTGGCGTTGCTGGTGGCCTGGCCGTCCGGGGTGGTGCCGGTCACCGCGAACCGGGCCGGGATGGGCAGGGAGGCCTTTTGCACGCCGTCCCGGCCGTAGATCCTGATCGACGGCTCGGTCTCGGAGCTGACCAGGTAGTCGCCGTCGGGCAGCACGGCGAGGCCCTCGTTGTCGGAGTTGGTCCCGTCGTAGGCGGTTCCGTCGGGCTTGCGCAGCACGAGGGGGTCCCGGGTCACGGCGGGGTGGGCCAGGTTGCGGAAGAACCAGATGCGCGCCGGGTCGGTGCCGTGGTTGTCGACCGCGGAGACCCAGGCGGCGGAGCGGGCGTCGTAAGCCAGCGAGGAAAGGCCGCCGAGTTCGACGCCGTGGTAGACGAGCTTGTCGAGGCTGTCGCTGAAGCTGACGGCGAAGCCGGCCGGCGGGCAGGCGCGCGAGGCGAGGCCCGTGACCGTGGCCTGCCCGATACTGGTGGCCGGCTGGGCGTTCGCGCTCACGGCCGGGGCCAGCGTCAGAGCGGCGGATGCCGCGGCGGCGGTAGCGATGAGCCAGGGTCGTGCGAGTGCCATGGTCAGCCCTTTCCGGTACGACAGAGGTGGAGAGTCCACGTCTATCGTGGCCGGGCGACCGGACGGCGTCACTTCGCCGAAGACGGACCGAACGTCACGGGTACCGGAGGCCGCCGGGGCTACCGGCCGGCCTGGTACGCGGGGATTTCCGGCCGGGCCATGGGCGGGCGCTCGAGAAGCTCGGTCAGGTGCTCGTCGAGCCGCAGGCCGCCGGGGGCGGCAACGGCGTGCAGGTAGGTCTCCGGTCCGGGCATGCCCCACGGGCCGGGCGACCGGGGCGCGGGCACCGGGTGGTCCAGGGCGGCAACCCGGCGGGCCAGCGCGCGCAGGACGGCGGAGCTCATCCTGGTCAGATCCCACAGCGGCTGGTGGCGGTTCTGCCGCGAGCCGAGATCGGTCTGGGCCATCGCGGGCAGCCCGGCGTCGCGCAGCACGTCGATCAAGATCGCGATCTCCACCGCGTAACCGGTCAGGAACGGGGTGCGCAGCAGCAGGTCCCGGCGGGCGGCGAACTCGCCGGCCAGCGGCTGGACGAACCCGGTGAGTTCGGGGAAGAAGAAGTTGAGCAGCGGCTTGGCGGTCAGCTCGGTGACCCGGCCGCCGCCGTCGGCGACGGATTCCTCGCCGCTGGCGAACGGGCGCCGGTACGCCGCCTTGCTGAACTGGACGCCGGGGATCATCAGCAGCGGGCCGAGCGTGCCGTAGATGAAGTGCTCGCCGAAATCACGGGTATCGGTGTCGGCGAACATGACGATGTCGCCGCGCGCCACGGACAGGGCGCGCCACATCGCGTCACCCTTGCCCTGGGCCGGGCCGTACTCCGGCATCAGCGCGTTTTCGGAGTAGACCTCGGCGCCGTGCGCCCGGGCGATATCCGCGGTGCCGTCCGCCGAATCCGCGTCGACCACCAGTACCTGGTCGATCAGCCCGCTGTGCTCGTTCAGCCGGGCCACCGTGTCCAGGATCGGGCCGATGGTGGCCGCTACTTCCCGGGTCGGCAGGATCAGCGTGACCGCCGGATGGCGCACGGCCGGCCCGGACAAGGCCAGGCGGCTAAAATCCCGGTGATGAAAAGATCTCTGCTCGAACCAGTCCCAGACGATCATTTCCATATGCGACCCTCGTTTCGGCCTGCGCATTTCGCATGATGAACCGGCGAAATGCCGCTGTGATAATTCCCCGTAATGCCGTACCGCTAGTTTTTCGCTTTTCGCTGTAGCGGATGGGATACGGTATCCCGGCAATGTTTATGCCGGACGACAACGTGTTACGTCCGAGTTAAATTCGCACGGAAGAATTTCTCCCAGGTGATCGGTTTCAAGGCAGCTCGCCAGGTTCTCCAGGCCGCAGATGCCACTGGCGCCTGCGCAATGGTCCATGCTGCGCCCCGCATCGCCGGGCATAGCATGGACCACCCTCATGCCGCTCGGACGGTCAGCCCGCGCGGGACAGCTTCGGTGACGGCCATGATGAGCTGCGCCACCTCGTCGGGATGGAAGACCATCGCCAGGTGCCCGGACGCGGGAGCGATGGTCGCGGCGCCCATGCGCTTGGCGAACTGACCCTCGACCGGAGGACCGCCCTGGGCGAGCAGCGCGCTGATCGATTCACCCTCGTCCAAACCGAACGTCGCGATGTAGACCAGGCCGACGGCATTCGGCGCTTCGGCCCCCAGGGCGGTGATGATCTGCCAGTGAGGATTCCGGGAACTGCGGTGCCGTGACTGTGTAGCCGTCGGCCTGCAGGCGCTCGATGACGGCACTCCAGCACGAGCCGTCGGCCCACGCGCCGTGGACGAGGACGATATTCGGTCGGGGATGGGCCGATCACGACCAGGGCCATCCAGCGTCGGTCGGCAGAGGCTGTCTGATGGCCTTGCGCGACAGCTGACGAAACTCTCCTGGTGAGCGATGTCCGTCGAAGCGCGGATCGCTACCGGGGCCTGAGGCAACGATTTGCTCCGTGAGCGGGGGATGGCAGTCCAGGCGGCGGCGCCTGGCTTCAGGACGGTGTGCTCGTGGCTGTCGCGGGCCCGGCCGACGGCCTGCCGTCGTGGAGGGCAGGTCGCGACTGGGCTTGGCCCTGACCGCGACGGCGGCCCTCGAGGCGGGCGGGGACAGGCCAGTGGACGCCGGTCGCCCAGCCCAGGCGCTCGAAGACGCGGATGACGGCGGCGGAGACATCGACCTGCCCGGGGTCGGCGCCATGCCGGGCGCAGGCCGGATCGGAATGGTGCATGTTGTGCCAGCTCTCACCGAGCGACAGCAGCGCCAGCGGCCACAGGTTGGTGGCCCGGTCGTAGCGGCGGGTGGTGAAGGGGCGCGCGCCGATCACGTGGCACAACGAGTTGACGCTCCAGGTGACGTGCTGCAGCACAGTCACGCGGACCAGCCCGGCCCACAGCAAGGCGGTCAGCGCGCCATGCCAGCTGCCGCCGATCACCCAGCCCAGGCCGAACGGCAGGCCGAGCGACACGGCACACAGGACCGGGAAGGCCGCCGAGATCGCCCGCATGGCCGGGTCCTCCGTCATGTCCGGGGCGTAGCGTGCGGCCGGGGTGGGGTCATCGCGCAGCAGCCAGCCCACATGCGCATGAGCCAGGCCGCGGAGCTGCCCGGGCAGGTGAGTGCCGTACCGGTACGGCGAATGCGGGTCCCCGGGACGGTCGGTGAAGGCGTGATGACGACGGTGGATGGCGACCCAGCCGATGACATCACCCTCGAAGCTCATCGATCCGACGATAGCCAGCGCGGCGCGGAGCGCGGGCGCCGCCGTGAAGCTGCGGTGGGTGAGCAGCCGGTGGAAGCCCACGGTCACTCCGAGCCCTGTCACCAGGTAAAAGGCCACCGCGAGCAGAACATCCGCCAAGCCCAGGCCGTGGCCCCAGGCCAGCCATACCGCTACGCCGAGGCCGGCGAACGGCACGGTGACGATAGCAAGCGTCACCACGACCTGGACCGCGTTCGCGACCGTGCGCGACGGGGTACCGCCGTCCAGGAATGGCTCGGTGCCTTCGTAATGAGCAGCTTGCTGACCGGTCATCGCGGTTGTTCCTTTCTGGGCGATGCCGGAACCGCACAACATGGCATCGGCCAGGCCTGGGTATGCGCGCGGCAGGGCCAGCGGGTTGCGCTGAATCGACAGGCCTGATTGTCGGCCGTGCCATTTAATCGCGTTGCGAGTATCGGCCGGGGGCTCCAGCCTTCCGCTGGCGATAGCTCCGCACCCGTCGTTCCCGGGCATGAAAAACTCCGGATCCCGTGGCAGAAACCCGCTACTTACCGGGCTGTCACCGCTGCCGGGGTCCGAAGCAGCACTTTTACTTTACCCTGTATTTTTCCTCGCAAACGCGGAGTAAGGCGGCTCTGCCGGCGGGGCAGTGAGCCGAGCGCATCGAGCGAGACCAGCACGCGGGTGGCAGCCGTCAGGCCCGGTCCGGGCGCGCTGAGGACGCAGCCCGGCCGAAGCGGCAATGCAGCGTTATGGCGGCGCTGGAAACAGCCGCCCACCCGCACCACACCGAAGCGAACCCGGAAATGGTGAGGCGGGCGATGATGACGACGGCAATCAAGTTGACGACGCCGAACAGCACGACGTTGCGGTAGCCCGACATCAGCAGCGGACCGCAGACGGCGACGACGTAGAGCGAGACGATCACCAGGCCAGCGGGCACACTGATGCCGTAGGAGAGGTGGTACGGGGCCAGCCTCACCCCGACGGGGCCACGGATCATGGCCGCGAGCAGCGTCACGGCGATCACGGCCCCGATCAACGCGAAGGGGGCCATGGCCTGCTTTCGTCTCCGGACCGGCTCCGCCGCGATGACGGCCAGGGGGACGAATACGGGCAGCACGACGAAAGCGATCAGCAGGTAAGCCCACAATGCGACATGACCGATCCCGCGCGGCACATGGCCCTGGAGCCATAGCCAGACAAGTGCCTCGATGAACTGATGGGCACCAAGCAGCGCGGGGATCCACGCCAGAGCGATGAACTCGCGGCGCCTGCCGATATGACGGACGGCATCGACGCCGATGGCGCATATCAGCAAACCGCCGCTGACGTCCGCCTGGGGTGAGAAGCACACGCGGTTCCCTCTCTGGCTGGGGTGCGGTGCCAGGGGTTACGGCCGGGGCGGTTGGCTGGCCGACCACGAGCATACGCGCGGCGGGGCAGCCGGATTCGCCGTCAGCGGCGCCCGATGCGCTCACGACTACGGCACCGGATGCGGGACTAGGACGCAGTCCCCGCAGTAGCGGGCGGTCCCGGGCGGCGACAGCCGGTAGATCAGGCAGCAGTTCCGGCGGCGGAAGCCAGCTCCTGGGCTCCCCCGGTAGGTACCCGTCAGGGCCGGGTAGCGCAGCATCGCCGTCGCGGCGCCGGCCGCCGAGGCACCCAGGCCGGGCCGGGCCTTCGTGATCATGGTGGCGGCGCCGTTGACGGCTGAGGCGACGTTGCCCCAGAGCACCTGCGGGGAGACCGCCATCGCCTCGACGGCCCGGGTGATCTGCTCGACGGGACCGGCTAGCAGGCCGCGGCACGCCGCCTCCGGGGTCGCCGGGCCTGGCGGAGGCAGCTCCGGCAGGGACAGCCGGAAGGGGCCGCCGAGTGCGGGGATCCAGCGAGCCTGGGCGGTGTCGACGGGCAGCGCCCAGCCGATCGCGGCGGCGCCGAGGACCGGTGACAGCAGCCGGGCGCACAGCCCGAGCTGGGCGACCGAGGCCGCCACCCGGAACCCGACGTCGGCGGCCGCGCACCCGGCGGTAGCGGCGAGCCGCTCGCGGACCTCGCCGATCCGGGCGGCCAGCGCGCCGGTCAGCTCGCCGAGCGGGTGCCACGGCGGGCACAGCGGCGAGCCGGGCGGATGAACCTCCACCGCGAAGTAGGGGCCGAGCGCGGCCAGCTCGCCGAGCAGGCCCGCGGCGGGGATCGCCCGTTCCCCTCCATCCGGCCAAGGTGCCGGATCAGCTGCCATCGGGGTAGCCGCCGCGGTGCCGGGACTGCCCGGCTGGCCGCAGACCAGAAGTGGAGGCGGAGCTGGGAGCGGAAGCGGCCGAGGGATCGCGGGCAGACTGCGGACCGGCGGTTGCCGTGAGCAGGCCGGCCGAGCGGAGGCGCTCGTCGGTGGCCGCTTTCCCGCTGGCGTCCGCTTTCCCGTCGGCGTCCGCGACCGGCCAGCCGCTCCGGGCGAGCAGGTCCTCGGCCTGGCCCGTCTCGAAGGTGGACCTGACCGGCTCCCCCATCGCGGCGACCGCGGCCTCGAAGCGGGCCCGGTTCCCGTCGTCCGGCCGGGACACGGACGCGCTGATGGCCAGCTGGCTGCCGGGCGCGGCGACTTGGCGGAACTGGACCAGGACGCTCTCCAGGACGGCGAGCTCGAGGTAGACGGCTACCCCTTCGAGCAGGAACAGGCTGGGCGCATCCGCGTCGAGCCCGGCCTCACGCAGGCGGGCCGCCACCGGGTCCCGGGTGAAGTCGGCTTCGACGAACCGCACCCCGGCCGCGGCGATGCCGAGCCGCTTCAGCCGGGCGAGCTTGTCCCGCTGAGTCGCGGGGTGGTCGACCTCGAACCAGCGGACGCCTGGCTTGGCGTAGCGGAGCGAACGTGCGTCGTATCCAGCCGCGCCGACCACGATCTGCCGCCCGCCGCGGTCGATGGCGCCGGTCACGGTCCGGTCGAAGAACGACGTGCGCGCCGCGAGGTAGTCGCGCATCCGGCTGGCCGAGACCACCAGGCCGTCCGCGACGTCGGCGGCCAGCGCCTCGTCGGCGGCCGGATCACCGTAGTCCGTAGCGACCCGGGTGAACCCGAGCCGGTGCGCCGCGACCCGCCGCGCGGTGACAGAAGGACCCCCGTCTTTCATTTGGCCCATTGTGTCACGGCGCTACTGTGGCCAGCATGGCGACAGACTCCGCGCACCGCCGCGTCCGGCTCGAGCGCATCGAGAACGGCACGTTCCTCGTCACCAACGACCGCGGCGGCCAGCTCCGGATCAGCAGCGGGATCAGCGGCAGCAGCGACTTCACGCCGGTCGACCTGCTGCTCGCCGGGATCGGCGGCTGTACCGCGATGGACGTCGACGCCCTGACGACACGCCGGGCCGAACCGGACGCGTTCGAGGTCGCCGTGGACGCGGAAAAGGTCCGCGACGAGGCCGGCAACCACCTGACCGACATCGTGGTGACCTTCCGGGTCAGGTTCCCCGACGGCGAGCAAGGCGACAAGGCCCGGGCGCTGCTGCCGGACGCGGTCAAGAAGTCGCACGACCGGCTGTGCACGGTGAGCCGGACGGTGGAACTCGGCACCCCTATTGAGGATCGCATCGGGCCCTAGCTGTGCCAGCGGAACCGCCAGACGGCGACGGCGGTGCCGGCGACGGTCCACAGTCCGAGGTTGACCAGGTCCCAGGCCGGGAACGGGCGTACCGCGTAGGTATTCTGCAGTACCCCGGCCAGCGCCTTGACCGGAAACGCCGCGACCAGGCGGGACAGCCAGCCCGGCAGCCCGCTGAAGGTGGGGTCGAATACGCCGGAGATGATCGCGATCGGCAGGAAGCTGGCGTAGGTGACCGGGCCGGCGGATTCGGCGCTGCTGATGACCGAGCTGATGGCCAGGCCGAGCGCGGCGAAACACACCGTGCCCAGGATCAGGGTGCTGGCCAGGGCGAGCAGTTCGCCGGCCCGCGGCTCGGCGCCGAACGCGAGCCAGCCGATCAGCCCGGTGGCGGCGGCGAGGAGGATGACGGTGGCGGCCGTGCTCGCCAGCAGGCCGCCGATGTAGGCTCCGGACGGAAGCGGCGTGGTCCTGATCCGCTTGAGCACGCCGTCGTGCCGCAGCACCGCGACCTTGGTGCCGAGGTTCGCGTAGGCGGCGACGATCACGCCGAACGCCAGGATGCCGGGCACGAATACCGTGGTGTTCGGAATGGCCGTGCCCGGCAGGTGCGAGCCGGCGTTGGCCGCCCCGATGAGCAGCAGGATCATCAGCGGGAAGCCGAAGGTGAACAGCGCGTACTCGGCGCTGCGCCAGAAGCTGCGCTGCTCGAGCAGGGCTTGCCTGACGGCAAGCCGGACCGACCTGGTCACGTGCGAGCTCCGTTGTCCTGGACCGCGCACGAGTCCGGGGTTACCCCGGTGAGCTGGAGGTAGGTGTCTTCGAGACGGGGCGGGGTCACGGCCAGGCCAGCTAGGTCGCCGAGGCTGTTCTCGGCGGCCCACGCGAGCAGGAGCCGCAGGGTCATGGCCGCGTTGGCGGTATGACAGACCGACTCCGGACCGCGCGGCACCAGGTCGATCCCGGCCGGCGGCGTGACCTCACCGTGGCGCAGCGCGGGCGGCGTGATGAAGGAGATGCGGGTGGCCAGCCCGGCCCGGATCGCGACCTCCTGCGTAGTCCCGGCCAGCTCGATGCGGCCCGCCCGCAAGATGGCGATCCGGTCGGCCAGCCGCTCCGCCTCGTCCAGGTAGTGCGTGGTCAGCACGATCGTCTTGCCCAGCCGCCGCAGGTTCTCGATCGCCGCCCAGCAGCGCCTGCGCGCCTCCGGATCGAAGCCGGTGGTCGGCTCGTCGAGGAAGATCAGATCAGGATCGCCGGCGAGCGCCAGGGCGAAATCCAGCCGGCGGCGCTGGCCGCCGGACAGCTTGCGGACCTGGGTTTTCCTGGCCTTGGTGAGCTCGACGACCTCGAGCAGGTCACCGAGCGGGCGAGGGTGCGGGTAGTAGCCGCGCCACATGTCGATAAGCTCGGCCACCCGGGCCTGCCGGGGGAATCCGCACTCTTGCAGGACCATTCCCGCCCGCTCGCGCAGCCTGGCCGGCTGTGCGGCCGGGTCCACGTTAAGTACCCGGACGCGCCCGGCCGATGGCGTCCTGAAGCCCTCGAGGATCTCCAGGGTCGTGGTCTTGCCCGCGCCGTTCGGCCCGAGCAGGCAGAACACCTCGCCGTAGCGGACGTCGAAGTCCACGCCGTGCAGGACCTCAGTGCCGCCGAAGCTCATCCGCAGGCCGCGGACGTGCACCGCGTGATCGTCCGCGGCGGCGCCCGGCGGCCGGTCAACTATGACACTGGTGTCAGCCATTACCGGGATTATACGAAGATGGACCATGTACACGACGAATCAACTCGGCAGGAAGGGGCCCCATGAAGCCGCCGGACGTGTCGTCGCTGCGGATGCTGCGGCGGGCCAGGGACCGGATCGACCGCGAATACGCGGAGCCGGTCGGCATCCCGGCGCTGGCGGCCGGGGCCGGCTACTCGCGTGAGCACTTCATCCGCGCCTTCCGCGCGGCCTACGGGGAGACGCCCGGCCGCTACCGGACCAGGCGGCGGGTCGAGCGGGCCTGCGAGCTGCTCCGCTCGGCCAACCTGACCGTGACCGAGATCTGCCACCTGGTCGGCTTCAGCAGCCTCGGCACGTTCAGCGCGCGGTTCGCCGAGCTGACCGGCGTCTCCCCCACCGCCTACCGGCGCCAGGCGGCCGAACGAGGTGGCCCCGCGCCCATCCCCGGCTGTTTCGTGCTGATGTGGCGGACCGGGCTGCCCGCGCCGAACGCGTCACATCCGGAGAAGCACGAGCCCGCGGGCGGCTCGTAGAGTCACCGCATGACTGAAAACCAGGCAGGTGAGGTCGCATGATCACCGGTATCTCCATCGTGTCGGTCTGGGTGCTCGACCAGGACGCGGCCAAGGAGTTCTACGAGACCAAGCTCGGCTTCACCGTCACTACCGATGTCACGATGGAAAACGGCATGCGATGGCTGACCGTCCGGCCGCCCGGGAGCCAGACCCAGGAACTGGTGCTGATGGACCCGCTGCACTCGATGCTGGACGAGGAGACCGCGCAGCAGGTCCGGGCGCTGGTCGCCAAGGGCGCGCTGTCACCC
>Ga0136846_1217183_pt1 | contig 14193 bp, 11 predicted proteins | sample HopSoiMetagenom2_FD_96841 | JGI IMG/M metagenome (GOLD analysis project Ga0136846, IMG submission 96841) | Grasslands soil microbial communities from Hopland, California, USA - 2 Assembly 2016 (version 4) | ecosystem: Environmental > Terrestrial > Soil > Grasslands | place: USA: Hopland...
CCTTTTGTGCAACACATGTGTGCCGCAGGGCTCCGAACGGGATTCCCAGCATGGGCAAAAACGCTGTGTTTCCAGCGAGTTACAAAGGGCTGGCTGGGGCGCCTGGATTCGAACCAGGGGATGGCGGAATCAAAATCCGCTGCCTTACCACTTGGCTACGCCCCAACGCGGCCGGCGCGCCCCCGTATAGCGGTGGCATCCGGGGAGTTCAATGAAAGCCTGCAACCGAACGGCTGCCGTCCCACACTACATCTGCCGTGGCCAGCCCGCGAAATTGGCCGCCAAGGAGGAATAGCGGTGGCACGCTGGATCGCACCCTGCCATGCCGCTACGCTGGCCGCAGCTGACTGGGAGGACGAAATGCGATTCGCGTATGGTCTGCTACTCGCACTGTTAGCGCTGCCCGGCGCGGCGCACGCCCAGTCATCTCAGCGGCCACTGCAGATCATCGTGCCGTTCGCACCAGGCGGCTCCGCCGACGGGATCGGCCGCATCCTCGCAACCGAGCTCAGCGCCAAGCTCGGGCGGCAGGTCTACGTCGACAACAGGCCGGGCGCCGGCGGCTCGCTCGGCCTGACCGTCCTGGCGAAGGCCGCGCCCGACGGCGACACTGTCGCGATCGCCGCCACCGGCGCGCTGGTGATCAATCCGCATGTACCGGGATCGACCGGATTCGATCCGGTCAAGGAGCTCGCCCCGGTCGCCAAGCTGATCGAAATTCCGCTCCTCGTGGTGGCCAACCCCAAGATCGGGCCGAAGACCGTCAAGGAGATGATCGAACAATCGAAGGCCAGGCCGGCCGGCTTGAGCTACGGCAGCACAGGGGTGAATTCGAGCCAGCATCTCTCGGTGGAGATGTTCAAGAAGGTGACCGGAGCCAATCTCGTCCACATTCCCTATCGCGGCAGCGGTCCCGCGGCGCTGGCCGCCGTCGCCGGCGACGTACCGCTGACTTCGACCGACCTCACAGCCGCTCACGAGAATGTCAAAGCCGGCAATCTCATCGCGCTCGGCATCACGAGCCTCAACCGCTCCAAGCTCGCACCGGACATTCCAACGCTGGCCGAAGGTGGCGTGCCGGGCTTCAGCGGCGCGCCGGGCTTCATCGGCATGGTCGCTCCGCTCGGAACGCCGCCGGCGGTGATCCGGCAACTGTCGAGCGAGATCGCCACAATCGTGGCGCGGCCCGATGTGCAGGCCAAGATCGCAACGCTCTCGGTCGAGCCGGCCTATGCCGACGAGGCCGCATTCGGCGCCGCCCTCGTCGCCGAGTCCACCAAGATCAAGGAAATCGTCAAGACGCTGCAACCGTCCCAGTAACTGACAACGCTCAGGCTGAACCGTATGACCTACCGCGCACCGGTCGCCGAGATTGCCTTCACGCTGAAGCACGGCGCGGGCCTGTCGCGCACATTGGCGCAAGGCGGCGAGCTCACCGCCGACGATGTCGACGCGGTGCTGGAAGAAGCCGGCCGGTTCGCCACCGACGTGCTGGCACCGCTCAACAGCGTCGGCGACAAGTTCGGCACGCCGTTCAAGGACGGCGCCATCACCATGCCGCCCGGCTGGAAAGAAGCCTATCGCGACTGGTCGGCGGCCGGCTGGAACGCAGTGTCGCTGCCCGCACAGTGGGGCGGCCAGGCGCTGCCGAATGCGCTCAACGCCGCCTGCATCGAGATGTGGAATTCAGCGTCGATGGCGTTCGGCATCGGCCCGGTGCTCACCATGGGCGCGGCGGAGGCGCTGGCAAACTACGGCACCGACGACCTGAAGAAGACCTATCTGCCGAAGCTTATCTCCGGCGAATGGATGGGCACGATGCAGCTCACCGAGCCGCAGGCCGGCTCCGACGTCGGCGCGCTGCGCACCAAGGCGGTGCGCGAGTCCGACGGGACTTATCGCATCTCCGGGCAGAAGATCTTCATCACTTACGGTGAGCACGACCTCACCGATAACATCATCCACTTCGTGCTGGCGCGTCTGCCCGATGCGCCGGCCGGCAATCGCGGCATCTCGCTGTTCCTGGTGCCGAAGTTCCTGGTGAATAAGGACGGCTCGCTCGGCGCCCGCAACGACGTCCGCGCCCATTCCATCGAGCACAAGCTGGGCATTCACGCCTCCCCCACCTGCACCATGGTCTACGGCGATAACGGCGGCGCGACGGGCTATCTGGTCGGCGAGGAGAACCGCGGGCTCGCCTGCATGTTCACCATGATGAACCTCGCCCGCCTCTCGGTCGGCCTGCAGGGCGTCGGCATCGCCGAGCGGGCGACGCAGCAGGCACTGCAATATGCCCGCGACCGGAAACAAGGCCGCGCGCTCGGTGCGGCCTCCGGATCGAGCTCGATCATCGAGCATCCCGACGTCAAGCGCATGCTGATGACCATGCGGGCGCTCACCCGCGCCGCCCGCGCGATCTGCTACGCCACCGCGGGCGCGATCGACGGCAGTCACGGCAAGAGCGACGGCGCTGCGGAGGCCGACGGCCGCGCCGCGCTGCTGACGCCGATCGCCAAGGCGTTCTCGACCGACATCGGGATCGAGGTGGCGTCGCTCGGCGTGCAGGTGCACGGCGGCATGGGCTTCATCGAGGAGACCGGCGCGGCGCAGCATCTCCGCGACGCACGGATCGCCGCGATCTACGAAGGCACCAACGGCATCCAGGCGATCGATCTCGCGACGCGCAAGGTCCCGCTTCAAGGCGGCGCGGTGGTCCGCGCCTATCTCGACGAACTCCGCACCATCGTGAAGGCGGTGCAGGCCACGAACGATCCGGCGTTCGGCGCAACCGGCGCGCGGCTTGCCGAAGCGGTTGACAGTCTCGACCGCGCCACCACGTGGCTGCTCAGCAAGATCGAGAAAGAGCCCCAGGCCGCGCTCGCCGGCGCCACGCCTTATCTCCGCTTGTTCGGCAACGCCGCGGGCGGATGCATGCTGGCCGACGAGGCGCTGGCGGCGCTCCGCATCGCCGGCGCCGAGCCCGCGTCGCGCGTCGCCATCGCGCGATTCTTTGCGGAGAACATCGCGGTGCAGGCCTCCGGTCTGGAGCGGATCGTCATTGAAGGCGCCGACAGCGTCAACGCCGCCGACGCCGCGCTGGCTTAAACGCCATGAGCGATCACATCACGGTCGCCGACCAGGGCCCGGTCCGCATCGTGCGGATGAACCGCCCGGACAAGAAGAACGCCCTCACCGCCTCCATGTACGCCGCGATGGCCGACGCGCTGGAAAGCGCCAATAGCCATCGAGACATTCGCTGCGTGGTGATCGCCGGCCTGCCCGGCGCATTCTCGGCCGGCAACGATCTCGCGGAGTTTTCGCAAGCGGCCACGTCCGGCGAAGGACTGGGATCGCCGGTGATACGCTTTCTCCATGCGTTGGCGCGATCCGAACGGCCTTTGGTCGCGGCAGTGCAAGGCCTCGCGGTCGGGGTTGGCACCACCATGCTGTTGCATTGCGACCATGTCGTTGCCGCCACCGATGCCCGCTTCTCGACACCGTTCGTCAATCTCGGCCTCGTCCCCGAGGCCGGGTCGAGCCTCTTGGCCCCTCGTCTGATGGGACACCGGCGCGCCTTCGAGCTTCTGGTCATGGGCCGGCCGCTCGACGCCGCCGCGGCGCTTAACTGCGGCCTGGTCAACGCGGTGGCGCCGGCCGGCGACGTCGAGACCGAGGCGATGAAGGCCGCGCATCATATCGCCGCGCTGCCGGCCGAGGCGGTCGCGACGTCGCGTCGCCTGATCCGCGGCTCACCCGACGAGATCGCGGCGCGGATCGACGACGAGGTTCGATTGTTCAAGGAACGCCTGCAATCGGCGGAGGCGCAGGCCGCGTTCAAGGCGTTCCTGAACCGCAAGCGCTGACAGCAACCGCGAGGCCAGCCATGTCGCTCAAGGGCAAGACACTGTTCATCACCGGCGCGTCGCGCGGCATCGGGCTCGCGATCGCGCTTCGCGCGGCGCGCGACGGCGCCAACATCGCCATCGCCGCCAAGACCGAAACGCCGCATCCCAAGCTCGAAGGCACGATCTACACCGCCGCCAATGAGATCGAGAAGGCCGGCGGCCGGGCGCTCCCCCTCGTCGTCGATGTGCGGGACGAAGAGGCCGTCAAGGTCGGTATCGACAAGACCGCGCAGACCTTCGGCGGCATCGACATCGTGGTCAACAACGCCAGTGCCGTGTCGCGCACGCCGGTCGCCGAGACTGACATGAAGCGCTACGACCTGATGCAGGGCATCAACACCCGCGGCACCTTCATGGTGTCGAAATATGCCATCCCCTATCTGCTGAAGGCGTCGAACCCGCACATCCTGATGAACTCGCCGCCGCTCGACATGAAGGAGAAGTGGTTTGCGGGCACCACCGGCTATTCGATCGCCAAATTCGGCATGAGCCTCGTGGCGCTGGGGCTCGCCGGCGAGCTTCGCGACAAGGGCATCGCCGTCAACGCGCTGGGCCGCGCGTCACCATCGCCACCGCCGCGATCAAGAACTTGCTCGGCGGCGACCGGGTGATGCGGATGTCGCGCACGCCGGAGATCATGGCCGACGCCGCCCATGCGATCTTTCTGAAGCCGGCGAAAAGCTTCACCGGTCATTTCCTGATCGACGACACGTTTCTGTACGGCGAAGGCGTCAAAGACTTCGAGAAGTACCGCGCCATGCCGGGCGAACCCCTGGCCGGGACGTTTTTCGTCCCCGATGGCGATCCGCAGCCGCCGCCTGGCGTCACCGTCACCGGAAAAAGGTGGGAGTGAACGCCTTCCCTCGTCCGGCTTGAGGGCTTAAGTCACGGACGGGCTCACCTCGGATTGCACATGACCACGCTTTTGATCACCCATCCCGCTTCGCTCAACCACCTGAACGGCACCGGCCATCCCGAGCGGCCTGACCGCATCCGCGCGATCGAAAGCATTCTCGAGCAGGAGAAATTCCAGACGCTCGTTCGTGAGCAGGCGCCGCTCGGCGAGCTGGAGGCCGCCGCGCTCTGCCATCCGATGGAATACATCCTGGAAATCCGCAAGGTGGCGCCGAAGGAAGGCATGGTGCAGCTCGACGCCGACACCTCGATGTCGCCGGGCACCTTCGAAGCGGCCATGCGCGCCATCGGTGGCACCACGCACGCGGTCGACGAAGTCGTAGGCAAGAAGGCGGCCAACGCTTTCGTGGCGCAGCGGCCGCCTGGCCACCACGCCGAGACCATCCGGCCGATGGGCTTCTGCATCTTCAACCACGCCGCCATCGCAGCCCGCCATGCCCAGAAGAAGCACGGCCTGCATCGCGTCGCCGTGGTCGATTTCGACGTGCATCACGGCAACGGCACCCAGGAGATCTTCTGGTCCGATCCGACCTTGATGTACTGCTCGACCCACCAGATGCCGCTCTATCCCGGCACCGGGGCGGTCAACGAGCGCGGCGATCACGACAACATCGTCAACGCACCGCTCCGCGCCGGCGACGGCGGCGAGCAATTCCGCGCCGCCATGGAGACGCGCATCCTGCCGCGGCTTAGTTCGTTCGGGCCCGAACTGATCATCATCTCGGCCGGCTTCGATGCCCACAAGCGCGACCCGCTCGCCAACCTCCAACTGGTCGAAGAAGACTTCGGCTGGGCCACCCGCAAGATCATGGAGGTTGCTGACAAGACCGCCGAGGGCCGCGTGGTCTCAGTCCTCGAAGGCGGCTACGATCTGGAAGGTCTTTCGAAATCGGCCGCCGCCCACGTGATCGCGTTGATGCGCGGTTGAGATTAGGATAGTTCCGTTCCGACTCGTTTCGACCGCAACCCAGCCACAGGTTCGCCATGGCCGACTCCGGCACCGCCGACATCAAGAAACTGACATTCGAGCGGGCGATCGAGGAGCTCGAAACGATCGTAAAACGGCTCGAGGAGGGCAAGGTGCCGCTCGAGGAGTCGGTGGCGATCTACGAGCGCGGCGAGGCGCTCAAGCGCCGCTGCGAGGAGTTGTTGCGGCAGGCCGAGGCGCGGGTCGAAAAGATCACCCTGGACGCCTCCGGCAAGCCGGCCGGGACCGAGCCCCTGGACATGAACTAGCCGCAATCGAACCGATTCGCCCTTCCCTTCGACTAAACCCAAAGGGAACCATTCCGTTGCTGGGCATTTTCCTTAAAGCGGTTGAACCTCGCAGGGTTCCAATCTACTCTAGACCCCTTATGTGAGGGGCTCCGTCCGGCGCCGCCGGCGCCCGGAAGTCCCATCCTTTCAATAGTTTGTCGCGGAGATTGCTGGTGTCCATACCGTCTAAGACGCCCCTCCTGGATCAGATCCACACCCCCGATGACCTCCGCCGGCTCCAAGAGAGCCAGCTTCGGCAGGTCGCGGACGAGCTGCGCACGGAAACCATCGACGCGGTCGCGGTCACCGGCGGCCATCTCGGCGCGGGCCTCGGCGTGGTCGAGCTCACGGTCGCCCTGCACTACGTCTTCAAGACGCCGGCAGACCGGATCGTCTGGGACGTCGGCCATCAGGCCTACCCGCATAAGATCCTGACCGGACGCCGCGACCGCATCCGCACGCTCCGGATGGGCAACGGCCTGTCCGGCTTCACCAAGCGCGCCGAGAGCGAGTACGATCCATTTGGCGCGGCGCATTCGTCCACCTCGATCTCGTCAGCGCTCGGCATGGCCGTGGCGCGCGACCTGTCCGGCAAGAAAAACAACGTCATTGCCGTGATCGGCGACGGCGCGATGACCGCCGGCATGGCCTATGAGGCGATGAACAATGCCGGCGCGATGGAATCGCGCCTGATCGTCATTCTCAACGACAACGACATGTCGATCGCGCCGCCGGTCGGCGCGATGGCCGGCTATCTGGCGCGGCTGTTCTCCGGTCACACCTACCGCTCGTTGCGCGAGGTCGGCAAGCAGCTCGCCACCAAGCTGCCGAAGGCGCTGGAAATCGGCGCGATCCGCGCCGAGGAATTCAGCCGTGGCATGATCACCGGCGGCACGATGTTCGAGGAGCTCGGCTTCTATTACGTCGGGCCGATCGACGGCCACAACATGGATCAGTTGCTGCCCGTGCTGAAGAACGTGCGCGATAGCCAGACCGGACCGATCATCGTTCATTGCCGCACGCAGAAAGGCAAAGGCTACGAGCCGGCGGAGAAGTCCGCCGACAAGTATCACGGCGTGGTCAAGTTCGACGTTGCCACCGGCGTCCAGGCCAAAGCCAAGTCGAACGCCCCCTCCTATCAGAAGGTGTTCGGCGAGAGCCTGATCAAGGAAGCCCAGAAGGACGACAAGATCGTCGGCATCACCGCCGCGATGCCCTCGGGCACCGGCATCGACCTGTTCGAGAAGGTGTTCCCGAAACGCACCTTCGACGTCGGCATCGCCGAGCAGCATGCGGTGACGTTTGCCGCCGGGCTCGCGACCGAGGGCTACAAGCCGTTCTGCGCGATCTATTCGACCTTCCTGCAGCGCGGCTACGACCAGGTGGTGCACGACGTCGCGATCCAGAAGCTGCCAGTGCGCTTCGCCATGGATCGCGCCGGCCTCGTCGGCGCCGACGGCCCGACCCATGCAGGCTCCTTCGACCTCGCCTACCTCGGCTGCCTGCCGAACTTCATCCTCATGGCTGCCGCCGACGAATCGGACCTGGTGCACATGGTGGCGACGCAGGTCGCGATCAACGATCGCCCGTCGGCGCTGCGCTATCCGCGCGGTGAAGGCGTCGGCGTCGAGATGCCTACCGAGGGCAAGGCGCTCGAAATCGGCAAGGGCCGTATCATTCGCCAGGGCAGCAAGATCGCCATCCTGTCGCTCGGCACGCGGCTTGCGGAATCGCTGAAGGCGGCCGAAGAGCTCGCCTCCTTCGGCCTTTCGACCACGGTCGCGGACGCCCGCTTCGCCAAGCCGATCGACAGCGACCTGTTGCTGCGGCTCGCCAACGAGCATGAAGTGCTCATCACCATCGAAGAAGGCGCGATCGGCGGCTTTGCCGCCCAGGTGTACCAGACGCTGTCCGAGCACGGCGCGCTCGATCGCGGCCTGAAGATCCGCTCGATGGTCCTGCCCGACATCTTCATCGATCAGGACTCGCCCACCGCGATGTATGCCAAGGCCGGGCTCGACGCCAAGGGCATCGTCAAGAAGGTGTTCGAGGCACTCGGCCGGGATGCCGCCAAGGTCGAGGCCGGCCGGCTCGCCTGACGGTACGGAGGATTCAGCGGCATTTATCCGTTCCGCTGATTGGCACTATCAGCGCAGTTGATAGACGGCTCGCTTACCGCAGCCGCTCGCGCCGTGGAGCGCACGGCTTCGCAATTTCTCCATGATCGAGCGGTACGCCGCCGCTCGTTAATTCCACGTCAAGCAAAACCACAATGACCATCTCAGAGCACACCCTCGCGGGCGCGGCAGCGCGGCCCGCGAACAGACCGGTCTGGCGCGACGAGTGGGTCGACACGATCAAGCTCGCGCTGCCGATCGCGCTGACTCAGCTTGGGCAGGTCGCCATGATGACGAGCGATCTCGCACTGCTCGGCCGTCTCGGCGATCAGGTCGTTGCGGCTTCGGCGCTGGCGCACACCGTGCTATTTGCGGCCTTCGTCGTCGGCATGGGGATCGTGTCGGCGGTGTCGCCGCTCGCCTCGCAGGCGTTTGGAGCGCGTCAACCGCGCATGGTTCGGCGCGCGCTGCGCGTGGGCCTGTGGGCGGCCACGCTGCTCGGCATCCCGCTCAGTGCATCGCAGATTTATGGCGAGGAGATTCTGCTTGGCCTCGGTCAGACGCCCGAGGCGGCGGGCCTTGCATCGACCTATCTGATGGGCCTGGCGTGGTGTCTTGTGCCGGCGTGGTGGTTCATCGCGTTGCGCGGCTTCATGCAATCGGTGAACCGGCCCGAGCCCGGCCTCTGGATCACGCTTGCGGCCATTCCCATTAACGCACTGCTGGCCTACACACTGATCTATGGCGAGTTCGGACTGCCCCGGCTTGAGATGCTTGGCGCGGGTCTCGCGACCACGATCGTCAATCTGGGCATGTGCGTCGCGGGCGTCTGGGTCTGTTACGCATGCCGTCCGTTCAAGAAGTACCGGATCCTGGGCCGGTTCTGGATTCCCGACTGGTTGCTGTTCCGCCGTATGGTCGCCATTGGCGCACCGATCTCGGGCACGATGATGCTGGAGTACGGCGTGTTCGCGGCGGGTGCGCTGCTGATGGGCCGGCTCGGCACCACCGAACTCGCCGCCCATCAGATCGCAATCACCGTCGCGTCGCTTCTGTTTATGGTGCCGTTCGGTGTATCGATGGCGGCCACCGTGCGCGTCGGCCACGCGGCCGGACGCCGCGATGTCGAAGGCACACGGCGCGCCGGAATGGCCGCGCTCGCTCTCGGCGCTGCGTTCATGGCGGGGATGACCCTGATCGTCGTTCTGACCCGCAACATCATCCCGCTGCTGTTCTTGGGCTTTGGAACCGACGCCGCCAACGCAACGTTGCAACTCGCGGCGATGCTCCTTGTGATTGGCTCGACCTTCTTCATCGCCGATGGCGTGCAGACCGTGGCCGCGGGTGCGCTGCGCGGCCTGAACGACACCCGCATGCCGCTTCTGTTCTCGGCCATCTGCTTCTGGGCGATCGGCTTCACGGCCTGCTATGTCCTCGGCTTCACGCTCGGCCACGGCGCCATCGGCATCTGGATCGGCCTATCGCTCGGACTTGCCATCTACGCGGTGTTGCTGATCTGGCGCTTCCATGCTCTGACCAGCCGCGGCTATCTTCCCGAGATCGCCTCGCCCGCCTGAAAGGCCATTGCGTTGACCGAACAGCTCGCCATCATCCGTGTCGCCCATCGCGGTGACGGCGTGGCGGAAACGCCGGCTGGGCCTATCTTCGTGCCCTATACGCTGCCGGGCGAGACCGTCGAGGTCGAGAGCATCCCCGGCCATCCGGATCGCCGCCATCTGTTGCGAGTCGAGACCGCAAGTCCGGAGCGTATCGAGCCGTTCTGTCCGCATTTTGGAATTTGCGGCGGCTGCGCGATCCAGCACTGGACCGCTCCGCACTATCGCGAATGGAAACGCTCCCTGGTGCTCGAAGCACTTGCGCAAGCCGGCCTCGATGCGCCGGTGGACGCGTTGATCGACGCCCACGGCGATGGCCGCCGCCGCGCCACGTTCCATGCGAGGCTCGGCGCGCGCGATATCCTCGAAGTCGGCTTTGCGGCGCTCCGCGCTCACCACATCGTCGGCATCGACCGCTGCCCGGTGCTGGCGCCTTCACTCGATGGCGCCATTCCGGCGGCCTGGGCAATCGCGGAGGCGCTCAAGCCGCAGAACAAGCCGCTCGACATCCAGGCGACCGCGACCGACGCCGGCATCGACATGGACGTGCGGGGCTCCGGCGCCTTGAACGCGGCGCGGATGGGCGTGCTGGCGCGGCTCGCCGCGACCCACAAGCTTGCCCGCATCACCCGCCACGGCGAGCTGATCGCGCAACGTGCGACGCCAACCGTGATGGTCGGCCGCGCCCACGTGACCCTGCCGCCCGGCTCATTCCTGCAAGCCACTGTTGCCGGCGAACTGGCCCTGGCCCGGCTGGTGCAGGACCACGTCGGCAGCGCCAAGGTCATCGCCGATCTGTTCTGCGGCCTCGGGCCCTTCGCGCTTCGCTTGGCCGAGCGGGCGCGAGTCATGGCCTTCGATGCCGACGCAGGCGCCATCGCGGCGCTCAAGCAGGCGACCAATATGACTTCGGGCCTCAAGCCGATCGATGCCGAGACCCGCGACCTGTTCAAGCGGCCGCTCTACGCCCAAGAGCTCAAGCGCGTCGACGCGCTGGTGTTCGATCCGCCGCGCCAGGGCGCGGAGGCGCAGGCACGCGAATTGGCCAAGAGCGCCGTACCCGTCGTCGTCGCGGTCTCATGCAACGCCGCCACCTTCGCCCGCGATGCCCGGCTGCTCGTCGATGGCGGCTATCGGTTGAAATCAATCACCCCGGTGGACCAGTTCCGGCACTCCGCCCATGTCGAGATCGTGGCGAAGCTGGAGCGCTAGCTCAAATCGGTTCGGCCAGCGCCATCATCGAAGCGCGTTGCAACTCGGCCTGCTCGGGCGCAGGTACGCGCTGCATTTCCAGTTCGCCGAGCCGCACCGAATTTTCCACCACCATGCGGCTTCGCTCATAGCGCCGCCCGCCGAACCGCCGCAAGGCATCCTCGATCGCCGTGCCGGACGTCAGGCACTCGCCCAGCACTAGCGCATCCTCGACGGCGAGGCCTGCGCCCGACGCCAGATGCGGCGTCGTCGCGTGCGCGGCATCGCCGATCAGCACCACGCGGCGGCGATGCCAGGGCGGCGGCAGCAGCAATTTCTCCAGCGGCCGGTAGTTGATCCGAGCCGACGCGCCGAGGTTTTCCCGGACGGCGCCGAGCGGCCCACCGAAGCCGCGCAACTGCTCGCCGAGCAAGGCCGGCCAGCGCTCCTCGGGCACGCGCGGGTTATCCGGCACGTGCTGAAGCAGGAACAGATACATCTCGTCCTGCGACACCGGCGTGATGCCGGCCTTTACCGGACCGCCGACATAGACATGAGCGCAATCGATGTCGGCCGGCCGCGGCACCACGGCGCGCCAGCAGCCCTGCCCAGTGAATGTGGGCTTCGGCGCATCGGGAAACAGCATGGCGCGGGTCTGCGAATTGATGCCGTCGGCGCCAACCGCCAGATCGTAGGCGGCGTTTGTCCCGTCGGTGAAAGTGACCGATGCTGCGTCATCCGTCTGCTCGATTGCGGAGACGCTGGCGCCGAGCCGCACATTCGCGCCCGACGCGTACGTCGCCGCGGCGAGAACCCGGTGCAGAACCGGCCGCAGAATCCCGCCGCCATTCGGAATGCGCGGACCCAACGGCCGGCCGCTCACCCGCGACGCCAGGAGGACGTTGCCCGCGGCATCGCAGATCCGCGTGGTATCGTAGCAATAGCCTTCGCGCACCACCGCATCGAGCAACCCGAGCCGGTCGAGCGCGCGCAGCGTCGGCCCCGTGATGGTGATGCCGGCGCCGTAGACGCGCCAGTCCTTGTCGATCTCGGCAATATCTACGGCGATGCCGGCGCGCTGCAGCACGATGGCGAGCGCCATCCCGGCAATGCCGCCACCGGCGATCAGAACGCGCTTAACTTCGGACGTCGCCATGATCGACAAGGATTGCGGCGGGCAACGGTCAGTTGCCCCATCGCTCCTGCCACAAGCGCTCGCCGATGGTGCAGGAGATGCGCGGCGCGGCAGCCGACACCGGCACAATCCGCCGCTCCGGGGTGCGGCCGGCAATTTCCAGCACCAGCTTGGTCCGGATCGCCTCCTTGAACTGCTCGCGCTCCCTGATCGGGACGACGAACGCGCCCGGCCCGCCGATCACGCAGTCTTCGTAGTAGACGTCCAGCTGTTCGATATCGAGCGTGCTGGCATTCGGCCGCTTCAGCAGGATCGGCAGACCGTTGATGGTGAAGCCCTTGGCCAGCACCTCGTCGCGGGTGGGCACTATCAGCGGACCGTTGTTGTTGACGCCGTCGCCGGAGACATCGATGACGCGGCGGACGCCGCGAAAGCCGCTGCCTTCGAACAGCGGCGCGGCAAACAGCAACGCGCTGGAGATCGAGGTGCGCGAAGCGCGGGAGTAACGCGCGCGGCCGATGTCGGCGGCAAAGCTGTCGGCGGATTCCGGCCCGTCAATGAGCTGCCACGGTACAATGATCTGCTGGTGGTGCGAGCCGGCCCATTCGAAATAAGTCAGGGCAATACGGCCGTGCATGCCTTGCTTCAACGCCTGAAGAAATTCGCGCGAGGTCAGCGCCGCCATGTAGCCCTCGCGCTGCAGCGCTTGTTCCTCGGGGTCCATCGAATAGGAAACGTCGACCGCGAGCACGACTTCGGCATCGACCCCTATGGCGCCGGCCTCGCCGCGCTGCGCCAGCAGCTGCGGCGTGTTGGGTGCGGCAAGGCTCAATCCCGCCAGCGCAGCAACGGCAGCGGCTGCGACAATGGCAAAGATCGCGATACGCCCCCGCATGCGAGCCTCCTGTGCCGATGGCACAACAATGGTGGCACGGGCGCGTGGCGAGGAAAAGGCGACTTTAGGCGTCGGTCGTTTCAGTGTCAGTGATTTCAATCCCAAATCCGGCCAGCCCGACGTAGGTGAACTTCGCCGACGTCAATAGGCGGATCGAGGAAATGCCGAGGTCCTTGAGGATCTGCGCGCCGAGCCCGACCTCGCGCCATTGCTTGGTGCGGGCCGCATCGGAATTCTGGTCGGCGGACGGGATCGCCTGGGTCGGCACACCCGCCGCACCGTCGCGCAGGATCACGATGACGCCACGGCCCTCCTGCTTCAGACGGTGCAGTGCGGCGTGCACCGGATTGGCGCTGCCGAACACGTCGCGGATGATGTCGGCGCGGTGCAGCCGCGCCAGCACATTCTTGCCGTCGCCGATCTTGCCGTAGACCACCGCCATGTGATGCACCGCATCGAACGGCGTCACATAGGCGTAACCGGTCAGCGGCCCGATTTCGCTCTTGACCTGGAACTCGCCGACCCGCTTGACCAGCTTCTCGCGCGCCTGGCGGTAGTTGATCAGGTCGGCGATAGAAATCTGGGTCAGCTTGTGCCGCTCGGCAAAAGCGGCGACGCCCGGTCCGCGCATCACCGTGCCGTCGTCGTTCATTAGCTCGGACAGCACCCCGACCGGCGGCAGGCCGGCGAGCCGGCAGAGGTCGATGCAGGCTTCGGTGTGACCGGAGCGCATCAGCACGCCGCCGTCCTTGGCGACCAGCGGAAACACATGACCGGGACGGACAAAGTCGGCGGCGCCGCTATTGTCGTTGGCAAGCGCGCGCACTGTGTTGGTACGTTCCTCGGCCGAGATACCGGTGGTTAGGCCGTGGCGGACGTCGACCGTGATGGTGAAGGCAGTGCCGAGCGGGGCATCGTTCGCCGCCACCATCGGGTCGAGACGAAGCCGGCGCGCCTCGTCGCCGGACAGCGGCGCGCAGACGATTCCCGAGGTGTTGCGGATGATGAACGCCATCTTCTCGGGCGTGCATAGCGAAGCCGCAACGAACAGATCGCCTTCATTCTCGCGATCGTCGTCATCGGTGACGACGATGATCTCGCCGCGGGCAAAGGCCGCGACGGCCGCTTCGACACGTTCATGAGACACGACCACTGACACTCC
>Ga0136846_1215576_pt1 | contig 14192 bp, 19 predicted proteins | sample HopSoiMetagenom2_FD_96841 | JGI IMG/M metagenome (GOLD analysis project Ga0136846, IMG submission 96841) | Grasslands soil microbial communities from Hopland, California, USA - 2 Assembly 2016 (version 4) | ecosystem: Environmental > Terrestrial > Soil > Grasslands | place: USA: Hopland...
AGCACCGGTCCCTGCTATCGAAGCAACGACCCCGGACCCCGCCGGTCCTGCGTCCCCGCCTTCGCCCTCCGCGCCGTCCTCGATGTGGGACTGACTCAGGCCCGCCGCACGTAGATCCGCTCCAGGACGTCTTCCTGCACGGAACGGTCGAGCACGAACCCGCATCGCTCGACGACGCGCTTCGAGCCGACGTTGTGATCCGCGATGTGTGCCCACAGCGGACGCGCGGTGTCGATCGTGATCAATCGACGGAGCGCCGCCGTCGCATACCCGTTGCCCCAGTGCTCGCGACCGATCCAATACCCAACGTTGCGTGCGCCGTCGTCGTCCCAGCTCCCGATCTGCCCGACGACCGCGTCGCCGGACACGACCGCGCGGATGATGTTCGCGGGATCGGCCAGCACGCGCGCGAGGTGTTCGCGGAACGCGGGCTCGTCACGGGCCGGGAAGGCCGCCATCGCGTTGGCTTCGGGATCCGCTTGCTGCGCGAACAGGATCGGGACGTCCGCCTCGCGGATCTCACGGAGCTCGACGGTCACCGTTCGGGCGGCTCCGCACGGAACAGCGGCACCGGCTCGGCCACACCCTTCAGCTCGACCGCGCCGAGCGGCGTGAAGCCGATCGCGCCGCCGCACGCGTCGACGACTTCGCGGCTGACGAGCACCTCACCGGGACCGGCCTTGCCCGACAGGCGCGACGCGAGGTTCACCGTGCGGCCGAACACGTCGCCGTCGCGCTCGATCACCGCGCCGATGTGCATCCCGACATGGGCCGGGGGCAGCCCGAGCGGCTCGGTCGCGCCGATCACCTCCAGCGCGCCACGGACTCCCGCCGCCGGCTCACGGAAGCGGAACATGACGCCGTCGCCGAGGAACTTCATCGCTTCGCCGTTGTGGTGGGTCGCGGTCCGTTGGACGAGCTGCGCCAGCGAGGTCGCGAGGTCCGCGGCCGTCTCGTCACCGCGTTCCTCGGTGAGCGCCGTGTATCCCGAGAGGTCCATGAACGCCATCGTGGCCGGGCGCTGCGGCTTGACGTACAGCCCCGCCTCGACGAGCGCGAGCTCGAGGTGCTCGACAAGGTCGCTCATCCACGCGTGCTCCTGCATGCGCCGGTAGATCGCCATCGTCGAGCCGTCGACGACCGACATGATCGCGTCGCCGAACTCCACGCCCTGGTCCAGCAGCTCGCGTTGCGTCGCGCCGGCCCGCTGCGCCGGGACGTCGACCAGGTCGTGCCACAGGCCGGTCTCCGATCGTGCGATCCGGCGGAAGTTCTCGCCGTAGACCCGGAGCATCCGTAACAGGATCTGCGGGTCCACCCCGGTCCGCAGGATCACCCCGCCCGCCGCCACCAGGTCGGGCTCGTCGGTCCGCGGGTGCTGCTCGGGTTCGGGCGGCGCGAACCCGACCGCCGCATACATCTGCTGCAGCACGTCGAACGGGATGCCCTGCTCCGCGGCCAGGTCCGCCCAGGTCATCTCCAGGTGCTCGCCCCAGCGTGCGTAGTACTGACGGTCGAGCACGTTGAGACTCAGGACGCCCTGGCGCATCGCTTCGCCGATCGTCTCGAGCGGGATGCCGGCGTCGATGCAGACGGACAAGAGCATCACGCGACGAACCGATCCGGCGTCGAGGTCGTCGAGATCGCGCTCGAACACGCCTTGGTCGGCCATCGCTCGAACGATCTCCGGGCTCACGCCCGCGCGGTCCGCAACCTCGCTCAGCTCGAGTGGCTCGCTCATCCGTCCATCATCCAACGCTCGAGGCGGATCACGATCGTTCGGCGGCACGCTCGGCCGTGAGAAGTGCCCGGAGCCCCGGAAGGGCGGCGCGGTCGCGAGGCCGGTCGGCGGCCTCCTTCGAGCGAACGACGTCCGCGAGCGACGCGACGGTCACGTCGCCGCTCCGCAGATGCATGACGACGGCGTCGCGCCGGAGGTCCTCGAAGCCGCGCGTGCCGGAAGGCTCGAAGGTGATGTCAAGATCACCGATATCCGTCTGGAGGTTCCAGACGCGGACACGCGCGAGCGACTCTCCCGCATGATCGAACGGGACGCCATCTGGTTCGCCGGAGATCCTGATGCGGGCGTGGATCTCCCGCAACGCGTCCGACAGTCGCTCCAGATTCTCCCGCGAGTCCTGGGGCACGACGTCCACGTCCGTCGTGACGTGCGACGCGCCGTGCAGGATGGCCGCCATCCCGCCGATCAGGACGTAGCGGACGCCATGTCGATCGAGCACATCGAACAGCGCCCGCGGGTCGAACTCAGCCATCATCGCCCTCCCGGAGCCGGCGCGCCTCGTTCATCAGCCCGACCGCGGCAACCGCTCGATCGAGCCGCTCATCCGGGGTCAGCGCGAGGCCTCGCCTCGCCACCGTCCAGGCATCTTCATCGAGGGGAACGACACGGACGTCGAGATCCAGGCCGCATGCCCGAACGAGCTCGAGGAGCCGTGCAAAGGTCGGCTCGATGAGGCCGCTCTCGATCCGCGCCACCGTCGGCTGGGTCGTACCGGCGAGCTCCGCTAACCGGCGCTGGCTCAACCCGGCCCGGAGCCGCCCTTCCCGGAGGATCTGTCCGGCATCCATCGCGACGAGTATACGTCAGATGTATGCACTCGATGCGTGACACACATCGGTCTGATACGTCTAGCGCATCAAGATAGCTCGGAGGCGTCGGGCGATGCCGGCGGTGTCCAGGCCGAGATCCGCGTCTACGTCTCCCGGCTCGCCGTACGAGTGGATGAACGCCCTGGGCATCCCGATCGAGGTGTAGCGGACCGGGCGGTTGGCAAGGGCATCGGTCAGCACCGCAGCAGACGTCCCTTCATAGAACGGCTCGACGACCACCAAGACCGGCGCGTCGCCGACGATCGCAGCGAGCCCCACTTCGTCGAACGGGCGCAGGCTCGCCGCGTACGCGACGATCACGTCGAGCCCCTCCGTCGCGGCGACCGTCCGGTCCAGCATCGGGCCGAAGACGAGCACCGTCGCGCCGGTGCCACGCCGCACGACCTGGATCCGGCCTGGCTGGACGTCGTGCGCGTCAGTGTTCGTCGTGAGGCTCCCACGGATGTAGGTGGGCCGACCGTTCGCGTACGTCGATCGCAGCACCGCGTCCATCTCGTCGCCGTGTCCGGGGATGAACACCTCCATACCGGGGATGCCGAGCATCACGCCGACATCGGCCGGGGCATGATGCGTGCCGCCGGACGACGCGTAGTCGTATGAACCACCGAACCCGACGAACGTGCCGCCGAGGCCTTGGTACCCGAAGTCCACCTTGAGCTGCTCGTAGGGCCGTTCCGCCATGAACGGCGAGAGCGAGTGGGCGATCGGGTGGAACCCTTCCATCGCGAAGCCGGCCGCGACGCCCACCATCGTCTGCTCCATGATCCCGACGTTGATCACGCGATCCGGGTTGGCCCCGATCGCCCGTTCGAAGTACGACGTGCTGATATCCGCCAGCACGACGGCGACGCGCTCGTCCACATGGACCAGATCGGACACGGTCGCGCCGAACGCCTGTCGCATGTCGCGCATCACCATTCGCCCTCCGGAACATCGGCGACGATCGCCGTCGGGACATCGGCATGTCGAACGCGGAGCGCACGCTCGAGCGCGTCGTGGTCGTGTCCGTTCACCACGTGCACGTCCCATCCGAACGAGCCGATCCGTTCGGCCCACGGCTGCATCGTCAGGCTCGAGCTGTGGTTGTCGATGACCAAGAGCGTCAGTCCGCCCAGCGCGAGCTGCGGTGCGAGCAGGATCGCCTCCCAGTTCGAGCCCTCGTTGAGCTCGGCGTCGCCGCACAGCACCGTCGTGCGTGGATCGTGAGCACCCTTGGCACGCAGGGCAAGCGCGACGCCCACCGCCATCGGCAGCCCGTGTCCGAGCGAGCCGGTCGAGGCCTCGATCCCGGGCACCTGCGTGCGGTCGGGATGGCTCCCGAGATGCCCGTCGTGCTCGAGGAATCGGTCCAGCCACTCGGCCGGGAAGAACCCCTTCGCGGCGAGGACCGCGTACAGCGCCGCCGGCCCGTGACCCTTGCTCACGATGAACCGATCGCGCTCCTCGGCGTCGGGTGTGTCCGGATCGATCCGGAGCACTCGGTCGTAAAGCACCCACAACGCGTCCATCGTCGAGGTGGTGCTCTCCTCGTGCTTCTCGTCGCCGGTCGTGCGCGCCATCAACGTTCGGACGTCGTCCAGCGTCGCGCGTCGCGTGTCCATGCCGGGCGACGCTACAAGTTAAAGTGAACTTGATGTCAAACGCAGCGAGTACAGGCAACGACCTTCTGCCGATCGGCGAGGTCGCCGCCCGCAGCGGCCTCGCGCCGTCGGCGATCCGCTTCTACGAAGCCGAGGGATTGATCCGCGCCGAGCGGACCTCGAGCGGCCGGCGCGTGTTCCGGCGGCACGTTCTGCGCCGGCTCGCCTTCATCTCGTCCGCCCAGCGCGTCGGCCTGAGCCTGAAGGAGATCGCCGACGGCCTCGCGGGGCTCCCACCCGACCGCGCGCCGACGAAGGCGCAATGGGCCACGCTGTCCCGTGGCTGGCGCCGGCATCTCGATGAACGCATCGCGGAACTCGAGCGGCTGCGAGACGACCTCACCGCATGCATCGGATGCGGCTGTCTGTCTCTGCAGACGTGCCGGCTGTCCAACCCGAACGACGAGGCCGCGGCGAACGGCGCGGGCCCGCGCTACCTCTTAGGAGACGATCGCGAGCAGGTCGCGCATCACCAGGTGTAGACCGCCGCCACCGCCGAGCCACGCTGCGTGACCTTCTCGATCTGGCCCCAGGGGAACAGCACCCGCACGGCGTCGTCACCGTCGCGCTGCATCACCTCGATGCCGAACTGGGTCATCTTGATCTCGGCGGTCGCGCCGAACGTCTCGACCCGCCCACCCAGGAACGTGATCTCGGTCTCCATCGAACCTCCCGCCGGCAAGGCTCCAACCGGCCCGCACCAGTATGCGCCCGGACCGTTCGGTCCGCCTTCGGGCGAAGGTCCCGACCACCCGGAATCGCTCGGGTACCGTGCAGCGCATGGACGAGCGCTACGAACGCGGCCGCCAGCGGTTCCTGGAGATCCACGACGAGAAGGCGTTGCGGACCGTCGAGGGGCTCGGCGACCTCGGGCACCAGATCGTGTCGTTCGTCTACGGCGAGCTGTACACCGGCCCCGCGCTGTCGGACCGCGATCGTGAGCTCGGCGCGGTGGTCGCGCTCACGGCGCTCGGCCGCTCGTCCCAACTGCCGCAGCACCTGCGAGCCGCGCTGAAGGCGGGACTGTCCGAAGCGGAGCTCCGCGAGGCGATCATGCTGACCGCCACGATGGCCGGGTTCCCACCGGCGATGAACGCGACCGCGACGCTGAAGAGCGTGCTTGCGGAGCGCACCCGCACCGCGGAGGACCCACCGTGATGACGCGGCTCGCCGACGAGCGCGGCGGCGCGCTCGCCAAACTCCTCGGCATCCTCCTGGTGCTCGCCGTATGCGCCAGCGGTGCGGTCTACGTCTACGGCAAGACCGAGCAACCGTTGTCCGCCGACATCGCCCACACCGCAACGAGCGAGGGCGGACGCGAACCGACCACGGTCGCCGTCGCCCCGAACGTCGTCGTCTACGTCGCGGAGATCGTGCACAACGACGGCCGCCTCCCGGTCACCATCGAGGGTCTCGCGGAACAGGGCGACTCGACCGAGCCGTACGTGCCCATCGCGATCGAGTTGGGCGACGGGAAGACGCCGAAGCCGACGAACGGGGCCTTCGTCCCGCCGTCTCTCGACGCGAACACCGGGATCGGCGTCGTGGTGACGTATGCGATCAACCCGAACCTCGACTGCTCGTCCTACGGCGCGCGGCCGAGCGGACCGACGCCGTTCCCGCCGCTGCCGCTGCGCCTTTCGACCTACGGAGTCGACACGATGCAGACCGTGCGGCCCGATCTGGGCTTGCCGAAGGTGAGCGGGATCACGCGGGCGTCGTGCGAACGCGCGCTGCCCTAGACGTCGCGGGTTCGCTCGAGGGAGACGGCGCTCGCCCACACGCTCGCGACCCACACGGCCGCGAGCGCGAGCGATCCGGCCCATCCGAACAGCGCCGCCGTCTCTGTCGCGTGTCCGAACGCGCCGCTCACCCCCGCGAACGGCATGAACGTGGCGGATCGCGGCACGAGCGCCGTCCCCAGGGGCTCGACGATGAACAGCCAGCCGAGCAGACCCAGGATCGCGACGAGCTGGCTCCGTAGCGCGGCCCCGACCCCTACCGCGAGCGCCGCGCCGTACGCGCAGCGGAGCCCCTCCTGGCCGATCGCGCCGATCACCGACGCGCCGACCGGCACCGACCTGCCGTCCACGGCGAGCCAGATGACGGCGATCACAACGGTCATCGCGGCGGCAGCCATGCCGTACAGAAGACCGACGATCGCGCCCGCGATCGTCTTCGCGCTGATCACGCGGGCGCGAGACGGCACCGCGAGATAGGTCCCGCTCGCGGTGCCGTATCGGAACTCGGCGGTCGCCGTGGTCGCCGCGAGCACCAACACGAACGCGAGCGTCCCCGAGGCCTGGAACACCAGCGAGCGCAGGTCGTCGGTGGTGACGATCGGATGGACGCCGTTGGCCTGCGCGTTCGCCGAGTTCGACAGCGCGAGGAACAGGATGGTGCTCACGCCGGTAAGTGCGACGGCGCCGATCGCCATCCCGATCCACAGACGCGTGCTCCGCACCTTCAACAGCTCTGCCCGGACGAGCTCGATCATCCCGGCATCCCCGGCGTGGTCAGCGCGAGGAACGCTTGCTCGAGGGTCGCGGTGTCGCGACGCAGCTCGTGCAGCACGACGCCGCGGCTCGCCGCCAGCTCACCGACGCGCTCGATCGAGATCGCACGGATGGACAGCGCGCCGTCGGTGCCGACCTCGACCGACCCGCCGGCATCGCGAACGGCAGCGGCGAGCCCGTCGGGATCCGGCGTGCGGACGATCACGCTCTCGCCGCCGGCGTTGACCAACGCGTCGACCGAATCCTCGGCCAGGAGCTTTCCCCGATCGATCACGACCACGCGGTCGGCGACCTCCGCGACCTCGGTCAGCAGATGGCTCGAGACGAGCACGGCGCCGCCATCGTCGGCGAACCGCCGCAGGAACCCGCGGAGCCACGCAACGCCCGCCGGATCGAGCCCGTTCGCCGGCTCGTCGAGCACGAGTACCGACGGGTCGCCGAGCAGCGCCGAAGCGAACGCCAGCCGCTGACGCATCCCGAGCGAGTACTCGCCGACCTTGACCGTCGCGAACGCCGACATACCGGTTCGTTCCAAGACCGGATCAACGCGATCGGCCGGCAGGCCGCCCTCGACGCACAGGACGCGCAGGTGGGAGCGCGCCGTTCGCCCCGGATGGAAGCCGGTCGTTTCGAGCGCAGCGCCCACCGCAGCCAACGGACGTTCGAGTTGCTCGTACGGGCGGCCGAGGACGCGTGCCGATCCACTCGTCGGGTGCGCCAGGCCGAGGAGCATCCGCATCGTCGTCGTCTTCCCCGCGCCGTTCGGCCCGAGGAATCCGGTCACGCTGCCGTGCGGAACGGAGAACGTCAGTCCGTCGACCGCGACGGTCGATCTGAAGCGCTTCGTGAGTGCGCTCGCCTCGATCGCGGGCGCTGCGCCTGGTGGCGACGACATCGACGCAGAGCCTACCGGGGCCCCTCGATATGCTGCGTGCATGCCGCTGCTGCAGATCGAGGCGTTCCCCGACGACCTCGTGGCGCCCGTCCTCGTCGTCGCGTTCGACGGTTGGGTCGACGCTGCGGGCGCGTCCAGCGCAGCGACGGAGCACCTCGCGGCGGGCGGGACGGTGCTCGCCACGTTCGACGACGACACGTTGTTCGACTACCGCTCGCGGCGACCGACCCTCGACATCATCGACGGCACGCTCCAGAAGCTCATCTGGCCGGCCATCACGATCCACCGGCGCTCGATCGACGGCCGTGACGTCCTCGTGCTGCACGGCCCCGAGCCAGACTTCCGGTGGAAGGAGCTCGGCGGCGAGCTGAGCGCGTTCTGTCTTCGTGCGGGCGTGATGCAGTGGGTGAGCCTCGGCGCGATCCCCGCCGCGGTCCCGCACACCCGTCCCGTGCCGGTGCTCGCGACGGCCTCGCGCGACGGCCTGCTCCATGAGCACGACACGAAAGGGCCGCCCGGGTTGCTCCGCGTCCCGAGCGCCGCCCTGTCGGCGGTCGAGCTCCCCGTGAGCGAGGCGGGTGTTCCCGCGGTCGGGTTCTACGCACAGGTGCCGCACTACGTCGGGGGCCCGTACACGGCGGCGAGCGTGTCGCTGCTTCGCCATCTCGCCCGTCACCTCGGGATCGAGATCCCGTTGGCTGAGCTCGAGGGCGAAGCCGACGCGCAGCGCGCACGACTCGATGCGGCCGTGGCCGCCGATGACGACGTCCGTGAGCTGCTCGAGCGGATGGAACAGACCGACGAGGAGGAGTTGCCGAGCGGCGACGACCTCGCAGCGGAGATCGAACGGTTCCTGCGCGATCAGAGCTGAGCGTCGGGGCGCGAGGGCGTCAGCCGATCGCTGTGGACCGTCGCCGCGGTCGTGCGTTCGTACTCCCGCACCGCGTGCCACGGCACGAGGATCCGCCGCTGGCTCACCAGTCCGCGTTCGGCGTCGACCAGGTCGTCGACCAGCAGGCCCGCCGCCCACGGCGTGACGTCGAACCGCTCAGAGGCGACGACGAACTCCTCTCCTTCGAACGACCCGTCCTCGATCACAACGCGCACGACGGAGTGCGCCTGCTCGATCTCTCCCTCGCGGGGCGGCAGCGACCACGTGATCCGCTCGACCCGCTGCCACGGGATCACGAGCCTGCCGAACACGGCGCCATGCGCCGATTGCTCGAACTCAACGACGGGATGCGCCGCGTCCACCCAGGCACCGTCGGGCCCGATCGTGCTCACGACGACCGCACCGACCTCCGTCACGGGTCCGCTCTCGCTGTCCCCCATATGGCCTCCAGATAGAAGATTAGACCGGTACGCTTCGCGGATGCCACGGCCAGACCGAACGACCGTCCACCGGCACCCGGAGCGCGCCGACGCCGATCCGGCCGTCCTTCGGCGCATCCTGGACGACGCGCTGACGTGCACCGTCGCGTGGGCCGACGCCGAGGGGCGTCCCCGCGCCTTACCCACGATCCACGCGCGGATCGATGACACCCTGTACCTGCACGGGTCCCGGGCGGCGCGCGCCTGGAAGACCGCGGCCGCGGGAACGGAGCTCTGCGTCGTCGCGACGGTCGTCGACGAGCTCGTCCTTGCGAGAACCTCGCCGAATCACTCGATGAACTACCGGAGCGCGGTGGTCTACGGCCGGGCGCGCGAGGTGACGGATCGCGACGAGCTGTACGCGGTCGCCCGGGCGATCACGCGCCACGTACTGCCGGGGCGTGAGGACGACGCCATCGAGCCGGGCGAGGACGACTGGCGCGAGACGCTGCTGCTCGCGATGCCGCTCGACGAGGCCAGCGCGAAGGTCCGCACCGGCCCACCGGTCGACGATCCGGACGAGCTCGCGCTCGACGTCTGGGCGGGGACGCTCCCGTTGCGGACGGTCGCCGGCACGCCGCAGCCGTCGCCCGACCTCCGCCCCGGGATCGAACCGCCGTCCTACCTCGGCGAGTTTCGCCGGCCGTGACGATCGAGCCTCGGCCGGCCGCGCCCGCCGACCTGGACGACGTGGTCCAGCTCTTCGCCGAGGCGTTCGCCGCCGATCCGATGATCACGTGGCCGATGCCGCCCGGTGCGCCGCTCACGGACGTCGTGTCGCTGTTCGCGATCATCATCCGCGACGCCTACGGCCCGACGGGGACGGTCTGGGTGGTGGGCGAGACCGGCGTCGACGGCGCAGCCGTGTGGCTCCCGCCGGACCAGGTGAAGCGCTTCGAGGAGCTCGAGGCTTCGACGCGACCCCGGATCGCACCGCTCACCGACGACGGCGGCGCTCGCTACGCGACGTTCTGGGATTGGCTCGGCGGCCACCTGCCCGATGAGCCCTGCTGGTTCCTCGACATCCTCGCCGTCCGACAGGATGCACGCGGCCGAGGCCTCGCATCTGCCCTCATCCGCCACGGGGTCGGGCGCGCGCACGCCGCCGGCCTGCCCGCGTTCCTCGAAACGGGAAACCCACGCAACGTCCCGCTGTACGAACACCTGGGATTCCGGCTGGTCGAACGGACCGACGCGCCCGACGGCGGCCCGACGATCTGGTTCCTGCGCGCCGATCCGCCGGGCGCTTAGGACAACTTCACGACCCGCGGCTGCGAGCCATTGCGGGTGTGACATCGCCACCGGCCCCCGACCAGGCGGAATACCGCCGTCACGCGATGCGGCATGTGCTTCACCTCGCCGGCGCCGTCGTCCCACGTCGCGGTCCCGGCGGCATTCACCCAGGCAACAAGGCCGTCGACGGTCACGCGGTGCTCGGTGTAGTCGATCGTGAAGGAGCCGGCGAGCCCCGCCATCCAGGTCGCGAACGACCGTAGCTCCTGCGGTCCGATGGCATGCTCGGCTTCGGCCGATCGCCAGAGGGTCAGGTCTGGATCGTCCGTGAATCCCTCCAGGACCGCGTCGACATCACCTGCAGCGAAGGCGTCATCGAGCTCGAGGAAGGCCGTCCAGACGGCACCGGCCGCATCCATGGTGCCAGGGTAGCCCACACCGCCGTCGCGGTGTGCTATATATCTCTCCTCGCTATATCGGCTCGATATATCGGGACAGCACACCGGAATCTGCGGATCGGAACGGACATGATCGAACTGGCGGTCCTAGGCCTGCTGAAAGAGCGCCCGATGCACGGGTATCAGCTCAATCGCGAGCTCTCCGAGCATCTCGGCGGCCTCTCGCGGGTGTCGTACGGGTCGCTGTATCCGTCGCTCCGCCGGCTCGAGCGCCAGGGCGCGATCACGAGCGAGCCCGGCGCGACAGGCGCGCGGCGCAAGACCGTCTACGCGATCACGGCCGAGGGCGAGCGCCTGTTCCTCGAGCTCTTGGAGGAAACGCCGCAGGAGAACCAGACAGAAGACGCGCGCTTCCGCGTGCGTCTGGCGTTCTTCCGGTACCTACCGCCTGAGACGCGCGTGCGGCTCCTCGAGCGTCGCCGACAGGCGCTCGAGGCGAGGCTCGCCGAGTTCAAGACGCGGTTGCGCGACGCCGGAACCACCGACGACTACCAACGGGCGCTGCTCGACCATGCGCGCGCGGGCACCGAGTCGGATATCGCCTGGCTCACCGAGCTGATCCGCAGTGAACGACTGAAGTACGAGATCACCGCCCCTGTGGGGGAGCGGCGCCGCGCGAGCGCGACGCTGCGCAGGAAGGAGCGCACATCATGAGTGAGGTTCGCATCGCGATCGTGGGGCTCGGCAACTGCGCCTCGTCCCTGGTCCAGGGGCTGGAGTACTACAAGGATGCCGACCCCAACGACCGCGTCCCCGGCTTGATGCACGTCGAGCTCGGCGAGTATCACATCCGAGACATCCGCATCGTCGCGGCCTTCGACGTCGACGCGAACAAGGTCGGCCAGGACGTCGCCGACGCGATCTTCACCGCACCCAACAACACGATCCGGTTCTCCGACGTGCCGTCGACCGGGGTGACCGTCCGGCGCGGGCACACCCTCGACGGCCTCGGCACCTACTACCGCCACATGATCACCGAGTCGGCGCTCGAGCCGGTCGACGTCGCGCAGGTGCTGCGTGACACCCGTGCCGACGTTCTGATCTCGTACCTGCCGGTCGGCTCCGAGCAGGCGGACAAGCACTACGCGCAGTGCGCGATCGACGCCGGCGTGGCGTTCGTCAACGCCCTGCCGGTCTTCATCGCGAGCGACCCCGTGTGGGCGAAGAAGTTCGCCGACGCCGGTGTGCCGATCGTGGGCGACGACATCAAGTCCCAGGTCGGCGCGACGATCACCCACCGCGTCCTCGCCAAGCTCTTCGAGGACCGCGGCGTGGAGCTCGACCGCACGTACCAGTTGAACTTCGGCGGCAACATGGACTTCATGAACATGCTCGAGCGCGAGCGCCTGACGTCCAAGAAGATCTCCAAGACGAATTCGGTCCAGTCCCAGCTCGATGAGCCGCTCCCCAAGGAGAACATCCACATCGGCCCGAGCGACCACGTCCCGTGGCTCGAGGACCGGAAGTGGGCGATGATCCGCCTCGAAGGTCGCAACTTCGGCGACGTGCCGCTCACCATCGAGATGAAGCTCGAGGTGTGGGACTCGCCCAACTCGGCCGGCGTGATCATCGACGCGCTGCGGTGCGCGAAGCTCGCCAAGGACCGCGGCATCGGAGGCCCGATCATCGGCCCGAGCGCCTACTTCATGAAGAGCCCGCCCGTGCAGTTCACCGACGAGGAAGCCCGTCAGATGGTCGAGGAGTTCGCGAACGGGGACGCTCCCCTCGAGGTCGTCGACCGTCAGGCTCACGCCGTCCAAGCGTCGGGGGCGTGACTCGCGAGGAACCGAACCTCGTGACCGTCGCGGTCGCGCTGCACGCGTTGCGCACATAGCTCGTCCCGTCCGGGGGCGCGTCGGCACGCCCGTATGCTGCGGGACGATGAGCGCGCCTCCCCAGCCCGGTACGGCGGCGCGCGCCCGGTCGGCCCTCCGCTCGCCCGACTTCAGGAAGCTCCTGTGGATCCGGCTGTGCGGACAGGGCGGCGACGGCATCTTCCAGGCGGCGCTCGTCGCCTCGGTCGTGTTCAGCCCGAACCAACAGAACACGGCGAAGGGCCTGCTCGCGGCGAGCGCCGTCACGATCTTGCCGTTCACGCTGCTCGGGCCGTTCGTCGGCGTCTTCATCGACCGGTGGCCGCGTCGCGCGATCCTCACGATGGCGCCGCTGCTCAAGGTCGCGTTCGTGCCGCTCGTGCTGTTCGACCCGCTGCAGTGGCCGGTCAAGATCTTCTTCTACGCAGGCGTGCTCGCCGTCCTGTCGATCAACCGGTTCCAGCTGGCGGCCGCGTCGGCGGTCGTCCCCCGGCTCGTGCCGGCCGAGGACCTGCTGATCGCCAACTCGATCGCGACGGTCGGCGGGACGCTCGCGCTGCTCGTGGGCGTGTTCGTCGGCGGGCGTATCGACAACCTGATCGGGACGGTGAGCGTGATCCTCATCGCGACCGTCGCGTGGCTGGTCGCGTCGATGATCGCCGGCCGTATCGGCTCCGACCTCGCACCGATGATGCTCCAGGAAGCGCCGGAGCTGCTTCGACACGCCCTGAAACGCGTCGTGGTCGAGACATGGGACGGCGCCTCGACGATGTTCCGCACGCCGCACGCGATCGGGCCGATCGCGTCGATCACGGTCGACCAGATCGGCCAGGGGGTCATGCTGACCCTTGCGCTCGTGGTTTTCCGAGAGCAGCTCGGGGAGGGTGTCGCGTCGTTCTCGAACGTGATCGGAGCTGGTGGCATCGGTGTCCTGCTCGGGATCGGGTCGGCCGGGTTCCTCGAGGAACACCTGCCGAAGGAACGGATCGTGTCGCTCGGCTTCCTGATCGGCGGGATCGTGCTCATCGGCGCCGCCGCGGCGATCGAGGGCCCGGTGATCCTGCTCGTCGCAGGGGTGCTCGGGCTGACGTTCGCGTGGAAGAAGGTGTCGGTCGACACGATGGTGCAGGAGTCTCTCCCGGACGGATACCGGGGGCGCGTGTTCTCGGTGTACGACTTCTTCTACAACATGGCGCGGCTCGTGGCTGCGCTCGTGGCGGTCGCCCTGTTCCCGGTGCTCTCGTCCGCCTCGACGTTGATCGTGATCGGCATCGTGTTCGTTGCGTGGACCCCGGTGCTTCCGTGGCTCGTCTCGCGGCGCGCACAGATCGACCTCGGGATGGACGACGCGGGGCTGCCGACGTCGTTGCGGTGGGGTGCGGCGAGCGAGCCCGTCACGGTCCTAGAGTCGAGCGACCTCGGGTACCGGCTGGCGCTCGAGGACGGCAGCGTGATCGACGTGCGTCGCGCGATCGGTGCGCCGGGCTGGCGCGTCCTGCGCGAGCGGGAGGGTTAGCGGGCCGGGATCGCCGCGGCGCCCGGGACCGACTCGCGCTCGGTTCCGGGTTCCTCGCTCTTCTCGGTCGAGCGGCGCCTGCGCATCGCCAGCACCGCGACGCCGATCGCCGCGGCGA
>Ga0136846_1223973_pt1 | contig 14191 bp, 18 predicted proteins | sample HopSoiMetagenom2_FD_96841 | JGI IMG/M metagenome (GOLD analysis project Ga0136846, IMG submission 96841) | Grasslands soil microbial communities from Hopland, California, USA - 2 Assembly 2016 (version 4) | ecosystem: Environmental > Terrestrial > Soil > Grasslands | place: USA: Hopland...
GACGGACACGAAGCTCGAGAACATCTTCGGCCCCACGCCGTGCCGCTCGATCCGCTGGTGCGCGAGCTGCCGCCAGCCGTTCGAGCAGTTCAAGACGATCTAAGTGCGTTGCGGCGTCCGCGGGATCGGCGGGGACGCGCTCCCTGTCGCCGGCGTCGGGTAGTTCAGCGGATCCCGGACAGGAACATCCGCAGGCGGATCGCGACGCCGTCGAGGTGCTTGTCGCGATCGGGTGGTGCGAGTCGGGACGCCCAGCGTTGTACGTCGATCGCCCGGCAGATCCAGCCGAGCCGCAGTGCTGTCGTGAACGCCGATCTGAGCTGCAAGCCTTGCTCGTACACCGTGAAGGGCTCGAGATACGCATCGCGGTAGGGGGCGACATCGACGCTCCCTCGTACGTCGTCGAGGCCCCAGGCGATGTTGCCCTCCAACGTGACAGCCATCGTGAAGAACGGATGAGAAACACACGACTCGGCCCAGTCCGAGATGAGGTAACGGCCGTCCCGAACGAAGACCTGACCCTCGTGGAGGTCGTTGTGCTGGATCGTCTCGGGAATCCCACTGGCGGCAAGCTCGTCGCACATCTGCGAAACAGCGGGCTGAAGCCGACGGAGGCGAACGACCTCCTCGGGCGCGAGGCCTCGCACCTCGTCGAGGAGACGCGTGTATTGAGACGCCAGGCTGCCGAGCCGACGGTCCGGTACGCCTGCGCGCAGAAACGCTTCGGCGTCGCCGGTCGCGTCGAGCTGTAGCTGTGCGTAGAGCGGCAGCAGATCGAGCCAGCGGCTGAGGCTACGTTCGCGAGCGACGACATCGCCGAGCAGGACGCCGGCGTCCTTCATCAGCATCCAACCACGCTCGAGATCGACGGCCCAAAGCTCAGGGACACGGCGCGAACGGTGACGTCCGAGGATGGCGAGGACCGCCGCCTCGTATGCCTGCGACGGCATGTTGGCCTTGAACCAAAGGCTCGCGCCTTCGACCGGCACGCGCATCACCGTCGACCACGGCCTCACGTAAGGCTGCTCGAACGCGCCTGACGCGACTGCTCCGAGGCGGCCCAATTCACCGTCGATCCACGCCTTCACATCCTCCAACCACGCCGGATCCGTCCACACCGCGACTACCCTAGGCCCGCCTCGGGCCGGAAGGGTCGTCGTCCCGCCCGCCGGTCGTGCCTGGGTTCGCAATCGGCGCTCTGAGGCGTTTCGCGCCGTGGCATCCGGTTACCGGGAAACCACCAACGACGGAGGGTGTCCGAGCATGGAACCGCAGGAGACCGACAACGAGTCGATCCGCCGCCGCGCGTACGAGATCTCGCAGGGCGACGACGCCGGAGACGAGCAGGAGAACTGGGAGCGCGCCGAGCGTGAGCTTCGCGCGGACGACGGCGGCGGCCCCTGGGCGAAGACCTCGAGCGGAGACGCCGACAGCATCACAGAGTCCTGAGAAGCGGCGGCCGGCCGGCCGCCGCTTCTCGCTCGCCACGCGAATTCCTCCGTCGCGGCGCGGTCGAGTGCGCTTGTTAGCCTCGTGGGCGAGCAAGGAAAGGAGGCGCATGGCGAACGGAACCGCTCCACCTGGCACCTTCTCGCGTGGGAGCACCGTCCTCGACTACTGGCTCGCGCATGCGGAGGGGCTGACCGTCCAGCCGCTCGGGGCGCGCGTGGAGGAGGTCGTCGTGACGCCGCCCATCGGCCGGGCGGAGGCGCTGATCGTCCGCTCGCGCATGACGCGTCGCCGCAGGGAGATTCCCGCCGCCTCGATCGCCGCAGTCGAGCCGTCCGCCGGCAACTTGCTCCTCGACGCCGACGCTGTGGGACCGGGCTTGCACATCCCGCGGCCGTCGCCGGAGCGCATTGCCGCCGTGCGCGTCGGTACGCAGCGCGGCGGCCGCTACGCCCGCACGCACGTCACGGGCGCCGCGCGCGCAACGGGCACCGGCACGCGCAACGCATACGGCTGGGCGCGCCCTCGGGCGGCACAGGCGGGAACGCGGACTGCCCATGGCTTCGCGTGGCTTGCACCGCGCGTCGCGAACGGCGCACGTGTCGCCGCGACGACCGCCCTCCGGCTGACGCTCGCAGGTGCAACCCTCGTCGCCTACGGCGGGGCCGTCGCGGCGCGCGAGCTCGAAGGCGGCGCGCGCGTCGTCGTCACGCTCCTTGCTCGAGCGCAGGCGCGGGGCGCAGACGCCGCCAGAGCGCGCCGGCGATCAGACCGAGCGCGAGCGTCGGAAGAATCGTGAGCACCCGGTAGAGCAGCACGGCGGCGACGACGGCGTCGTTCGGGCCGCCGAAGCCGACGAGCGCGCCGGTCAACCCGAGCTCGACGATCCCGACGCCGCCGGGGGTGACCGGCAGCGAGCCGAGCAGGCGAACGAGCGTCCAGCCCGCGAACGCCTCGGTGAGCGACACCTGCTCCGGCGTCACGCCGAGCGTCCGCAGGCACGTGAGCAGCACGAGGAACACGCTCAGCTGCCCCGCCAGCGTCGCGAGCGTCAGCATCCACCAGCGGCGGCGTAGAAGGCCGACCGCCTGGCGGCGGAACGAGACGAGCGACTCGCCGCTCCAGGTCACGCCCTTGCGGCGGACGCGGCGCAGGCCCCAGGTCGCCACCCGCGCCGTGAGGTCGCCCGCCCAGCGCGCGACCTTGTCGCCGCTCAACGCCAGCGCGAACGCGACGAGCGCGACGACGAACACCACGAGCCCGATCAGCGCGACCGTCTGCAGCAACGTGTTCGCGCCGCCGGCGAGCGTGAGCAGCGCGAGCGCGAACGCGGGCGCGCCGAGCAGGAACATCTGGTTCCACGCACCGGTCAGCGCGACGGCGAGCGTGACCGCGGCCGGCTCGAAGCCCCACGCGCGCAGCATCGCGAACGAGAGCGCCATCCCGACGGCGGCGCCGCCCGGCGCGAGGTACGTCGACGCGGTCGACGCCTGCGTCAGCACGAGCGCGCGGATGAATCCCAGTCCGGGCAGCGTCGCCATGAACGGTGGAGCGAACGTGACGATGTTCAGCGCGGTCACGCCGGCGAGCAGCAGCGACTGCTCCCAGGTCAGGTCGCGGATCGTGTCCCAGACCGCGCGGTAGTCGGCGATCTTCGGCAGCACGAACAGGAACACACCGCCGATCACGACGACCGCGACGGCGATCCCGATGAAGCGCTTCACCCGCGGATCATCGCGGACGCCGCGGCGGACAGAGCTCAGCCGGTGACGAGACGGCGGCGCTCGCCGCCCACGACCTCGGCCGCGAGCCTGACGAGTCGCGCGAGGTCGTACGGCTTCTGCAGGAACGGGAAGCTCCCGAGATCGCTGTCCTGGACCAGGTCGACGCTGTAGCCGCTCGAGAGGATCACCGGAAGGTCGGCGCGGATCTCGCGCAGCCGGCGTGCCGTCTCGAGCCCGCTCAGACCCGGCATCGTCGAGCCGCGTCGCCTCGCTCATGCCGGCGCCGGTGTCTGCGACCTCGATCGACACGTGGCTCGCCCCCAGGTCCACACGCGGCGCGCCGGCGGCGGCGAGATCCGCGGACGTCGCGACGGACGTGCGCTGTTCGGGGGAGATTTCAGCGGTGCGCGCCGGCGGCGTTGCCTGCATGGGCCGCGGGGGCGGGCTGCCGGACGACCATCGTCTCGCGGATCGTCGCGACGGCGCCGGCAGCGTCGGTCACCTGGAAGACGAGCGGCATGCGGACCGCGCGGCGCGGCACGCCGCTGATCGTGCCGCTCGCGAGCAGGTGCAGGCCGCGCGGCAGCGGGCCCGAGAGCGACCGCCAGCGGTACGGCGCCGTGCCGGACTCGATGTCCAGGTGCGTCGTGTAGCGGCGGCCGACGAGTGCGGACGGGAGCGCCGCGCCGTGCGGTCGCAGCGGCACGGGAGGCGGCGGCGGCGCCGTCGCCTGCACGAGCGCCTGGTTGAGGAGCGTCGCGAGCGCGATCGCTCCCGGGTAGAGGAGGTGGACCCCGTCGCCCTGGAACCAGTGCCACTGGTTGCGCGAGGTCTCGTTCCAGTCGACGATCGTCATCTGGCCGTAGCGGCTTGCGACGGCGTCGAGTGCGTCGTCCATCGTCTGCCAGTGCTCGTTCGTGGCCGGGACGTTCACCCAGAGGATGCGCCGCACGCCGACCGCGATCATCGCCTCCACGGCGTCGTCGACCTCACGCTCGAAGACGGCTGGGTCGTCGTTGTAGCCGACCTCGACGAGCACGAGCGGGCCGAGCCGGATGCCCATGCCCGCGATCACGTCCATCAGCGTCGGCACGCGGCCACCCTCGTAGGGGCAGCTGATCCCGGCGACCGTGCGGCAGACGCCCACGTCGACGTACATGTCGAAGCCTTTCTGCAGCGTGGCGAGCGGCGCCTCGTTCCACTGCACGGCGGTGAGCACCGAGTCGCCGAGCACCGTGACGTGCGGCTGCGCCGGTGAAGCGCCCGTCGCGGCCGCCGCGATTGCAAGGGCGGTCAGCCCCGCCAGAAGCGCCGCCGAGAGGATGCCCCGCCCCACGACCGGAGCTTAGCTCCGGCCGCGGCGGTTTCCAGGGGTTTTTTACCGATTACTCACGTCAGACCGGCGGTTGCGGGTCGTACTGGATGTAGCGCCGGACCTTCCGCGCCTGCTCGACCGAGTCGAGCCGCGCGATCAGGTGCAGGGCCATGTCGATGCCCGCCGACACGCCGGCCGCCGTTACGACGTTGCCGTCGTCGACGAAGCGCGCGTCCGGATCGACGCGAGCGCCGAAGGCGCCGAGCGCCTCGAGCGCCGACCAGTGCGTCGTCGCCGGCCGCCCGTCGAGCAGGCCCGCCTTGCCGTAGACGAGCGCGCCGGTGCAGACGCTCGTCATCAGCGTGTCGCCCGCAGCAAGCTCGCGCATCCGCTGCACGAACACCTCGTCCTCCTGAAGCGGCTGCGAGTTGCCGCCGGGCAGCACGAGGAGGTCGACCTTGCGGAGCTCCTCCCAGGTGGTGTCGGGGATCACGCGCAGGCCGTGGGAGCAGCGGATCGGGCCAGGCGTGGCGGCGACCGTCAGCACCCGCCGCGACCGCTCGCTGTAGTGGGCCCAGGCGGTCAGAACCTCGTAGGGACCTGCGAAATCGAGCTCCTCGACGCCGTCCCAGAGGGCAATCGCGATCGTGTAATCGTCCATGGGGCAACCCTGCCGCGGCCGAACGTGCCCGCGCGGACAGCTTTCGCCCGCTTCCGGCCGCCGAAGGCCCCGTTCGATCCCTCAAGCGGAGTGATCCGGATGCCGAAACGTGAGGCATGGCGCTTTCGGTCCATCGCCCCGTCGGCTGGTCGCTCCGCCGGCGCGTCCGCGCCGAGCAGGGCGGCGCGCTCCGCGTGGCGATGTTCACGACCTCCTACCCGCGCAACGCCGCAGACCTCGCGGGGCGCTTCGTCTTCAACACCGTCGAGCACCTGCGCGGTCGCGACGTCGAGGTCGAGGTCGTCGGGCCCGGGACCTACCGCGACTTCGGGCTCACCGGTGCGCGCAGCGGTGGGGTGGTCGCCGCGGTCAAGCGCCGCCCGTGGCTCGCCGTCCTCCTCCTCATTTCCATGATCGCCGCCTGCCGCGCGGCCGCCCGCCGCGCCGACATCGTGCACGCGAACTGGCTGGCGGGTGCGGCGATCGCGCTCTTCAGCGGCCGCCCTTTCGTCGTCACGCTGCACGGCTCCGGCACCGCCGGCCGCCTCTCCGATCTCTCGGTCGCGCGCCGCGCTCCCCGTCTCGTCCGGCTGCTGCTCGGCCGCGCGCGCGCCGTCATCTGCTGCTCCGAGCAGCTCGCCGACGCGATGCGCGGCTGCGGGCTGAAGAATGTCCACGCGATCCCCTACGGCGTCGACGTCCCGGACGTGCTCGTCCCGGAGGACGTCGAGCAGTTCGTGCTCTACGCCGGCCGGCTCTCGCCGGAGAAGAACATCGACGTGATCGCCGAGGCGACCGCTGGCCTGCCGCGCGTGATCGCGGGCGACGGCCCGCTGCGCCACCTCGTGCCGGACGCACTCGGCTTCATCTCGCAGGACGAGCTCGCAGGCCTCTACGACCGCGCGGCCGTCGTCGTGCTCGTGTCGCAGATGGAGGGACTGCCGAACGTCGTGCTCGAGGCGATGGCGCACGGTAAGACCGTGATCGCGACACCCGTCGGCGGCATCCCCTCGCTGATCGAGGACGGCCGCACCGGCTTCCTCGTCCCCGTGGGCGACGCCACTGCGCTGCGCGCGGCGATCGAGCGCGTGCTCGCCGACCCCGAGCTGCGCGGGCGCGTCGGCGGGGCCGCCCGCGCGCGTGTCACCGAGTACTGCTGCTGGGACCGCGTCACCGACCGGACGCTGCAGGTCTACGCCGCGAGCTCGCGTGGGCCCTCCACCGCCTGGTGGAGCGGCCGATGATGGCGTCGAGAAGCGGGAGGCGGGGCGGATCCGCCGCGAAGCCCCCCTTCCGCCCGGGCTCGCAACTGCCTGAAACCTCCCTCAAAAGGGGTAGGAACCTCGACCAGCCTTGCGATACAAGGAAGGCGCACGTGATGATTCGCAGGGGTCAGCTGGTTCTCTTCGTCGCGCTCGTCCTCGCCGCCGCCGGCGCGTCGGCCGCGTGGGGCGCGTCGTTCCGCGTGCTGATCGGGCATTCGCCGAACAAGACGGAGACGAACCGGACGCGCGCGTCGATCAACGCGATCGTCATCCACGACACCGAGGGCCGGTTCGTCGGCTCGATCAGGGTCCTGCAGCGCGCGCGCACGCGCGGGTCGGCGCACTTCGTCGTCTCGCGGCGCGGACAGATCGTGCAACTCGTGCCCGTGACCGACGTCGCCTGGCATGCGGGCAACGGCTGGTGGAACCTGCACTCGATCGGGATCGAGCACGAGGGCTGGGCCGGCCGCCGCGCGTACACCGAGCGCGAGTACCGCGCGTCGGCACAGCTGACGGCGTACCTGGCGCACCGCTGGAGCATCCCGCTCGACCGCGACCACCTGATCGGCCACGCCGAGGTGCCGAACCCGTTCCATCCCGGCCGGTTCGGCGGCGCCTCCGGGCACACCGATCCGGGGCCGTACTGGAACTGGGGGCATTACATGAGCCTCGTGCGCTATTACGCCTCGCACCCCGCGCTCCCGAAGTTCGTGAAGCGCATGGCGGTGCTGCCGGACGCGCCGGTGCCAGCGGCGCCACATGCGGTCACGGTCACGCATCGGCTCCCCGCACGCGCGACCGTCGACCGGCACGCGACCCTGCGCGGCACGGCGCTCTGGTGGTCCGGCGTGACGGCGACGACGCAGTGGCGCCGGCACATCTGGAAGGTCGACTTCGTCGTCGACGGCGTCGTGCGCTACACCGACCACACGTGGCCGTACTCGTTCCACCGCACGGTCGGCTGGAACTCGCGCGGCGTCGGCAACGGCAGCCACATGCTCGTCGTGCGCGCCTACGGCGCGAAGAACTACCGCTCACGCCGCTCGATCCCGGTGCGTGTGGCGAATCCTCCGCTCGGCGTGAAGATCACCGGCGCGGTCGCCGGCGGTGCGGTCAACGGCCTGCTCAACATGGGCGCGCATACGAACCAGCCGGTCGAGCGGGTGGCGCTCTACGTCGACGGCAGGCTGACGAGCCGCGACGACTCGGTCCCGTATCGCCTCACGTGGGATACGCGCTCCGCCTCGGAAGGCGCGCACACGCTGCTCGTGTACGCGCGCACCAAGCACGGCACGCATCGGACGGCGCTCGACGTGCCGGTCGTCGTCGCGAACGCGCCGGAGTTCCCGAACGCGCTCTCGCGGAACTGGGTCACGCGCCGCGGGATCGGCGACCTCGTGCGCCACTTCGGTCCCGAGGAGTAGTCTCCGCGCGTGGCGCACGTCAGAATCCTCTACTGCCCCGTCTGAAACGGGTACGACGAACGGGCCGCGAGTGTCGTGGCCGAGATCAACGGGACCGGGCACAGCGCCGAGATGGTGCCGGGCGAGAAGAGCCAGTTCGACGTGCTCGTCGACGACGAGCTGGTGTTCTCGAAACAACGCGAAGGTCGCTGGCCCGAGCTGGCCGAGATCCTCGGCGCGCTCCCCTAACACGGTCTCAACCTGGCGCCGCTACCTTCCCCCCGTCGTGCGCCGCCGGGCCCTCTTCCTGCTGCTCGTCCCCGTGCTCGCCGCCGCCTGTGGCGGTGGCGGCTCCACATCCTCCGGCACGACGACATCTGCGGTGAAGCGGCCCACGCAGAAGCAGTTCGTCACGGCGGGCAACGGTGTCTGCATTCGCTCCGACCGCGCCGTCTTCGGGCTCGGCCGCCTGTCGCTCGACCCGGCCGGCTGGGGACGAACAGCGGCCGCCGCCCGGCGCGCGGTCGCCGACATGAAGCGCGTCACGCCCCCCGCCGGCAAGGACGCCGCATTCCAGCGGCTCCTGACGCTCGGACAGCAGCTGGTCGACAACATCCAAAAGGTGCACGACGCGCTCGTGAAGGAAGACCTGATTGCCGCGCGCAAGGCGCAGAACGCGGCGACGACGGCTGACACAGCCATCCATCGCCAGGCCCAGAAACTCGGCCTGACGTTCTGCCAGCAGCTGCTCACGAACTGGCCGGCCTGACAGCAGCGGCTGGCCAGCTCTGGCCGGCGTTCGCGCTCGTCACCGGCCTGCTGCTCGTGGGCGTCGTCGCGGAGGAGGACGGGCTGTTCGCGGCCGCGGGTGCAGCGCTCGCACGGCTGCAACTCGGCTCGCGGCTCACCTTCGTGCTCGCTCTTGGGCTCGTCGCGTCGGTCACCGCGGTCCTGAACCTCGACACGTCGGTGTTCTTCCTGACGCCGGTGCTGATCCATCTCGCCCGTGCACGCGGGAGCAGCGAGGAGCCGTACCTCTACGCGGCCGTGTTCATGTCGAACGCCGGTTCGCTCTTCCTCCCCGGCTCCAACCTGACGAACCTGATCGTGCTGCACGGCGAGCAGGCCTCGGGCGCCGCGTTCCTCTCGCGCATGTGGGCGGCCGCGGTCGCCGCGGTCGTCGTGACCGCGGCGCTCCTCGTGCTGCTCTTCCGCCGCGACCTCGCCGAGCCCGGCCGGCGCGACACGAACGAGCGCGCGCCGGCGAGGATCGGGCTCGGCGTCGTCGCCGTCGCCGTCTCGTCGCTGCTCGTGCTCGTGCTCTCGTCACCGGCGCTGCCCGTGCTCGCAGTCGGCGTCGCGGCGATCGCGCTCTCGCGCGTTCCACACGCGCGGGCACTCGCGGCGGTGGACGTGCGCATGCTCGGCGGCCTGTTCGTGCTCGCCGTCGCGGTCGGCGCGGTCGGGCGCTGGTGGGACGGCCCGGCGAGCCTGCTCGGCTCGCTCGGCCGCTGGCAGACGGCGGTCTTCGGCGCGATCGCCGCCCTCTCCCTGAACAACCTGCCGTCGGCCGTGCTGCTCACGCCGAAACCGCCGCCGCATCCGCGCGCGCTCCTGATCGGGCTGAACCTCGGACCGAACCTCGCGATCACGGGCTCGCTCTCCGCGCTGCTCTGGATCCGCGTCGCACGCTCGCTGGGCGCGCGCCCTTCCGCGCTCCGCTACACACTGCTCGGGCTTGTCGTCGTGCCGCTCTCCCTCGCCGCCTCGGTCGCGACGCTCTGGCTCGTCGCGCCCGGCCGCCTCTAGCTCGGATTCGCGAGCGTCGGGTAGCGGTCGGTGAGTAGCAGCAGGTAGCCGAACGTCTGCGCCTGGAAGCGGAGCACGTAGGCGCTGAAGTCGCGGAAGCCCTTCGGGTAGCGCGCCGTCGCGACCGCGTAGACGGCGCCGAGGAACGCGACGATGAAGAGCACGTAACCGAGCACGGTGACGAAGACGTAGGCGGGGATCGCAAGCACGATGCGTAGGCCCGTCTTCCAGCGGGTCTGGGGACCGGGCGGCGCGATCGCGAGGTCGACCGGGTACCGGCCGGCCCAGCCGCGGAACGGTGGATACGGGTCTGCGACGAAGTAGATGTAGGCGTTGACGTGCACCTGGTAGCGAACGAAGCGCGACGTCCACGCGTGCACGCCATTCGAGGGCCGGCCGCGTATGAGCGTGATGAACCAGTGCACGATCGCCACCGGCAGCGCGAGGTACGTCCACGCGCCGAGCACCAAAAAGTGCGGCAGCGCGAGCAGCCAACGGAGGGCGACGGTCAGTCGCCAGCGCTTCAGGTCGCCGTTGACGATCAGATGAATCGGATGCGGGAGCTCGAGCTCTGCGCCGGTGAAGGTGGGGTCGCGCTTCTCGAGGAACGCCCCGACGCCCTCGCGGAAGTCGCTCGTCCGCACCTGCTGCGCCTGGGTCGCCGCCTCGAGCTCGAGCTGCTCCTCGAACGACGACGTCTCGGCGGCGTCGAGCAGCCGCTTCGTCTCCCAGATCGCGCGCGTCGGCATTGCGGCGAACAGCGCGGCGACCTCCTGCGCGCGCTCCGCCAGCTCGGCGGCCGGGACGACCTCCGAGACGACACCCCACTGCCGCGCCTCCTCGGCCGGCAGCCGGCGTCCGGTCGCGAGCCACTCGAACGCGCGCGCGGTTCCGAGCACGCGGCGCACGAGCCACGTGCCCCCGGAGTCGGGGACGAGGCCGATGTTCACGAACGCAGGGACGAAGGTCGCGCTGTCGCTCGCGATGCGTACGTCGCACGCGAACGCCAGCGACATCCCGGCGCCCGCGGCCGGGCCGTTGACCGCGGCGATCACGGGCTTCTCGAGCGCGCGGATCGCGAGCACGTTGCGGTGGTAGTTCGAGCGGAGGTTGTCCGCGACGGTGCCCGCACCGCTCGAGAACTCCTGCAGGTCCTGGCCGACGCAGAAGCCGCGGCCCGCGCCCGTGATCACGACGGCGCGCACCGACGGGTCCTGCGCGAGCTCGAGCGCGTCGTGGATCGCCTCGTGCACGGCCTTGTTCAGCGCGTTCAGGACGTCGGGCCGGTTCAGCGTGATCGTCAGGACGGCGCCGTCGCGGGTGACCTCGACCTCGGACACGACGGCAACCATAACGGCGGCGCTACCGTCGGTCGTATGCCATTGCGGTTCGTCGTCGACGAACACGACGCACTCGACGCCTACTCGCGCGCCGTGATCGCGGTCAACGAGCGCCTCGCTCCCTCCGTCGCGAACCTGCGCAGCCGCCGCGGGGGCGGCAGCGGGGTCGTGATCAGCCGTGACGGCTTCCTCGTCACCTCGGCGCACGTCGTCGAGGGCGCGAGCCGAGTGACCGCCTCGTTCGTGGACGGGACGGAGGTGAGGGCGAAGCTCGTCGGCGCGGACCCGCTCTCCGATCTCGCCGTGCTGCGCGCGGAGTCCGACGAGCTCGTCCCGGCGGAGCTCGGAGACGCCTCGACGCTCCGGGTCGGGCAGCTCGTTGTGGCCATCGGCAACCCGCACGGCTTCGCGGGCTCGGTGACCGCAGGCGTCGTCTCGGCGCTCGGCCGCTCGCTGCCGACGCGCGGCGGCCGGATCGTCGACAACGTCATCCAGACCGACGCCGCGCTGAACCCGGGCAACTCGGGCGGCGCGCTCGCCGACGGCCGCGGACGCGTCGTCGGGATCAACACGGCGGTCGCCGGGGTCGGGCTCGGGCTCGCCGTGCCGGTCAACGACGCGACGCGCGGGATCATCGGGGCGCTGATGAGCGACGGCCGGTTCCGGCGGGCCTATCTCGGGATCGCAGGCGGCACGAGGCCGCTGCCGCCGAGGCTCGCGCGCGAGCTCGGGCGCGGCGCCGGCGTCGAGGTGGTCGAAGTCGTCCCGGGGTCGCCCGCTGCGGACGGCGGGCTGCGCGCCGAGGACCTGATCGTCGCCGTCGACGGCGAGCACGTCGAGAAGGTCGACGACGTGCAGCGGCTGATGATCGGCGACCGGATCGGCGCGTCCGTGGCGCTCGACGTCCTGCGCGAGGGCCGCCGGGTCGAGCTCCGGCTCGTGCCCGTCGAGCTCGCGCTGTAGCACTAGAGTTCCGCGGCGTGTACGAGGCGTTCCCGTCGCTCGAGCTCGACACGCCCGCGCCACACGTGCTGCGGCTGACGCTGCGCGCCGCGGGACGGTTGAACGCGGTCAGCGGGGCGATGCACCGCGAGCTCGCGGAGATCTGGAAGGCGATCGGCGCCGACGACGACACGCGCGCGGTGATCGTGCGCGGCGCCGACGGCGCCTTCAGCGCCGGCGGCGACCTCGATCTCGTCGAGGAGATCGCCACCGACTACGCGACGCGCCTGCGCGTCTTCCACGAGGCGCGCGACCTCGTCTACAACGTCGTGAACTGCCCGAAGCCGATCGTCTCCGCGATGACCGGACCCGCGGTCGGCGCCGGCCTCGCCGTCGGCCTGCTCGCCGACGTCTCGATCGCGACACCGTCCGCGCGGATCGTCGACGGCCACACGAAGCTCGGCGTCGCGGCCGGCGACCACGCGGTGATCGTGTGGCCGCTCCTCTGCGGGCTCGCGAAGGCCAAGTACCACCTGCTGCTCTGCGAGCCGCTCGACGGGGTCGAGGCGGAGCGCATCGGGCTCGTCTCGCTCTGCGTGCCCGAGGACGAGCTCGAGCAGCGGGCGCTCGAGATCGCGACGCGGCTCGCGACCGGGTCGCAGGCGGCGATCCGGCACACGAAGCTCGCGCTCAACAACTGGCTCCGCGCCGCCGGCCCCGCGTTCGACGCCTCGCTCGCGCTCGAGTTCCTCGACATGTCGGGCCCTGACGTCCACGAGGGCGTCGCGGCCGTGCGGGAGAAGCGGCCGCCGCGCTTCAGCTGACGTCGGCGAAGAGGACGGTGAACTCGCCGCCCATCTCCATCGCGTCCTTGCCCGTCGCCATGAACTCGGGCGAGCGCGCCGCCTCCTTGAAGGCGTCCAGATCGGGGAACTCCCACTCGGCGTAGTAGCGGTACTCGGGCTCGCCCATGGGGGCGCCGAAGACGCGGCCGTGGCGGAACTTCCCGCCCGCGACGCGTTCGCACAGCTCGACGTGCTGCGCGTAGCGCTCCGGGTCGGGCTCCTCGCCGTAGAGTACGAACGCTCGGATCATCTGTCCCTTTCGTCAGGAGGAAGGAGCCTAACCGTGGCGGGAAAGATCGTTCATTTCGAGATCCCGGCCGCCGACGCGGATCGCGCGAGCGCGTTCTGGAGCGGGCTGTTCGGCTGGAACATCGGCGCGAGCGCGATGGAGGGGTTCGACTACCGCATGTTCCAGGCCGCCGACGACCAGGGCGGCGCGGTGATGCCGTCGGACAAGGCGGGCTCGGGCCTGATCGTCTACATGGACACCGACGACATCGAGTCCTCGATCGCGAAGGTGCGCGAGCTCGGAGGGAGCGCCGACGACAAGCAGCCGGTGCCGACACACGGGTGGTTCTCGGCGTGCACGGACCCCGAGGGCAACCCGTTCAGCCTCTGGCAGAGCGACCAGAACGCCGCTTGACATCGCTTGCGGTTGCCCTGGCGATCCTGGCGGGGCTCGCCGGTTCCGTGCAGGTCGCGGTCATGGGTCGCTTCGGCAGCCGCATCGGCGTGTTCGAGGCGCTGTCGTTCTCGACGGCGGTCCAGCTCGCGTTCTCGCTGCTCATCCTGTTCGCCGTGCGCGCGGGGATCGGGGGGCTGCCGTCCGCGTTCAAGACGCCCGCATGGATGTGGATCGGCGGCCTGATGGGGCTGACCGTCGTGACGTCGATCACGTTCGCGCAGCCGCGGATCGGCGCGACGGCGACGATCGGGATCCTGATCGCGGGCCAGATCCTGATGGGCGCCGTGATCGACCGGTTCGGGCTCTTCGGCGTCGACCAGATCGCGCTTTCGCCGGCGCGCGCCGTCGGGATCGCGCTCCTGGGAATCGGCGCGGCCCTCTCGCTCGTTCGCTGAGGAGTGTCGAAGAACGCCAAGGTCTGGACCGCGCTCGTCACGGTCTACGTCATCTGGGGCTCGACGTACCTCGGGATCGCCTACGCGGGCGAGACGATCGCGCCGCTGTTCGCGGCCTCCACGCGCTTCATCACGGCGGGGGCGCTGATGACGATCGTGGTGCTGCTCGTACGGCGCGGCACGCTGCGCATGGGGCGGCCGGAGCTGATCTCCTGCATGGTGATCGGGATCCTGCTGCCGGGCGCGAACTCGGTCCTCTTCTTCGCCGAGCGCAACGTGCCGACCGGGCTCGCCTCGCTGATCATCGCGTCGGTGCCGCTGTGGGTGATGGTCGAGCGGCTCGCGATCGGGCGGGAGC
>Ga0136846_1229153_pt1 | contig 14190 bp, 11 predicted proteins | sample HopSoiMetagenom2_FD_96841 | JGI IMG/M metagenome (GOLD analysis project Ga0136846, IMG submission 96841) | Grasslands soil microbial communities from Hopland, California, USA - 2 Assembly 2016 (version 4) | ecosystem: Environmental > Terrestrial > Soil > Grasslands | place: USA: Hopland...
CAGCCCGCCACTTTGAAAACCGGCAACTGCCAGCCCGGGAAGATGGCGTTCAGCCGCAGCATCGAGGGCGGCGGCAGGTGATTGAAGGCGTGAGGTTATAAAAAAGAAGGCAGTGGGATACTTGCACCCGTGAAAAAACATATCTATATCTATTCCCCGTCCAGCGCCGTGCGCGACAAAGCAGGTTTCAAGCGCGGTATCAAGCGTCTGGAGTCCCAAGGCCATGAGGTTGAAGTCGATACCGATGCGCTGGCCCGCCACCAGCGTTTTGCCGGCGACGATGACACCCGGCTGGCCGCCATCCACCGTGCGGCCGCCAGCGGGGCCGACATTGCCCTGATCTCGCGCGGCGGCTACGGCCTGTCGCGCATCCTGCCGGGCATCAATTACAAAGCCGTCTCCAAAGCCATCGCAGGCGGCACCCGTTTTGTGGGACTGAGCGACTTCACGGCTTTTCAGATGGCGGTCATGGCCAAAACCGGCGCGGTGACCTGGGCAGGCCCTGCGCTGGGCGAAGACTTTGGCGCCGAGGAGCCCGACGACATCATGGAGGCCTGCTTTGACGACCTGATCACAGGGCAGGGCGAGGGAACGGGTTGGCAGCTGCCCAAATCTGCTATCGATTCAATAGCGACAAGCCAAGGTAAATCAATGGCTGGAGCCGGATTTTCTATTAAAGACGCGGTGCTCTGGGGCGGCAACCTGGCCATGCTGTCTTCGCTCGTCGGTACGCCTTACCTGCCAGCCGTCAAGGGCGGAATCCTGTTCATCGAAGACGTCGCCGAACACCCTTACCGGGTGGAGCGCATGCTGACGCAGTTGCTTCATGCCGGCGTGCTGGCCCAGCAAAAGGCGATCGTTTTTGGGCAGTTCACCAACTACAGCCTGGTGCCGCACGACAAGGGCTTCAAACTGGCGTCCGTGATTTCCTGGCTGCAGGGCAAGGTCAAGGCCCGCGTCTTGACTGGCTTGCCTTTTGGCCATGTACCGACCAAGGTGCTGTTGCCCGTGGGCCTGAAAACCACCCTGGTGGTGGAAGGCCGGGACGCTTTTCTGCTTTGGGGGCATCTTGATGGTGAACACGGTCACCACGACCACCCTTCACATGACGACGGTCATCACCACCACGCACATTGACCGCGCCGGCCCCGCTTTGGCTGCACGCAGACAAAAATAAACCAGCGCGAAGCTGGTTTAAAAAGCCTTGGAGGCCAGGAAGAAACTGAAAAATTCTTTCAGGTGGTCAGCGGGCTTGAGCGTGAGCTGAGGCCGCGGGGCAGCATGCCCTTGAATTTGTCACTGATGCGGCTGACCTTTTCGCGGGCGATCGTCTCGCCATGCATCGCGGCCAGCACAGCCATTACGTCTCCGCGGGTGTACCAGAGGCCCTGGATGTCCTGGGCGTAGCGTACGCGGCGGGTAATTTTGGGATAGTGTTTTTCGCCGAACTCACCGAGTTCTTCGAGGATGAATTCGCGAATTTCTTCGGTGCGGTCTTCCAGTACGGAAGCTGTCACTTCACCGGGGCCTAGCAAGGCCATGAAACTGCTTTTCAGATTGGGTTTTAACCAGCGCATGTGTCTCACAACTTTCTACCGGACATCCGTGGGTATTTGTCTGCGTTCCCATGGAACGGCTTCTTCTGTTAGATTAAGACTGCCCGGGTTCATATGCAAGATGTTTTTCGTGAAATGGTTAACGTAAAACAACAAATGAATCAAGGAGTTAGTAACCAGATGTCATGTCGATTCTGGTATTGAACAGCGTTTAAATCTTTAGGCTTACAGTTAATTTCACCTGTGAGTCTAAAGTCACCTACCGTTTTTCCCGGCATTATTCACTTCTTTTCGGACCTCTTTCGAGGCCTTCCCGGACCGCCATGAGCACACAAATGACCGTTTATCCCGCCCACTACATCAATGGCCAATGGGTCAAGGCCCAGTCCCCTGAAACCCTGCCGGTCCATGATTCCAGCACCGAAGCCCTGATGGCAACGGTGCCGTCCGGCACGGCTGCCGAGGCCGAATCTGCCGTGCTGGCGGCGCGCGCCGCGTTTGAGGGCTGGTCCACGCTGCCGGTCGAGACCCGGGCGGCTTACCTCGACAAAGTGGCGGCCGGCATCAAGGCCCGCACTGAAGACCTGGCTTTGGCCATTGCCCGTGAAGTCGGGATGCCCCTGAAGATGGCCCGCATGGTCCAGGTCGGTGGCCCGGCCTGGCACTGGGGCAATTTCGCCAAGGTGGCGCGCCAGTTTGAGTGGGAGAAAAAGGTCGGCAACTCCCTGGTCGTGCGTGAGCCGATCGGCGTGGTGGGTTGCATCACCCCATGGAATTTCCCGCTCAGCCAGATCACACTGAAAATTGCGCCCGCCATGGTGGCTGGCTGCACCGTCGTGCTCAAGCCCAGCGAAATCGCACCGGTCAACGCCATGATCCTGGCCGAAATCATTCACGAGGCGGGCTTGCCGCCCGGCGTCTTCAACCTGGTCAACGGCCCTGGCCCCGTGGTCGGCGAGGTGCTGGCGACACATCCGGAAGTAGACATGATGAGCTTTACCGGTTCCACGCGCGCGGGCAAGCGCGTGAGCGAGCTGGCCAGCCAGTCGGTCAAGCGGGTGGCACTGGAGCTGGGTGGCAAGTCGGCCAGCGTGGTACTGGACGACGCCAACTTTGAAGCCGCCATCAAAGGCACCGTGTCGGCGTGCATGCTTAATAGTGGGCAGACCTGCTCGGCCCACACACGCCTGCTGGTTCCGGCCGCGCGCTATGAAGAAGCCAAGGCCCTGGCCCAGGCCGCCGTCGCCAAGTTCAGCATCGGCCCCAGCCTGGAAGAAAGCAGCAGGCTCGGCCCGCTGGTCAGCGCCGCGCAGCGTGACCGCGTGCTGGGCTTCATCCGCACCGGCATTGAAGAGGGCGCCGACGTGATTGCCGGCGGCGCCGACGCGCCGGCCTTCGAGAAGGGCTATTTTGTCCAGCCCACCATTCTGGGCATCAAGGCTTCGGACACCCTGGCGCAGGAAGAGATCTTCGGCCCCGTGCTGGTGGTCATTACCTACAAGGACGAAGATGAAGCCGTGGCCATCGCCAACAGCACCATTTACGGCTTGGGCGGGGCGGTCTGGAGCGGCTCCGATGAGCACGCCATGAAAGTGGCGCGCCGTTTGCGCACCGGGCAGGTGGACATCAACGGCGGGCCCTTTAACGGCCAGGCGCCGTTTGGCGGCTACAAGCAATCTGGAAACGGCCGGGAAAACGGCGTTTATGGATTTGAAGAGTTTCTGGAGTTCAAGGCCATGCAATTGAAACCCGGCGCGGACTGAGACCGATCCAGGCCATGGCGGGCTCTGTGGCAAATGACGCGGGAACCGGTGCTGCCTGCGCCTGCCAGTTGCGCTTGATTTAAGTCATATGTCATGTGGCTATGTTTTAATCCCACAAGAACTACAAGCAGTTACACCGAAACCCTATGGCAGAAGTTACCGTCGTTTTTGCCGATCTCACAGGAAGCACCGGGGTTTTCGAATCACTGGGCAACGCCAAGGCAACCCAGGCGATCACCAGGCTCACCCAGTGGATAGGCAAAGTCTGTGAGGCCTATCGCGGCCACGTCGTCAAATACCTCGGCGACGGCGTACTGGTCGTGTTTCCCGATAACGCCGATTCCGTCGACGCCGTGATCGAACTGCAGCGCGTCCACCGCGACCGAATCCGCAACTGGCCCGAGCATCTCAAGATGCGCCTGCAATTGGGCGTCGCCCGCGGTGAAATCGTCGAGCAGGACGGCGACTGCTTTGGGGATGCCGTCAACCTGGCGTCCCGCCTGAGCGATTTGTCCGGCCCCGACCAGATTCTTGCAACGGAAGCCGTCATCGACCACCTTCCGTCAGACACCCTCATACGTTCCAGAAACCTTGGCGCCATGGAGATTCGCGGCCGCGTCGAGTCCTGCCGGGTGCATCGCATTGAGTGGCAGTCCGAAGTCGCATCCGAGTCGTTCACGGTGCCGGCCAGCCTGTCGATGTCGTCGCAGCCAAAACCCGGGCCGGCGGCGTCCATCCAATTGTCATGGCTGGACATCAACACCGCATTTGTTTCGAGCGAATTGCCGATTTTCCTGGGCCGCGACAATGACGCTGAATTTATCGTGCAAGACCCTCGCGTGTCCCGCAGGCACGCCCGGATCGAATGGCGCGCCGGCAAGTTTTACCTGGAAGACGTCAGCAGCTACGGCACCTGGGTGCGGTTTTCCGACAGCGCCGCCGTCGTGGCGCTGCGCCGGCAAGAATGCGTGCTGCTCCTGCAAGGCGAGATCGCGCTCGGCGCGCCTTTTGAAGATTTCACGGTCCCCACCGTCAGCTTCAAGTTTGTCGACGGCAAAGTGCACTTGCAGGAAAAATAGGGCCACCGCCACGCCACCGGCCGCGCGGCGGCCCTCTATACGGAGCGTGATCTTGATCTGGTTGAAACGATTGTTCGCGGGGCTGCTGGTGCTGGTGCTGCTTATCGCAGCTGCCCTGGCTGTCTACGCATACAAGGCATTCCCCACAATTGACGGTGAGCTGCAGGCCGCAGGGTTGCAAGGCCCCGTGGCCCTTCAGCGCGACAAGGCCGACGTCACCCACATCAAGGCCCAGACCCCGCACGATGCCTGGTTCTCGCTCGGTTACGTCCACGCCCAGGAGCGCGGCTGGCAGCTTGAGTTCAACCGGCGTGTCATGCACGGCGAACTCTCCGAGGCATTTGGCCCCGCCACGCTGGAAACCGACAAGCTGCTGCGCACACTGGGCGTGGTGCGTGCCGCAGAGCGGCAATGGCAAAACCTGCCCGCTGAAGGGCGTGACGCCATGCAGGCCTACAGCGACGGCATCAACGCTTTTTACGCGGGCTCGTCGCAGGCGCTTTCACCAGAATTCCATATCCTGGGCGTCAAGCCCGGCGGCCCTTCCGGCAAGGCTTGGTCGCCCACCGACAGCCTGGCCTGGTCCCTGATGATGGCGCTGGATCTGGGCGGCAACTGGGGCACGGAGTTCGCACGGCTGTACGCAGCCAGGACGTTGAAGACCGCGGAGCTCTGGCAGCTGTTTCCCCCTTATCCGGGTGAGCAGCCGGCTTCAGGCGTTGACTTTTCCAGGCTCTATGCCGACCTGGGCATCTATCGCGCGAATACGCCGGTTGCTACAAAAAAAGTAGCAGCATCCCAAGGCAGCACCTGGGCTGGAGGCACTTTTTATGCTCAATCACCGCTTGCAGCCGCAACAACGGCCGCGGCGGGTGACATCAACGAGTGGGCCGCAGCGCTCGGCCAGGCCGACGGCAAAGGGTCCAACAACTGGGTGGTCGCCGGCAGCCACAGCCGCACCGGCAAACCGCTGCTTGCCAACGACCCCCACCTGGGCCTGTCCGCGCCGGCGATCTGGTACTTTGCGCACCTGCAAGCCAACGGGCTGGACGTCATAGGTGCCACTTTGCCGGGCCTGCCTTTTGTGGTGCTGGGGCACACCCGGAAAGTGGCCTGGAGCTTTACCAACACGGCCCCGGACGTGCAGGACCTGTACCTGGAGCAGATCAACCCCGCCAACCCGCGGCAGTACCGGGTGCCGGGCGGCAGCCCGAACGCCGAGGCATGGGCAGATTTCCAGACCCGTGAAGAGACCATCAAAGTCAAAGGCCAGCCGGACCTGGTGCTGACTGTGCGGGAAAGCCGCCACGGCCCGGTGCTCAGCGACGTGCAGAAGTCGCATGCCGACCTGCTGGACACCGGCAAGTACGTCATTGCGTTGCGCTGGAGCGCTCTCGACTTGGACAACCAGACCGTGCTGGCCGGGCTGCGCGCCAACCGGGCCCAATCGACCGACGAAATGATTGCCGCGTTTGCCGCCTACCACTCGCCTATGCAAAACCTGGTGACAGCAGACGTCACCGGCCGCATGGCCTTCAAGGCTGCAGGCAAGGTGCCGCTGCGCAAGCCCGACAACGACATCCGCGGCATCGCGCCTTCACCGGGTTGGGACGCACGCTACGACTGGGCCGGCTGGGTGCCGTATGCCCAGACGCCGCAAACCGGGCAGGGCGAAATCGAGGCCAAAGGCTGGCTGTCTACCGCCAACCAGCGCATCACGCCGCCCGGCTTTCCCCTCTTCATGGGCCAGGACTGGACCGTGCCTTATCGCTATGACCGGATCGAGCAGCTGCTGGCGGCTACGCCGCAGCATGACGTGGCTTCGATGCAAAGGATTCAAGGCGACCAGCTCTCGGCGGCAACGGTCAAGCTGCTGCCTTTTTTGCAGAAAGCGTTGTCGCAGCCCGGCGGCCATCCGCTCGCTGACGCAGCACGCAAGGCCACGGCCGGTTTTGACGGCACCATGCGCGCAGACCAGGCTGCGCCACTGATATTTGCCGCCTGGGCGGATGAGATCACCCGGGGCATCATTGGCGCCAGGCTGGGTGAGCCGGCACTGGCCGTGCTCTACGGCAAGCGGCATTTCAGAAGCACGATGGAGGACATCCTTGAGCGCAATGATGCAGCCTGGTGCGGCGCGGCCGGTTGCGCGGCGCAATCAACAGCGGCATTGGCGCGGGCGCTGGACCGCCTGCAAGCTGCCTACGGCGCCGATGTGGGCAGCTGGAGCTGGGGCAGGGCCCACCCCGCGTTGTCAGCCCACAAACCATTTGGCAATGTGCCCCTGCTGGCACGCGCCTTTGACGTTCGCGTTCCCACCGGCGGCGACACCTTCACGGTCAACGTCGGCCAGTACTGGGCCACCAGCGACGCCACGCCTTTCGCCAACCGGCAGGCGGCCTCTCTGCGTGCGGTCTATGACCTGTCTGATCTCGAGAACTCCCGCTTTATCTACCAGACGGGGCAAAGCGGGCTGGTGTTTTCCGGCCGCTATCGCGACATGCGGGATGACTGGGCCGCCATGCAATACCGGCCTTTGCAGATGAACCCGTCCGCATGGGCGCACCAGCTCACGCTGCGGCCCTGAAGTTCCAGCAAAACCCGAACCTGGCCCTCAAGCCGGAATGGCGTCGACGTTGAGCCGGTCCCAGTGGCGATGCAGCGCCATGGCCGCCATAAAGTCCTGCGACACCTGACCGTCCGTGACTTTGCGCGCATCGGCAATGATGACGCCGGGCGTCGGCACATGCGGCGTCTCGGGGTCTTTGCCCATGCTGAACCCCAGTGTGCCCAACAACTGCGCACCGTCATTGACGGCGCAGATCGTCTTGCAGTGCTTGTAGGCTTCGAGCACAAAGTGCACCGCTTCGCCCATCGCCCCCAGGGCGGCAGCGCTGTTGCTTCCGCCGGGAATCAGCACGGCGTCAAACATGACAGACGGCATGTTGGTAAAGGTGTGGTCCACCGCGAGTTGCCGGCCCGATGACGTGCTGACGGTGCCCAGGTGCGGCGCGATGAGCTTGCATTGGGCGCCCGCGTCCAGCAGGTCTTGCTGGATACGTCTGAGTGCGCCAGCCTCTACGCCGTCAGCGACGAGGATCGCCACCTTGCGGGTCTTCACGCTGCCGCCGGGGCGGCCCACCATGCGCAAGGCCGGGTCTTCTTCCACTTTGCTGGTGATGCGGTAGTCGCGAAACCCCAGGCGGCCCGCGGCGGCTTTCGGGTCGGGGGGCTGGATGCCAAGGGGGGCCGCCACGCGGGCCGCCAGTTTCAGGTCCACGTGCGCCAGGTTGTCCACCATGCGTTGGCGCACATCCGGTGTTTCGACTTTGGAGAGTTCAAAGCGGAACGCCGCCACGATGTGGTCTTTTTCGACGCTGCTCTGGCTGTTCCAGAACAGGGTGGCCTGCGAGAAATGGTCGTCGAATGACGGGCTGCGGCGCCGGATTTTCGGCGACTCGAGTGCATCCGGGTAAGACTGGAAGCCGTGCGCGCCGCCATCCACCCTGAATTCCGAGCCGGTGCCCAAGGTGTTGGGTTCATAGGCGACCCGGCCCTTGGCGATGGTCTGGCGGTGCATACCGTCACGCTGAAAGTTGTGCATCGGGCAGACCGCGCGGTTGATCGGAATCTCATGGAAATTCGCACCGCCCAGGCGCGACAGCTGGGTATCCGTATAAGAAAAAAGGCGCCCCTGCAATAGCGGGTCGTTAGAGAAATCGATGCCCGGCACCAGGTGCCCGGGGTGAAATGCGATCTGCTCGGTTTCGGCAAAAAAATTGTCCGGGTTCCGGTTCAGCACCATCTTGCCGATCAACTGCACCGGCACCTGTTCCTCCGGGATCAGCTTGGTCGGGTCCAGGATGTCGAAACCGAGTTCGTCTTCCTTGCCTTCATCCACGATCTGAACACCCAACTCCCACTCGGGGAAGTTCCCGCTTTCAATCGCCTCCCACAGATCGCGGCGATGAAAGTCCGCATCTTTGCCGGCGATCTTCTGCGCCTCGTCCCACACCAGGCCGTGAACACCCAGTTTGGGTTTCCAGTGGAACTTGACGAAGGATGATTCACCCCGCGCATTGATAAAGCGAAAGGCATGAATGCCGAAGCCCTCCATCATGCGCAGGCTGCGCGGGATGGCCCGGTCCGACATCGCCCACATCAGCATGTGGGTGGACTCCGGCATCAGCGAAACAAAGTCCCAGAAGGTATCGTGCGCACTCGCCGCCTGCGGCATGTCGTGGTGGGGCTCCGGCTTCAAGGCGTGAATCAAGTCAGGAAACTTGATCGCATCCTGAATAAAGAACACGGGAATGTTGTTTCCCACCAAGTCGTAGTTGCCCTCCTGGGTATAGAACTTGACGGCAAATCCGCGAACATCCCGAACGGTGTCGGCAGACCCCTTCGAGCCCGCTACGGTGGAAAAGCGCACAAATACCGGTGTCTCGACATCCGGGTCCTGCAAAAAAGCTGCGCTGGTGTACTGCACCATGGACTTGTAGGGCTTGAAGTAGCCGTGCGCGCCGGAGCCGCGCGCGTGCACCGCCCGCTCCGGAATGCGCTCATGGTCAAAGTGGGTGATTTTTTCGCGGAGGATGAAATCCTCCAGCAAGGTGGGGCCGCGTACGCCGGCTTTGAGTGAGTTGTGGTTGTCCGGCAGCTGTAAACCCTGATTGGTCGTCAGCACTGGCAAGGTGCCTGCGGTGAAGCTTTCAAGTTGTGATTTTTTGTCCTTGGCGCTGTCCATACTTCGGCCTGAGTTGGGTGCATTGCGCTTGGATGGCGGCATGAAGAGTCCTTGATTGAATAGGAAATACAGGGAGCCCGGTATGGATCAACGGGCGAGTCAGAGTGACGGAAAAGCTGCGGCGCTACGCCGCGGTCACGTATCGAGCAGGCCTTCGAGCACCTTTACGCCGGCCAGCAGCGCCAGCGCGCCCACCGTTCCGGCCAGGCACCAGGCCATGAACTCCTGGAGCAACTCCGCCAACGTATCGGGCAAGGCCATTGAGAACAAAAACAGGCTGGCGGCGCACACCAGCACAGTGAGAAAAGCATGCAGCAGGTCTATGTCTTTGGGGTGCGCGCGAACTCGCCAGGTTGTCAATAGCCCGGCAGCCATGCCCGTCAAAAGTCCGACCAGCAATTTCATGATGTTCCCCATCGTGTTGCGGCGTTCGCCAGCGTCAGCAGTTCCGTAGGCAAACCTTAAGTGCCCACCGCGGACGCGCCAGTAGCCGGATGGCGGCCTGCGGTGTAAGGCCTTTCTTTTCCTCGCGTAAGACATGGCTTACCAGCGTCAGGACGACGGGCATGCGTTGCCAAAAGCGCCTGTGCGGACTGCCTGCGTGGCCTTTTCTCCTACACGGGCACGCTGAGCCTTCCGGCAAGGTTGCGCGCGGGAGTGGCTTAAATTCCTGGGCATGAAACACACAGACACAGACACTGAAACCCGCGCTTGTGCTTCTCTGCTTCTGCCGGTTTTCGGTTCTGCCGGGCGGATAAAGGCAAGCCAATGAAAATGAGAACCTACCTCGTGGAAGACAACCCCACCATCCGCGAGAACCTGATCAGCACACTGGAGGAACTCGCGCCGGTGGAGTCAGTGGGATCTTCCGACACGGAAGAAGAAGGCGCCGAGTGGCTGACGCGCCATGAAGCCCAATGGGACCTGGCAATTGTTGACCTGTTCCTGAAAAAAGGCAGCGGCCTTCACGTCCTGCAAGCATGCCGTTCGCGCAAACCGCTTCAAAAAGTTGTGGTCTTCAGCAACTATGCCACCCGCGAAATGCGAACGCGCTGTGCCGAGCTCGGCGTAGACGCGGTATTCGACAAATCCACAGAAATCGACTGTCTGCTGGCCTACTGCGTCACCCAAAGCCAGAAACTTGACCGGGTGGCCAACGATGACTCCCAACTTCAAACGGCCTGAGCCCTGAACGAACCGGAACGCTGAACATGTCAACGGTTGTATCAACGCCAATATCCCAGCCGCCCATACCTGCGTCTGCGCTGCCGAACGGCGGGTCAAGGGCGCTTGCTGACGATGTGTTTCAGTCTGCAGAAGAGGCAGTACTGGTGCAGAGCGCCTTGCCTGGCACTCCAGGCGTGTCATCCGCCGATGCCGGGGCGAGAGTTCACCGTAGCGCTGGCGGCCCGGTCATGCAAGCCATCCAGTCGCAGGTAGCCGCAAGGCCCTGTGAGGCAGCTTTGCTTGCTGCGGCTACCGGGGCACTGGCGATGTGGGTGCTGCGCCGGCGGCTGAAAGGGCGGATAGGTACTTTTTGGCCTTATCGGTCCTATCGGTAATTGGTGGACGCGATGTCCTTTGGCCGCACTTCTTACGGCCTGTAGTTTTCAATCACGGAGTTTGCGATGCATCTTCATCTCCACGTCCCGGTGCCCCAGCCCAGTCCTGGTACACCCATTCACGTACCGGATGAGGCGCCGCCCTTGATCATTCCTCCGGAGCCGGGCACCCCACCCGAAATTATCGACCCTCCCGCGGAGCCGACGCTGCCCATCCGGGAGCCGGGAATCCACGTGCCACCGCAGGCGGGGCCATTTCGCGCCCTTGTCCCGTTATTTGCCCCGTCACTTGGCCACTGATCATTGATCATTGGGCAGCCTGCAATAGCGTTTGCTGGCGCTGGTATTCCGATCTTTTCATGACCAGATAACTTTCCTTGTCTATCTCCCTGAGTTGGCGGGGGTACTGTTCAGTCGCGTCGAACCAGTGTGACAGGCGCAGTTCCAGCTGCTGGGCCGCCGGCTTGTCCAGCGACGCCAGGTAAGCCTCAATGGCGAGGTAATAGCGCATGGTGTTGCGCTCGACCGCGCCACGCATCCCTTCCACATAAACAGTGCCTGGCCCTTGCCGGATCTGGGTGAAACCCACCTTCCCATTGCCTACGGTGGCCAGGTAGCCCTGCATGGCCAGGCGGCTGGCCACACCGTAACCATAGGAGTAACGCATGTGCATAAAGGTTTTGCCGCCGGGCAAGGGCACAGCCTGCAGCTCGATCCGGTAGTTGTTGGTGCCCAGGGGACCCTTGTCCGCCTGAAGCTGGGCGGCCAGATAATCCGGCGACGCGGCAGCCAGCCGGTAGGCGAACTCAAGGGAATAGGCATCCTGCAGTTCCTGAGGCGTCTTCTTTCCCACACGCATCTTCAGCATGCTCGGGCTGCTGTCAGAACCCGCGTGGCAATATTTGGTATTGATGTGCAGTATCAATATGTCGCACCAACGCTGCGGGCTCTTGAACGTCGCACTGACGGTGGCAAAAGGCGAGTCCAGCACCGCATAGGCGTTGCCGGTGACCGTATTTCCGCCTTCCGATGACTCCAGAAACAGCGGCCTGCGGTAGACGTTTTCTGTCAGTTGCTTTGCCAACGCTGAATGTTTTTCAAGCAGCGCCGCCGCGCCGGACTCCATGGCGGGCTCCGCGGCGTGCTGCGCATGGGCTACGCTGGAGAAGGCGATAAGCCCCGCGGCGAGCCAGCCGAGCTTTAGAACAAGGTTCCGGAAGGTGTGCATGGCTTCAGTTTGCCAGTCCAGGAGCGTTGCTTTGGCGATAAGCTCCGCCGTCCTACAGGCATCGTTGAAATAGCGAAGCGCGGGTGTCCGGCACGGCGCGCTTTGCTTCAGACCAGCCCGGCTGTCGTCAAATCCTGTCGGCTCTTTTCAGTTGGGGCTCCGGCTGCGGACTCGAAGTACAGCGCAACCTTATCTTCGGTATGGCTCAGGCGGGCGGATTCGCCGGCCAAGGCCTCAACATCACGCCATTCAATTCGCCGGTAGGGCTTGCCGGCCGTCATGCTTGCTGCCGCCAGCGTATTTTTTAAGGATATCCGGATTGAAAGGCCTCCGCCTGAAGGTTCGGCCTCCACCAGCACGGTTCGAGGGCCACCAGCAGCGTCGGTGAGCGCAACCACCGCAGCCGTGAACGGATTGCGAAATGCCGAAAGGGGTAATTCTTCATCGACCTGATCGGTCTTGTTGACAATGGAAAACCCTTTGAAGGACAGTTCCGTCGCCAGCATGGCCAGGCATTGGGCTATGCCTGCGTGGACAGTAACGAGCGGATCATCCTTGGGGGCAAACCAGCTCATCAAATCGACACAAGACGCCGCGGCTTCTTTGGACAAGGCCAGGATATCGCGCACATTCTTTAGCAATGCCTCCGGGTCGGTGTCAGGCTTTTGCAATCGCCTTTCAAGCATGCCGGCCACCATGGCGATGGGCTGCATCGATCCGGCCATGTTGTGGCGGATGACCGGTGCCAGGCGCCGCAAGAGTGCGTAACGCGCCGCTTCTGCCAGGCGCCCTGTTGAACCGGCATCCTGCGTTGCCATAGAACCTGGATGAGGGCTTGACTGAATATTCATGGTGCTTGTACCCGAAAGATGCTTCGCGAAAATTCACGCCTGGGCGGCAAATTGCTTTTTGTCACAGTCACATTTGCTTCACTATTTTTCAAGACGTAACTGAAAAATATACAGCGCCCGAACCGAAATCCGCGTAGGCCAAAACCTACATTTCGTGTCCTGTGTCGAGAGCGCCGCAAAATAACCTGACAGAGGAGGAGTTGCGCGCGATTCTGTTGTCATTCTGAATTTTCGCGAGTAATCTCGTCGGCTGTTTCTACAAACCGTTACCTCTGAATACAGGATGAATGACATGGAGGCACTAGCCAAACTGTCGGTGGTGGAGCGCGACGCCGAACTCAAATACATTCTCAAATCGCTTGGCGCCCTCAGGCGGGGGGAGACCGGTGTCACGCTTCCGACAGAGTGGGAGGGCTTTCACGGAAAAATCGCGGCGGAGTTCAACCAGCTGTCGGCCATGACATCCGCGACGACCAGCCGCTGCAAAGGCCTGGCCACCAAATCCCGCTCTTCAGCCCGCGCCAGCCGACGCTTGCCGGAAGAAAAGCTGTCGGGCTTCTGGCTGGAAAACGCGGTCGCCATCAACGCCGTGCTCGACGACGCCGATGCGGCTGCCGACCAGGCCAGGACTGTCCTGGCCGCCCTGATCGACCTCAAAAAAGGAGACGTGCGCGCATCCCTGCCGCAGGACTGGACCGGCGTGGCCGGCAAGCTGGCGGATGCATTCAATGATGTGGTGTCCGAAAACGTCCGGATGTCGCGCGAGCTGGAACGCCTGAGCCGCGTGGTGGGTAAAGAAGGGCGCCTGAAGGAGCGCGCGTTTGTGCCTGACGCCACCGGTTTCTGGCGGGACTCCGCGGAGTCCATCAATTCCCTGATCGCCGACCTGGTGCATCCCACCAGCGAGGTGGCGCGCGTGATCGGCGCCGTGGCGCAAGGCGACTTATCCAAGAGCATGGCCCTGGAGGCCGAAGGCCGGGCTCTAGAAGGCGAGTTTCTGCGCACCGCCATGATCATCAACAAGATGGTGGAGCAGCTGGGTACCTTCTCTGCCGAGGTGACGCGCGTGGCGCGAGAGGTGGGTACCGAAGGCAAGCTGGGCGGCCAGGCTGATGTGCAAGGCGTGGCCGGCACCTGGAAGGACTTGACTGACTCGGTCAACTCCATGGGCTCGAATCTGACAGCGCAGGTGCGCAACATTGCCGAGGTGACGACAGCTGTGGCCGCCGGTGATTTGTCCAAGAAGATCACGGTGGACGTGAAGGGCGAGATTCTTGAGCTGAAGAACACCATCAACACGATGGTGGACCAGCTCCGGTCGTTCGCCGCTGAAGTGACGCGGGTGGCGCGTGAGGTGGGTACCGAGGGAAAGCTGGGCGGCCAGGCTGATGTGCAAGGCGTGGC
>Ga0136846_1235193_pt1 | contig 14190 bp, 9 predicted proteins | sample HopSoiMetagenom2_FD_96841 | JGI IMG/M metagenome (GOLD analysis project Ga0136846, IMG submission 96841) | Grasslands soil microbial communities from Hopland, California, USA - 2 Assembly 2016 (version 4) | ecosystem: Environmental > Terrestrial > Soil > Grasslands | place: USA: Hopland...
GATCCGGTACTCGATGCACGAGTTGACGGTGTCCTTGAGAAACAACCACGCGGTCCTGCGCTTGGAGACGTTCCGGTAGAGGACACGCGCGCGGTGGAGCCGGCCGCTGGGGCTCTCGGGAAGTTCACTTGCTGCCTGCACGCCCTAACGGTATCGGGCGGGCGCCACCCCTCTCACCCTCCGGTGCCCAGGTAACGGCGCAGCGCTCCCGAGCCGCTCCTCTCCCTCCGCTCCCGTGACACAGCAGAAAGCGACGAGAAACCCGACGGAAACCCGACGGAACGATTCAGCAGAGAACCGGAGATTATTTCCCTCATGTCTTTGGTGGCCGTATTCCGACACCCCTAAACGGAATGCCGCCCGGCAATTACACCTGGCTCACGGAAAGCTCCCTGGTGGGACGGGCCAACCGGCGGTCGCTATCCGTCCGAAAAGTCGTGACTCTGTAACAGGAAAGCGACATTACGCCGAGCCGTCTTGACCCCTACATAACCGTGTCGAAACAATTCGGATTGCATTCTCCGGGACACACCCACCCAAGGGAGTGCGAAGCAACACGACACCTGGGCATCCGGACCACGACCAAGCCCGATCGAGCCGCATCGCCCGTGATCCACACGGAAACGTGCGGATAGCCGCCGTGCCGCACACCGCGCGCACCGACAACTTCCGCTCATACGCCGCACCCGTTTTTCGTTCCGCACGCCATTCACCGTTCCCCATATCGCGTCGACTGTCACTCCCGCCCACAGCCACAACTGCGGGCACACAGTGAACGCGAAATCCAGCATGCCAATTTACGGAGCAACTCATGCCTTTAGCCACACCGCGCATTGCCGGTGTAGACGTGGCCCGTGGCCTCGCCCTGCTCGGTATGTTCTCCGTGCACGTTTTCGGAGCGTTCGAGCCGGACGGTTCCCCGACAGTGGCCTGGCAGTCGGCAGGCGGCCGGTCCTCGGCGACCTTCGCACTGGTGGCCGGTGTCGGCCTGGCCTTCACCACCGGGGGCCGCACACCCCGCGTCGACCGGGGTTCGCTCACCTCGGTCACCGCGCGGGCACTGTCCGTCGGTCTGATCGGACTGCTGCTGGGTTACGCCGCCAACGCCGGCGGGCTCGGCGTCGATGTCATCCTCGCCTTCTACGCCCTGCTCTTCCTCCTCGCGCTACCTCTGCTGGCCCTGCGGGCGAGGACCCTGGCCTGCCTCGCGCTCGTCCTGGGAGTGGTCGCGCCGTTCCTCGTCCACCTGCTCCGGGGCGCACTGCCCGAACCCGCCTTCGACGGTGATCCGACGCTCCAGGACATCGTCACCGACCCGGCCGGTCTCCTCGGCGACCTTCTCGTCCACGGCGACTACCCGGTGCCGGCCTGGACGGCGTATCTCTGCGCCGGTCTCGCGATCGGACGCCTCGACCTCTTCCACCGGCGCACCGCGACCCGGCTGCTGACCGCCGGGCTGGCGCTCGCGGCCGGGGCTGGCTCGCCTGCTCGATGTGGCTCTTGCGCTGGGGTGGTCTGGAGCGGCTGCGGCAGGCCGAATTTCCCGACGAGACCGGGCCGCACGCCCGCGACGAGATCCTGTGGGACAGCCCGGACGGCACGACCTGGTGGTCGATGATCTCCCGCGCCCCGCACTCCACGTCGCCGTTCGACATGCTGCACACGCTCGGCGCGGCCACGGCCCTGCTCGCGGCGGTCCTGCTGCTGACCCGGATCACCGTGGTGCGGCGCGCGCTTCTCCCGCTGGCAGCCGCCGGAAGCATGCCGTTGACCCTCTACACCACCCACGTCCTGTTCCTCGCCACCGGAGCACTGAACGGCTCCCCCGGCCTCCAGTACGCCGCACTGGTCGCGGGCTCGCTGCTGTTCGCGGTCGTGTGGCGGCTCACCAGGGGCCGGGGACCGCTGGAGGCCCTGGTCGCGGGAGCGGCGCGACGCGCCCGAGCGTGGGAACAGGGGAGGCGGCCACAGGGGAGCCCATCCGAACTGCCGGTCCGCCGATCCGAGCCAGCCGCGCGAACCGAACGCACCGAACAGAACGGATGGACCGGACGGACCGGACGAACCGAAAGCCAGGACCGGCACCGCTAGAGCGCACATCGTGGGGGAAAAGTGAGGGGACAAGTGGGGGGAAACCCGATCGAGTTGGTGCCCGTGCCGCCGACCGATCCGACCAAGAGCACAACCCAGGGCACAGCGATGAGCACGACCAAACGCCCGGCCGGCGACGGAAGCGGTACCGAGCAGATTCTCGCCGAGGTGCTCGCGGGCGTCGTGAAGACGGACCACGTACCGCTCGACAGCCACTTCTTCGACGACCTCGGCGCCAACTCCCTGGTCATGGCGCACTTCTGCGCCCGGGTCAGAAAGCGGGACAACCTGCCGCCGGTGTCCATGAAGGACGTGTACGGCCATCCGACGATCCGGAGTCTGGCGGCGGCGCTCAGCGACGCGCCGGCCGAGGCGCCCGTCGCGCCGCCGGCGAAGGCCCCGGCGCCCGGCAGCACCTCGCGGTATGTCCTGTGCGGGGCCGCCCAGTTGCTGGTCTTCGCCGCGTACTGCTTCCTCGCCGGTCTCGTCACCGTCGAGGGCTACCAGTGGATCAACGCCGGTTCGGGGGCCGTCGACGTCTATCTGCGGTCGGTCGTGTTCGGCGGCGCCGTCTTCACCGGGATGTGCGTGCTGCCGGTGGTCGCCAAGTGGGTGCTGGTCGGCCGGTGGAAGGCGACCGAGTTCCCTGTCTGGAGCCTCACCTATCTGCGTTTCTGGACGGTCAGGTCGCTGCTGAACGCCAGCCCGGTGCGCCTGTTCACCGGCAACCCGCTCTACGTGCTCTACCTGCGGGCGCTCGGTGCGCGCATCGGCAAGGGCGTCACCATCCTCTCGCCCGCGCTTCCGGTCTGCACCGACCTGCTGACGATCGGCGCGGGCACCGTCATCCGCAATGACTCCTCTTTCCTGTGCTACCGGGCCGTCGCCGGACGCGTCCAGACCGGCCCGGTCACCCTCGGCAGGGACGTGTACGTCGGTGAGAAGACCGTCCTCGACATCGGCACCTCGATGGGTGACGGCTCCCAACTCGGCCACACCTCCGCCCTGTTCGAGGCGCAGACGGTGCCTGCGGGCCACCGTGGGCACGGCTCCCCCGCCGAACCCACTGACGTGGACTACGTACGGCTCCCCGAGGCCCACTGCTCCACCGCCCGGCGGGCCGCGTACGGTCTCGCCAGTCTGCTTCAACTCCTGCTGGTGTACGTGCCGTTGACGGTCGGCGGCGGATATCTGCTGCTCGGCCTGACGCCCCGGCTCAAGGCACTGTTCGACCCGGACACGGCCGACCTGACCTCGCTCCGCTTCTACGCCGAGGCCCTGGGCCTGTCCCTCGCCCTCTACACCGCCACGATCGTCGTCGGGCTCGCGACCGTGACCCTGGTTCCCCGGCTGCTGAACCTGGTGATCCGGCCGAACCGGGTCTATCTGCTGTACGGCCCGCACTACTCGGCGCAGCGGGCCGTCACCCGGCTGACAAACCGCAAGTTCTTCAAGTGGCTGTGCGGCGACAGCTCGTACATCGTCCACTACCTGCGGGCCATCGGCTACGACCTCTCGCACGTCGAGCAGACCGGCTCCAACTTCGGCACGGAGACGCAGCACGAGAACCCGTATCTGGTCTCCGTCGGGCGCGGCACGATGGTCGCCGATGGACTGTCGGTCCTCACGGCCGACTACTCCGCCACCTCCTTCCGTGTCTCGCGGGCGTCGATCGGGGCGCACAGCTTCCTCGGCAACCACATCGCCTACCCCGCCGGTGGCCGGACCGGCGAGAACGTCCTCCTCGCGACGAAGGTGATGGTGCCGCTCGACGGCGAACTCCGGGAGAATGTAGGCCTGTTGGGCTCGCCGCCCTTCGAGATCCCGCGGTCGGTGGAGCGCGACAGCAGCTTCGACCATCTGCGTGAGGGTGACGAGTTCCGCCGCCGTCTCGCCGCGAAGAACCGGTACAACCTGCGCTCGATGGCCCTGTTCCTGTTCGTCCGCTGGCTGCACTCGTTCCTCCTTACGGTGCTCGGCTTCGCCGCCTTCGCCGTGTACGGCACCCACGGTGTCGCCGCCGGGTCGCTGGTCGGCGCCTCCCTGCTCCTCGGACTCGTGCTCACCGCGGGGTACTACGTGCTGGTGGAGCGGCTCATCACCCGGTTCGGGCGTCTGGTACCGCGGTTGGTCTCCATCTACGATCCGCACTTCTGGTGGCAGGAGCGGCTGTGGAAGGTGCCGGTCGACTTCCTCGTCGTGTTCAACGGGACGCCGTTCAAGAGCCTGCTGTGGCGGCTGCTGGGCGTCCGGATCGGGCGCCGGGTCTTCGACGACGGCGCCATCATCACCGAGCGCACGCTCACCACGATCGGCGACGACTGCACGCTCGGCGCGCACAGCAAGATCCAGGCCCATTCGCAGGAGGACGGCACCTACAAGTCCGACCACATCGTCCTCGGCGCGGGCGTCACGCTCGGCACCGGCGCGCTCGTCCACTACGGCGTGTCGATGGGCGACGGGTCCCAACTCGCCCCGGACTCCTTCCTGATGAAGGGCGAGGACGTGCCGTGCCTGGCCCGCTGGGGCGGCAACCCGGCGGTGGCCCTGCGCGGCGACCAGATCCCGCACACCGCACAGACCGCCGCACATACCGCACAGATATCGACGGGGGCAGTTCGATGAACACCGTTCCACGCTGGGTGTCCGGCCCGGTCCCGGGTGAGGGATCGCACCACAGGCGCCACTCGGTGTACGCCGAGTACGAGGTCCCGTTCGACGCCGGTCTGCTGAGGTCGGCCTCGTTCGACTCGGCGCTGCTCGCCGCGCACGCCAAGGTCCTCGCCGCGCTCTCCGGTGAGCGTGAGGTCACCATCGGGTACGTGGCGGTGAAGGGCGAACGTCCGGTCCCCCGCCGGATGCTGGTCGGCCCCGGTTCCTGGCGGGAGCTGCTGGCCCTGACGGACCTCGCCGACGAGGTGAACGACGCGGCCGAGCCGCCGTACGAGACCGTGCTCGACCCGCACGGCGGCGTCCCCGCCGACAACGGCGACAACGGCGCCGAGAGTGTCGTGCTGCGTCTGAGCGTCGGTGAGCGCATCCTGCGGCTGCGCCACCGCACCGATGTCCTCGACACCGAGGCGGTCGCCCGGATCGCCGGCTACCACCTCACCGCCCTGTCCCTGATGGCCACCGACCCGGACGCCGACCACGAGCGGCAGAGCCTGCTCTCGGGCGCCGAACTCGCCTTTCAGCTGGACGGGTTGGCGGGGCCCGAGCGTGAACTCCCGGACCGCCGGGTGCACGAGCTGTTCGAGGAGCGGGCGCGGCGCCACCCGGCCGCGGTCGCGGCCGTGCACGAGGGGACGGAGTGGACCTACCAGGAGCTCAACTCCCGTGCGAACCAACTCGGTCGGGCTCTGCTGTCCCGGGGCCTGACCCGGGAGGGTGTGGTCGCCGTGGTCACCGAGCGCAACCTCGACTGGATGGCCGCCGTGCTCGGGGTGCTCAAGGCGGGCGGTGTCTATCTGCCGGTCGAGCCGCACTTCCCGGCCGAACGCGTCGCCGCCACCCTGGCCCGCGCCGAGTGCGCGTTCGTCGTCACCGAACACGGCAGCAGCACCGCCACGCTGGACGGGACGGGGACGGACCTGCCGAGGCTGTACGTCGACGAGATCGGGGCGGAGGGCCACGATGACGGTGACCTCGGGGTGCGCGTCGGCGCGGACCAACTGGCCTACATCTACTTCACGTCCGGGTCGACCGGTGAGCCCAAGGGCGCGATGTGCGAGCACGCGGGCTTCGTCAACCACGTCCTCGCCAAGCTGGAGGACCTGGGGATCGGCGAGGGCCAGGTGGTCGCGCAGACCGCTCCCCAGTGCTTCGACATCTCGCTGTGGCAGCTGGTGTCCGCGCTGCTCGTCGGCGGCCGGACGCTGCTGGTCGGACAGGACGTGATCCTGGACGTGCCCCGGTTCGTGGACACGGTCGTCGGCGGCGGGGTCAATGTGCTCCAGATCGTGCCGTCGTATCTCGAAGCGGTGCTGGCCGAGTTGGAGACGCAGCCCCGGCAACTCCCCCATCTGCACTGCGTGTCGGTCACCGGGGAGGCGGTGAAGCGGGAGCTGGTGCAGCGCTGGTTCGCCGCCCAGCCGGGCATCAGGGTCGCCAACGCCTACGGCCTGACGGAGACTTCGGACGACACCAACCACGAGGTGATGGACCGGGTGCCGGACGGGCCCCGCGTTCCGCTCGGCCGGCCCGTGCGCAACGTACGCGTGTACGTCGTCGACGAGCATCTCGCGCCCGTGCCGCTCGGAGCGCCCGGCGAGATCGTGTTCTCCGGCGTGTGCGTCGGGCGCGGGTACGTCAACGACCCGGAGCGCACGGCCGCCGCGTTCACCGTGGACCCGTTCCGGCCCGGTGAGCGGCTCTACCGCAGCGGTGACCGCGGGCGGTGGCTGCCCGACGGCAGGCTGGAGTTCCTCGGCCGCCGGGACACCCAGGTGAAGCTGCGGGGCTTCCGGATCGAGATCGGCGAGATCGAGAACGCGCTGCTGCGGGTGCCCGGGGTCCGGGACGGCGCGGTGGTGGTCGTACGGGGAGTGCGGCTCGTGGCGTTCTGCACCGGCGCCGAACTCGTGGGCGTACAGGAGCGGTTGGCCGAGTCCCTGCCCGCGTACATGGTCCCGGCGGCGGTGCGCTGGCGGGAGCGGCTGCCGCTCACCGCGAACGGCAAGACCGACCGCAGGACGCTCACCGCGCTCGCGGAGGAACTCGACTCCGCCGAAGACCTGGCCGGGGAAGGCGCGCGGCGGCCGGAGACGGCCGGTGAGCGGCGGCTGGTCGTCGCCTGGGCCGAGGTGCTCGGTGTGCCGGCGGACCGGATCGGCCGCCTGGACCACTTCTTCGATCGCGGCGGCACCTCCCTGTCGGCGGTCCGGCTCGCCATCGCCCTGGACCGGGCGATCACCCTCAAGGACGTCATCAGCCACCCGGTCCTCGCGGACCTGGCCGAGCTGCTCGAAACGTCGGCCGCCACCGCCTGACGTCGGCCGCTCACCGCACCGAAAGGAACGACCCCATGACACTCTCATCCGCTCCGCCGCCGTCAACTCCCGCGCCTCGCGCCGCACTTCACGGAATCGACGTGCTCCCCGGCCGGCCGCCGACCCTGCGCACCCCGCCCCTCGCCGACCCCGTGGAGTGGGCGGGCGCCCACCGGGACGCGCTGCGGGCGGCCGTCGCCGAGCACGGCTCGCTGCTGGTGCGCGGCCTCGGCCTGCACGAACCGGCCATGACAGGCGCCGTCCTGCGGCGGCTGGCCGACGGCCTGATGAGCGACCAGGAGGCCTTCGCGCCCCGGCGGCGATACGCCGACGGCGTGTACTCGTCCTCCAAGTGGCCGCCGAACCAGCCGATGTGCATGCACCACGAGCTGAGCTACGCGCTGGAGTTCCCCGGCCTGCTGATGTTCGCCTGTCTCGAGGCGCCCGCCGAGGGCGGCGCGACCGGGGTGGCCGACTCGGCGGCCGTGCTCGACGCGCTGCCCACCGAACTCGTCCAACGCTTCGAGAACGAGGGCTGGTTGCTCACCCGGACGTTCAACGACGAGATAGGCGCAACGGTCGCCGAGGCCTTCGGCACCTCCGACCGGGCCTCGGTCGAGCGCTACTGCCTCGCCCACGACATCGAGTTCGCCTGGGAGCCGGACGGCTCCCTGCGCACCCGCCAGCACCGTGGCGCCGTTCTGCGCCATCCGGTCACCGGCCACCGCTGCTGGTTCAACCAGATCGCGTTCCTCAACGAGTGGACGATGGACCCGGAGGTCCACGAGTACCTCGTCGACGTGTACGGCGCCGACGGTCTCCCCTTCAACACCCGCTACGGCAACGGCGATCCGATCGGCCTGGACGTCGTACAGACCCTCAACGACGTGTACGCGGCGCACACCGTGCGCGAGCCGTGGCGCGGCGGCGATCTGCTGCTCGTCGACAACATCCGTACGGCACACAGCCGCGAGCCCTTCGAAGGGCCGCGCGAGGTGCTCGCCGCCCTGGCCGACCCGGTCCGCCGCACCGACACCGCCGACTCTGCCGACACCACCGGCCCCGCCGGTTCCTTCGAAGGGACAGCCTCATGACCACGGACAACTCAACCGGCTCGGCCACCTCGGCCACCTCGGAGCAGTCGGCCCCGCTCACCGTCCCCCCGTTCGCGGTCGTCACCGGCGAGCAGGTCCAACAGGCACTCCAGGGAAGGGAGTCGGACATCGTCGACCTGGTGGAGGCGGTGTACCGGCTGCACGGGGCCGGGGATTCGGTGAACCCGCCGTCGTACTTCCTGCGGTTCCCGGACCGTCCGTCGTCGCGGATCATCGCGCTGCCCGCGTCGATCGGCGGGGACGTGCGCGTGGACGGGCTGAAGTGGGTCTCCAGTTTCCCGGAGAACGTGGCGGCCGGGATTCCGCGCGCGTCGGCCGTGCTGATCCTCAACGACCACGACACGGGCTACCCGTTCGCCTGCCTGGAGAGCTCCATCATCAGCGCCTCCCGCACGGCGGCCTCGGCCGCGCTGGCCGCCGACCGGCTGAGCCGGGGGCGCCCCCGGCCGACCCGGGTGGGGTTCGTCGGGACCGGGCTCATCGCGCGCTACATCCACACCTATCTGGCCGCCACCGGCTGGGAGTTCGACGAGACGGGCGTGTACGACCTGTCCGCCGACAGCGCGGCCGGCTTCCGGGGCTATCTGGAGCGGACGGACGGCGGCGGCAAGGTCGTCGTGCACGACAGCGCCGAACACCTGGTCAGGTCCTGCGACTTGCTGGTGTTCGCCACCGTCGCCGCGACACCCCACGTCCACGACGTGTCGTGGTTCGACCATCATCCGCTCGTCCTGCACGTCTCGCTCCGCGATCTCGCGCCCGAGATCCTGCTCGCCTCGGCGAACTTCGTCGACGACGTCGAGCACTGTCTGAAGGCGCAGACCTCTCCGCACCTGGCCGAACAGCTCACCGGCGGCCGGGAGTTCATCGACGGCACGCTGGACGACGTACTCACCGGGCGCGCGAGGGTCCCGGTGGACCGGCCGGTGGTGTTCTCGCCCTTCGGTCTCGGAGTGCTGGACCTCGCCGTCGGCAGGTTCGTGCACGACGAGATGGCCCGCCGTGGCGAACTGCGGGTCGTCGACGGCTTCTTCCACGAACTGCGCCGGCACGGCTGACCCGTTCAGGGGGGTCGGTCGCAAGCACCCGTTCGCCGGGTGCCGTGCCACAGATCAGGTGTGCCGAGGACAGGCACGCCGCACACAGGGGGACAACATGCCAGTCATTTCCCAGCCGTCGGACTTCAACGAGGATGAGCTCTACGTCGACCTCCGGGCCACCGTGGGCCTGCCCCTCTTCCTGAAGTGCGAGGGCTTCAACTTCGCCGGGTCGATCAAGATGAAGGCCGCCTACGAGATGGTGACGGCCGCCGAACGGGACGGCAGGCTGCGGCCGGGATCCGTGCTCGTGGAGTCCTCCTCGGGCAATCTGGGCGTGGCGCTCAGTGTGCTCGCGGCGAGCCGGGGCTACCGGTTTCTGTGCGTGACGGACTCCCGCTGCAACGCGCAGGCGATCCGTCTGATGGAGGCGCTGGGCAGCCGGGTGCACGTCATCGACCAGCCCGACCTGCGCGGCGGGTTCCTGGGCGCCCGGATCGGGTACGTCCGCGCGCTGTGCGCCTCCGACGAGCGCTATGTCTGGCTCAACCAGTACGCCAACGAGGGGAACTGGCGGGCGCACTACCTGACCACGGCGCCGGCGATCGCCCGCCGGTTCCCGGGCCTGGACGTCCTGTTCGTCGGCGCCGGCACCACCGGCACGCTGATGGGCTGCGCACGCTGGTTCTGGCAGTGGAACCGGCGGGTGCGGATCGTCGCCGTGGACGCCGTCGGCTCGGTCACCTTCGGAGGGCCGCCGGGAACCCGGATGATCCCGGGGCTGGGCACGAGCGTAAGGCCGCAGCTGCTCGACGAGTCGTACGTCGACGAGGTGATCCGCGTGGAGGAGGCGGACGCGGTGGGCGTCTGCCGTCGGCTGGCCTCCCAGGGCTTCCTCTTCGGCGGGTCGACGGGCACGGTGATCAGTGGGGCCGCCGAGTGGCTGGCCCGGCACGACGGGCGGGACCTCACGGCGGTGGCGATCGCCCCGGACCTCGGTGAGCGCTATCTCGACACCGTGTACCACCCGGGGTGGCTGGAGGCCCTCCAGGGCGAACAGGACATGACACCGCTGGCCTCCGACGAACTGGCGGCGCTCTCCCGGCCCGCCTGACGGGCGGCGACAGCACGGGTGCCGCCCCACGGTGAATCCGGTGAGCAACGCCGTACCGGGGGGTAGGTTCGTTGTATGGCAGCCAGCACCCACACCGTGACCAACCAGGTGCCGCCCCTGGTCGGATATGACGTGTTCACCGCCGACAAGGCCCTGGTGGCGGCCGTCGAGCGACACCTGGACCCCGGCCTTCTGGACGAGGCCCGCCAGGACCTCTCCGGGCTCGGCAAGTCCACCGGGTCCGCGCAGGTGCAGGAATGGGGGGCGCTCGCCAACGAGAACCCCCCGAAACTGCGGACCCACGACCGGTACGGCCACCGGATCGACGAGGTGGAGTTCCATCCCGCCTATCACCGGCTGCTCGGCAAGGGCGTCTCGGCCGGTCTGACGGCGGCCTGGACGCGACCCGGCGGCCATGTGCGGCGGGCCGCGGGGTTCGTCGTCTGGTCGCAGGCCGAGGCGGGCCACGGCTGCCCGCTGTCGATGACCCACGCGGCGGTACCCGCACTGCGCACCGACCCGGCGCTCGCCGCCGAGTGGGAGCCCCGGCTGACGTCCACCGTCTACGAGGAGGAGCTCGGGCCGGCGGACCGGAAGGCCGGCGTGCTCTTCGGCATGGGCATGACCGAGAAACAGGGCGGCAGCGACGTACGGGCCAACACGACGGTCGCGAGGCCGCTCGCCGAGGACGGCACGTACGAGCTGACGGGCCACAAGTGGTTCTGCTCGGCGCCCATGTCGGACGGCTTCCTGGTGCTGGCGCAGGCCCCCGGCGGGTTGACCTGCTTCCTGCTGCCGCGCGTCCTGCCCGACGGCACGCGCAACGAGTTCCGCATCCAGCGCCTCAAGGACAAGCTGGGCAACCGGTCCAACGCCTCCGCCGAGGTCGAGTTCGACGGGACGTGGGTGCGCCGCGTCGGGGACGAGGGGCGCGGGGTGCGCACCATCATCGAGATGGTCGCGATGACCCGGCTCGACTGCGCGCTCGGCGCCGCCGCGCTGATGCGACAGGCGGTCGCCCAGGCCGTACACCACTGCACGTACCGCGAGGCGTTCGGCGGGAAGCTGGTCGACAAGCCGCTGATGCGCAACGTACTGGCCGATCTGGCCCTGGAGTCGGAGGCGGCGACGACGCTCGCGCTGCGCCTCGCCGCCGCTTATGACGACGGTGGCGAGCAGGAACGGGCGTTTCTGCGGCTCGCGTTGCCGGCCGCCAAGTACTGGGTGACCAAACGCTGCACTCCGCTGGTGGTGGAGGCGTCGGAGTGTCTGGGCGGCAACGGCTACGTCGAGGAGTCGGGCATGCCCCGGCTGCTGCGCGAGTCGCCGCTCAACTCGATCTGGGAAGGCGCCGGAAACGTCCAGGCGCTGGACGTGCTGCGGGCGTTGCAGCGGGAGCCCGCCGCCGTCAACGCCTTCCTCCAGGAGGTCGGCAAGGCGCGCGGAGCGGACCACCGGCTGGACGGCGCCATCAAGGACCTGCTGACCGAACTCGCCGACCTGGACGGCGTCGAGGGCCGGGCGCGGCGCCTGGTCGAGCGCATCGCCCTGGTGCTCCAGGGTTCCCTGCTGGTCCGGTTCGCACCCCCGGAGACGGCCGACGCGTTCTGCGCCTCACGCCTGGGCGCCGACTGGGGCAACGCCTTCGGCACCCTCCCACACACCCTGGACCTGGCATCGGTGGTGGACCGGGCCCGGCCGATGGCCTGAGAGGATCGCGCCGATGTCGGAGGCGCGACAGCGCCCCGACAGGGGCGCGGGGAACTGCGCGACAAGCCCCCACCGGGCCGGCAGCCAAACCCGCACAACCCGCGGAGCGCGTCGCGGGGGTGGTGCCGCGCCGACACGGCACCACCCCCGCTCACTTGCCCCGCATGGATCGGGAGCACGGACGCCGCGCGACGGCGTCGCCCAAGTTTCAGCCACGGCAGGCCGGTTCACCAGGGTTGCGGGGGGTTGCAACTTGTTGGCATCTCTGTGCGGAGTGTGGTCCTCCGGTGCTCACGGGCGGCACCATAAGACATTCAGTCAATACTGGCCGGGAGGACACAGTGGCGAACCCGCCGATGGACGTCACGCGATTAGCCGGCCGCGACACGGCGCGGGCGGCGCGGCTGCTCAGCGACGTACGCGCGGCCCGCCTCACCGGACAGCGACCTCGCCTCGCGCCCCGTCCGGTGATCGACCAGTCCTGGGACCGCATGCTGCGCAGCGGCGTCGACCCCGACCACGACTTCCGGGCCGGTCTGCTGACCCGCGAGGAACTGGACCGGCGGCGCGGGACGAGCCGGCTGCGGCATGTCCTCCCGGTGCTGCGGCAGGGGCTGTTGTCGGTCGCGGACGTCACCGAGCACATCATGGTCGTCGCGGACGAGCACGGCCGGGTGCTGTGGCGCGAGGGCAGTTCGCCGGTGCTGCGCAAGGCCGACTCGTTCGGGTTCGAGCCGGGCGCCGACTGGGCCGAGGACATCGTCGGCACCAACGGGGTGGGCACCCCGGTGGTCGCCCGGCGCCCCGTACAGGTATTCGCCTCCGAGCACTTCGTACGATCGCACGCCACCTGGACGTGCACGGGCGCCCCGATCACCGACCCCCGCGACGGCAGGCTGATCGGCGTGGTGGATGTCAGCGGGCCGCTGGAGACCATGCATCCGGCGACGCTCGCCTGGGTCGACTCGGTCGCCAAGCTCGCCGAGGCGCGGCTGCGGGAGCGGCACCATCAGTCGCTGGAGCGGCTGCGCGCGGCGGCGGCGCCGGTGCTGGCGCGGGTCGGCGGGCGGGCCCTGGCGATGGACCGGGACGGCTGGACGGCCGCGGTCACCGGCATGCCGTACACGAACCGGGTCGCCCTGCCCAAGTCGTTGTCCCCGGGCACTCGTTGGCTGCCGGCGCTGGGACTGTGCGTGGTGGAGCCGCTGGCCGGGGGCTGGCTGATCCGGGGCGCCGCCGAGTCCGGGACGGGCGGCACCACCCTGATCGTCCTGGACCTGGGCCGGGCCCGCCGCTGGTCGGTGGCGGTGTCGGGGCCGCCGGGTTCCTGGACCCATGAACTGAGCCCCCGGCACGCCGAGTTGCTCTATCTGCTGACCCTGCACCCGGCGGGCCGCAGCGCGGCGGGCCTGGCCGACGACGTGTTCGGCGACCCGGGCCGTACGGTCACCGTACGCGCGGAGATGTCGCGGGTACGGCGATTCCTCGGGGAGTTGCTCGACCACCGCCCCTACCGCTTCAGCGACGGCACCGAAGTGACCGTCCTCCTCCCGGACGACCCCCGCGATCTGCTGCCCCACTCGACGGCGGCGGCCGTTACACGTCAAAGGTGCGCGCGGGCCGCGGGCGCCGTAGGCCGGGCGGAACCGGGAGACGCACAGTGACCCCGCGGTGACACCGGTGTGAGAAACGCACCCGAACGGCCGCCGTGGACAACACAGGCGCACGTATTCCGGAGTATTCGTCCAGGCCCGGCGCCCCCTGACGTACCATCCTTCCCACGGCCCCCCACACTGCGACCCCGGTTCAACGCACGGATCGTGAGCCGCAGTTGGCCTGCCTCGGGAGGATGAATGAAACATCGCGGCAGACACCGCAGGCAGAAGAGGGGCAGAGCGCTGCGCGGCGTTCTCGCCGGCACCGCCCTCGCTCTGACCGCCGCGGCCACCATCGTCAGCGCCTCCCAGGCCGTGAGCAGCGACAACCCGGGGCCCCTGAAGTCCGTGACGTCCACTGCCGAGCTGAGGAATTTCGAGCTCAAGGAGCATCTGGCGGCGAAGAGTTCGCTGGACCGGCTGGCCACGTCCATGGGTGGCACGGTGGGTGTGAGCACCGTCCTGGAACACACCAACCGC
>Ga0136846_1209723_pt1 | contig 14189 bp, 10 predicted proteins | sample HopSoiMetagenom2_FD_96841 | JGI IMG/M metagenome (GOLD analysis project Ga0136846, IMG submission 96841) | Grasslands soil microbial communities from Hopland, California, USA - 2 Assembly 2016 (version 4) | ecosystem: Environmental > Terrestrial > Soil > Grasslands | place: USA: Hopland...
CCTCCACCGTTGAGTTCGCCTCGCACTGGGCCGCCTCGGAGCTCGCGCGGGCGCTGGTCCTCGACGGGGCGGACGGCCTCCGCGGCGCGATCCTCACCTTGGACCTCGTGCGCCGGGAAGTGGTCCGACACACGGTCGTCCGGCGGCCTCAGTGCCCCGCCTGCGGCGGAGACGATCGGCGCGTTCCGGCCGTGCCCAGGCCGGTGGTGCTTGCGTCCCGCCCCCGCGGCGCGGGTCCGGAGCGCGCGACCTCCCCCCTGGAGACCTACGAACGCTACAAGCACCACGTCAGCCCCATCACCGGGGCGGTGACGTACCTGAAGGCGCGGACGTCCGGCGGCGAGGGCCCGGTCCACAACTGGGTGGCCGGCCACTACCTGCCCATGAGCACGGACAGCGTGAGGGCGCTGCGGCTGAGCCTGGCCACGTGCAGCGGCGGCAAGGGCCGCACCGAGAGCAAGGCGCGGACGAGCGCGTTGTGCGAAGCGCTCGAGCGCTACTCCGGCATCGCCTGGGGTGACGAGCCGCGCGTCCACGCGAGCCGGGCCGCGCTCGGAGACGACGCCATCGCGTTCCGCGAGCTCGCCCTCTTCAGCGACCGCCAGTACGCCACGCGCGGCCTCGTCCCGCCCGCGAGCGAGCGCCAGGCCGTGCACGAGCCCCTGCCGGATGACGTCGAGATCTCGTGGTCGCCGGCGTGGTCGCTCACCCAGGGCCGGGTGCGCTACCTGCCGACCGGCTACTGCTACTACGGCCACCGCGATCCGGGACTGCTCTTCGCGGCCTGCGACAGCAATGGGGTCGCCGCCGGCAATACGCTCGAGGAGGCCATCCTTTACGGCCTTCTCGAGCTGGTGGAGAGGGACAGCGTTGCCCTGTGGTGGTACAACCGGCTCCGGCGTCCGGCGGTGGACGCCGACAGCTTCTCCCTGCCCTACTGGCACGAGATGAAGCGCCACTACGCCGAGCTCCGCCGGGACCTGCACGCCCTCGACCTGACCGCCGACCTCGGCATACCGACCTTCGCCGTGGTCTCGCGGCGCCAGGAGCGCGCGGTGGAGGACGTGCTCGTGGGGTTCGGCGCCCATCTCGACCCGAGGGTGGCCCTGCTGCGCGCGCTCGAGGAGACGAGCCAGTACCTCCCCTCCGTGAGCGAGGAGGCCCACGACGGCTCGACCGCCTATCGACTGATCAGCGAGGAGACCGTGACCTGGTGGAGGAGCGCCACCTTCGCCAGCCAGCCATGGCTCGTCCCCGACCCGGCGGCGGGGACGCGGCGGCTGCGCGACTTCACACCCCTCGCGAGCGACGACGTCCGCACCGACGTGGAGGCTTGCGTGGGTCGCATCGAGGGGGCCGGTCTCGAGGTGCTCGTGGTGGACCAGACCCGCCACGACATCGGGCTGCCGGTGGCGCGGGTGGTGGCCCCGGGCCTGAGGCACTTCTGGCGCCGACTGGCCCCTGGCCGCCTCTACGACGTGCCGGTCAAGATGGGCTGGCGGCCGAAGCCGCTCGCGGAGGAAGAGTTGAATCCCATCTCGTGCTTCGTATGACGACGCCTCGGACGGGCACCGCGGACGGGCCGTCGATCACGGTCTGCCTGTCCCTGATCGAGAGCGCGTCGCTCGTCGACGAAGGCGCGCCCGGCGTCTCCGTGAAGACGCCGCCGGAGCTGCACCGCCCGCCTGTCCGCCTGGAGGGGGCGACCCCCGGCCTGCGCGCGGCGCTGCGCGCGCTGGAGCGTCCGGGAGCGGCCGCGACCACGCTCGCGGTCAAGGTGCTGGAGCTCGACGGGCCGGCGGGGTTCGCGGAGCTCCAACGGACGATCGCGCTGCTCGATCGGTGCACGCTCCTGGATCGTACGCTCCTCGTGGACGAGGCGCCGCTGGCCTCCATCCATCCCGTCTCGATCTACTATCGCCATGATCCCGACCGCGTGCAGGCGGGCGAGCGCTACACGCTCTCGCGGTTCGCCTGCTGCCGCAAGGAGGGCGGACGCCTGATCGTCGAGTCGCCGCTCGGCCATGCCCGGGTGGAGCTGCACGCGGAGAAGGCGTCGGCGGCACTGGGGGCGCTCGGCGAGCCGCGCACGAGCGCTGCCGTCGCGGAGAGGACGGCCCTGGCCGAGCCTCCGGCCCGGGAGCTGATGAACATGCTCGCCAACGCGGGCGCGCTGGTGGCGAGTCCCGACGGCGCGCTCGTGCCCGAGGACGCGAACCCCACGCTGGCGCAATGGGAGTTCCACGACCTGCTCTTCCACACGCGCAGCCGCCTCGGCCGCCATGCCAATCCCTATGGCGGGACGTACCGCTTCAAGGACCGCATCGACCCGCTGCCCGCGGTCAAGCCACCCATGTCGCGTGAGGTGGTCCCCCTCGAGCGGCCGGGCCTCGAGGGTTCCCCCGCATCCGAGCGGGCCTTCAGCGCCGTGCTCGAAGCACGCCGCTCCGTGCGCCAGCACGGCGATCCGCCCATCTCCCGCGCCCAGCTCGGCGAGTTCCTCTTCCGCGCCGCGCGCGTGCAGAAGGCGGCCCCGGAAGCGGGCGTGAGCTTCCGGCCGTCCCCCGCCGGCGGCGCCCTCCACGAGCTGGAGATCTATCCGATCGTCCACCGGTGCGACGGGCTCGACGGCGGGCTCTACCACTACGATCCTTTCGAGCACCGGCTGGAGACGCTGCCCGGCTCCCGCCGGCACCTCGAGGTCCTCTTGAGGATGGCGGCCATCACCGCGGAGCTGGATCAGCCGCCGCAGGTGCTGCTGATCGTCGCCGCGCGCTTCCAGAGGATGCAGTGGAAGTACCAGTCGATGGCCTACAACGTGATCCTCAAGAACGTGGGCGCGCTCTACCAGACGATGTACCTGGTGGCCACCGCCATGGGCCTCGCCCCCTGCGCGATGGGGGGTGGCCACAGCGATCTGTTCTCGGAGGCGGCCGGCCTCGATTACCTCGCCGAGTCGTCGGTCGGCGAGTTCGTGCTCGGGAGCGTCCGTGCCTGAGCCGATCGCGGTCCCGCTCGGCGACGGGCTCGCCGGCTGCGTCCAGCCCGGCTCCGGCAACAAGGTGCTCTGGATCCACGGCTACACGCTCGACTCGAGCTCCTGGAACGAGATGTGGCGGCGGCTGCCCGGGTGGCACCACATCGGTCTCGACCTCCCCGGCCACGGCCGGTCCGCGCCCATCGGCCCGGGAGACGACCTGCGCCGGCTGGGCCGGCAGGTGGCGACGCTCTGCCGCGAGCAGGAGATCCGGCACGTGGTGGCGCTCTCCTTCGGCACCGTGACCGCGATCCAGCTGCTGATCGAGGAGCCGGAGTACCTGTCGTCGATCGTCCTGGGCGCACCCACTCTGGCCGGCGGGCCGAGCGATCGCGACGTCGGCATCACCTACGGCCGGCTCCACGAGCTCTACACGCAGCGGGGCCCCGGTCCCCACATGGCTGCGACCTGGATGAGCTGTATCGCCTGGAAGGGGATCGAGGCCCTGCCCTCCCTGCGCGCGCAGCTCGCGTCCGTCGTCGAGAGCCACCAATGGAGCGAGTTCGAGGAGTGGCGAATCCTGCGGCTGCTACAGCCGCCACAGCTCGAGGACGACCTACGGTCGATCCGCACCCCGATGCTGATCCTGATCGGCGACATGGACCTGCCGGCCTTCCACGCCTGCGCGGCCATCCTGGAGCGCGTGGTCCCCCGCTGCGAGCGCGTCACCCTGGCCGACACGCACCACCTCTGCATGCTGGAGTCGCCCGCGGCCTCTGCCGCCGCCATCGAGAGACACCTGCGCGCGCACGACCGCCCGTCCTTCCCCGCCCACAGCGCGGAGCCCGTCCTGTCGTGACCTACTATCCGCTGGTCAACCTCGGCGATGGGCTGGCCGGCCGCGTCTCCTCCGGTGAGGGTGAGGCGGTGCTCTGGATCCACGGCTACGCGCTCGACTCCACCTCCTGGAGCGAGCTGTGGGACCTGCTTCCCGGATGGCGGCACATCGGCATCGACCTCCCCGGCCATGGCCAGTCCCTGCCCGCGGGCGAGGGTGAAGAGCTGCCCGCGCTGGCCCGGCGCCTCGTCGCCGTCGCGCGCGCGCACGACGTCCGGCATCTGGTGGGCCTCTCCTTCGGGACGGTGGTGGCTCTACAGATGGCGGTGGAGGAAGGCGACGCCTTCGCCACCCTCGTGCTGGGGTCGCCGCTCGTCGAGCACGGCGCCAACGACGAGCCGTTCTGGAAGAGGTACCGCGAGCTCGCCAACATGCATCGCATGGCCGGGTACGGCGAGCACCTCCGGGGCCGGCTGATGCTCGTCGAGCCGAGCCTCTTCGAGGGCGCCGCCGGCCGGCCGAAGCTGTGGCAGCGGCTCTGGGACACCGTCGGGCGCCACGGCTTCTGGGATCTCCCGGAGGCCACCTTCATCCGCCTCGGCAGCTGCCTGCAGTCCGACGTGAGCCTGCACCGGATCCCATCCGCGGCGCTGATCGTGAGCGGCGACCGGGAGCGGCCGTCCGCACGGCGCCACGCGGAGAGGCTCGCGCGGGCCCTGCGGAGCTGCCGCTGCCTCCACGTCCTCGGGGCGGGAGCCCACTCGCTCCTGGAAGCCCCGGAGACCGCAGCCGCCGCCATCGACGGCCATCTGCGCGCCCATTTCGCCGGCCGCGGGGAGGCGGCGCCCACGAGCGGACCATGACCGAACCAATCGACGCCCTGTTCATCCCGTACTACGTCAACATCGACCGCTGGCACAACGACGAAGGTGGGCAGGCGCCGGTGCCCAGCCTCGCCCGCACGCGGGCCACCCTGGACGCGCTCTCGGACGCGGAGTGGATGAAGGACGAGGTGGACCTCGTCATCGAGGGAAAGCTCTACGACTTCAGCCGCTTCCTGAGCTGGGCCCGGTACGGCTCGACGCGGGAGTGGCCGCGCTACGACCCCTTCTGCATGACCCTTCTCTCCGGCTCCTACTACCTGAGCCTGCTCCATCGCCATGGCTTCCGGGTCCGGGTCGCCAATGCCGTCTCCCGCCTCGCCCTCCCCGCGCTGGCCGCCCAGTACGCGCCGCGCTTCGTGCTGCTGTCGACCACGCTGCTCTTCGACGCCTCCGCCCACGAGACGATCCAGCTCGCGGTGCGCCAGATCCGCCGCGCCTTCCCGGAGGCGATCGTGGTCCTGGGCGGGCTGATGCTCGTCAGCTACGAGAAGAACATGGGGCCCGAGGCTTTCCGATCCCAGCTCCGCGCCTACGGAGCCGACGCCTACGTGGTGACGCCGCGCGGCGAGCAGCCCGTGCTCGAGCTGCTCGCGCGACGCTCGCGGGCGGAGCTGGCCGAGGATCCTCCGCCCTGTACCTACGTCGTGAGCGGGCGCGCCGTGCAGCCCCCGCCGGCGCGGCCGGAGCCGCCCTTCGGCCTCGACGAGGGCTACGTGCGCTGGAGCCAGCTGCCGCAGTCCGATCACCTCTACCACACCGTGCACACGCGCACCGCCCGCAGTTGCGCGTTCAGCTGCGCCTTCTGCGAGTACCCGGTGAACCAGGGACCGCTCACCACCGCCTCCCTGGACACGGTGGAGCGGGAGCTGGACGAGCTCAAGGCGCTGGGCACCGTGCGCTCCTTGATCTTCACCGACGACACCTTCAACGTCCCCCTGCTCCGCTTCAAGGAGCTGCTCCGCCTCCTGGCCCGCTACGACTTCGAGTGGTACTCGTTCTTCCGCCCCCAGTACGCGGACGCGGAGACGGCGGAGCTGATGAAGGCCTCCCACTGCCGGGCCGTGTTCGCGGGCCTGGAGTCCGTCGACGACCAGGTCCTCAAGAACATGCACAAGGTGGCCACCGGCGACGCCTACCGGCGCGGCATCGAGCAGCTCAAGAAGCAGGATATCGCCCTGCACGCCAACTTCATCGTGGGCTTCCCGGGTGAGACCGAGCGGTCCGCACGCAAGATCTCATCGTTCATCGACGAGATGGGCATCGACTTCTGCACCGTCTGCGTCTGGTGCTTCATTCCGTCCACCCCCATCGCCGCCCAGCGGGCGCGGTTCGGCATCGAGGGCGTCGGCGTCCAGTGGCGGCACGACACCATGACCGCGGCGGAGGCCCAGGCCCTGGCCCGCGAGGTGGCGGGAGGACAGCGGCACGCCGTGCACAACGCGGTGAGGGGCGAGGCCTGGACGGAGTTCCTGCTCTACTCGAACGGCTTCACGGTGGACGAGGTCAAGCTCGCCATCCGCGCCTTCAACGGCGGGCTCGGGCGCGACAACCGGGAGGCCGAGCTGGCGCAGTCGGCGGACTGCGTCGCCCTGCGCGCCGTCCTCGAGCGCCACGAGATGCCGGTCCCGGTCGTCTGAGCGGCGGTGCACCCGGTGATGAAGCGAGCGACGGGCACGTTCGAGGTGAAGCTCCTGCCCCAGGGCAGCCAGGACAAGGCCTAAGGCGCCACCCTCGGCCGCATGTCCATCGACCCGCCGCGGCCGCGTTGATCAGTCGATGTGGCGGAGCTCGGGCCAGAGATCCGGGAGCGCCGTCTTGAGGCCGCGGCAGAACAGGATCGGCGCGTCGTCCTCGTAGGGCATCACGAGCGGCGCGCCGAAGCGGCCGGCCACGGCCAGCGACGCGCAGCGCGGACGCCAGATCCTCTCGTCGCCGTTGATGCGCAGGACCACGGACCCGTCGTGGCCGCGCGGGCCCCAGTACCAGTACTGGTTGTGGCCGCTGATGGCGGGCGGCAGCCCCTCGGCGGGCCCGTAGAAGTCGATGGCGGCGGCCTCGCCGTAGTTGCTCGTCAGGAGGGCGGCGCGAGCCCGGTCCTCCGGCGGCAGCGCGCGCCAGACCGCGGCCACCTGCTTGACGTACGTCCGCCAACCCAGCATGTCCGCGAAGTCCTGGGGGATTGCGCTCTGGCGACTCGTCTCCGTCGGCGTGGGATTCGCGCCGAGCGCGCGCATGTAGCCGGCCAGGACGGGGGGGTCCAGGATGGGCATGGCGACCGGAGCCGCGATCGCGCTGAAGCCGACCGCCGCCGCCAGGTAGCCCGCGCGCAGGCCACGCGATCGAATCCATTTCTCGATGGCGGACGCCCCCAGCGCGAACATCGACGCATAGGCCGGGGCCAGGTAGTAGTCCTTCGCATGCAGCGCGATCATCACGAGGAACGTCAGGACGAAGGCGACGCTCACGAACCGCCAGCGCGCGAAGCGGCGGTCGACGAACGGCGCCACCGCCCCCGCGAGCCACACCGGGGCCAGGAACGGGCTCATCACCTCGACCTGGTTCGCCACGAAGGCCAGCGGCGCGAGCACCACGTTCTTTCCCGCCGCGCCGGCACGGACGAGCTGCAGGAAGGGAAGGCCGTGGGTGAGCTGCCAGATGGCGCTCGGCGCGGCCAGGACGAAGGCGACGAGTCCACCCATCAGGAGCTCGCGGCGCAGGAGCGCGCGGGCATGCCCGGTGAGGACCAGGGCGGCCAGGAGCGGAGCGAGGTAGAGCGGAATCTCGTACTTGATCTCCAGGGCCAGGCCGCACACCAGGCCGGCGGGGGTCCAGGCTCGTGCCTCGCCATCGAGCACGGCGCGCGAGGTGAGGAGGGCGACGAGCGTCCAGGCGATCGGCTCGAACGCCGACGTGTTCAGGAGCGTGGTCAGGCCGAGATACATCGGCGCCACGGCGGAGGCGGTGCCGGCCAGGGCCACGCCATAGGTGCCCGCACCGACCCGGCGCGCCAGCGCGCAGGTGACGAGCACGAGCGCGGCCGCGGCCAGGGCGGGGACGAGGCGGAGCAACGCCAGGTGCGGCCCGAAGGTCTGGGTGGCGGCGGCGAGCAAGGGGACGATCGGCGGCTGATCGGCGTACCCGAAGGCGGGATGCCGGCCGCAGACGATGAAGTACAGCTCGTCGCGGAAGAAGTCGTAGCGTCCGGCCACCGCCATGTGCAGCAGGAACGCCGCGCCGGCGAGGAGCGGCGGGATGCGCTCCGTCTTCATGCCACGCTATGCTAACGATTCGCGTGAGTCCGATGTTCCGCGCCCGCCCATGACCGCGCTCGACTCCCTGGCCCAGGCCGCTTGCGAGCGCGCCGCGTCGTACCGCGAGGCGCTGGTCGAAGCCACCCGCCGCCTGGTCTCGATCCCGACCGAGAACCCACCCGGCGACGGCTACGAGTCCTGCCGGGACCTCCTCGCCGAGATGGTGGACGCGATCGGCCTCGAGCCACGGCGCGTCGAGGACTGCCTGCGCGCCGAGCACGGGACGGGAGCTCCCGCGGTGTACTTCCACGGCCATTACGACGTCGTCCCCGCGCAGCGGCGCGACCAGTTCGAGCCACAGCTGCAGCACGGCCACCTCTACGGCCGCGGTACCACGGACATGAAGGGCGGCCTGGCCGCCATGATCGCGGCCGTGCGCGTCCTCAGGGACCTCGCCGTCCCTCTGCGCGGCCGCGTGGTCCTGTCCTTCGTTCCCGACGAGGAGACGGCGGGCGCGCGCGGATCGCGCCACCTCGCCGCCGCCGGCCTCCTCGGCCGCGACGGCATCGCCATGCTGACCGCGGAGCCGACCAGCGGAGCGATCTGGAACGCGAACCGCGGCGCGATCACGCTCCGCGTCACCGCGCGCGGGAAGCACGCCCACGTGGGCTTGCAGCACCAGGGAGTGAACGCGTTCGAGCAGGCCCTGGACGCCGCCCACGCCCTGCGCGAGCTCAAGGCCGAGGTCGAGCAGCGGGAGACCCGCTTCGCGATCGAGCCCGCCCAGGCCCGCCGCTCGATCCTGATGCTGGGCGGACGCGTCGAGGGCGGGACCGGGTTCAACGCCGTGCCCGCGGAGTGCTCGTTCACGGTCGACCGCCGCATCAACCCGGAGGAGGACCTGACGACGGAGAAGGCGCGCCTGCTCGACGTCCTGGACGCGCTGCGCGCCCGCGGCCTCCATCTCGACCACGAGGTCCTGCAGGAGGCGCCCTCCGCGGGCGTCGCCGCCGATCATCCGGCGGTGCGCATCGTCGCGGACGCCATCGAGACCGCGACCGGCGTCCGTCCGCCGATCACGATGTGCCCCGGCCTGCTCGAGACGCGCTTCTACGCGCAGGCGGGCGTGCCGGCGATCGCGTACGGCCCGGGGCTCCTGGAAGTCGCCCATGGTCCGAGCGAGTCCGTCTCCGTGGACGGGCTCGTGGCCGCCACCGCGGCCTACGCTCTCGCCGCCGCCCGCCTGCTCGCGCCCTGACCAGGCGCGTCAGCCCGTCGTGTAGGGGCGAAGCGGCTCCGGGGTGCGCATGTCCCGCGGGACCTCGAAGTCGCGGGCCGCGCCCCGCATCTCCTCCGGCGAACGCGGCAGCCCGCTGCGCTCGAAGTACTCGAGCGGGAGCGAGGGACCTCCGCCTTCGGAGCTGAGCTTGCGACCGCACATCACGTCGAGCGCGGTCGCCCCCGCCACCGCCGCCAGCGCGATCTCGACGTTGCGCTTGCGCGGGTTGTCGGCGTCGAGGGCGCCCATGAGCGTCGCGATGTCGAGGACGTCGCCGGCCACCCGGCCCCACACCCAGGGCGTGGGGTCCTCCGACTTCAGGATGGCGACGCCGGTCGCGATCTCGCGGACGCCGTAGGCGCGGATGAGGCCCTCCTTCTCCGGGATGCCCAGGGCGCGGGCCAGGGTCCCGGGGGCGATGAGCTCGGCCGCGCCCAGCGCGATGCTGAACCAGCCCAGGCCGCGCGCCATCGTGTCGCCGCCCTCGCCGCGGCCGTCGCCCGTCTGGTACTCGATCGATCCGTATTCGAGAGTCTGCTCGTACATGAGGTCCCTCCCTATGGCCTGACCGTGACCTTGATGCAACCGTCCAACTTGTCCCGGAACGTCTTGTACATCTGGGGGCCGTCGTCGATCCCGACCCGGTGGGTGATGACGAAGGTGGGGTCGATCTGCTTCTCCTCGATGCGGCGGAGGAGGTCGTCCGTCCAGCGGTTCACATGGGTCTGGCCGGTGCGGACGGTGAGGCCCTTCTGCATGAGGGCGCCGAAGGGGACCTTGTCGATCAGGCCCCCGTACACGCCGGGGATGGAGAGGGTGCCCGCGGGCCGGCAGACGTAGATCATCTCGCGCAGCACGTGGGGCCGGTCGCTCTCCATCATGGTCGCCTGCTTGACGCGGTCGTAGGCGGCGTCCACGGAGCCGGTGGCGTGCGCCTCCAGCCCCACGGCGTCGATGCACTTCTCGGGCCCCTTCCCCCTCGTGAGGTCGTTGAGCCGCTCGACCACGCTCTCCTTCCGGATGTCGATCGTGATCGCGCCCCCGGCCCGGGCCATGGCCAGGCGCTCCGGCACGCGGTCGATCGAGATCACCTGCCTGGCGCCGAGCAGCACCGCGCTGCGGATGCAGAACTGGCCCACCGGTCCCGCGCCCCAGATGGCGACGGTGTCCTCGGGCTGGATGTCGCACTGGACGGCAGCCTGCCATCCCGTCGGGAAGATGTCGCCAAGGAACAGCACCTGCTCGTCCGTGAAGCCGTTCTCGATCTTCACCGGCCCCACGTCGGCATAGGGGACGCGGACGTATTGGGCCTGCCCTCCCGGATACCCGCCGGTGAGATGGGTGTAGCCGTAGAGCCCGGCCGTGGTGTGGCCGAACACCTTGTCCGCCGTCTCCTTGTTGCGGTTGGTCGTCTCGCAGACGGAGTAGTTCCCTCTCCGGCACTGCTCGCACTCGCCGCAGATGATCGTGAAGGGCACCACCACCCGGTCACCCTTCTTGAGCTTCTTGACCGCGCTGCCCGTCTCCACCACCTCGCCCATGAACTCGTGGCCGAGGATGTCGCCCGACTTCATGCCGAGGACGAAGCCGTCATAGAGATGGAGGTCGGAGCCGCAGATGGCGGCGGTGGTGACCTTCACGATCGCGTCCTTGGGGTCTTCGATGACCGGGTCGGGAACGGTGTCCACGCGGACGTCATGCTTGCCATGCCAAACGAGCGCTTTCATCGGGGTCCTCCGGAGGGCGGGATCTCTCCATTTCCATTGCACGGGCCATACCACCGCGCGCGTTCCTCGAGCGGAATGCGCGCCCCTCCTGAAGCACGGGCGGTAGAACTTGCAAAAAACGCGGGGCGGCGAGGAGCGGTGAGGATCCGGAGCGCTAGACGCCGGCGGCGACGGGGTCGGCGGGAGGGGCGAGGAAACGGCAGCGGGCGCGCGCGAACCGCACCTCGTCACCGTCGCGCAGCTCGCGCTCGAGCACGGCCTCGCCGTTCACCTTGGTGAGGTTCGTGGAGCCCAGGTCGAGGACGAAGAACGCGCCGCCGCGCTTCTCGATGCGGGCATGGGCCCGGGAGACCAGGGGCTCGTCCACCCGGATGTCCGCGTCCTCGTCACGGCCGACGAGGAGCGGGCTCCCGGCCAGCGCGAACTCCACTTCCTCCCCGTCCGGCCGAAGCCAGACCAGGCGCGGTCCCGCGCCGGCCTCGCTCACGAGCCCCCGCGGCGCGCGGCCAGCGGGGCCACGGCGGGACCGTCATTGTTGAACAGGGTGGCGTCCTTGAAGCCGGCGGCCGCCTTGTAGGCGTCCATCGCCTCCTTCTTGTAGCCGAGGCGCTCGAGGGCGAGCCCGAGGTAATAGAGGGCCGTGCCTTGCGAGATCCCGGGCCGGGCCGGCAGCTCCGTCCGCGCCTTGAGGAGGTGCTCGTGGGCGGCCGCGAAGTCCCCGAAGTGCATCGCGCAGATCGCGAGGTTGAGGCGGGCGAAGGCGGCCGTTTCCGTGCCCGGATAGCCCTCGACCTGCTGGCGGAGGTCCATCATCACCTTGTTGTAGAGCAGCGATGGGTCGTTCAGCGGGATCTCCTGCGGCGTCTCCGCCAGCACGAGCTCCACCGCGCGCGCCGTCCCTCCCGCCCCCTTGAGGTGCAGGGCGAGCTTGTCCTTGGCGTGCTTGGCCTCGACCGCGGCCAGGAGGTCCGCCGTCTGCTTCACGGGATGGCCGTCCACGGCGGTGAGGACCTCCGCCGGCTGCAGCCCCGCCTGGGCGGCCGGGCTCCCGGGGACGACGCGCAGGACGGGCACGCCCTCCAGCATCAGCGTGTCCACGGTGATGAGCCCGGACCAGGGGCGGGCCAGCGAGGCCTTGCGGTCCACCGCGGCCAGGAAGCGCATGTAGGAGGCCGATTCCCCGAAGCTCACGTCCCAGGTATCGGCGACGGTGTTGCCGGCGGCGAGCAGGTGGAGGACGGCCGTACGCTGGAGCTTCTCGCCGGGGAGGAGCGCGATCAGGAAGCCCTGGACCTCGAGCGCGGACGAGAGCTTCTCGGTCACCTTCTTGACGATGTCCGGCTCGGCCCCGCCGCCCGGGAGCAGCGACTTCAGCGTGAGCTTCTCGGCCTCGAGGATGCGGTCCACCGTATCCTTGGGAGCGGGCACGAAGTTGAGGGTGGAGACCTTCGAGAGGTTCTCCACGAGCTTCTCCTCCACGTCGGAAGCCACCCGCTCCCCGGCCGCGCTCTCCGTGACCACGCCCAGGAAGGCGAGGCTCGGCCGGATCGGGCAATCCAGGGTCAGGCTCTCGTCCTTGGCCACGACCACGTCCTGGATGAACTTGCCGGAGGTGTGCTTGACCTCGATGCGGTGCTTGCCGGAGCACACGGCATCGAGGTCCTTGGGGGTGATGCCCATGGCCTCGCCGTCGAGGAAGATGCGGGCGCCGGGCGGGTCCGAGCGCAGCTGCAGGGAGGCGAGCGATTCCTGGAGCTTGATGCCCTCCGTGTCGTAGTCGCGCGCTTCCGGCGTCTCGATCTGGCGCTTGACGACCTCGTGGCACTTCTTGCGGAACTCGAGGATGTGGGAGCCAAGGGACAGGGTGCCGATCTCGACGCGGCCGGAGGCGCGGTTGGGGTCGAGGCCCTTGGCCCGCACGAGCTCCGCGATCTCGGGCCCGGGCGTGCCCGACGAGGTCGTGCGCAACTGTCCGTCCACCCAGATCTCGACGCCCGCGGGCTCGGTCACGATGAACGCGCTGGCGAGCGTGCGCGTCAGCTCGACCTGGAGCGTTTCCGTGGCCTTGGGGGCGATGCTGACTGTGCGCGTCTCCGTACGGTAGCCCTCGCGCGCGACCTCGACCGTGTACTCCCCGGCCAGCACCTCCATCGGGAAGAAGTCGGTCAGGCTCAGGAAGTCGCCGTTGAGGCTCACCTTGGCCCCGGCCGGGGTCGAGGAGACGGCCAGGTAGCCGACCAGCGCCTTCTTCACCGAGTTGAAGTAGTCGACGATCTTGGGCGAGACCTTGTCCTTGCTCATCGCGTACTGCGGGTTGAGCTGGACCAGCGAGCGGAAGCTGTCCGCCGCCTTCTCCTGCAGGCCGATGTTGTAGTAGGCGCGGGCGCGCAGCTCGTAGGCCTGGGCGAGGATCTCGCGGCCGCGAGTGGGCAGCGTGCCCTGCCTCCGCAGGACCTCGAGGCGCGTGATGATCTCGTCGAAGAGCACGATGGACCGGCTCTGCTGCGGGCCCTCGAACTCCGCGGTCGCGCGCGCGAGCAGGTCCTGCACCGACTGCATTTCCTTCTGCAGCGCCTCCGAAAGCGCGGCGGAGGCGGAGGCGGCGGGCGGGGTCGCCTCCTGGGCGAGGCAAGGCGCGGCCAGGGCGAGGACGCCGGCGAGCGCGAGGCGCGCGTGCTGTCTCATTTGAACCTCAGGATCCGCTGCAGCTTGTCGTCGTAGACGAGGACGGCCCCCGCGGGATCGACGGTCACCGCCCGCGGCTTCTTGAGCTCGGCCGCGCCGACGCTGGCGAGGAGCTGGCCCTGGGGCGAGAAGACGAGAACCGCGCCCTCCTCGTCCGCCACGTAGGTGTTGCGGAAGAGGTCCACGGCCACGTCGATGGGCTTGCGCATCTCGTAGCCGGGGCCGCGGGTGGCGATCGTGCGCAGCACCTTGCCCGACTCGTCCATCGTGAGCACCGCCTTCTCCTCGCGGTCGAGCATCACGATGCCGCCTTCGCCGTCGAGGACAATGCGGCTCACCTGCCTCTCCTTCACGTCCGGGAACGGGCCCTGGTACTGGTACCGGCCGTCGAAGCGGAACACCTTCTTCTTCTTCTCGTCCGCGACGAGCACCGCTCCCCCCGGGGTGACCGCGGCCGCCTCGAGCTTCTCGAGCGGCTCCGTCTCCCCCGCCTTGCTGCCGGGGATGGCGAAGGTCTGCAGGTTCTTCGGCCCGATGCGCACCGCGCG
>Ga0136846_1210035_pt1 | contig 14186 bp, 17 predicted proteins | sample HopSoiMetagenom2_FD_96841 | JGI IMG/M metagenome (GOLD analysis project Ga0136846, IMG submission 96841) | Grasslands soil microbial communities from Hopland, California, USA - 2 Assembly 2016 (version 4) | ecosystem: Environmental > Terrestrial > Soil > Grasslands | place: USA: Hopland...
CGCGACCCCGGTGCGGAGGGCGCTGGCGACGGCCAGAGCTCCGACCATGGCCAGGAGCGCGCGATGGCGTCGCACGAAGGAGGGGATGGGCGTCCCCGCCCCGGCGAACAGGACGGCCGTGGCAATGGCGAGCGCGGACAACGCATGCCACTTCGGCGCCGTGAACGGATCGCGGAGGGCGGGGAGGAAAGCCAGCGGCACCGCGACGAGCATGGCCGCGACGAGACCGTCCTCCACGAGCGCGCGCCTGGTCCCGGCCACGGGCGGCGCGTCGAGGGTCAAAGCGCGGCCAGCACGTCGTTGTGCAGGGCGTACCCCGTCCCGCAGACCGCGCACTGCGGGGAGGCCCCTTCGACGCGCAGCTTCACCCCGCAGCGGCACATCCAGCCCGTGCGGCGGGCAGGGCCGCCGGTCACGATCGCGAAGTCGGGCACGTCGCGCGTCACCACCGCCCCCGCCCCCACGAACGCGTACTGCCCGATGGTGACTCCGCAGACGATGGTGGCGTTGGCCCCGATGGAGGCGCCGCGACGCACGAGGGTGGAGCGGTACTCGTCCTTGCGGACCACCTCGCTGCGCGGGTTGATGACGTTCGTGAACACCATGGATGGCCCGCAGAACACGAAGTCCTCGAGCACGACGCCGGTGTAGAGGCTCACGTTGTTCTGGATCTTGCACCCCTCGCCCATGCGCACGCCCGGAGAGACGACGACGTTCTGGCCGATGTTGCAGCGGGGGCCGATGACGCTGCCCGCCATCACGTGGCAGAAGTGCCAGATCTTCGTACCGGCTCCGATCTGGCAGGGCTCGTCGACGTAGCTCGACTCGTGGACGAAGTAGTCCTTGTCCGCCATCAGCGCCTCGCCGGCACCGGTCCGCTCACCGCGTCAGATCCGCACCGGCTGGCCACCGGAGTCGATCGAGCGCTGGCAGGCGTCGAGCACGCGCAGCACGCGCAGGCCATTGGCGCCGTCCGTGCGCGGGGCCTTGCGCGTGCGCACGCAATCCACGAAATGGGCGAGCTCCTCGCGCAGCGGCTCCATCTCCGGGAAGAAGAGGGTGGACTCCGCGGTCTGCCGGATCACGGGCTGGCCGTCCTTCCACTCGATGCCCTTGTCGAAGATCTTGAGCTTGCCGTCCTTGATCACGTCGTCGAAGACGGCCATCTTCCGGCTCCCGATCACCACCAGCTTCTGCTCCTTGAACGGGTGGAGCCAGCTCACGAAGATGTGCGCGCGCGGACGGCCCGGGAAGGCGAGGCAGGTCATGGTCACGTCCGCGATCTCGTGCTGGAGGTAGTGCTGGCCGCTGGTGGAGGCCCACTCCGGGAGTTGTCCCATGAGGAGCAGGATGACGGAGATGTCGTGGGGGGCGAAGCTCCAGAGGATGTTCTCCTCCTGGCGCACCTTGCCCAGGTTCACGCGGTTCGAGTAGACGTAGTGCAGCTCGCCGAGCTCGCCTTGGTCCACGAACTCCTTGAGCTTGAGGATGGCGGGGTGGTACTCGAGGATGTGTCCCACCATCAGGATCCGCTTGGTCCGTCGGGCGAGGAGGACGAGCTCCTCCGCCTCCGGCACCTTCAGGGCGAGGGGCTTCTCCACGAAGACGTCCTTGCCCGCCTTGAGCGCCTTCTTCGCCAGCGCGTAGTGCTGGGCGGCGGGGACGGCCAGGGCGACCGCCTTGATCTTGCCGTCCTCGAGCAGGGAGTCGAAGTCGCTGCCCGTGCGCACGCCCTTGTAGCTTTTCTTGACCTCCTTGAGCGCCTTCGCGCTCGGGTCCACCACCGCGGCCAGATGGCCCATCTGGTAGAGGTTGCGCGCGAGGTTGCGCCCCCAGTACCCGCAGCCGGCCAGGCCGATCATCACCTTGCCCGATCCGAACACTAGCGGAGCCCCTTGTTGCGTTCCATGTCCATCCACATCGCGAAGAACAGCATCTGGAAGCCCATGATCAGGCAGAACGCGTCGAAGATCACGGTGGTGGCGGCCAGGGCCCCCACCGCGATGCGGTGGTAGACGATCCAGGCGCCCAGGCCAAGACCCACCGTGGTGAGGCCGAGGCCCAGGGCGAGGAAGAAGATGAGCGGATGGAAGTCGCGGATGATGTACTTCTCCTTCATCCGCCAGAAGTAGCACTTCACGAGCAGCCAGCTCAGGGTCGGGATCACGCGGTGCAGGCGGATCCCGGAGACCTCGCCCACGCCGTACACGGGGCGGATCGGCACGTCGCGCACGCGGAAGTCATAGTTGTTGAGCTCCACGAGCAGGTGGTTGGGGAAGCCGTAGCGCCGGTACAGGCGATCGAGGTGCACGACGGCGAGCGCCTCCCCCGTGATCACGGTGTAGCCGGACTGGCTGTCCGCGACGTGCCAGTACCCGGAAGCGATCTTGGTCAGCAGGGAGAGCACCGCGTTGCCGAGGTACCGGTGGCGCGGGATGATCTCCCAGGCCTCTCCCGTGAAGAGGCGATTGCCCTTCACGTAATCGGCCTGGTCGGCGGCGAGAGGGGCGAGCAGCCGCGGCAGGTCGGCGGGGTCCATCTGCGCGTCGCCCGCCATCACCGCGATCAGCAGCTTCTCCGGGCCTTCGGCCAGCGCCGCCTTGTACCCGGTCACGATCGCGGCCCCCACTCCCCCGTTGGCCTCGTGACGGATGACCTTCAACCGGCAGCCGTGGCGCGCCCCGGCCTCCTCGAGCACGCCCGCCGTCCCGTCCGTCGAGGCGTCGTCCACCACGATGATGCGGTCCACCAGCTCCGGCATCGTGTCGATGACACGCGAGATGAGCCGCTCCTCGTTGTGGGCGGGCACCACGACGCACACGCGGCGGCCGGAAAACATGGCCGCCTATTCTAACGGCGGGCCTCTCCGAGCTCGTACACGTGGAGGCCCTTGCCGCTCGCATAGATCTCCCGGAAGCTCCCGCGGGCGGCGAGCTGCTCGGGCGATTCGAGGCCCCTCTCGCTGAATTGGCCGGGGGCGAGGAGCACGTAACGAATGCCGTAGCGGCTCCGGAGCGCCTCCGGCCAGTTCCCATCCAGGACGGCCTGCTCCAGCCGCCGCCGCCGCTCGTCGTCGGGAGCGGTCGCGTAGCCGGGCGCGCGCAGGACGCGACGGCCGCCGAGGGCGGCTACGGCGGGGGCGTAGTCGGGATGGGCGATGAAGACACCTCCGGGGTCGGTGTGGACGGCGATCCAGTCCGTCGCCTGCGCGAGCCCATCCGGCACCGGGGCCAGGCTCTCCTTGGCCACCGGATCCGTCCGCGACGGGTCCCACCAGGCCACATAGCTGCCGGCCAGCGCCACCGATACCGCCACGGCGGTGACCCAGCGCTTTCCCTCCGCGAGCGCCTCCAGCGCGGGGGCCGCCCCCAGCACGAGGCCGAGGCGCGCGAAGGCGGAGGCGGTCGCGGTGTCGAACACAGGCACGACCGCGGAGGCGAGGACGAGCAGGGCTCCGCCCGCGGCCATCACGATCGCGGGCGGGTCGCGAATGATCACGAGCCCGGCCACTCCGGCCACGAGCCAGACGTGCGCGTCGAGCGTGAGGTGCAGCGCCGCCTCCAGCAGGCCGAGCCGAGGAGGCGACCCGCGCAGGCAGGCGGCGGTCATGATGATGGCAACGGCGATCACGGCTGCCCGCGGCCACCGGCGCAGGAGGCGCGAGAGGCCGAGCGCCATCACGACCGCGGCCGTCCACTCGATCGCCCGTCCCGGCCGGCGCCAGATCCCGTCGAGCAGTCCCACTCCGCGCAGGGCGTCCAGGGGTCCGGTGGAGGCCGCGATCCACAGCATCGCGGCCAGGGACGCGGCGCGGCCCGGCCAGAGCAGCGCGATGGCAAGGACGGAGGCGACGAGGACGATCGGCGGGAGGAGGGTCGGGACGGCGAGGACGAGGTCCGATGACGTCCGCTCGGCCGCCATCCGCCAGGGCGTCATCGCGCCCGGCTCGCCGGCGAGCAGGATGTCCGTGCCTCCCGCGCGGGCCGTGACCACCGTGTCCGCCGCCCAGCGCGTGACTCCGGAGTCGACGAGCAGGCCGTACGGCCGTAGCAGGGCCGCGCTCCAGAAGCCGGCCGACACCGCCACCATCGCAAGGGCGAGGGTGAGGGCGGCCGCGCGGCGGCCCCGCAGCTCGCACCCGCCGGCGCCGAGGGCGAGCACGGCGGCGAGATTGCGCGCGAGCGCGATGTCGTAGACGGGATCCGGGGCCCAGGACAGGCCCAGCCACGCCGCCGGGGCGCCCGTCACGAACGCGGCGGGACGAGCATGAAGAGGGCGACGAAGTTGCCGTCCGATTCGCGCGCCACCTCGAGGGCGCGGAAGGGCCCAAGGCCCTGGACCTGCTCCAGCGACACGCCGCACTCCGCAAGGTAGGCCGGGGTGACGATGAAGTGAGTGACCCCCCAGGGCGCGCCGGCGGCGAGAGGATCCGCCACTTGCCCGCAGACGGCGGCGCTCGCGTATTCGAGCCGCGCCCGCCAGTCACGAGGGGCCGGAAAGTCGGCGGCCAGCAGGACGCGCGTCCCGTCCAGCGCCGCCATCCAGCGCGCGGCATAGGGATCGCCGGCGAGGACAGCGTGGTGGTCCCCGGCCAGTCGCGCCGCGACCTGCGTGTATCGCGAAGGGATGGGATCGAGCGAACCCGCGAAATAGAGGTCCATGCGCGAGGGGTCCCACCACACGGGCAGCGCGAAGGGCAGGGCGGCCACCGCCACCGCCGCCGTCCTCCACGTTTCCTCCGTCGCCATTCGCCAGCGCGCGAGGAGCCGGCCGGCGAGGTCCCAGGCCCCGACCGCCGCGCACAGGGCGAGGTTGACGCGCAGCCAGTAGTACACGTCGTCGCGCTCCTTGGCCTGCTGGAGGAAGTGCAGCGGGTAGTACGCGAGCCAGAGGACGAGCGCGCCCACGGCCAGCCCGCACCAGACGCGGCCCAGCCGGTCGCGGCGGAAGAGCACGACCGCGCCCCCGGCGGCGAGGACGGCGAGGGCCGCCGTCCGCGTCGTGGCTTCGAGCAGGTGGGGCGATCCCGGGGGGATCTGCAGGCGCGCTCCGCTCTGGAAGACGTGGTAGCCCTTGAACAGCAGGAGGAGGTACGGGCTGACGACGAGGACGTTGACGCCGATCGCGACAAGGACGTCGCGCCAGGCCCGGGCGGCCTCGGCGCGCCGCCAGAGCGACACGAGCACGGCGAAGGCCACGAGCCCGACGCACAGCGCGCCCATGTGGATCACGAAGGCCCATCCCAGGAGGTGGAGGAGCAGGCCGGCCATCAGGCGATCGCGGTCGCGCTGCGCGTGCGCGACCGCGCGCACGACCCACGGCGCGAGCAGGAGGCCGAGCGCGTGGTTGGGCTTGAGCAGGAACGTCATCGCCCACGGCACGCGGTACGGTCCTGCCCAGTCCATCGGCGCCGAGGACAGCAGCGTCACGAACCCGGCGATGGTGGCGCGCTCCCCGGCCGACCAGCCGGGCTCGCCCGCTCGCGGCCGCGTGGCCGCGTACAGCGAGAGCGCGAACCCGCAGGCGGTGAGCAGCGGATACCACGCGTACAGGCGCAGGTGGCGCGCGGGATCGAAGCCGGACAGCACGGCGGTCAGCGCGGCCCAGAAGGGCTCGAACTGGAGATGGCCGACCTGCGCCGTGCGGAGGAGCGGCCCGCCCGCGGCCACCGCCTGCGTCATGGCCAGGTTGTTCAGGCGGTCCGAGCTGGGGCCGAGCGCATACAGCCGCTGCAACGGCCAGCTCGTCTCCCACCAGACGTAGGCGTTGGCGAGGACGGCCCCGGCCAGGAACCAGCCCGCGCGCCGCACCTTCAGGCCGGCCGCGATCCAGACGAGCGCGAGCAGCGGGAAGAGTAGCCGCGCGGAGGAGAGGAAGGCGGCCACGTCCAGGCCGCGCACGTCGGCGCCGAACAGGTTCACGCGAGCGGATCGTATGTCAGAATGCCGCGCCGGCTGCCGCCGTCCGGCCTCCGCTCGAACAACGATGACGAGACCACGACGAGGACGGACGTCCGGGGGCGGGCCGGCGCCCGCGCGCGCCACCCTCGCCCTGCTCGCCACCCTCGGTCTCGGGACGGACGCCTCTGCCGCCGACTTCCTGCCCGCGGTCTCCCTGCACCTCGAGGCCGCGCGCTACGTGCCCGCGGAGACGGACATGGATTGGACCACGACCATGGGCGGCGGCGCCGACCTCTTCTCGGCGGGGTCCTTCCGCGGCTACATCGTGGGCCACGTGGAGACGATCATCGGCAACGCGCGGCGCGCCTTCGACGCCAGCCAGGCCAACTACACGCTGGAGGCCGGCTTTCGCTGGCGGACGGGCCGCTTCCGCGTCGAGCCGTTCTTCCACCACGTCTCCCGCCACCTCATCGACCGCAACAAGGAGCCGGCGGTGGACTGGAACATCCTGGGCGCGCGCGTGGAGACGAGCGTGGGCGGCGGGCGCGCGCGTGTCGGAGGCGGGATCGGCCACACCACGCTCGCCTCCCTGGTCGGGTACCGGTGGGAGATCACCGGGCACGGCGACATGGACCTCGCGCGGCTCGGAGGGGCCGCCGTCGTCTACGGGGCGGGCCGCGCCCGCTTCGTCACCGTCGAGCCCGAGCCCCCGCTCCTCCGCGACGACTTCCTCGACTGGGCCCTCGAGACCGGCCTCCGCTTCCGGCGCGGGGCGCGCGAGATGGACCTCTTCGCCGCGCGCGAGCATCGCAACGACGTGTTCCTGCTCGTGCCCGGCGCCCGCGACCGGTTCCTGTTCGGGCTGCGCATCGGCCTGTTCGAGGACCGCTAGCGGCCCGGACGTGCCATCCTTGCCGGAGACCCTCCCGCCCACCTGCCCGGGGAGCCGAAATGGAGATCGTCCTCACCCTCGTCATCGGCGGAGTCGTCGGCTGGATCGTCAGCCTGGCCAGCGGCGCCGACGACGCGACCGGCCTGGCCGCCAGCGTCCTCATCGGCGTGATCGGATCCGTGCTCGGCCTGTGGCTGGCCGGCCTGGCCGGCCTCGCCCTGGCCGCGAGCCCGGCGCGCTGGCTCGTCTCGATGCTGGGAGCGGGCGGGCTCGTCGCCCTGGTCCGTGTGCTCGGCCGCGTGAGGACGCGCGCGGCCTAGCCGCCCGCGGCTAGCGCTCCTCGTCCTTGCGCGAGGCGAGCAGGACGAGCTGCGCCTCCGCCGCCTTCTTGACCTCGATGTGGCGGCTGTCGCTCACGAGGGTCTCGAGGTAGGCGACGTCCTCCCGCCGGTTCATCGTGCGCACCAGGATCTGGCCGATGTGGCGGTCGCCGGAATGCGCCTTGAGCCGCTCGCGGTCGCGGATCCGCTTGGCCGCCTCCTGCCGCACGAAGAAGTGACGGGCGCTGCGCACGACCTCCAGGAGCGCCTCATCCTCGGCGTGGGTGGCGGGAAGGCTCTCGATCCGGAAGAGCAGCTCGTCGTCGTCGAGGCCGAGCCAGCCCTCACCGTCGCGCGTCCCGGGGGCAGGTCCCGCCGACCAGGGGGCCCGGTTGAAGGGTCCGCCGCCTTCCCCCATCGAACCTCCGCCTCAGGCCAGCTCGGCCGCGCGGCGATGGAACTCGTCCATCACCGCCGCCAGCGTCCGCTGGCCCTCCTCGTCGAGGTGGAAGGTCACCCCGAAATGGTGCGCGCTGCGGCCCAGTCCCACCCAACGCACCTGCGCCTGCAGGCGCACGCGCGAAGCCGGCCGTCCCAGCCGCACCTCCAGGACGATCCAGGCCTCCGGCCGCGGCGGGTCCGCGTCGCAGGAGATGCGCGCCCCGGCCAGGCTGAGGTCGGTCAGGTAGGCCGCGAAGCGGCGGATGCCGTCCACCACGTGGCAGGAGGCGACGAAGGGCTGGATGCGCGGGGCGTCCCGCTTCTCGCCCGCCATCAGTTCCCGTCGATCACGAGGCCGAGGCCGTCGTCGTCCTGCGCGATCTCCTCGGCCGCGCCGTCGAGCCGCCGGACGGCGCCGAGCACGCGGAAGGCCCAGAGCGTCCGGCAGACCTCGAAGTTGGGCAGGGCCGAGACCGCGCAGATCTGCTCGAGGGTCTGCGGGGCGGTGAGCGCGCCGAGGACGGCGAGGCGCTCGGGGGTGAGGTTGGCGGAGCGCAGCCGCGTCTCGTGGTCCTCCGCGCGCTGGTAGCGGGTGGGCAAGGGGCCCACCGCCTTCTCGATCCGCGTCCAGGAGTCGATGCGCCGGATGCCCTCCATGATCACGTCCGGCGTGCTGATGTTGAGCTTGATCGACTCCTTGGTGTCGCCGCCCTCCTCGATCCGGTACTGGCCCTCCGTCCACTGGAAGGCGCCGTAGATGATCTCCTGGGTGTGCTCGACCACGCTGCGCACGAGGTCCTTGGGCGTGATCGCGCCCTGTTCCACGAGCACCGTCCCCAGCCGCTTGCCGGGCACGAGGGCCTTGCCGCCGTCGGCGAGCTGCCGCAGCGTGATGCGCCCGCGGCGCAGCATGAGCTCCCCGAGCCTCTCGTCACGGCTCGAGGACGACGCGAACACGAGCTGTCCTTGCTGGACGACGACCTTCTTGGTGATCCCGGCGGAGGACAGGCTCAGCACGCCCGTCCACGAGCGCTCGTGCAGGTATTGGACCAACCAGGGAAAATCGTGCTCGGCCAGGCTCCCCAGGGACTTCATGCCGCGGTGGGCTCTCCGCCGGAGCTGCGCATCTGGTCGATGGCGGCCGCGATGCGGGCGTGCACCTCGCCGCTGAGGCGGTCGCGATCGCCGTAAGAGTAACCCGCGGCATCCACCGGATCCAACACCCGTACCCGGACGGTGCCGGCGCGGATGCGGAACCCGCCCCGCGGCATGAGCGCGCGGCCGCCCTGCACGGCGACGGGAAACACCCGGCTGCCGGCGTCGATCGCGATCACGAACCCCCCCTTCTTGAAAGGGCCGAGCTCGCCGGTGCGGGAGCGCGTCCCCTCCGCGAACACGAGGAAGCACGCGCCCGCGCGCAGCGACTCCACCGCGCGGGCCAGGGCCTGTCCGGACTGGATGCGGTCCTTCCGGTTGACGGCCGCGAAGCCCGCCCGGCGGAGCACGCGTCCGAAAAAAGGCCACGTGAAGATCTCCTTCTTGACGATGGCCTTCAAGTCGAGTCCCAGGCCGTCGAACAGGGCGGGCGCATCGAGGTGGCTCTCGTGGTTGGAGATCACGACGGCGTTGCGCGGGTCCGTGATCTTGTCGCCGCCTTCGACCACGACCCGGGTCCCGGCCAGCAAGAGGGCGAGGCGCACTCCGAAGTGCCCGAGCCGGTACAGGATGGCGTCGGAATGCGTGATCATCGCGACCGGCAACCCGATCAGGGTGGCGATGGCGGTGTAGGGGACGACGACCAGGATGATCAGCAGGGCCCGCAGCATGGCAGCGGGGGAGCGCCGAGCACCGGCGGGGGGAGCTTCAGGACTCCGTGGGCTCGGAGCCGGGCCGAGCGGTCGCGGAGGCGGTCTCCTCCGCATGCGGCTGGCCGTTGAGAAGAGCCTTGAGCTCCTTGCCCATCTTGAAGTACGGGATCTTCTTGGGCGGGACGTCCACCTTCTCGCCCGTCTTGGGGTTGCGGCCCTTGCGCGGCGCGCGGTTGCGGAACCGGAAGCTTCCGAACCCGCTGATCTCGACCTCGGCGCCACCCTGCAGCGCGTTGACGATGCTGCGCAGGGCCGCCTCGACGATGATCCCGGACTGGACCTGCGTGATGTCGAGCTTCTTGGCGACGATGTTGATCAGATCCGCCTTGGTCATGGCGTTCCGGGCGGAGTTAGGGTCGGTCATTTGAAGATTCCAGGTCGGAGCGGAGTCTAGTACTCCTGATCCCTTCAAGTCAAGGATACGGCAGAAGATGCCGTTTGGCCCGGCGCCGCTGCGACACGGCGCCGGGAGGAGGGTCAGGCGTCGCGGCTAGGCGTCCGAGAGCCGCCGCCGCACGCCCACCGGCGTCTGCACGGGAGTCTTGGTCACCTTGATCTCCGGGGCAAACGTCTTGTTGAGTGCCTTGTCCACGCGCTCCTCGATGGTGGCCTGGGTCTTCCCCTCCACCTCGGCGATCTCGCTCACGAGGAGGAACTTGGCCCGGTCGAGCATGCGCTTCTCGCGGAAGCTCAGGGCCTTCTTGCGGGAGAGGAAGGTCAGGCCCTTGAGGACGACGGCGACCTCGTAGAGGCTGCCCGTGCTCATCTTATCCGAGTTCTCCTTGAAGCGGCCCTTCCAGTTCGCCTGCTGGTCGATGGTGCCGTCGCCGAGCATCACGAAGATCTTCCGCGCGTCACCCTGGGAGATGCAGTGGCGAAGGCCCACGTCGCCCGCGTTCTGTTGAGGCACCCACACACGAGAGTCGTTGGAGAGGATACGCAGCTGGTACAGGCTGATCTTGCCACCGGGAACCGGTCGCGTCTGGATGCTCTCCACGACGCCGATTCCATGATTCGGATAGATGACCTTCTCTCCAACCTGGAAGTCCACAACTGACCTCTCTTTCCTGTGTTCAGGGCACGGCCGGGGGGATGAATGGGATCGGGAGCACGGGAAACCGGAGACGTCAGTGTACCACCGTTGGGCGGCGGCGGGCAAACGGTTCTACCCAAGCAAGGAGTGTGCCGTCAGCGACCTACGCTGTTTACGGGAATCGCTGACGATACTCCGCGATCGCGTCCACGCAAGTGTCCACGTCCGGCTCCGCATTGTAGTAATGGGTGGAAATTCGCAGGCCCTGTGGCTTGGGTGTGACCTCGATCCCACCCTCGCGCAATGCGGCGGCGGCGCGCGATGGATTCGCCACCTCGACCAGCGTCTCCGCGGAGCGATGGGCGCCGGCCGGTGAGAGCACGGTGAGGCCCGCGCGCTCGAGGCGCTCCGTCAGATACTCGCTCAGCGCGAGCACGCGCCGCTCGATCGCCTCGATCCCGAGGGCGAGCGCGTAGTCGACCGCGGCCCCGAGCGCGAAGATCGCGGGAAAGGCGGGGCAACCGACCTCGCTTCGCCGGTTGCCCTCGAGCAGCGTGTACGCGCGGTTGTCGAAGGCGAACGGGTTCAGGACGCTCATCCAGCCGATCGCGCGCGGCGGCCGACCCGCGAGCAGCCCGCGTCGGATGTAGACGAAGCCGGCGCCGTACCCGGCCCCCAGCCACTTGTGGCCCGCGCAGGCGAGCCCATCGAGCCGGTTCCTGCGGACATCGATGGGGAACGCGCCCGCGGACTGGCTGGCCGACACCACCAGGTGCCGGTCGTCCTTCACGAGGCCGAACGCATCCAGATCCTGGCGGCAGCCGTTCGAGAACTGGACGTGGCTGATCGCGATGGTCGCCGCTCGCGGCGCGCTGGTCTTCCCGAAGTCCTCCGGCCTCAGCGCCCCGCCCACCGCGGGCACGAAGTGCACGGGGGTCCCGCGATGGATCCACGGCAGCGTGACCGCCGGGAACTCGAGATCGTCGCTGAGGACGGGCCCGTCGGTCGCGATGAGGTCGGCGATCAGGTTCATGCCCGTCGAAGTGTTGGCCACGAACGCGATCTCTTCCGTCTCCGCGCCGATCAGCGCGGCCACGCGCGTCCGGACCTGCTCGCGGCGCTCCATCCAGTCGTCCCAATGCACGTCGCCGCCCTCGGCCAGCTCGCGGTAGAAGCGATCGACGGCCTCGCGGACGGTGGGCGGGGTCAGGCCGGTGGCGGCGGAGTTGAGGTAGACGCGGCGCTGGAGGGCGGGAAAGTCCTTGCGGACGTCGTCCCAGGCGGTCGGCATATGTCCTCGGCGCGACCCGTCGAGGCTCTCGAGCGACGGGTCGTGCCGAGCGTCGTTAGTCTAGCGTGAGCGATCGATGCCGGTCGCTTCGGCGCAGGCACGGGGATACACTCTTCCCCTGCCCGGCCGGAGTGGCGGAACTGGCAGACGCCCGGGACTCAAAATCCCGTGCTCCTCTGGGGCGTGTGGGTTCGAGTCCCACCTCCGGCACCAATCCTTCAGCGAATTATCGAGAAGCTACTTTCGCGATGAGGCGGGAAGGCCGTCAACGGAGGATTGTCGATGGCCCCGCGACTTCTCGATCAATTCCTTCGCTCGCGATCTGAGTTCGGCGCCGCGAGCGCGGACTCGCAGCGAGCGCACCAGCTCGTGATCGAAGGTCGCGAGGACATCCGCCACGACTTCGATCGCCTCGTGGGCACGCGCGATCACCGCAGGATCGGCAGGAGCGTCGAGGGTGTCGGCGACCGCTTCCGTGGCCTCGCGGATGGCCTGCTCCACGGCGGCGGAGGCGGCCTGGGACGCGTGCATACCGAATGCGGCGGCGCGGACGCCACCCAGGTCACGTATCAGCGTTTCGACGGCGGCCCACTGCGCTGGCATTGGCGGGAACTTGCGTCCTCGGCGATCGAACATCTTTACGCTACGCTTCGCGGGTGGAGAGGTCAAACGATTCGAAGTTGTTGCCCTTGTCTCCAGAACGCCCTGTACGCGCGATAGCGGTCTTGGCGGAGTCTCGCGCGAGCTCCGTGAGGAATCGGCGAGTTGGAGGAGAAGCACGTCACGGAGGGCCCGCGCTTCTCCTCCGGATGTCCTTGAACCGGTGTCGAACGTCTAGATCTGATTGTTGATCGCGTTCACGAGTCCCTGGGCGCCGGAGGCAGTGCCGCCGCCGGTGAGGCCGCCGAGCAGACTGCCGAGGTTGCAGAGCAGGCTGCCCACGGCGCCAGAGCCGCGGGCCGTCAGGTTCGCGGCCGGAATGTCGACCTTGGCCGCTAGGGCATCGACGGAGATCGAACCCAGGTCGATCGTGATCAGGTCGCATTGCCCGGGGCCCGAGCTCGTCAGGCTGGCCGTGGTCGTGAAGTTCTCCGTCAGCACATCGGTGCCGAGCACGCCGCCCGTGAGCTTGAGCACCCCGGTCGCCTCCAGGCCCACGATCTGACCGACCGTGTTCTCGACCAGCGCGAAATTAGTAATGACGGCCTGATTGATATTCACATCACCCAACGACCCGATCAGGGGAAGGGTCAGACCTGTCACGCTGTTCAGGACGAGCCCCGTTCCCTTCGCTTGCGTGCGGACCGCGCCCTGGTCGGCCGTCGCGACCGCCGTCCCGGCGACTTCCGGCGCAGTGACCGGGTTTCGATTGCACGCGATTCCCATTGCCAACACCAGAGGCAGCGCGAGTGCCTTCTCTCGAACCCTCATGATTCACCTCCCGATGACCCGATACGGACCACCTCCTCGATCATAGGTACATCGGGTGGGGCGAGGCGGGGACGTCGCGCTATATCTGGCCGCCATCCGGGAGCGGTGCGGCCCCTACTCCGATGGGTCCCGTCCATGCGCCCAGAAGACGCGTTCCAGGGCCGAGGCCACCATGCGGTAGTCGATGGGCTTGACGAGATGGCCATTGAATCCGGCTTCCCACGTCCGCCGGATATCAGCCGTGGTTCCAAGCGCCGTCACCGCGACGACGGGCGTCCGGCTCAGTGTCGGATGGTGGCGCAGGGTTTCGAGGAAGCCGAACCCGTCCAGGTTGGGCATGCGGAGGTCGCAGAGGATCAGGTCCGGCTTGACCCATGCGACCGTCCGGAGCGCTTCGCGGCCATCCTCCGCCACCAGGACCGTGGCCCCGAAGGACTCGATGATCTGGCGCAACATCTCCCGCGAGTCCGCGTGGTCCTCGATGACGACGATCGTGAGGCCAGCGAGGTCGAGACGTGCAGGCTCATCCTTGGCGGCGTTGGCCGCGTTGGCAAGGAGCTCGGCTGGCGTCCGGCCGTGACGCGGATGCCGGCCCTTTGATGCGGCCATCGCGGCAGCGATCTCGTCGACGCGGACGCCCCTGGCGGCTGCTCGCATCGGGTACCCCCGAGTTCGAATGCCCGTCGCACCCGCACACGGCGAGCCGCGAAGACGCGGCCCCGCACCTGTCTTCAGCTTAGCGCAGACGCCAGCACGCTGCCGCGGAGGACACCGCTTCTCACTCGCGTTGATGGAGGCCGTGAAGTCCGGCCTTTGGCAAACTCGCGGCGCGCCGCAGAGCGGATGCGGGCGGGTCGGCGTGAGCCCGGCCACCGTCGATCTTCTCAACGTCATGCACGAACGCCTCGAGCGAGCGAACGCGGCCGCCACGGCGCCGCCGACGATAGCTACGCTCGCCGGGCCGCGCGCGCCTGTTTGACGAGTTCTCTCGCTCGGCCCCGAAGCTCGGC
>Ga0136846_1210273_pt1 | contig 14186 bp, 11 predicted proteins | sample HopSoiMetagenom2_FD_96841 | JGI IMG/M metagenome (GOLD analysis project Ga0136846, IMG submission 96841) | Grasslands soil microbial communities from Hopland, California, USA - 2 Assembly 2016 (version 4) | ecosystem: Environmental > Terrestrial > Soil > Grasslands | place: USA: Hopland...
CGAACAGCTCGGGATCCTGCTCCTCGACCCAGCTCAGCAGCACCACCTGGTCGCAGGTGAACACGAAGTCGGGGTACTCGTCCATCCGCTGGATCGCCGACCAGAAGGTGGCGCGCGCCTCCTGGTAGCCCTCCTGCCACGGCCACAGCCAGACCGGATCGAGATGCGCGTTGCCGATCATGTGCAGCACGCGCGTGGAGCTCACGGGTAGCCGCCGTCTCCCGCTGCCCAGGCGTCCACTCGTTCCGAGATCACGTGCAGCAAGAAGGTGTGCACCTCCTGGATGCGCGGCGTCACCGTCGACGGCGACAGCAGCACGTGGTCGGCGTACTCGAGCGCGTCCCCTCCCCGCCCGCCTCCGAACAGCACGGTGGTCGCGCCTGCCTCTTGTGCCGCGCGCAGGCCGCTCACGATGTTCGGCGAGTTGCCGCTCGTGCTGAACGCCGCCACCACGTCTCCCGCCCGAGCCAGTCCGGCGATCTGCCGGGCGAACACATCGTCGTACGAGTAGTCGTTGGCGATGCAGGTCATCGCCGTCGGGTCGGTGCTCAGAGTCACGGCGCCGAGTGCCCGCCGGTCGCGCTTGTAGTGCCCGATGATCTCGCCGGTGAAGTGCTGGGCGTCGGCGGCGCTGCCGCCATTGCCGAAGGTGTACAGGATGCCGCGGCGCTCGAACGCGCGGCAGAGCAGTTCGGCGACCTCCCGGGCCTCGGGCAGCAGGGCGGCCGCCGCCTCCCCGGCGGCGACGTGCTCGGAGAGCTGCCCCGCCATCCACTCGGTTGCGGTTCCTGGAGGTGCGGCGGCAGTTCCCGCGGGCTCAGGCATCGGCCAACTCCTCGTCGTTGTCGGTATCGGAGCCACGGGCTTCGAGCAGGTCGAGGGCGATGGCTCCGGCTCCGACGGCGCACACCTCGTCGCCGAGCGCGGCGAGCTCGATGCGCGCGGCACGAGCGGCGGGCGGCATGGCGTCGCGGGCGACCCGGGCGCGGATCGGCAGCAGGAGCGCATCGCCGGCCCGGGTCACGCCGCCGCCGAGCACCACCACCGCGGGCTCGAAGACGTTGACCAGGTCGGTCAGTGCGGACGACAGCACCTCGATGGTCTCGCTCCACAACTCGACGGCGAGCTGATCGCCCGCCCGGGCGGCGGCGACGACGTCCTCGGCACGAGGATGACCGTGCTCCGCCAGCGACGACCCGGCGCCCCGTGTTGCGACCGCCTCGGCGGCGCGCGCCGCGATCGACGAGCCCGAGGCGTAGCCCTCGAGGCAGCCCCGACGGCCGCACAAGCAGAGCCGGCCGTCGCTGCGCACCAGGATGTGCCCGAACTCGCCGCCGTTGCCTGCCGCGCCGCGGTGCAGGCGGCCCTCGACGACCGCGCCTCCGCCGATCCCGGTCGAGATCGTGAGGTAGATCATGGTGCGCGCACCGATGGCAGCGCCATAGCGGTACTCGGCGAGCGCGCCCAGGGTCGCATCGTTTTCGAGCACCGCGGGAACGTCGAATTCCCGCTCGGTCATTCCCACGATCGGGACGTCGTTCCAGCCGGGCAGATGAAGTGGCCCGGTCAGCACCCCTGCCCGACTGTCGAGCGGCCCCCCGCACGAGATGCCGACCGCGGCGACCGGGCCCGATCCGCTCTCGCGGATGGCGCGGCGCCCCAACTCGAAGAGGCGGCGGATGACGTCGGCCGGCCCGAGCTCGGCCTGCGTCGGCTCGACCGAGAAACCCGATGCCCGTCCTTCCGCGCCCACGACGGCGGCAGCCAGCTTGGTGCCCCCGATGTCGAGCGCCAGGACCGGGCGGTCGGTCAGCACGTGCGTCTCCCGATGATGCGAGCGGGTTTTCGAGCCGCCGTTGTGGAATCGATTCGTGGAACCGATTTGTGGAATCGATCCCACAAACCTACCCGGCGCGTCCTGAGGGGTCAACGGGGTTGCGCTCGGCGATCTCCCGCACGTCGGCGATGGCGTCGGACAGCTGACCGACCCGGCGCCCGCCGATGGTCAGATCCGCCGCGAGGCGCTGTCGGCGACCGGGCACACTGCCCACCGTGACGACGAACTGAAGGGTCACCGAGCCGCCGGGCGGCACCTCGGCGGCGCCGCTGGGCGGGGCCGACGCCCAGCCCTCCGGGAGGGCGAGGCTCACCTCTGCCGCCACCGCGGCCGGCTGCGGGTTGTGCACCGTCGCTGTGTAGACGACGCGCTGGCCCGGCATCCACTCCCGGTAGAACGGCTCGAGCAGCACGAGGTTGCCGTCGACCGGCCCGGATCCGGGCAGCAGCAGCTGCTCGTGCAGCTGGGCGGTCTCGTCGCCCTGTGCCGCGAGCTGGTCGAGGTAGTCCAGATCGACCCACCTGCCGCGCCAATGCCCGGTGATGAAGAGTCCCGGCGCCACCCGGCGGTAGAGGGCCGCAGCACTCTGGTAGTCACCGGCTCGGAATCGGTTGCGGTACTGGTAGTTCAGGATCTCGCGGCCGGTCCGCGGCCCCTCGACCGCGGTCTGCTGGTCGCCGGTCGCGAGCACGCGCACGCCGTCCACGTCGAACTCGAATGCCGCCTGATACCGGGTGTGACCGGGCAGATCGTGGGTGGTGATCCGGTAGCCGCGCCAGTCGACCGTGCTGCCCAGGGGCAGCACGCGGTCGGCGGGGATGGGGTCGAACCACTGGCACGGCAGGTCGGTGAGCAGGGGGTCCGAGAGGATCGGCGCGACGTGCTCGGGCAACCAGACCTCGGTGCCCTCGACCTCGCGCAACAGATTCAGTCCGGCCACGTGGTCGTCGTGGTAGTGGGTGGCGAGCGCCACCTCCACGGTGCGGACGTCGAAGTCGCGGCGCAGCGCGGGCAACGAGGCCAGCCAGGGAAGTCGGGCTGCACGGTCGGTGCCGGCCGGCCATCCGGTCGTCACGTCGTAGCCGTAGTCGATGAACAGCGCGTGGCCGTCGTCATCCAGCAGCACATAGCTGCACGAGTTGGCCGAACGGTTGATCAGCAGGTGCTCGGTGATCCGCGTGTATGGGTGCTCGAGCCAGTCCCTGAGATCCCACGGCGTGAGTCGCCGAGACTCGACGTAGCGGTTCATCCGCTCGGCGAGCAGCGCGAGAGCCTCGTCCGGTTCGCGCATCGGCTCGCCATGAGACGGCAGCAGCAGCGCGGGATGCTCGTGCCGGAGCGCCAGCGCGCTCAACACGGTCATCGCCGGCCCCTCGCTCTCGGTGTACGACCACTGGGTCGCGGCGAGCGACCACACCTGGCCGGGCGCCGCGATGAGGTCGCCACTGAAGACGATCGGACCTGCGGGCCGGCCGTCGTCATCCTCGCCGTCGAGCAGATAGCTCACCGAGCCCATGGTGTGGCCGGGGGTCGGCAGGGCTCGCAGCCGGATGCCGCCGACCACCGTCTCGCGGTACTGCGGCACCGTGCCCGCGATCGGGACCGGCTGCAGCAGCGAGAAGCGGTCCTGCCGCAGGTTGTAGTCGTTGGCGATCGTGCGGGTCGCCCACATCTCGTCGACCCGCTCGAACAGGTCCCGCTCGACAGGAGGCACCCAGATCGGGATGCCGGCCGCCACCGCTCGCGGCAGCCCCTGGCCCTGATCGCGATGATGGTGGGTCATGAGCACGGCATCGAGCCGCTCGATCCCGAGCTCGGGGAGCGCGTCGAGCACCGCGCCCGTTCCGAAGTCGATCGCAATGGCCGATCCGTTTCGCCGGACGACGTAGACGTTGCAGCTGTCGGTAAGTCGATGCACGCCGGGCGCTACCTCGGTGAACGATCCGGTGAAGGCGCCGGTGACGGCACTCACCGACCGCGCTCCGTCGCGAGCCGGGCCCGGTATGCGCCCCAGAGCTGGGCGATCTCGCGCAGGTCGCGGGCGAGGATCCGCTCGCCGCTGCCGTCGATCGCATCGACGTAGTAGAGCGCGGGAACCCCGAGCTCGGGCTGGCGCCGGGCGTAGGAGAGCCAGGATGCGCGGTCGGGCATCGGCCACTGATCCGTGTCGATGGGGTGGTCGGGGAGTACCGCTCGCGTGATCGCGTGCCGGAACGCGAGCTGCTCCTCGACGGGAACCGGCGCCCCCGCAGCATCCCGCTCGAGCACATCGTTCAGCCGGATCATGTCGCTGACGCCGGCGAAGGAGGGGTGCACGGCGTGCGCGATGACGAGCGCGTCGGGCTTGGCGTTGTGAGCCGCCTCGTGGATCGTGGCGAGCAGCCGGTGCAGCGCGGCGATTCCCCAGACACCGTGTTCGGCCGCGCTCTCGGGCGAGGTCGAGAGCAGGGCGCCCATCGGAGCGCGCTGCGTGAAGTCGACCTTGAAACCGTCGGCGTCGAGGCCATCCGGGGACAGCATCCAGCGCACCTGCTCGCGCAGCCGCGCCAGGTAGCCGGGGTGACCGGGATCCACGGCCACCGGTGTGCCCGAGGGATCGCACACGCAGAGCTCGGGGTCGAGGCCCTGCGGATCCCAGGCCTTGAACCAGAGAAGCACCCGTTGACCGGCGTCGTGACGGTCTCGGATCCACGAGGCGAGGTCCGGCCACTTCCGCTCGTCCGGCAGGTTGGTGCCGTACTCGTCCTGCCAGCGGTCGTCGATGACGATGGTGCCCGGGCGCACGCCCTGAGCGGCGAGAGCCGTCAGCCATTCGTCGTAGAGGTCTTGCCGGGCGAGGTCTGGAGCGGCGGCCGCTCCCGGCGGAAGAATCATCCCGGGCTCGACCCGCGCGCGTCCCAGGCTGTGCGCGACGAGATCGACGGCCCTGGCGCATTGCGCGCCCCAGCCGCAGAACAGGGGCTCCAGGTGCCACGGGGCGATGGCCGGAGCGCCGTCTGCGAAACCCGCCGCGGCCAGCTCGCCCCGGTAGGCGCGCAGAGCCTCAGCGGGCGACCCGACCTGGCGCACGACGAGCTCGGGGCTCGTCCACCGCCCCGTGACGCAGGTGCGGCCGTCATAGGCCAGCCGGAGCAGAAACCCGCCGTCCAGCGGTTCGTACCCGAACTCGGTGAACCCGAGCTGCTCGACCGGCGCGACAAGCGACATGGCCAGCCACTCGCCCGCGGGCATCCCGGTCGCCGACGGAGCGATGCCGCGGCCGAGCGCGATGCAGAGCGGTGGCGGCGAGAAGATGCCGTGCAGGCGGCCGGGGTCGGCGTCGCCGACCACGCCCATCCGTGCCGCGGAAGCCGAGGAGCGGATCGCCTGAACCGGTTCGGTCGGAGCGGGCACGAAGAGTGCCGCGGCGTCGATGCTCGAGCGGAACTCGCCGGCCGCGCCTGACGAGAGCATCGCCCGCCCGCCGAGCAGGGTCAGGTCGCCGAGGCGGCCATCGCCCTCCACCTCCAGCCGGACCCGCAGCTCGTCCGGTCGGCACTCGATGATCAGCTCCCGGCGCGACCACAGGGTGCTGGACGAGGCGAGGCGCAGCACCGCACCCTCCGCGGTGAGGTCGACGGTCGGCTCACCGACCGCCCACCCTTCGTCCGCGGCGTCGGGCCGATGGGCGGACGCGATCAGCGAGAGCTCCGACCACGGGCGCCCATCGAGCGAGCTGAGACGCACGCGTGGCGCGTCGGGGATCAACTCGATCGAGTACGTTCGGGCGCGCACCACGGTGCCCGATTCCGAGCGCTCGACGCGGACCCCGCGGCGGTCGAACCGCCCGCCCTGAACCCGGGAAGGGATCGCGCGCGTCGACCTGGGCACGACATCCATCCTGTCTTCTTCCCCCGGAAGAGGTCAAAGGATGCTGGGCGGAGGCCGAGCGCGGCACGGTCGCCGGTGGTCTCAGGGTGTCGAGTAATTGCTGGTCTGGTCGAGTCGCTCCCCGGGCAGCATGCCGGCGATCAGGTGCCCGGGAACGCCGTGCTCGGCAGTGTGGGGCTCGGGATTGGCCGACACCCGCCCGCACACCGGGCACACCCATCCCGGGTCATCGACTTCGTCGAGCAGTTCGTACAGCGCTTCGGCACTCGAGTGGGCGCGGTGCAGCACGGCGCGTCGCGGGCTTCCGATCGGATTGAGCGGGACCGAGATCCGGCGGACGGTGCGGCCGTCCGCGGACCGCGGGACCAGCACCGCCGTGTCTCCGGCGCCGAACAGGCGCCCGGCGCCCGCGAGGCGCACGAGTTCGTGGCTTGTGGCGGTGACGCGGGCGAAGGTGTCGGCGTCGGCGTCGCGGCCCTGGCGGTACGGCTCGAGCATCCCGTGGACGATCGGCCCCTGCCGCATCCGGAGATAGCTCTCCGGGCGGCCGAACACCTCGACGGCGATGCCGAATGGAGCCTCGGGTCCGCTGAGCAGCACGGCGATCTCGGGTGCGGACGCGGCGGGCATGAGCAGCGCAACGCCCGCGGCGTCGAAGCACAACTCCTCCGCGGGAGTCGTCGCAGGCGCCGCACTCATGTCTCAACGGTGAAGCGCTTCTCCGGCGAACGGCAGGGCCTTGCGCATTTTCGCCGAAAGCGCTACCCCCTACCGCGCTCCCGATCCGCTTCTGAAAATGGCGGTGTGAACGTACGACGACTTCTCGGTTCCCCCCTCGTCCCGGCCATCGTGGCCGTCGCGGCCGGTCTCGGAATCGGGTGGGCAGCGGCGCAGGGGCGGTCGAGCGGGACGAGGCGTCGCGATCCCCTCGTCGCGCCGCATCCACTCGCCCCGGGTGCCCGCCGACCGGGCGACGGCTGACGCGCCACGCCCGGCGGCACGTGCAGCAAACCCGGAGACAGCAACTCGAAGCATCGGCGTACCCTTGACAGTGGCGGATTACCCCGGCCCCCGGTAGTCGGCGAAACGTTACCGAGGGGAGCCAGCCGTGAAGCTGCTCAGCTACGCCGGTGCCACCTACTCGACGGGCACGGCAATCGCCGACGCGGTGCTCGCATACAGCCTCGCCCTTGCCCGCCGGCAGTTGACCGAGCTGGTCAGACTTCCCTTCGTGTCCGACAGCGGCGAGACGCTGCACCTCGAGATCCCGATCGGATGGATGCGCGAGATCGCCGGCATCTCGCAGCCGACATCGGCGCGCGGCTCCGAGCTCGAGGACGCCGCAACCGTCGAGGGGCTTACCACGCGCACCCAAGCGCTCGAGCCGCCGCGTCCGTCCGCCGAGTTCGAGTCGGAGACGGCGTCCAGGGGGCCGAGCATTCTCTGGTCGGATTTCGATCCGACCGAGCTCGAGTACTAGACGGCCGGCCGCGGCGCCCTGGACAAGCTGGGAGTTGCCCGCCGACCTCCCCGACGCCATCCCCCCTGACGAACGATCAAGCCATGGACGGCGAGCAACGGCCCCGCAACAACCGGGCGTCGATGGCGAGAACCGCGACCATGCTCGGATGCGGTGCCGTGGCGTCGATTGCGCTCTGGCCACTGCGCGGATGGGTGTTCGCGCTCATCGGCGGGTGGGGAGTGTGCTGCGCGGTCTACGTGGTGTGGGTCTGGATCGTGATCGGCCGGGCTGATGACGAGCGGACGCGAGAACTGGCGTCGCGTCAGGATCCGGCGAGGACGACCAGCGACGCGCTGCTTCTGGTGGCCGCGGTCGCGAGTCTCGTCGCCCTGGTTGTCGTGTCGATCCAGTCGAAATCCGGGGGAGTCGACAGGGGGCTGGCGGCCGGAGTCGGCTTCGCGAGCGACGTCGTGTCGTGGATCTTCATCCACACGCTCTACACGCTGCGCTACGCGGCGCTGTACTACGCGGATGAGTCCGAACCGATCGACTTCCACCAGGCGGCAGCGCCGCGGTACTGGGATTTCGCCTACGTCTCGTTCACCATCGGCGCGACGTTCCAGGTGTCCGACACGAACCTGAAGTCATCGACGATGCGGGCCGTCGCCCTGCGCCACGCCCTGCTGTCCTACCTGTTCGGCGCGGTCATCCTGGCCGGCGCGGTGAACATCGTCTCGAGCCTGGCCTGAGCCGGCGGGAGCTCCGTCATGAGCCGTCGCGGAGGTCGGCCAACGTTCGCTGTTCGTAGCTCACCGCGCAGAAGGACGCGACGCACCCGTCACCCATCGGGGCCTGCGCGAGAAAACCCGCTGACAGGGGCGCGGTCGATAGTGGAAGCCGGAACACCCTGACGAAATCCCACCGAGTTCCGTCCACCGACGAATGGAACGCGATCGATGGGCCGATGCGGGCAACCCGCAGGAAGACCCCGGCTCCCTCGATGAGAGCGCTGTTGCAGTCGTCCGAGAAGCCGTTCGTCACGACGCTGACGACCATGGGGTCACCCTGTGGCGAGAACTCGTTGCACAGCTTGGCCCAATGGTCGCGGTCGGACCACAGAGCGAGAGCTCCGGCATCGAAGGTCGAGCGCGCCCCGGGGACCTGGACGCGCGCCGACAGGACGAAATCGGCTTCAGGTGCCGCGAACGCGAGGGCTGTGGCGGAGTGCTGCTGCGCCGCACCCCCGGCATCGTTGGTCCAGTCGACGCCGCCCTCGGCCTGCAGCCTCAGTTCGCCCGTCTTGGCGTCGATCTCAGCGCGCCCCTCGGCGCCTGTCCAGTTCAGCGGGGGCAACCCGGGAAAGAGCAGCGGCATGCCCGAAACGTACCCTGAGAACGAAAAGCGGTCATCCGCGGACCCCATCCGCCAGACGATACGGTACTTCTGGATGCCCCAGGGAAGGTGAACCAGAGTGCCGAAGGCCGAAGAGCCGACGCGCCGCAAGGCGCCGACCCTCTACGACGTCGCCCGTCTGGCGGGCGTCTCGCACCAGACGGTGTCGCAGGTCGTCAAGTCGGGTCCGAACGTGAAGCCCGAGACCCGTCGTCGCGTCGAGGCGGCCGTCGCGCAACTGAACTACACACCGAACATGGCCGCTCGGACCCTCGCCTCCGCGAAGTCCCATCGGATCGGCGCCCTGTTCTTCGATCGCTACGACGAGGTCGGTCCGACCCGCACCATGCAGGCGGCGGTCGACCACGCGCGGGATGCCGGATTCGTCGTGGACATCGTCGGATTCGATCCGCGCAGCCCGACTCGCATCGACAGTGCCGTCGAGCTGGTGCTTCAGGCCGGAGTCGCGGGCGTTCTGGTGTTCGCGCCCACCGCGGAGGTGATCGACGCCGTGCGGCAGCACGACCTGCCTGTGCCGGTGGTGTTCGAGTCGATCGCCGCCTCGACGAGCAACGAGCCGCGCATGGGCACCAGGATGGCCACCGAGTACCTGGCCGACCTGGGCCACCGTCGCTTCCTCCACGTTTCCGGTCCGCTCTCGTGGGTCCCCGCGCAGCACAGGGCGCACCAGTTCCACGACGTTGTCGCCGAGCGGGAACTGGTTTCGGTCGCGGAGTTCGAAGGCGATTGGAGTGCCAGGTCTGGCTACGAGTCCGGCATGCGGATGCCGCTGGACGACGGCGTCACCGCGATCGTGGTGGCCAACGACCAGATGGCGCTCGGCGTGCTCAAGGCCTTGAAACAACGCAACATCCGCGTTCCGCACGACATCAGCGTCATCGGCTTCGACGACATCGCCGAGGCGGCCTTCTTCGAGCCGGCGCTGACGACGATCTCGAGCGACTTCGAAGGTCAAGGACGGATGGCGATGGACGCGCTGCTCTCGGCGATCGATCCGCTCCGGCCGCGCGAAGTCGAGTCGAGTCGCGATCCGGTGCTGATCGTGCGCGAATCGACGAGCGCTCCGTCCTAGGCCGAGCCGTCTCGATAACGGTCTCGCACCGCCTGTTCTGAGCGCTCAGAAAATCTGCTACCGTCTACTTCTTAGCGCTCAGATGGGTGGGCGGCACTCGACGATGGAGTCCAGCAGACGTGACCGGCAACGCACAGCACTCGCCCGATTTCTCGGGAGTTCTCTTCGGGGCCGCGTACTACGCGGAGTACCAGTTCACCGACCGCATCGACGAGGATCTCGACCTGATGGCGGCGGCCGGATTCACCGTGATCCGGGTGGGCGAATCGGTCTGGTCGACCTGGGAGCCGCGCGACGGAGAGTTCGATCTCGAGTGGCTGCTCCCCGTGCTCGATGGCGCCCACGCCCGCGGCATCGGGGTGATCCTCGGAACGCCGACCTATGCGATCCCGCCGTGGCTGCAGGTGAAGCACCCCGAGCTGGCGGGGCAGCCGGCGACCGGCGTGCCGAAGCCGTGGGGCGCGCGGCAGGAGGTCGACTACTCGCAGCCGCTGTTCCGCGGCTATGCCGAGCGCATCATCCGTGCCGTGGTGTCGCGCTACGCCACGCATCCCGCCGTCATCGGATTCCAGGTCGACAACGAGCCGGGATCCTTCCCCTTCCACAACCCCCTGGCGTTCCAGGAGTTCGTCGAGCGGCTGAAGCGCCACTACGGCGACGTCGACACGCTCAACCGGGAGTGGGGCCTCACCTACTGGTCCCATCGGATTGCGGCGTGGACCGAGTTGTGGGCGCCTGATGGCAACTCCCTGCCCCAATACGACCTCGCGTGGCGCCGCTATCAGGCCGATCTGACGACCGAGTTCATCGCGTGGCAGGCAGCGATCGTGCGCGAGTACTCGAGCGCCGGGCAATTCGTGATGACCTGCATCCAGTACCCCCAGCCGACCCAGCACGACGTGCAGCTGACGGCCGCGCTCGACGTCGCCGCCGCGAACCCGTATTACGGCATGCAGGACCACCTCGCGTTCGACAAGGACCTGTCGACCATCCCCCGCTGGTGGTCGACCGGCGTCTGGGGTCTGTTGCGTCAGGCCGACCGGGCGTGGGCGTCGAAACAGCAGCGATACCTGGTCACCGAGACCAACGCGCAGTCGATCTCCGGCGCCGAGCAGAACTACCCCGGCTATCCGGGGCAGCTGCGCCTGGCCGCGCTCGCCCTCGTCTCGCGGGGCGCGTCGATGATCGAGTACTGGCAGTGGCAGACGATGAACTACGGCACCGAGACCTATTGGGGCGGGGTGCTGCCGCACAGTCAACGCCCGGGCCGCGTCTATCGCGAGGTCTCCGAGGTCGGGGCCCTGCTGAAAGCGCTCGGCAATTCTGTCGATGGCTTCGTTCCGGATGCCGACATCACCCTGGTGTACTCGAACGAGAGCAAGTGGGCGTTCGAGTTCACCCCGCCGCTGCACACGCCCGACCTCGCGCCGGACCGGACCGCGTACGCCACGATCTTCGATGCCTTCCACCGAGGCGTGATCGAGAGCGGGGCGCAGGCCCGCATCGTGCACACCAGCCAGTTCGGGGCCAGCCCGACCGCGTTCGCGCTGGAGCATCCCGTGCTGGTCGTCCCTGCGCTGTACATCGTCACGGATGACGAGCTCACCTTCCTGCGCGACTACGCGGCAGCGGGCGGCCACCTGGTGATCGGCATCCGCACCGCGTACGCCGACGAGGAGGCCCGCGCCCGCGTGGCCGTCGCGCCGTCGCTCCTGGCCGGGCCCGCCGGGGTCTGGTACGAGGAGTATTCCAACCTCGACGCTCCCGTCGCCGTGACCGGGAGTGGCGGCTTCGCGGCGTCCGAGGGCGCCCGTGCGACGCAGTGGCTCGACTCCCTGCAGCTCGACGGTGCCGACACGATCCTCGGCTACGACCATCCCGAGTTCGGCCGTTTTCCCGCGATGACCACACGCGTCGCCGGCGCGGGCCGCATCAGCTACGTCGGCACGGTGCCCAACCCGGCTCTCGCGGCCGACATCGCTCGGTGGCTCGTCGCCGAGCCGATCGCGGCCGGATGGGCCAGGAGCGCGACGGTGACCGTCGCATCCGGACGCACCGCGACCGGAGCGCGGCTCTGGTTCATCAGCAACTGGAGTTCGGACGACGCGACCGTCAGCGCGCCGCATGCCGTGGCCAGTGCGGTCACCGACGAGGCCTTCGTGGCCAACCACACTTTCTCGCTCGAACCCTGGGCTTCCCTGGTCCTGGTCGACGAGTAGGGGGCAGTCATTGGTGACTGCACCGACATCACAAAGGAAAGGCACATGAGAACACGAGCATCAAGAACAGCAGTGGCGCTGGGCGCGGGTCTGTTGACGACGGCACTCATCCTCACCGGCTGCACCCCCGGCGCGTCGACGAATCCCTCCGGCACCGTCAGCCAGGCCGATATCGACAAGGCCATGAACACGAAGACCAACCTGACGTTCTGGACGTGGGTGCCCAAGATCCAGGATCAGGTGAAGCTCTTCGAGAAGAAGTACCCGAAGATCCACGTGAAGGTCGAGAACGTCGGTCAGGGCCTTGATCACTACGCCAAGGTGCGCACGGCATCGAAGGCCGGCAACGGTCCCGATGTGGTCCAGCTCGAGTACCAGTTCATCTCGTCGTTCGCGCTGAGCGGCGAGCTCGCCGATCTCACGCCGTATGGCGCGAAGGACATCGAGAAGGACTACGTGCCGTGGGTCTGGAAGCAGGGCGTCGCGAACGGCAAGATCCTGGCGATCCCGCAGGACTCCGGCCCCCTGGGCAACCTGTACCGCGAGGACATCCTCACGTCGGCGGGCGTCACCGAGCCGCCCAAGACGTGGGACGACTACAAGGTCGCCGCGCAGGCCGTGAAGGACAAGACCGATTCCGTCATCTCGAACATGGCGCCGAACCAGGGCGCCGGATGGCTCGGGCTGTTGTGGCAGGCGGGCGTCAAGCCGTTCAGCTATGACGGCAAGAAGGCTGTCACGATCCACGTGAACAGCCCGGAGGCGAAGAAGGTGATGGCCTACTGGCAGGACATGATCCAGAAGGATCTCGTCACGACCGACCCGGACTTCACCGACGAGTGGTACGCGGGCCTCAACCAGGGCAAGTACGCGGGCTGGCTGACCGCGGCGTGGGCTCCGGTCTTCCTCTCCGGTGCCGCGGCCGACACTTCGGGCAAGTGGCGCGCCGCGCCGCTTCCGCAGTGGGACCCGAGCAAGCCGGCCTCGGGCAACTGGGGCGGTTCGGCCGACGCGGTGCTCAAGACCTCGAAGCACCAGATCGCGGCCTACGAGCTCGCCAAGTGGATCAACAACGCGCAGGAACCGGCGTTGCTGTTCGCCACGCAGCAGCACTTCTTCCCGACCGCGAACTCCGTGCTTGAAGACCCGAAGTTCGTCGGCGACCAGCCTGCCTTCTACGGCGGGCAGAAGGTCAACGAGTTGTTCGCGGGTATCTCCAAGACGGTCGACCCCGACTGGCAGTGGCTGCCCTTCATGGAGTTCGCGTACACGAACTTCAACGAGACCTTCGGGGCAGCGGTAGCGGCCCACGGCGATCTCGGTGCCGGCTTGGATGCCTGGCAGAAGGCACTCGTCGACTACGGAACCGCGCAAGGGTTCACGGTCAACGGATAGCACTCGGGCGGCCCGGGGATCCACCCCGGGCCGCCCCTCCACCCCACCACCTGAGCGAAGGAGCTCGAGATGGCCCACGGGATCAAGCGCAAGCAGCACCTGGCCGCCTACGCATTCGTCCTCCCCTTCTTCGTCGTGTTCGCCGCGATGCTGGTCGCCCCGCTCGTCTACTCGGGCTACCTGAGCTTCTTCGCCGACCGGCTCATCGGCGGCGTCAGTTTCGTCGCGTTCGAGAACTACCTGCGCGCCTTCCAAGATCCCGGCTTCCTCGCCGGCCTCGGGCGCACCGCGCTGTTCCTCGTGATCCAGGTGCCGATCATGCTCGGGTTCGCGCTGTTCTTCGCGCTCGCACTCGATTCAGGTCGCGCTCGCGGCAGCAAGGCGCTGCGACTGCTCATCTTCTTGCCATACGCGGTGCCCGGCGTCGTCGCTGTGCTCATGTGGGGCTACCTCTACGGGCAGCGGTTCGGGCTCATTGCCCAGATCAGCCGCGGAGTCGGGCTGCCGGCACCCGACCTGCTGTCGAATTCGAACGTGCTGTTCTCGATCATGAACATCGTCACCTGGACATACGTCGGCTACAACATGATCGTCATGTACTCGGCGCTGAAATCGATTCCCGCCGAGCTGTACGAGGCGGCCGAGATCGACGGCGCGAGTCAATGGCGGCTGGCCTGGAGCGTCAAGATTCCGATGATCCGGTCGGCCATCGTCCTGACGGTGATCTTCTCGGTGATCGGCAGCTTCCAGATCTTCAACGAACCGAGCCTGCTGCTGGAACTCGCCCCGACCGCGATCACCCAGTCGTTCACGCCCAACTTCTACGCGTACAACCTCGCGTTCGTGAACCACGACATGAACTACGCGGCGGCGATCTTCTTTCTCCTGGGCTTCGTCATCATGATCGTCTCCTACGTC
>Ga0136846_1230046_pt1 | contig 14178 bp, 16 predicted proteins | sample HopSoiMetagenom2_FD_96841 | JGI IMG/M metagenome (GOLD analysis project Ga0136846, IMG submission 96841) | Grasslands soil microbial communities from Hopland, California, USA - 2 Assembly 2016 (version 4) | ecosystem: Environmental > Terrestrial > Soil > Grasslands | place: USA: Hopland...
ATCTCGGTCTCGAATTCCTCTTCGAGCGCCATCACGAGCTCGACGGTGTCGAGCGAATCGGCGCCGAGGTCGTCGACGAACGAGGACTCGTTCTTGATCTCCGCCTCGTTCACGCCCAATTGCTCGGCAATGATTTTCTTGACCGCTTGCTCGATGTTCTCCGCCATCGCTGCTCCTTCCCGAAAGGGGGCGTATTTTATTACATATACATGCCGCCGTTGACGTGAAGGACCGTGCCTGTCACGTAACCGGCGGCGGGCGACGCGAGGTACGCCACCGCCGCGGCGACGTCCGCGGCGGCGCCCAAGCGCCCAAGTGGAATCTGCGCAAGCAGAGCGTTCTTCTGCTCCTCGCCTAATGCCCGTGTCATATCCGTATCGATGAAGCCCGGCGCCACGCAATTGACGGTGATGTTGCGGCTGCCGAGCTCGCGCGCGAGCGATTTCGTCATCCCCACCACCCCGGCCTTGGCGGCGGCGTAGTTCGCCTGTCCGGGATTGCCGGACGCGCCGACTACCGACGTAATGTTGATGATGCGCCCCCATCGCGCTTTCATCATGCCGCGCATCACGGCGCGCGAGAGGCGGAACACCGGCTTCAGGTTGGTATCCATCACCTCGTCCCAGTCGGCGTCCTTCATGCGAAGCGCGAGGTTGTCTTTCGTGATGCCGGCATTGTTGACGAGGATCGCGATGTCGCCGACTTGCTTTTGCACTTCCTCGATGAAAGCGTCCGTCTGCGCCGCGTCGCGCACGTTCAACACTTTGCCGATGCCGGGCACCTTCGCCGCGCCTTCGGCGCTGGTCGACGTACCGATCACCTTGGCGCCTTGCCTGGCGAGCTCCTCGGCGATCGCGTGGCCGATGCCGCGCGAGGCGCCGGTGACCACGGCCACCTTGCCTTCAAGCATGCTCATCCTTTCACCGCCGCCAGCGCCGCCTCGAGCGACGCACGCTCCGAGAGGCTGAGTGACTGGACCTGCGGCGCGATGCGCTTCGTCATGCCGGCCAGCACCTTGCCCGGACCGCATTCCACAATGTGTGTGGCGCCGCTTTCCGCCATCTTCCGGATGGTCTCCACCCAGCGCACCGGAGACGCTGCCTGGCGCACGAGCGCGTCCTTGATGCGCAGCGGGTCCGTCTCCGTCTGGACGTCTACGTTATTGATGAGCGCGCACTGCGGCGCAAGAACCGTGACGCTCGCCAACCTTCCGTTGAGCTTGTCCGCCGCCGGCTGCATGAGCGTCGAATGGAACGGCGCGCTCACCGGAAGCGGCATGGCACGCTTCGCGCCGCGCGCCTTGCATTTCTCGATCGCTCGATCGACGGCCGCCTTCTCGCCGGCGATGACCACCTGGCCGGGCGCATTGAAGTTCACTGCCTGCACCGCGCCACCGGCTTCCGCGCAGGCAGCGATGACCTGCTCGTCTTCCAGGTTCAGGATCGCCGCCATTGCCCCCTGCCCTTGCGGAACGGCGTCCTGCATGGACTGCGCGCGAAAACGCACGAGCGGCAGCGCGTCTTCGAATTTCAGCGCGCCCGCCGCCGTCAGGGCCGTGTATTCGCCCAGGCTATGACCGGCGACGATGTGCGGCGAGGGACCGCCGAGCGCGCGCCAGGCGCAATAGACCGCATAGCCGGCCGTGACCATCGCGGGCTGCGTGTTCACGGTCTGGTTCAACGCCTCCGCGGGACCGTGATCCATCAGCTTCACGAAATCCACGCCGAGGACCTGCGCCGCCTTGTCCACCACCGCGGCGATCTGCGGCAGGCCGTCATAGCCCTTCAACATGCCCACCGACTGCGAGCCCTGTCCGGGGAAAACCATCGCGAGCTTCATAACGTCACCAGCGAAGAGCCCCACGTGAACCCGCCCCCCACGCCTTGCAGGAGGACGCGCTGTCCAGAGCGGATCTTTCCCCCGCGCACGTACTCGTCGAGCGCGAGCGGCACAGATGCGGCGGAAGTGTTGCCATGATGGTCGACCGTCACCACCAGCTTTTCGCGCGCGAGTCCCAGCCGCTTCGCGGTTGCCTCGAGGATGCGCACGTTGGCCTGGTGCGGGATCAGCCAGTCGACGTCCTCGAGCTTCATGTGCGCCGCCGCAACCGTCTCGCGGGCCGACTCGTCCAGCACGCGCACGGCAAACTTGAACACCGCCTGCCCGTCCATCTTCAGGAAAGGCGTGCCGACGATGGCACCGCCGCTCACGTTACCGGCGACGTTCAAGATGCCCGCGTGGCTTCCATCGGCGCGTAGCACGCTCGCGTGGACTCCTGGCTTATCGGAAGCAGCCAGCACCACGGCGCCCGCGCCGTCGCCGAAAAGGACGCACGTCGCGCGGTCGCTCCAGTCGAGAATGCGCGAGAACACTTCGGCACCGACCACCAGGGCCTTCCTGTGCATACCAGTGCGAATGAAGGCGTCCGCGGTGGCGAGCGCATAGACAAACCCGCTGCACACCGCCTGCACGTCGAATGCCGCGCCGCCCTTGGTGCCCAGCTTCGCTTGGAGCAGGCATGCGGTGCTCGGAAAAACGTAATCCGGCGTCGAGGTGGCGACGATGATGAGGTCGATGTCGCCCGGCTGCAGATCGGCTGCCTGCAAGGCGTTCCGGCAGGCGGCGAGCGCGAGATCGCTGGAAGTCTCGTCTTTCTCCGCGATATGGCGCTGCGCGATGCCCGTGCGCTCGCGGATCCAGGTGTCGTTGGTGTCCAGTCCGCGCGCGGCAAAATCGGCGTTGGTCACCACCCGCTTCGGCAGATAGCGGCCGGTGCCGACAATGCGCGAATAAATCACTGCGCCGGCACCATGATTTCGGACATCCGCAGGGCGATGCGCTGCGGTACGTCATGGCGCACTTCTTCGACCGCGCTTTCCAACGCGTGCGCAAAGGCGCGCGCGTCCGCGGAGCCGTGGCTCTTGATGACGATGCCCTTCAGGCCGACCAGCGTGGCGCCGTTGTACTTTGCCGGATCCATGCGCGCGCGCAGCGCGTTGATGACCGGCGTCGCCACCAGGGCGGCAAGCATGTTCCACGGCGTGCGCTTGAACTCTTCGCGGAGAAACCCGGTGATCATCTTCGCCACGCCCTCGGAGGCCTTGAGGAGCGAGTTGCCGACGAAGCCGTCGCACACCACGACGTCCGTGGTGCCCTTGTAAATGTCGTCGCCTTCGACGTTGCCGTAGAAGTTGAGGCCGCTGGTGCGCAGGAGCTCGCCCGCGCGCTTCACCGTCTCGTTGCCTTTGATATCCTCGACGCCGATGTTGAGCAGGCCGACGCTTGGCCGCTCCTTATGCTCCACCGCGGCGACGAGCATTGCGCCCATCACGCCGAACTGCATCAGCTGCTCCGGCGTGCAATCCACGTTGGCGCCGAGGTCCAGCACATACGTGAACCCGCCCTTGGTGTTGGGCAGCACCGTCGCGATCGCCGGCCGGTCGATGCCGGGGATGGTCTTCAGCACGAAGCGCGAGATGGCCATCAGCGCGCCGGTATTGCCGGCGCTGATGGCCGCGTGCGCCGCCCCGCTCTTCACGAGGTTGACGGCGACGCGCATGGACGAATCTTTCTTGTAGCGCATGGCCTGCGCCGGCGGCTCGTCCATCGCGACTACCTCGCTCGCCGGATGCACGCGCAGCCGTCCATGCGCGAGCGCACCTCGCGCTTTCAGCTCGGTTTCGATCGCTTCGGGCTTGCCGACCAGGATCATGTCGACATCGGCGGCGCGGGACTGGAAATCGAGCGCGGCTGCGACGGTCACATGAGGGCCGTGGTCGCCCCCCATGCAATCCACAGCGAGGGTGACCAGGCGAAGTTACTCGCCCTTGTCGCGGAGGACTTTCTTGCCGCGGTAGAACCCGGTCGGGCTGATGTGATGCCGGCGGTGCGTCTCGCCGGTCGTCGGCTCGATCGCCACGGCGGGCGTGCTTAGGTGGTCATGCGAGCGGTGCATGCCGCGCCGCGACGGGGATTTCTTGTTCTGCTGGACTGCCATATCGATGCTCCTCTGGTTATCAATGCTTGCGCTGCATCATCCCGCGCAGACCGGCGAACGGTGAGCTCGCCTCCCGGTCGTGCCCTTCGGGACGCGCCTCGCAGTCCTCGTGCCTCGCTGCGTACGGCAGCGCAAGGATGAGTTCGTCTTCGACCAAATCGCGCACCGCCATCTCCTTCCCGGCGACCACGCGGCTCGGCATGTCGACCGTCACCGGGTCGGCGTCGATCTCGGCCTGCGACGCAGCGAGGACCAGGATCTCGTCCGTGTCTACTTCATGCGCCAGCGGCCCGAGGCAGCGCTGGCAGCGCAACGTTAGCGTCGCGTGCACCTTGAGGCGCAAGCTCGGTCGCCCACGCTCGTCGCGCACGCCGCTCAGCGTGTACGCCGCTTCGCCCTTGTCGGAAACGAGTACGTCCTGGAGGCGCGGAAAGCTGCTTATCGACAGCGTTCCTTCCTGCGTCGCTCCGGCCGTTGCGAATTCGAAGCCGTCGATCACCGGCTGGTGCGACATAAGGGGGCGGATGATATCATCGTTGGAATTCCTGCGTCAAAACAAAGCCATAACTAAATGATGGCTCAACGCCGGCGGCTCGTCCTGGCATCGACTTCTCCGTACCGGAAGGAGCTTCTGGGGCGACTCGGGCTTGCCTTCGAAGTCGCCGCGCCGCATACCGACGAGCGTGCGCTTTCCGGAGAAGCGCCGCAGGACACCTCGCTTCGGCTCGCCGCGCTGAAGGCCCAGGCCGTTCGCGCCGCGCATCGCGACGCGCTGATCATCGGTTCCGACCAGGTCGCGATGAGCAACGGCCGGCGCCTCGACAAGCCCGGCGACCACGCCAACGCCGTACGCCAGCTGAAAGCGTTGAGCGGAAAAAGCGCTGACTTCCATACCGCAGTCGCGCTCCTCGACGCCGCGAACGGCAGCGTGCAGACTCGAGTCGTGCCCTGCCGCGTGCATTTCCGCGAGATGGACGATCGGCGCATCGATAGCTACTTGCAGCGCGAGAAGCCCTATGACTGCGCAGGCAGCGCGAAGGCTGAAGGCCTCGGCATCGCGCTCATTGCACGCATCGAAACCGAGGACCCAACCTCGCTCATTGGGCTGCCGCTGATCGCCCTGACCGAGATGCTCGAGCGCGCGGGGCTCGCCGTCGTTTGATTTTGTACGCCATACCGACTCCGCTCGGCGCCACGCCCGCAGAATCCCTGCCGGCGCCGACGCTGGAGCGAATTCGCGAGCTGGTGGATTTTGTCGCAGAAAATGCGAAGACTGCTCGCGCCTTCCTGTCGGCGGCGGGTGCGAAGCCTCGTGACGTGTCCATCACCGAGTTGAGTGAGCACACCTCCGCCGCGGAAGTGCCGCGACTTCTCCAGCCCCTACGCGAAGGCCGGCCGCTCGGGCTGCTATCCGAAGCGGGCTGCCCTGCGATCGCCGACCCGGGCGCGCTGCTCGTCGACGCCGCCTATCGCGAAGGGTTTCGCGTGGTGCCGCTCGTTGGCCCGTCCTCGATCACGCTCGCTCTGATGGGGTCCGGGCTTGAAGGCCAGCGATTCGCCTTCTGCGGCTATCTGCCGCGCGACGCGAGCGAGCGGCTGAAGCGCATCCGCGAGCTGGAGGCGCGCTCGCGCAAGGAAACGGAGACGGAAATCTTCATCGAGACGCCGTACCGCAACGACGCCATGTTGGCCAGCCTGCTGGAGGCCTGCGCGCCGACCACGCGCCTTTGCGTTGCGGCGGATCTCACCCTACCGTCCGAATCCATCGCCACGAAAGCGATTGCGCAGTGGCGCCGCGCTCCACCGGTGATCGGCAAGCGCCCGGCAGTGTTCCTCCTGCTAGCGCAGCACCGGTAGCGCGCGCAGCGCGCTCTCGACGACGGCATTCGCCATCGAGGCACCGAAGCGCTTCGCCACCTTCTCGGCGAACCCTTCCTTCTGCGTGTAATCGACGATGTCTTCCGCTTTGATCACGTCGCGCGCGACGGTATCCAGCGTCCCGTAGCCGTCGGCCAGACCGAGCTCGACGCTTTTCGCGCCGGTCCAGATGAGTCCGCTGAACATGTCCGGCGTCTCCTTCAAGCGCTTGCCGCGTCCTTCCTTTACGACGTTGATGAACTGCTGGTGGACATCCTTGATGAGCGTTTTCGCGTACTCGATTTCCTTTGGATCGACCGGTGAGAAAGGGTCGAGCATGCCCTTGTGCTCGCCAGCCGTGATCAAGCGCCGGTCGACGCCGAGCTTGTCCATCAGGCCCGTGAAGCCGAAGCCGTTCATCAGCACGCCGATCGAGCCCACGATGCTCGACGGGCTGACGTAGATCTTGTCCGCTCCCGCCGCGACGAAATAGCCGCCGGAAGCGCAGATGTCCTCCACCACCACGTAGAGGGGGATATCCGGGTATTTCTTGCGCAGGCGCTTCATCTCGTCGTAGATGGTCTGCGACTGCACCGGGCTGCCGCCGGGGGAGTTGATGCGCATGATCACGCCCTGGGTGTTCTTGTCCTTGAACGCGGCCTGCAGCGCGCTGTTGATCTTCTCCGCGCTCGCATCCGCGCCCGGCGAAATGATGCCGTTCAACTCGACCATCGCGGTGTGCTTCTTCCCGCCCGAGAGATCCGCCCGCCCTTCCCAGTCGATCAGCGCCACCAGCAGGAAGGTCACGTAAGCAAAAGTGAGGAACTTGAAGAAAATGCCCCAGCGGCGCCGGCGCTTCTGCTCGGCGAGGGCGTCGGTGGCGAGCTTCGTCACCAGATCGCGTTCCCAGGAAGTATTGTTGTCAGTCATCTGCGAATCCTTTGAAGTAAACGTTGCCGTCGCGCTCTTCCACCAGAATCTTCACCAATGGATTGCCGCTGCAGGGGCCGCCGATGCAGCGGCCGGATTTGGCCTCGTACGTCGCGCCGTGCGTGGCGCAGAGAAGATCGCGCCCGTCGGAATCGAAAAATACTCCTTCCTGCCAGTCGAGTTCCATCTCGACGTGCGCGCAGCGGTTGAGATAGCCGTGAACCGCCCCGTGGTAGCGCACGATAAACGCCGGCGCCCTTTCGCCGAAGTATTCGACCTCGAAGCGCACGCCCTTGCCGGAGTCTAGGAGCGCGCCCGAGGCGCAAATCAGCTGTTCGCGCTCAACCATTGGCGCAGCTCCGGCACGGTCGCCAGGCACGCCGTCGGGCTGCAGGCGCGCAGATTGTTTTCGGGATGCGCCCCATACGTCACGGCGAGGGCGTCCACGCCGGCCGCGTGCGCCATCTCGAGATCGTGCGACGTGTCGCCGATCATGAGCGCTGCTTTCGCGTCGACATCGAATTCCTGTATCAGTTCCAGAAGCATCGCCGGATGCGGCTTGGGGTTGGTTTCGTCCGCGCAGCGCGACGACCGGAAATAAGGCTTGAGGCCTGTCGCCGCCAGCGCCCGGTCGAGCCCGCGGCGGCTCTTGCCGGTGGCGATGGCGAGCGTGTGCACGATGCTCATTGCCTCGATGAGCTCACGCATGCCGTCGAACAGCCCCATCGCTTCCTCCCGGATGAGGAAATGGTAGCGGTAGCGGGCGACGAACTGCGCCATCTGCTCCGGCCTGAGCTGCGGCACCGCGTAACGAAGCGCGTCATGCAGCCCCAAGCCGATTACGTGGCTCGCCTGCTCTTTCGTTGGTACGTCCAGCCCGAGGTCGCCCGCAGCGAGCCGGATGCACTCCGCGATGGTGCTCGCCGAATCGATGATCGTGCCATCCCAATCGAAAACCAGCAGGGGGTACTTCATTTCATAGCTGCGCCGCGAACGCCGCCATGTCGTCCGGCATTGGCGCATCCAGGCGTAGGCGCTCGCGTGTTACCGGGTGGGCGAAAGCGAGTCGCCCGGCATGCAAAAACAGACGCTTCACGCCCTGCTTGATCACTGCGCGATTGAGGGCGAAATCGCCATACTTATCATCGCCCAGAACCGGGTGCCCGACGTGCGAGAGATGGACTCGGATCTGGTGCGTACGGCCGGTGAGGAGCCGGATCTCGAGCAGGCTCGCGCCGCGTCCCCTTTTCGTCACTTTAACTTTGGTTGCGGCGGCCTTGCCACCTTCGCGCACGGTGACGCGACGCTCGCCGGAGTCCATCACGTATTTGTGCAGCGGCTGGTCGATGTCGAACGCGTCCTTGGCGGGCGCACCTTTGACGATCGCCGCGTACAGTTTCTCCACCTCGCCCTCGCGCAGCATGCGGTGCAGTTCCACGAGCGCCGTGCGTTTCTTGGCCACGATCAGTAGGCCGCTGGTATCCCGGTCCAGGCGGTGAGCCAGTTCCAGCAACTTGGCCTGCGGGCGTGCCGCCCGGAGCGATTCGATGACCCCGAAGCTCACGCCGCTGCCGCCGTGCACCGCCACGCCCGCCGGCTTGTCGATGACGAGCAGCGCCGCGTCTTCATGGACGACGGGAAACTCGGCGGGGCGTGCGGGCGGTTTTGCCGCGGTCGAGATGCGCACCGGCGGTATACGGACCCGGTCGCCAGTCTGCAGCCGGTAATCCGGGCCGACGCGGCCGCTATTCACACGCACTTCGCCGCTCCGGAGGACGCGATAGACGTGGCTCTTGGGCACGCCCTTCAGTTGCCGCAGCAGGAAGTTGTCGATGCGCTGGGCCGCGTTTTCCTCCCCGACTTCGACGACCTTCGCCCGCGGCTTGTTTAAGTCGTTCATTTTCCAGTATGATCTTCCGGTCGCTTCGAGTTGCGAGGCACAGGTGACCGGCAGTGCCGGACCCTGCAACCCGCCTCCTGTCAGGCCACAGCCTGACCTGAAGCGCTGGTTAATTTCGCTCACCGGAAGTAGCGATACTACTAGCAGCGCGCGCAGCGGATTTTCCCTTTCCTTCCTAAAGACCATCCCTAGGAGAGCAATCCCGGAGCGGCAACGTGTCTCCTGCGCGCGCAGGAGAACAACAAGTGAAGCGCATGTTATTCAACGCGACGCAGCAGGAAGAGCTGCGTGTCGCGATCGTCGATGGCCAGAAGCTCATCGACCTCGATATCGAGTCGGCATCAAGGGAGCAGCGCAAGAGCAACATCTATAAAGGCGTCATCACCCGCATCGAGCCCAGCCTCGAGGCTGCCTTCGTCGACTATGGCGAGGAGCGGCACGGGTTTCTGCCTTTCAAAGAAGTTTCCCGCAGCTATTTCAAGGACGGCATCGACGTCGGCCGCGCCCGCATCCAGGATGCGCTGCGCGAAGGCCAGGAGCTGATCGTCCAGGTCGAAAAGGACGAGCGTGGCACAAAGGGCGCCGCCCTCACCACGTTCATCTCCCTCGCCGGCCGGTACCTCGTCCTCATGCCGAACAACCCCCGCGGCGGCGGGGTCTCCCGGCGCGTGGAAGGCGAAGACCGCAACGAGCTTCGCGACACGCTCGATCAGCTGCAGCTCCCGGAAGGCATGAGCGTCATCGCCCGCACCGCGGCGATCGGGCGCAGCGCCGAGGAGCTGACGTGGGACCTGAACTACCTGATGCAGCTTTGGCGCGCGGTCGAAAGCGCGGCCGGCGACCCGTCAAAGAAGCCGTTCCTGATTTACCTGGAGTCGAGCCTGGTCATCCGCGCGATCCGCGACTACTTCCAGCCTGACATCGGCGAAATCCTCATCGACACCGAGGAAATCTACGAGCAGGCCCGGGCGTTCATGCAGACGGTGATGCCGGGCAACGTCAACAAGGTGAAGCTGTACCGGGACGACGTCCCGCTTTTCTCCCGCTTCCAGATCGAGCACCAGATCGAGAGCGCCTATTCGCGTCAGGTCGCCCTGCCAGCCGGTGGCGCAATCGTGATCGACCATACGGAGGCGCTGGTCGCCATCGACGTCAACTCGGCGCGCGCCACGCGCGGCGGCGACATCGAAGAAACCGCTTACCGGACTAATCTGGAGGCAGCCGAGGAAGTGGCTCGCCAGCTCAGGTTACGCGACCTGGGCGGCCTGATCGTCATCGACTTCATCGACATGGAGTCGCAGAAGAACCAGCGTGAGGTAGAAAACCGCCTGCGCGATGCGCTCAGGTACGACCGTGCCCGGGTGCAGATCGGCAAGATCTCGCGCTTCGGCTTGATGGAGCTCTCGCGCCAGCGCCTGCAGCCTTCGCTGGAGGAGACCGCGCACATCAATTGTCCGCGCTGCAGCGGCACGGGCTTCATCCGCGGCACGGAGTCCACGGCGCTCCACGTCCTGCGCATCATGCAGGAGGAGGCCATGAAGGAGAACACCGGCGCAGTGCACTGCCAAGTGCCGGTTGATGTGGCGTCGTTCCTGCTGAACGAGAAGCGCGCCGAGATCCAGAAGCTCGAAGGCCGGCTGAAGGTGAACATCGTCATGGTGCCCAATCCGCACCTCGAGACGCCGCACTACAAGGTGCAGCGCCTGCGCCACGACGAGCTGAACGAGATGGAGCACGTGCCCTCGAGCTACGAGATGGTGGAGCGCCCGGAGGAGCCGAAGGCGCCCGGCGCCGAAGCCGCCGAAGCCAAAGCCGAGCGGCAGCAGCCGGTCGTCAAGGGCATCACGCCTTCGCAGCCGGCACCCATCGTTGCCGAGAAGCCCGCAACCCCAGCGCCGGTTCAGGTGGCGGCGCAGGTCGCACAGCCCGTGGCGGCCGTTGCCGCTGTGGGCACGGGTTTCCTATCCCGTCTTTTCTCCATCTTCACGCCGCCCCGCCCCGAGACGCCTCCGACCCCGGCGGCTGCACCGCGGCCGGCCCCGCAACCCGGACAACAGCGCGATCCGCGCCGTGACCAGCAGCAGCGTCGTGATGGACGTCGCGACGGACGCGATGGCCGCCGGGACGATCAACGCCGGGAAGGCCGCGGTGGCGATCGCCAGCAACAAGGTCGCCTCGAGCAGCGCCGCGGTGGCGGCGGCAACGGCCAGCATCGCGGCGAGCACAGAAACGACCGGGGTGAGCGCGGCGACCGTGGGGAGCAACCCCGGCAAGGCCGTCCTCAGCAACAACAGCAGCCGCGGCAGCAGCAACCGCGTCCTCCGCATGCAGAACAGCAGCAGCCGGGACAGGCGCCCCAGGTCCCGCAGGCGGCACAGCCGAACGGACCGCAAGGGCCGCAGCAGCCGCGTGCCGAGCGTCCGGAACGGGAGGGCGAAGCCGGCGAGCGCCGCGGCGGCCGCAACCGTCACCGCCGCGATCGTCAACGCGGCGAGCGACGCGAGGTCGAGGGGCAGCAGCAAGGCAGCGTGAACGCCTCCATCGCCGAGCAGCAACGGCGCATCCACGAGCTCGAGTCGCGCAGCAACGAAGAAGCGCGCGAGCACAGCACGCACGCCGCCGTTCCCGTGCAGCCGACGTCAGCTCCAGTGCAGGAAGAAAGCCGCTACGAACCGCCCGCCTCGCCGACCCCACAGGTGGATGCACCACGGGTCGAGGAGCCGCGGCGTGAGGAGCCGCGGCATGAGGAGCCGCGCATCGACGCGAAGCAGATCCTGAACGAGCAAGGCCTGGTCATGATCGAGACCGACCGTTCGCGGGTGCAGGTCCAGCCGCAGGCCGCGGAAGAGGCGCAACCCGTCGGCCGGCCGCGCCGCGAGCGGCCCAAGCCGCCCCAGCAGGACGACGAGCTCGTCCAGATAGAGACGACTAGGAAGTAGCCTTCAACTCTTGGAGGAGGTCGCGGCACGCGGCCTCCACTAAGTCCAGCACCTCCTCGAAGCCCTGGGGCCCGCCGTAATAGGGATCGGGTACGTCGCGATCCGGCATGAAGAGCCGGATCTTCGCGCGGCGTTGCGCAGGCGCCATCCGTTCCAGGGCCTTGAGATGGCCTCGGTCCATCGCGATGATCAGATCGAAGCGCTCGAAATCCCGCGGCTCGACTTGCCGCGCGCGTAGCTTGGACAGGTCGTAGCCCCTCGCCTTCGCGTGGAGCTGCGCGCGATCGTCCGGCGCGCATCCGACGTGCCAGCGGCCGGTACCGGCCGATTCGATGTGGACCGCGATGCCCGCTTTTTCTGCCTCGTGGCGCAGCACCGCTTCGGCGGTCGGCGAGCGGCAAATGTTGCCCGTGCAGACGAAAAGGACCGAGAGCTTTTCCATCCCGGTCCTAAGATATCAGCGATAGAAGACGTGGCGGCCGATGCGCGCCACGCGCTCGCGCTCCTTCGCCCATGCCGGACGCGTGTACGTCGCGTGGTAATGGAGCACTCCGGGCAAAGCCGGCGGGCGGCGCTGGTAGTAAACCTCCTCGGCCACGTTGACCGCGCGACGCCATTCCGATCCACCGGGTGCGTAAACCTTTTCGGCGGTCCATGAGAACGCGCCCTTCTGATAGACCACGTCGCATACCGTCTTCGGATAGCCGAACGACGCCTTGCGGTTCATGGTGACCTCGGCCACCGCGTACTGCCCGGCAAGCGATTCGCCTCGCGCCTCGTAATAGACGTTGAGCGCAAGGCACTCCACATTGCGAGCGTGGAATTCCCGCGCCGCCAGGCGCTGCGCATCGCGCTGGTTGAATACCGCGCTCGCCGCCGCCGTCAGCGCGCCGACGACGAGGCCGAGCACGAGGGCAACTGCGAGGGCTGCCTTGTCGAGCCGATACCACAGGATGCGCAGTCTCCAACCCATGGCGCAGACTGTGCCGCGCCAGCGCGGCCAACCGGTAGGTCAAATTACCGCCACCGCACGCGCGTGCTGAGGACCGCGTTGCGCCGATCCAACAGCAAGACGAGCTCGTCGTGCTCCAAGGGCGGTTTTTGCGCCGGACCAAAGTCGTAGGCCCAAAGCTCGTAGCCGTTGTCGAAGCGCATTTCGGTTGCGGCACCGAACGCACGACGCACTACATCTTTCGATGCGCCGACGAACATCGCATAAGCACCCGCTGCCGGCCTTGCTTCCTCGATGTATTCGAGCTCGACCAGCGTGTCGTCGGGCCAGCTTCGGTCGCCAAGCGGCAGCGTGTAGGCGCGATCGATAAGCGCCTCGCAATCGCAGTACTTGCGCTCCGCTTCCGGCGTGCGGCCGTGCGCCATGCCGGCATAAAGGTTGCCGATCGATAGCGTCTGGCGTCGCTCGCCGGCGTGCAGCGTAACGGCGAAGAGCGGCCGCTCGGCGAAGAAAAGGTACGGCACTTCAGTCCGTCCGCAGAATTCGCGCGGGCTTTGCAGCAGCTGGAAGAACTGCGACAGCAAGCTAGGATATTGGGAGACGAGGCCCGCCTGCATGCCAACCAGGCATTCGAGCCGCAAGTCGCCGAGCCGCCGGGTGTGCGGCGGCAATCCCGGCGTGCGGATGTCCGCGCGCCAAGTCATGCTGTCGGCGCGGCGTTCCGAGCGAACCAGTGCGTCGCGCGGAAGATCTCGCCCCAGCGTAAACGTATTGTCCGAGGCCACCGGAATCGCGAGGTCTACCCGTTCTCCGACGACGTGCAGCGCCTTGATCTCCATGTCAGCGCCCCGCTTTCGCGGATAAAGCCGGTAGCGCAGCGCCGCGTTCGGCGCGAGGGCGTGCATCTCCTGGAAGAGATCCATGCCCTGCAGGACCTTGCGATAGGACTTGTCCACCGGGTGACGCACGGCGGTGACCTCGATGGCGTCGTCCGCCCATGCGCAAGCGCAGGCGAGCGCGGCGACGAGCGCGCTACTCCGAAGCCAGCGCGACACCGAAAACCTTCCTCTTCAGCTCGGCGAGCTGGTCGCGCACCTTGGCCGCTTCCTCGAACTCGAGGTTGCGCGCGTGCTGCAGCATCTTCTTCTCGAGTACTTTGATCTCGCGCGCGAGCTGCTTTTCCGACATTGCTTCGTAGCGCACGGCCTCCTCGACTGCCTTGTGGTCTTCGGCCTCGTATACCCCGTCGATGAGATCCTTGATGCGCTTGATCACGCCTTTGGGCGTGATGCCATGGGCCTCGTTGTACTCCACCTGTTTCTTGCGGCGCCGATCCGTCTCCGCGAGCGCGCGCTTGATGGAATCGGTCAGGTGGTCGGCATATAGGATCGCCGTGCCATTCAGGTGCCGGGCGGCGCGGCCGATGGTCTGGATGAGCGAGCGCTCGGAGCGGAGGAACCCCTCTTTGTCGGCGTCCAAGATCGCGACAAGCGACACTTCCGGCAGGTCGAGCCCCTCGCGCAGCAGGTTGATGCCGACCAGCACGTCGAACTCGCCAGCGCGCAGGTCACGCAGAATCCTGATGCGCTCCAGCGTGACGATG
>Ga0136846_1227781_pt1 | contig 14167 bp, 10 predicted proteins | sample HopSoiMetagenom2_FD_96841 | JGI IMG/M metagenome (GOLD analysis project Ga0136846, IMG submission 96841) | Grasslands soil microbial communities from Hopland, California, USA - 2 Assembly 2016 (version 4) | ecosystem: Environmental > Terrestrial > Soil > Grasslands | place: USA: Hopland...
ACGGCTGAGAAGTCCCGGTAGGCCTGACCGACCGCGTTGAAGTACCGCGGGTGCCACGCGCACACCACTTGGTCGGCGATCCGCGACAACGATCGGCAGGTTTCCATCGCACCGACGGGTACGGCGACGATCACGCCGGCCGGCTGTTGCCGCCGTACCGCTTCCACTGCCGCTCGCATCGCCGACCCGGTCGCCAGGCCGTCGTCGACCAGGATCACCATGCGCTCGAGTACGTCGATCGGCGGCCGGTCGCCGCGGTACGCCCGCTCGCGTCGTCGCAGTTCCAGGACCTCGTTCGCGCGGACCGCCTCGAGCACGTCCGGATCGACGTGCTGCGCGATCTGCTGGTTGTGCACGACGTGCAGCTCCTCGCCGACTCCGGCGATCGCGCCCATCGCGAGCTCCGGCTGGCCGGGCAGCCCGAGCTTGCGCACGATCAGTACGTCGAGCTCGGCGTCGAGGGCGTCCGCGACCGGAGCCGCGACCGGGACCCCGCCCCGGGCCAGCCCGAGCACCAGAACGGATCCGTGGACCGCGCCGAGTTCCTCGGCCACCGCCCGGCCCGCGGCCGTCCGATCCGCGTACGGCCTCCTCATACCGCCATGATCCACGGACGGCGACCGCACGCGAAGTCCAGTGAAGCGAGCCGACCAACCAGGCCGCTGATCCGGTGGTCGGCGGGTACGTTGAGCGCATGAAAATCGGTGTGATGCTGCCGCTCGGCGGTGAGGACGGACCCGGCGGGACGATGCCGGGCTGGAAGGACGTGCGGGCGGTCGCCGAGGCCGCCGACCGGAGCGGCCTGGACTCGGTGTGGCTCGCGGACCACTTCTTCTACCGCGACCCGGACGGCCGGACGTACGGGATGCACGAGGGCTGGACCCTGCTGAGTGCCGTCGCGGCGATCACCACCCGGGTCGAACTCGGAAACATGGTGCTCTGCGCATCGTTCCGCGACCCCGGCATGACGGCGAAGATGGCCGCGACCCTCGACGAGGTGTCCGGCGGCCGGCTGATCCTCGGGGTCGGCGCTGGCTGGCACGACCCGGAGTACGAGGCCTTCGGCCTGCCGACCGATCACCGCGTCGGCCGCTTCGCGGAATGGCTGGAGATCGTGGCCCGAATGGTCCGCGGCGAAACAGTGACGTACTCCGGCACGTACTACACAGTGCGAGAGGCGACACTGGACCCGGCGCCCCCGCACCGGATCCCGATCCTGGTAGCCGGCCACCGTCCCCGGATGATGCGCCTGACCGCCGAATGGGCCGACGCATGGAACACCGCCTGGTACGGCGCCCCGGGTCCGAAGGTCGAGGAGCGCCTCGAAGCCCTCCGCCAAGCCCTCGAGATCGCCAACCGCCCCGCCGACGCGGTCGCCCGAACCGTGGGCATCGTCGTCCGCGACCCCGACCAGTCCCCCGTCGCCGACCCGGATCCCAACGCGATCCCCGTCCAAGAACTCACCGGAGCCGCCGCGGCATACCAGAACCTCGGCATCGACCACCTGATCATCTCCCCGGAGCCCATGACCCCCCAAACAGTCGACCGCATAGCCGAAGCAAAGCGCATGATCAGCCAGCCGTAGAACGCGACGCCGCGTCGCAACGAGCCGGGGCAACCACCTCGCGTGGGGGGTCCGGGGGGCAAAGCCCCTCCGGGCGGGGTCTGGGGGTTGCACCCCCAGAAACACCCGGAGCTCCCTAGGTCCGCGCGTTCTGCGGACAGGGAGCTCCCAGGAGCGGAGGCGGCGGGATTTGAACCCGCGAGAGGGGATTACCCTCAACCCGCTTAGCAGGCGGGCGCCATCGACCGGACTAGGCGACGCCTCCTCCGACGATCCCCCGAAGGGGACACGACGACGGCCAACACTATCTGTTCCACCGGCCCGGCGGCAAAGCGGGTACGTCGCCACGCTCGGTGGCCGGGACGGCACGTTGCGGGAGTAAGCCCCTGCCCCTGTACTCTGGCGGGCATCGACGGGGGTCGTCACCATCACGTCAACCAAACGGGCGGCGTGAGCGTCTGAAGTACCGTGGGCCGCTGCGTGTGGCCGACGGAGGTCGCCACGTCGTCGATCAGGGAACGGAGCCATGTCGCGGAGCACTCGCGCAGCCGGACGAAGGGCAGCGCCTCGAGCCACCCGGTCCCGGCACCGTTCGCACCGGGCCCGCACGACCTCGAAGGCCATCGGCCTCACCCTGGTCAGTGCCCTGGTCCCGGGTTCCGGACTGCTGATGGGCGGCCGGAAGAAGCTCGGCGCGTTCGTGCTCACGATCAGCATCGGACTGCTGCTGATCGGCGCGTACGTCGGTCTGACCAGGCGTGACTCGATCCTCGCGATCGCGGTCTCGCCGCGGCAACTGCTGGTCGCCACCGGTGCCGTCGTACTGCTCGGCATCTGCTGGATCTGGATCGTGGTCGCGTCGCACAAACTGCTCCGCCCGGTCAGCATGACCTACACCGGGCGGCTGGCCGGCTCGATGTTCGTCGGGTTGCTCTGCTTCGCGATCGCCGTACCGACGACTGTCGCCGCGCAGACCGTGATGGCGCAGCGCGACCTGGTCGGCAGCGTGTTCCAGTCCGAGGGGAACTCCAAGAGCGCGACCCGGCCGAAGGTGAACAAGAACAACCCGTGGGCCAACACCGAGCGGCTGAACCTGCTGCTGCTCGGCGCCGACGACGGCATCGGCCGGACCGGTGTCCGGACCGACACGGTGATCGTGGCGAGCATCGACACCAAGACCGGTGACACCGCGCTGATCTCGCTCAGCCGGAACTGGATGCGGATGCCGTTCCCCGAGGACTCGCCGCTGCACAAGGTGTACCCCGACGGCTACTGGGATCCAAGCAAGGGCAACGTCGAGCAGCCGGAGTACTACCTGGACTCGATGTACGACAACATCCCGAAGCAGCACCCCGGGATCCTCGGGCAGACCGACAACGAGGGAGCCGACGCCGTCAAGCTCGCCGCCGGTGCGGCGCTCGGGCTGGACATCGACTACTACATGCAGGTCAACCTGGCCGGCTTCCGGCAGATCATCGACGCGGTCGGTGGGATCACCGTGAACGTCAACTACCGGGTGCCGATCGGCGGCGACTACGGCGAGGGCCCGGGAACGAACGGGCACCACCTGCCGTCGGGTTACATCGAGCCGGGCCCGAACCAGAAGCTGGACGGGTACCACGCGCTGTGGTTCGCCCGCGGCCGGTACGGCCTGAGCGACCCGTCGCGGCAGGAACGCCAGCGCTGCACGATCCACGCGCTGGTCAACAGCGTGAACCCGGCCACCCTGGTGACGAAGTACCAGCAGATCGCGTCGGCCGGCAAGCAGCTGCTGCGCACCGACATCCCACAGGAGCTGCTGGGGGCATTCATCGAGCTCGGCCTGAAGGTGAAGAACGCGAACGTCACCAACGTCGACCTGGACAAGAACAAGAACTTCCCCACCGGCAAGAACCCGGACTACACGGCGATGCAGGAGATCGTGCAGAAGGCGATCGCCCCGAAGACCAAGTCGGTCGCGTCGACGCCGACGGTCAAGCCGACCAAGAAGCCGAGCGCGGGCACGACGAGGAAGACCCCGCAGAAGCCGGCCGCCACCCCGGGCAGCACGCAGAACCTGAACGACGCCTGCGCCTACAACCCCAGCCAGACCGGGAACTGACGGAGCCGGGCGCGCGCGTCGCTCCGGCCGGATGAGATCCTGGGACGATGCGTACGACGTACCGGATGCGGCCCGGGCGGTTCCTCGGGATCCTGGCCGCTGGGCTGATCATTCTCGGGGTCGCGGCGATCCTGTGGGCGCTGGGACTGCCGGGTGTCGCCGTGTCGGTGTTCGTCACCCTCGGCGGGATGGTGGCGCTCGCCGGTCTGTGGATCCTGGCGCGGCCGCCGAAGGTCGCACAACTGCGCGACAACGAGATCGAGGTGCGCGGCGTCCGCACCCCGTGGACCGACATCACCGAGGCCGGCCGGGTGCAGAGCACGCACGGTGAGGCGATCGTGCTGCGGACCAAGCAGCCCGAGCATCCGATTCTGCTGCCGGTCTCGTGGCTCGTGCCTGGTCAGGTCGCAACGCTGGAGACCGCGCTGCGCGACAGGCTCAACACGGCCCACGGGTACACGATCTGGGACGGCACCGCACCCGACGACAACCATCACGCAGAATGAGTCCGCCACCCACCAGCTGAGGAGTCGCGGTGCTGTCCTTCGAGATGTCGTACGACGAACTGCTGGCCTACCAGGGCACAAATCCGCGACCGGCGGACTTCGACGCGTTCTGGGAGAAGGCTCTACTGTCGCTCGACGCGGTCCCGGCTGAGGCGGAGTTCGTCGACGCGACGGACTTTCCGTTGACGACGGCCACGGCGCAGCACCTGTACTTCAACGGGACCGGTGGCTATCGGGTGCATGCGAAGGTCCTGCGGCCTGCTGAGCCGACCGGGCCGGCGGTGCTGATGTTCCATGGGTACGGCGGAGAGCAGCCGAAGTGGGTCGAACTGCTGCCCTACGTGGCTCGCGGGTACACCGTGGCGGCGTTGGATGTGCGGGAGCAGGTTGGATTCCGTACGCCGTCGCAGGCTGACAACAGCTTCTCGCTGCACAACCACCTGGTGCACGGTCTGGACGACGGGCCGGACGGATTGCTGTACAAGCACGTCTTCCTGGACACCCGGCGGCTGGCCGACATCATCGGCGGTCTGCCCGAGGTGGACGCCGCGCGGATCGCTACCACCGGGTGGAGCCAGGGTGGTGGGTTGTCGCTGGTCGCTGCCGCTCTCACGCCTTCTGTCAAATACACCGCGAGTGTGTTCCCGTTCCTGTGCGACTACCAGCGGACCTGGGACCTCAACCTCGAGACGCAGCCGTACGACGAGATCGTCACCTGGTTCAGGAAGCGCGATCCTCGGCACCTGCGCCAGGACGAGGTCTTCACCACCCTGGGCTACATCGACGTCCAGAACCTCGCGTCGCGCATCCAGGCCGAGGTCACGCTCTTCGTCGGGCTGGAGGACCAGGTCTGCCCGCCGTCGACCCAGTTCGCCGCCTACAACAAGATCACGTCGGTGAAGGAAGTCCGCGTGTACCCCGACTTCGGCCACGACGACCTTCCCGGCGCCCTCGACGACATCTACCAACTGATCGGCGCCAAGCTCTAGGACCCGCAGGCCGGGGTATGGCGCGGTCAGCTGAGGTTCTGACTGCCCAGGCCGGCGTCGCGGGCGCGGGCCACGGCTTCGGCGCGGCCGGCGACGTGGAGTTTGGCGAAGACGTTGGAGACGTGGTTGCGGACGGTCTTGTCGCTGACCACGAGTTGGCGGGCGATGGCGGCGTTCGTCAGACCGCGGGCGACCAGGTCCAGCACCTCGCGTTCGCGGTCCGTCAGTTCGGGGAACGGCGCGACTCCCGGCCCGGATCGGCCGGCGGCGAAGAAGGACAGGACCCGGCCTGCGATCGCGGACGAGAAGACGGCCTCGCCATGCGACACCCCGTCGAGCGCCCGCCCGATCTCGGCGCGGTCGGCGCCCTTGAGCAGGTAGCCCCGCGCGCCGGCCCGCACAGCGGCGAACACCGACTCGTCGTTCTCCAGCATCGTCAGCACGAGCACGGCGATTGTCGGATGCTGCTCCGTCACGCGCCGGGTCGCCTCCACGCCGTTCAGCACCGGCATATGCAGATCCATCACGACAACGTCCGGGAGCAGTTCGTCGGCCAAGCGGACTGCCTCCTCGCCGTCCGCGGCCTCGCCGACCACCTCCTTGTCCGGCATCGTCGAGATCGCGGTGACCAGGCCCTCGCGGTACAGCGGATGGTCGTCGACCACCAGCACCCGAACGCTCATGACGCTCCCTTCGGCAGCAGCGCGGTCACCGTCGTACCGAGCGGACCGGAGTTGATCCGCAGCTGACCGCCCAGTTCCTCGGCCCGCTCGCGCATCGACGTCGTGCCGACGCCCGCCCGTGGCCGGTCAGGCAGCCCGCGACCGTCGTCGACCACCTCGATCCGCACCCACTCGCCGGCGTCGCACACACTGACCGCGACCGTCGCCGCACCCGCGTGCCGCACGGCGTTGCCGGTCGCCTCACCCGCGATGTGGTACGCCGCAACCTCAACAGCAGCAGGCAATCCGGCGATCTCGTCCGCGACCACCCGCACCTTCGTCGTACCGGTGGACAACCGATCGCCCAGTTCCCGCACCGCTGCCGCCAGGCCGAGCTCGTCCAGCATCGGTGGCCGGAGCTCGTGCACCAACGCACGGACGTCCGCGACCGCCGCGTTGAGCCGCGGGACCAGGCGATCCAGCAACTGCTGAGCCGCGGCCGGATCGTCGGCGGTGATGTCGCGGGCAGTCTCGACGTGCAAGGCCAACGCCGCCAAGGACGGCCCGATCCCGTCATGCAGGTCGCGACGGAGCCTGCGCCGTTCCTCCTCCCGCGCGACTACGACGGCCTCGCGGGCGCGTTGAGCCTCGCGAGCGAGCAGGACCGTGTGCGCGGCGACGGCGGCCTGCGCGGCGAGCTCGTCGAGAGCGCGAATCTCGTGGCGGTCGAACTCGCTCGACCGCGCGACCGTAAGCTCGCCGAACCGTTCCCCGGCGTACTCCAGCTCGACGGTCCGCCCGCTCGCCGCGCCGGCGCCGTACGTCGTGACTGATCCGTCTCGCAGCACTATCGTCGCCCGCTCGGCCCGCAACGATCGCGCCACCTGTTCGACCACGGACGGGAGGACTCGCTCGGACAGGTCGTCCGGTGTGGTGGCCGCTGCGAGTCGCGTTCCGAGTCGTGCGAGTACGGCGTACGGCTCCTCGACATCCCCGTGTACCAAGCGATTGACGTGCCGCTGCAGCCACGTGCGCAACGGGAGCGCGGCCAACGCGACGACGGTCGTCGCGAGGATCGGCGCGCCGGTGGTGGCGCCGAGTCGGTCGCCGGCCAGCCAGACGGTGACGGCGTACAGGGCGATCACGACTGTCGACAGGCCGCCGTACACCAAGGCACGGGAGATCACGACGTCGACGTCCCACAGGCCGTAGCGCATCACGGCGATCCCGATCGCGATGGGCAACGGCAGCATGGCGAGCCCGGCGACCAGCCCCGTGACGTCCGCCGGCAGCAGTCGTGCCACGCCGAACAGGACGAGCGTGCAGGCATACCCGACCAGCACCCATTTGAGCTGCTGTCGCTCGAGATCGGCCGCCCTTCGCCACCTGGCGATCAGGGAGGCGAGGCCGACGATGACGGCGGCCAGGAGGAGTACGCCGGTCAGCACGCTGATGACCGGACCGCCGACGGCGGGCACGGCGACGGGGTTGATCGCGCCACGAAGGGCTTCGGGGAAGTCTTGCGAGTTGTACGGCGTGAGCGCCCAGATGACCGTGATGACGGCTACTGCTGTCGCGTTGAGAATGAGCGCGGGCCGGGATCGGGCGCGGCCGTCCGGGAGAAGCACCGGGAGGAGTACGGCGATTGCGACGTACCCGGGCGCCCAGAGCCAGGCACCCAGCCAGGTCGTCCAGTTGTCGTTCGTGAGCGCGCCGAGCTCCGAGCCGAGCATCGCCACACCCTGGGTGAGCGCTATCGCACCCAGCACGAGCTGGATCCTCCGCGCGCCGGTGGACCGGAGCAGCATGCTCGTGACCCCGTAGGCGACGGCTGCCGCCAGCTCCATCAACCAGAACGACGGCCCCAGCGCGCGACCGGCGGCGGCGTTGACCGCGTGGATGCCGGCGCCGGCCAGTCCGGCGAGCACCGCGAGTACCCCGAAGACAACCCCCATGACGGCATCATCCCCGCCCGGCTGTCCCGCCGTCACGGGACAAGAAGTCCCAGCCCGGAACACGACCACCGCCCGTGTCACCTGGGACGCCCCCGGCGCGACGGTTAGGAGCACATCAACTTCCCGAAAAGGAGACTCACAATGACAACCGCACCCAGCACCGGATCCATCACCACCGCCACCACCGCCACCACCGCCACCACTGCTCGGCGCCGGCCGGCCAGGGTCGTCGTCGCGTCGGTCCTGGTCACCTTGATCGCGGCGGTCGGCGGCTACGGCGCGATCTACTTCACCGGCTTGGAAGGCTGGTCCGGGATCGGGGTGAGCTTCGTGGTGGCCTACGAGTTCCTCAGCCTCACCGGACTCCTCGCGGCCGTCGCCTTCTTCCGCGGCCATCCGCTCGGCCGCCCGGCCGTCATCTTCTACGCCGCCTGGATGATCTACTTCACGCTCTTCAAGCTGATCGCCTTCCAGGAAGTGCAGGCGATCCCCTTCGGCGTTCTGGCCGGCGTGGCCCTCGTCTGCGCGGCCCGCCGGCCGCGCAGCTGACCAGGTCCGATCTCGGTCCCGCCGGCACGGGCTTCGGTGGTGGGGATGGGCGGAGCAGGAATCGGTGTCTACGCTCGTCGGGGGAGGGCGTTGTGCGGATTCAGTTGCTCGGCGGGTTCGAGGTCGATCGTGCGGGTGCGCCCGTCGACGGCAAGAGCTGGCGGCTGCGCAAGGCCCGAACGCTGGTGAAGATGCTGGCTCTGGCTCGGGAGCAGCGGTTACATCGGGACGCGCTGGTCGAGGCGTTGTGGCCGGATCGTGCTCCCACATCGGCCGTGAACAACCTTCATCAGGCGTTGCACGTCGCTCGTCGGGCGCTTGCGGGCGATCAACCGAGCAACGGCTGGCTCGAGCTGCGGGACGACTTCGTCGTGCTGAGGGCGGGCGGGCTCGTCGATGTCGACGTACGAACCTTCGAACGGCTCGCCGGGGCTGCGCGGAGCAGTGGCGACCTCGGCGAACTTCGAGCGGCGGTGGCGGCGTACACCGGCGATCTGCTGCCGGAGGACCGGTTCGAGGACTGGGCCACCCGCCTGCGAGACGAGCTGCGGGCGACCTTCTGCGATCTGCTGGTGGACCTCGCGGACGCAGACGCGGCGGCCGGGAGCCAGGTGGAGGCGTTCGACGCTCTGCAGCGCGCGCTGGCCATCGATCCGCTGCACGAGCGCGGGGTTCGGAGCCTGATGCGGCGGCATGCCGCGATGGGGCGGCTGTCCGAGGCGCTGGCCCAGTACGAGCGACTGCGTGCCGAACTGCGGACGGCGTACGGCACCGACCCGGACCCGGAGACCCAGCGGGTGTACCAGGATCTGCTGACCGGCAGCGTCGAGGAGCCCTTGACGGCACCCCGGCACAACCTCGCGCCGGCCTTGACGAGCTTCGTCGGGCGCGAGCGGGAGATCGCAGACGTCCATCGTCTGCTGGAGCGAGGCCGGCTGGTTACGCTGACCGGGGTCGGTGGCGCAGGCAAGACACGGCTGGCGGAGGAGGCCGGGCGCAGACTGCTCGACTCGTACGCCGACGGAATCTGGATCGCGGATCTGGTACCGGTCGCGGACCCGCATCTGGTCCCCGACTCCGTTGCGGCTGCCCTCGGACTCGATCCCGCCGCCGGTTCGGACTCGTTGCGAAGCTTGATCACCCGCCTGGCCAACCGCAATCTGCTCCTCGTGCTCGACAGCTGCGAACACCTGCTCGCCGCCTGTTCCGGGCTTGCGGCCGCAGTACTGCGAAGTTGCCCGGGCGTCAGCGTGCTGGCGACCAGCCGGGAACCCCTGCATGTTCAGGGTGAAGTGACCTTTCGGGTTCCGTCGCTGGAGTTGCCGGAAGCCGAGGATGCCGCGGACGTCGCCCGGCTCGGGACGCTCGCCTCGGTACGGCTCTTCGTCGAGCGGGCTCAGGATGTCCGCCCCGGCTTCGTCCTCGACGCGGACAATGCCACGGCAGTCGTGGAGATCTGCCGCAGCCTCGACGGCATCCCGCTCGCGCTGGAGCTGGCCGCGGCGCGCGCGTCGCACCTGGAGCCGGCCGAGATCGCGGATCGCTTGAGTGACGCGCTCCCGCTGCTCGGCCGGCAGGGTGAGCTCACCCGGCACGCGACGCTGCGGGCCGCGCTCGAGTGGAGCCACGCGTTGCTGTCCGACGACGAGCAGGTACTGCTGCGCCGGCTCGCGGTGTTCGCCGGCAGTTTCTCGCTGCCCTCGGCCGAACAAGTGTGCTCGGACGAGCGGATCACTGCCGGCGCCGTCCTGGACTTCCTCGGTCGACTGGTCGACAAGTCCCTGCTGCTGGTCGATCACGACGGGCCCCGGTCCCGGTACCACCTGCTCGAGACGATCAGGCAGTTCGCCCGGGAGCGAATGGTCGCCGCGCGAGAGGTCGACCAGTTCGAGGCCGCACACTGCCGATACTTCCTGAAGCTGACGCAGGACCAGGATCCGGAACGGCCCGGCGTCGTCGTCGAGCGCCCGCAGTTGCTCGACGCCGACCACGACAACCTTCGAGCCGCGCTCGGCTGGGCACTTCGCAACGATCCCGAGCAAGCACTGCTGCTCGGAGTGAGCCTGTCGCAGTACTGGCTGGCCCGGGGGCACTTCGCCGAGGGAGCGGGCTGGATCGAACGCATTCTGCAGGTGGCTGTCACGCCGTCCCGGGAGCGGGCGCGGGCCATCTTCGCGCTCGCGATCCTCGATGCGCGAAGCGGACTGAGCGAGAGATTGCCAGGTCTCGGAGATCAGGGCGTCGCGGTGGCCGAGCGGTTCGGCGAGCCGGTGGACGTCGCCTATGCCCGGGTCCTGCGCGGTACCTTGCTGCTGGGCAGCGGAGACCTCGGCGCGATCGAGCAGACCGCAGTGGAGGCGCTCGCGCAGGCCGACGCCCTGGAAGCGTCGCCAGTCGCCGCCACGGCGGAAGGGCTGGCCGCGATGGTCGCGCTGTTCCGTGAGGATGCGGTGCCGGCACAGCAACGCTTCCGCGAGTGCTTGCGGCGACTCGGTCTGATCGACCCGGCGGCTGTCCCGTTCTTCCCGGCGGTGACGATGTGTCTGCCGCTCGCCCCGGTAGGCGATTCGCTGGTTCCGGTGTTCGAGGAGACGTTCCTGCTGGGCCGGCGGGTCGGTGCAGTGCAGGGCCGCGGCTACACGTTGTCGGCGTACGCCGATGCTCGACGGCTGGCCGGCGACCTGGACGGCGCGCTCGACGCCGTCCAGCAGTCGGTCGATCTGTTCGCCGGCCTCGAGGATGCGGTCGGCCTCGGCCACGCGCTCAATCATCTGGGCTGTATCGAGCGCGATCGCGGACTGTTCGATCCGGCCGAGAAGCATCTTCGCGACGCGCTGCGGATCCGTGAACAACTGGGAGATCGCCGCGGTGAGAACCTGACCCTGGCCAACCTCGGACTGCTGTCGGCGGCGGCCGGTGACCCGGGAACGGGACGATACCTCACCGGCATCGCCTTCGACCGCGGCGAAGCGGTGGACGACCGGCCTGGGGCGGCGGGCGCACTGCTCAACCTGGCCGTGGTCGAGCTCTTCGCCGGTGAACGCCATACCGCACGGATGCGGGTCGACCAAGCCGTCGAGGCCTTCCGGCCGCAGGGCTACCAGCGACTCGAGGCCTGGGGACGGCTGCTTGCCGCCGAACTCGCCGCGGAAGACGGTGACGCGGAGGCAGCCGCCGGACACGGCCGGGTAGCTACCGACCTCTTCGCGAAAATGGGCTGCCGCATCGGCGGCGCACGGGCGGCCGCCCTGTCACAGCACCGCTGACAGCGCTCGCTCAGAGCTGGCTAAGTCACGCTAAGCCACTGCGAAGGCTGCGCTCCTAGCGTCGTGAGGGTCCAGGAAATCTCCTGGTCCGACGAGTAGGAGTGGAAATGACAACGACGCAACCGCGCCCGGACACACTGGGCGAGGCCACCCTCGGTGAACTCGCCGAGGGTCTTCGCGGCGAGCTGATCCGCCCGGCCGATCCTTCGTACGACGAGGCGCGGTCGATCTGGAACGCCGCGCACGACAAGCGGCCCGCCCTGATCGTGCGATGCCGCGGAGTGGCCGACGTCGTCCGGGCGGTCGAGTTCGCCCGGAGTGAAGGGCTGGCGATCGCGGTCCGGGGTGGCGGCCACAGCATTCCCGGGTTCTCGACGACCGACGGCGGCCTGGTGATCGACCTGTCGACGATGAACGCCGTCCGGGTCGACCCCGACCGGCGCCGGATCGTGGCGCAAGGCGGCTGTGTCTGGGCAGATGTCGACGCCGAGGCACAGGCTTTCGGACTGGCTGTCACCGGTGGTCTGGTGTCGTCGACCGGTGTCGCCGGATTCACGCTCGGCGGCGGGATCGGGTGGCTCGTCCGCCGCTGCGGGCTCGCGTGCGACAACCTCGTCGCGGCCGACGTGGTCACCGCCGACGGCCGGTACCTGCACACCAGTGAGACCGAGAATCCGGAACTGCTCTGGGCGTTGCGGGGCGGTGGCGGCAACTTCGGGGTGGTCACGTCGTTCGAGTTCGCGGCGCACGAGGTCGGTCCGACCGTCCACGCCGGCCTGGTCTTCTACCCGGGCGATCAAGCAGCTCGTGTCCTACGCGGCTTCGGCTCCGCTGCGGCCAACGCACCCGACGAGTTGTCGCTGGCAATCAACCTGACCACCGCACCGCCGTTGCCGTTCCTGCCGGAGGAGGTGCACGGCAAGCCGATCGTCGCCGTACTCGGCATGTGGTCGGGCCAGCCCGAGGAGGGTGACGCGGCGACCAAGCCGTTCCGGGAGCTGGCGCCGGTGGTGGCAGATCTCTTCGGGCCGATGCCGTACCTCGCGATGCAGACACTGCTCGATCCGCTGTTCCCGCGCGGCATGCGGAACTACTTCCGTTCGGCGTTCTTCCACGACCTCGGACCGACGACCGTCGACGCGCTCGTCGCGGCGCACGCGGCCGCGCCCAACGGTTTCTCCGAGCTTCACGTGCATCACCTCGGTGGGGCGATGGGCCGGGTTCCGGCGGACGCCACGGCTTTCGGCACCCGGGACCACGAGTACATCCTGAACGTCGTCGCCCGCACGCCCGATGCGAACGGGTACGACGAGGTTGTTCAGTGGGCTCGCGCGTCGGGATCCTCGCTCGGTCCGAACGCCGCGTCGTACGTGAACTTCACCGGTGAGACGAACGAGGACATCGTCCGGGCGTCCTACCCGGCGGCGACCTACGACCGGCTGGTCGCGGTGAAGAACACCTACGACCCCACGAACCTCTTCCACCTCAACCAGAACATCCGACCGACGACGGCTCACTAGCCCGTCGCCGAGGCCTCCTGGGTATCCACCCAGGAGGCCTCCTCGACGTTCGCGGCCTGGTGAGGCGACAGCCCGCACTTGTTCAAGTAGCTCCGCAGCACCGGCCGAACCTGGTCAGTACTGCGCAGCCGCCTAGTTGGCTTCTTTGGCGGCCCAGTAGTGCCATTGCGGGGACGCGACTGGGGAGCGGGTCAGGCCGTCCGGCCAGGTGGCCGGCAGGTCGTGACTTCGCGCCGCGTACAGGATCACCTCCGATGCGATGCGGTCGCCGCGGACGGCGACGCGGGCGGCGGTCTCGGCACGCATGTCGGTCAGGTAGTGGATGGCCGGCAGGAACTCCGCGCTCAGCCGCGGGCTGAGCCGGCCGACAGGTTCGTCGTCCAGCCGGATCTCGACCACGATCCGATGCCGGTCCTGGATGCTGTCCTCTTCCTCGATCGCGTGCATGGTGGCATAAGCCCAGCACTCGCCTTCCGCCCGGAAGAACGGCGCCAGTACGTCGGGATGCACCTCGCTGCCCGGTACGACGATGCCGCTGCCCGGCGGGAGCAGGTGATAGCTGCCCGGTGGCGGCAGGTTCACCGGGACGAGCATGTGCGGCTGCCCGAGCGCGACCGCCACGCTGGCGTGGAACTCGGTGCCCTGGGCGCCCTTGCGCTCCCAGTCCGCCGGCTCCCACTCGCTGACCCACAAGTGGCACGGAACCTGCGGTTGCAGGCCTTGCGCCACCAGCTCTGACAACACCGGGTGGTACCGGTGCGCGTCGTCCCTCGGCAGATAGCCGACAACCTTCCCCTGCACCCGTACGGCGATCGATCGGGGGTCGAAACGGTTGTGCGGTTCCGGGACGAGGTCCGCCTGGGTGTCCAGATCTGCGCCACGCGCTGGGATGGGGTCCGGGAACAGGCTACGGATCGCCTGCTCGTGCGGGGCTTCCCGCACGACCTCCTGACCACACCACAGGGCGTCTCCCCACAGACTGAACGGAATCAGTTCCATGTAGCCCTCCAGTCCTCACTGACCGGCTTTACCCGGCTCATCTCTGTCAGGAGCCG
>Ga0136846_1230848_pt1 | contig 14166 bp, 19 predicted proteins | sample HopSoiMetagenom2_FD_96841 | JGI IMG/M metagenome (GOLD analysis project Ga0136846, IMG submission 96841) | Grasslands soil microbial communities from Hopland, California, USA - 2 Assembly 2016 (version 4) | ecosystem: Environmental > Terrestrial > Soil > Grasslands | place: USA: Hopland...
GGGCCACCAGGATGCGAGGTTTACGTAAAACCGGGTCTTCCCCGGCAGGGGATTTTCCCTTAGTATCCCGCGTGATCTTAAAATTTTCCTGTTTCAAGGCCGGCACACACTATTTTGTTTGTAAAATAGTTTTAATTTAGGGATCAAAGATCGCTACTCCCTGGAAACCATTTAGAATCCGGTAAAATGAAAATTATGAAATCGAAAAATAAAATACTCTTAGTGCTTTTGCTGGCGGGCATGGTTGTTGTCTCGGCATGCAGTAAGAACTATTATTCAGGTACGGGCAAAGGCGGCGCGGGTTGCGGTTGTCCCAGTCATAAAGGAATGTCAGGATATTAAAAGACGGCCATGATGAAAACTCCTAACAGGGATCTTTTGATGCTCCTTAAAAACGGTTCAGTCAGTGAGCAGGCTATTGAGCGGGAAGTCAAATGGCTCAATCATATGCTGATCCAGGCAGAATCACCAGAGCAATTCTGTATAGCTCACGAATTGGTCACCCGCCATTCCATTACTTCGAAATCTAAAAAGATACTACAGGCCATTCGGTTTGCCGAACTGAAGCCGTTTAATTTCCTTCTCAATAAGAACTAATGTTTCTTTGGAGCCTGTTTGCCAGGCTGAGGCCTTATCTCCGGTCGACGTGGGGGTGGAACTTCGATATTGATATCATTCAGTAGTTCGGTCTTGTTCTCGATCTTATCAGGTGTAATGAACCGAAATCCCTTTACCCGGATAATAGTATCCTCCTGTTCGTAATAACAAATGGTCTGTCCTAAGAATATAGTAGGAATTCCTTTTTTATAGTAGGTTCTTGTCTGTATTGACTGGTTTGTGCCGGGTTCTCGGCGCCAATTTCCAATCCATTTCTCTTTCCTTGAAATCAATAACGAAGACTGTTCGATATCCGTTTTATACCTGGCATGATCCGGGAATAAGATAGAAAGAGAGTCCGGGTTCCCATTTGAAAAACGCGTGATTTCCTCCTCGAGGTTTTGGGCAAGAGTTTGACCGAATGAATAATAGTTGTCGAGTACTATCTCGGCAAGAATAGAATTGAGGGCCCGCCTGTAGAAACTACAATTGGCGTATAGATATTTTATGACAGCCCGCTGGGCTCTCAACAACTCGGAATGAGAAAAGCGTTTGGTTTCTGTCCGTATCCGGGCTTGATAAGCTGTATCCGCGTTTAATAGGCTATCGCATTGGGACACTAGCGCCCAGATCACAGTCTTTTTTTTATCAGCTCTAATCTTATCACTGACACAGGAGCAAAGCTTTTCGTTGGCGATTTCGAGTAGTTTTTGGAACCGAAGCAGGTCTACCTGTTGATTTTTCCAGAAGATGTCAGGAGGTAGAGTTTTGTAAATGGTCTCGGCCATTTTGATCATCAGTGAGTCGCCATCTTTCATCAAAATATTTTGCTGTTCCTTTCTTGCATTCCTGAAGGTTGGATTTTGGACATTCAATACCCAGCTAGTCGCCGTATATAATTGATCGAAGAATGTAATTTCCGGTTTACTTCCTGCCTGGAGAAAAGCGCCGTTAAATTCCGTTTGCAGTTTGCTAAAGGCTGTAGAATCTTTCTGGGAACAAGAGACGAGTGTGACGCCGCAAAAAAAAGCGGTGACTATAAAGAGTTTCAATCGATTTTTTTTAAGGCTTCTCTCAATTTTCCGATCATCTGGCTGATCTCGTCTTTCCTGCATGTGCCGACACTCAGGCGGTACCACGGATTGCTACGGTCGGTACCAAAAGCATAGAAGGGCACGACAGCGAGACCGGCCTCATTCAATATATAAGAAGTCACATCACTTTGAGATTCCAGTATCTTGCCTGCCGGTGTTTTTTTACCTGCCAGGTCTATCCTGATCGTAAGATAAATAGCGGCTTCGGGGGCTATCGCATCTACCGGCAATCCTTCTTGTTTTAACTGGCTGAATCCATCATAGATGTTATGCAATCGTTCTTCTATCTCTTTTTTGAAATGCGATAAATATTTTTTTATGCCTTCACGGTTATGAAGATAATGTGCCACCGCTTTCTGCTCAGCCATTGGTGCCCAGGCGCCTAAATGTGTAAGAATGGCTTTCATTTTACTGATCACACTAGCCGGACCCAGACTCCATCCCACTCTGACACCAGTCGCCGCAAATACCTTACTGATAGCATCAATAAAGATGGTATAGTTGCGCATCTCAGGACGTAGGGACACCGGGTTGTAGTGCTGAATGCTGCCATAAGTGAGGTGCCAGTACATCTGGTCGTACATAACATATAATTTCTTTTGGCCTTCACCACGTCTCTGGTTTTCTTCGATCACCATGTCACAAATAGATGCAAGAGCATCCTTTTTAAACGTGGTACCCGTCGGGTTTTGTGGTGAGCACAAAGAAATAAGGACTGCATCTTTTATATGAGGGCGGAGTTCATCTGCCACCGGCATAAAATTATTTTCCGCTTTGGTCTGTATCACTACATGCTCGCCGCCAACGAAATGCGTGTAGTGATTATTATTCCAGCTCGGAACAGGATAAATGATCTTATCGCCCTTGTCGCATATTGCGCGGAATACAGCATAAATGAGAGGTCTGCCTCCAGAAGCTACCAGTATTTCGCTGGTGCCGTAGTCCAGGCCTTCCATGTCCTTGGTAAACGAAAGGATTGCTTCTCGAAGGTCGAGGTTGCCTTCGGCAGCCGGATAATTAGTAAAATGTTTCCGATATGCCTCTACAATGGCATCTTCCAGTTCTTTGGGTATGGGAAATATGGCGGGATCGAAATCGCCAACAGTAAAGTTATAAATGTGCTCACCCTGCCTGATCTTTTCTCTTATTTCACCTCCCAGCTTTACAATTTCAGATCCTATCAGGGTTTCCGATAAATAAGAAAGTTTCATTGCCCATCCTTTGCGACAAAAATACTTTGAATAGGCCAGATAGCAAGACCGCCGGTCTCAAAAGAAGAATGGTCGCCAAAGGCGACCATTCTTCTTTTTATTTTTAGCTTTTACTGATGACCTCTACCGTGTCCATGACCATGTCCATGCCCCCTGTTTCCATTATTTCCATTATCGTTTCTGTATCTCTGGTTATACCGGGGATGCCCCTGGATCTGCCAGTATCTTCTGTCATCACTGTTACGGATGATCTGTTGTGAACGATTACCACGGTAAGACGAATATCTCGCCCTGTGGTCATTGAAGTGCATATAAGCCCTCGGTTCATTTACAACGACTTTATACCCTGAATACAAGTTATAATTCCTGTACCTGTATGGCAAAGACCTTGAGAATACCCATCTGCCACCATTCATGTAAATGAACTGGTGTGTAGGGACATAATAATAAGTTTCTATGTCCGGCAAATAGTAATACTCTGCATAATCATATCCTGTAGGCCCCCATACTGGCTGGGACCCAACATTCACGTGGACATTAAACCTGATTTGAGCCGCAGCGTCCTTAACAAAGAAAGTCGCTGATAATGCCAGGGCTGCACAAATAATAATCTTTTTCATATAATTTGATTTTGTTCCTCTATAATTTTTCAAAGACGGTGCCAATAACCCTTAAATTATGCTAAACCCCCTCAATAAAGCTGAAGGTCAACCCGCAAAACATGCATTTAATTGTTATCTGTAAAACATTCTTCAGTAAATGTGAAGAATAAATTCCTTGTTGGTGCAAATAAAAAGCCGCTGAAAAGCGGCCTTATATGTAATCTATTGAGGCGGTCTTTAACCTGATGTTTTTTCTGAATCCTGGCGTTTAATGTTTTTGTCAGTCTGTGATTTCTGAACAGCGACATTCGATGATGAGCTTCCGTATTTTGATTTATGTTCAGCAAAATAGCGATAAGCACCTGGCTCATTAATGACTACTTTATTGCCTCCACGCAGATCATAACTTCTGTTGGCCTTGGATAAACGAGACGAAAATGTCCAGTACCCCCCGGATTGATAAATGAATTGTTTGCCGGGAACATAATAGTAGGTATCAATGTCAGGGAGATAATAATATTCAACATATTTCTGGCCGGCCAGACCCCATTTGGGTTGGTCTTTTATGTTTTCGTTCGTTGAAAATTGAGCTGAAGCAGGTTTAAAGAAGGCAGCGAGTAAACACAATGCAAAACAGATGAATATTTTTTTCATATGTAAGGATTTTAAGTGAGGAACAGGAACAACCATATTCCCAAAGACAGTGCCATCGGCTGCCGCATATCTTAATAAAAGCATAAGGAAGTTTGGTATACAACGACGGCGGGTAGCGAAACCGTATGAATAGAATTGTTAAAACGTCATTAGAAAGTCAAATTTTCTAATAACGCAAAAAACTCCTTCTAATGAAGGAGTTTTTTGTTATTTCTTTTCATCCGTATATTTTTTCTCGGCGTCTTTGGCTTTTTCAAAATCCAGTATTACACCGTTAATGCAATAACGTAAACCAGTAGGTGGGGGACCATCATTAAACACATGACCCAGGTGTGCTTCACATCTTCCGCACTGTACTTCTGTTCTTTTCATGCCATGTGAATTATCGGGAGTATATATGATACTGGTTTTGCTGATAGGTTCATAAAAGCTGGGCCAACCGCATCCGCTTTCAAATTTTGTATCGCTTTTGAACAGGGCATTACCACAGGCGGCGCAGTAGTAAGTACCCACCTCGGTAGATTTCTCGAACTGGCTGGTCCAGGGTGCTTCGGTTCCTTTCATACGGGCTATATTGTAAACGTTTTTAGGGAGAACCTTTTGCCATTCTTCATCACTCATTTTCACCTTGGAGGTATCCGAGGTCGAATATACCGGGTTGTTCTTTTTTAAGCTGTCCATATATGCTGAATTATTAGTTGACTGACTGGTGCATTGCTGCAGCGAGATCGCCAGGAAAATTGTAAGGATGGGTTTTATCATCTTTTCACTTTTAGTGTAACAAATTTACGAAGACCGGGTTTGTCCGGTTTGCCAAAATGCGGGACTGTCATTTCTTTAACATTTTGAGATCTTTTAAAGCGGTTATTGATCTCTTGCATGATTTTCAATTAAAAGTAAGAGTCCCCGGGATTATTTAAATGGGTACATTATATTTGTTTTTTACCAGGATTAATCAGCGCTTATGTTCAACCTGATCCTTTTTGGCCCGCCCGGAAGCGGTAAAGGAACGCAATCTGAAAAGCTTATTGAGAAGTACGGACTTGTGCATCTATCTACGGGCAACCTGTTAAGGGAGGAAATTGCCAACAATACCCCGTTGGGCCTGGAGGCCAGGAATATTATGGACAAGGGCCACCTGGTGCCTGACGAAGTAGTGATCGGGATGATCGACAATAGCCTGGAACATCATAAAGAAGCCCCCGGCTTTTTATTCGACGGTTTTCCCCGGACATTGGCACAGGCGGAAGCACTGGATAAGCTCCTGCTCCTGAAGAATGCCGAGACCGACCTGGTGATCATCCTGGATGTGAACGAGGAGGAGCTGATCAAGCGCCTGGTGAACCGCGCAAAGACGTCCGGCAGAAGCGATGACGCCGACGAAAACGTTCAACGAAAAAGACAGGAGGTGTATAAGCGAGACACATTTCCTGTAGCAACTCACTATCAAAAAATGAAAAAGCTTGTGCACGTGGATGGTATGGGTGAGATCGACCAGATCTTTCAACGGCTCTGCTCAATCATTGATAAAAAGCGCAAAAGTACTCCTCAATAAATTGCGGTGATGCAAATGCAGGTTGGCATTTTCTTTTCTGCTATTGCTATCCGAACAAAGTCTTTCTTGCCAGATGAATTTGGAAAAAGAAAATTTTCTCCGCACCAAATTGGTCCGACACATGCAGCAGCTTGATCCTGCGAGGCAACCCACCTGGGGTAAGATGTCTGTACAACATATGATCGAACATTATGCGGGAGATGCAGTCCGTAATGCCAGCGGGCGGCTTAAAATGGACAGGATAATCACGCCACCCGAAAAGCTGGGTTCTATGCGGGAATTCCTGATGAGTGAAAGGCCATTTAAGGAAAACACCAGAAACTCTTTAATGGGTGAAGAACCGGGAAACCTGCATTTTAATACTGTACAGGCGGCTATAGGCGCATTGCAACAGGAGCTTATCTTCTTTTTTGAAGCTTTTGCCAGGGATCCGCAACTTGTTACACGCAACCCGTTTTTCGGTGATTTGAATTTTGAACAGAATGTGCAGCTCTTATACAAGCACGCACTTCATCACCTGCGGCAGTTTGGAGTAGAGCCGCTGAATGTTTAGAATTTAGATTTTATCAGTGAGTCGGCTTCCTGCAGGCTACCCAGGATGGTTTCCTTTACCTTACTTACTTTGATTGTTTGTTCTTCCAGGTATTTAATTCTTTTCTCAAGATCGTTCCTCCCGGAATCATAGCGGAATTCTTCCATCCATTTATTCATGGAAGCTTTTGCATTCTCCAGGTTATTGACAAGCGATTCCAATTTGCCGCGGTAAGGCCTGGCAGCCTCTTTTGCTTTTGCCGGAAGCTTGTCGAGCGAATCAATTAAGCGCCGGGCTTCCTGTTGTAGTTTGGACATTTTGCTCATCCTCGCCATACCCACATTATGCCCATCCATTACTTCCTTTTCCAAACTATCAGCCTGCTTCAGGCTGTCTGCCTGCATCGTTTTTGTACCAGGAGTTTCGGCTGTTTTGTCCTCGGAGTTGTTACAAGCAATAAGCACGACAAACAGCGCAGAGATACTAAAAATAAATTTTTTCATAATTGTTTAATGTTGTTCTTCCTTCCTGCATTTTTCCATGATCTCGTGGAAAATATCATGCAATCCTGATAATTTATCGGTCAAAACTTTATCTGAAGATTTTGCTTTTACAAGTTGGTTCAGCTCCTTTGTTCCCTTTACCAGTTTCTCCAGGGAAGCATTCACTTTTTCCTTATCATAGCTATCAGGCGCCGTTGATTTTTGCCAGGCCACAGCCTTTTCCACCATTTCCTGACTCCGTTTTTTTATGGGGCCCAGCTTTCCTTCTTCAGCAGGATGAAATGTCTCGCTCATGACAGTATGAAATTCATTCATCTCCTTCCAGGATTTTTTTTCCTGGCCCTGGGTAAAGCCAATCAGGATGAAAGAAGCAATAAAAAAGGCGGCCATTTTTTTCATATGCAAAAAGTATTATTATTCTTACAAAGATAACCGCCGAAGCCAATTAAAGAGCGGGAACAGAGCGAGAGCGAAGGAAAAAAGTAGGAAGCCCGCTTTTCGCTCTCTTTCTCCGCTGTCGCTCTTCTTTATATCTGTTCTTTTTCAGGTAATTTCGCCCGGTAAAATCGCTTGCGAGGATGAATAAATTACAAAATTTCGTTTCCGGCAAATGGGTTTCGGGTGAGGGAGAGGGAACCGCTTTATATAATGCCGTGACCGGCGACCAGGTCGCTATTGCCAGCTCGAAAGGAATCGATTTCAAAAGCGCTGTTGAATATGCCAGGACAGTTGGCAATCCCGCCCTGCGGAAAATGACATTTCATCAACGCGGGAATATGCTCAAAGCACTTGCCCTGCATTTGAGAACCAGGCTCGATAAATTTTATGCGGTAAGTTTCCAGACAGGTGCTACAAAGGCCGATAGCTGGATCGATATCGAAGGGGGTATTGGTAACCTGTTTGCCAATGCATCATTGAGAAGAAAATTTCCCGATGAGTTCTTTTGCATCGATGGCGAATCGCATAACCTTGGCAAGAACAATAGCTTTATGGGCACGCATATTCTTGTTCCCAAGGAGGGCGTGGTGGTCCACATCAATGCATATAACTTCCCGGTTTGGGGAATGTTGGAAAAAGTTGCAGTTAATTTATTAGCCGGCGTCCCTGCTATTGTAAAACCTGCTACCGTTACCTCATACCTTACAGAAGCAGTAGTGCGGGAAATCATTTCCAGCAAGATTTTACCCGAGGGTGCCTTGCAGCTTATCTGTGGCAGCGCAGGCGACCTGCTTGATCACATGACATCGCAAGATGTAGTCACGTTTACCGGGTCGGCATCAACAGGGCTGAAGCTGAAATCACACCCGGTCATATTAAAAGAATCGGTCCCATTTAATATGGAAGCGGATTCATTGAATTGTATCATACTGGGAACAGACGTGACACCAGATAAACCAGAGTGGGACATTTTTGTGAAGGAGGTTAGAAAGGAAATGACAGTTAAGGCCGGCCAAAAATGTACAGCTATCCGCCGAATATTTGTCCCCGAGAACAAAATGGAAGATATGTGGAAGGCAATTGCATCATCGCTTTCACAGACAACTATTGGAAATCCATTGAATGAAAAAGTAAGGATGGGGTCATTGGCGGGAAAAGAACAGCGGGAAGAAGTAAAGGCACAGGTGCAAAAGCTACTGGCATCATCACAAATTATATATGGATCATTGGATAGCGTTGAAGTAATAGATGCGGATTCAAATAAAGGAGCATTCCTGTCACCGGTATTATTGATGAATGAAAAGCCTTTTGCGACAACAGCGGCGCATGAAGTGGAAGCGTTTGGTCCCGTAAGCACCATCATGCCCTATAAAACTATGGATGATGCCATAGCATTAAGTAAAAAAGGGAAAGGCAGCCTCTGCTCTTCAATTGTTACTACTAATGAGAGCCTCGCTAAACAATATGTGCTGGGTGCTGCAACCCATCATGGGAGAATACTGGTACTGAACAGCGACTGTGCCAAAGAAAGCACGGGACACGGTTCACCGCTGCCTTTATTGGTTCATGGTGGTCCAGGTCGTGCCGGCGGCGGTGAAGAAATGGGAGGTGTTCGAGGAGTAAAGCATTATATGCAGCGGGTAGCTATCCAGGGCTCGCCAACCATGATAACGGCGATCACAAACGTGTACCAGCAGAATGCCAAAGGAAAGGATCCGGGAAAACATCCTTTTAAAAAGTATTTTGAGGAATTGCAGATCGGGGATCAGCTGATAACGGAGAAAAGAGTTATCACCTCTGAAGATATAGATCGCTTTGCCGATTTAAGCGGGGATCATTTTTATGCGCACCTGAAGGACACCGATTTCACGGGTACGATGTTCGAAAAGCAGGTTGCTCACGGGTATTTTATTATAAGTACCGCAGCCGGCTTGTTTGTTGACAGTTATGAAAAGAACCCGGTATTGCTGAACTATGGAATAGATGAGCTTCGCTTTACAAAACCGGTTTATCCCGGTACGGAGATCCATATCCGGTTTACCTGTAAAGAAAAGTTACCACAGGACCCGAAAGACGAAAATGACATTCCGAAGGGAATTGTGAAATGGCTGGTAGAGATCATTGATGAAACGGGAGAGGTAACGGGTGTGGCGACTATCCTCACAATGGTTGCTAAGAGAAGCTAAGAGGTTAAAGGAGAAAAGGAGAAAACGAGGTGATGGCCGTTTGGCTATGTAGTAGTGACTCGGTTTGGAATTTTCCTCAATCGTTGAAAGGTCTAAGGGTTTAAAAGTTTAATGGTTCTTTAGAATGAAAAATCTTTAGATTAAGCAACACCGTGGCTTTATGAACCTTAGGCCCTTAAACCTTTAGACTGTTGTTGGCAAGAAATTTCAGAATGAGTCACTATTGGCTAGAAAGAGGAGTCGATAATAATTTCTATTTTTAGGTCCCAGCCAGATAAGAATAGGAAAGAGCGCTAAAAGAATAGCGAATATGCTTACCGAAATAAAACAGGGATACGTAAAATCAGAGTTTCATAACGGGGTTACAACCGTCGAGTTTTTTCACCCGCAAAGCAATTCTTTACCTGCTATGATCCTCGATGAGCTGGCACAAACTATCCATCGTGCCGGCAACGATCCTGATTCGAGGCTCATCATTCTACGTTCTGCAGGAGAAAAAGTATTTTGTTCAGGGGCTTCCTTTGATGAATTGGCAGCAATCAGGAACGCAGATGAAGGTTTGCAATTCTTTAGCGGGTTTGCTCATGTGATCAATGCCATTCGACTGGCGCCGAAATTTGTCATAGCCCGGATACAGGGCAAATGCGTAGGAGGGGGAGTGGGCATTGCGGCTGCGGCTGATTATGCCATTGCTACCGAGGCTGCGGAAATTAAACTCAGTGAACTGGCTGTCGGCATCGGCCCATTTGTAGTTGGGCCTGCTGTTGAAAGAAAAATTGGTTTATCTGCTTTTTCACAACTGGCGATCGATGCTACCATGTGGCGCAATGCGGACTGGGCCAGGAGAAAAGGGTTGTTTGCTGAGGTGCATTCTCACGTGGATGGAATGGATGAATCGATTGCGAGACTATGTGAATTGTTGTCTCATTCAAGCCCCGAGGCTATGACTGAAATGAAAAAAATATTCTGGAAAGGAACGGAAAACTGGGACCGGTTGTTGATCGAACGGGCAGCGATCAGCGGCAGGCTTGTGTTAAGTGATTTTACAAAAAAGGCCATTGAAAAATTCAAGAAGAAATAGAACAAAGATCAAGAGGTAAATGGAAAAGTTCAGCGAAGGAAATTTCATTGCTATCTGCAATAAACTCGCAAAAAAGGATAAAGAGCTCAGTTCGATCATAAAGAAGCATGGTCATCCTCCTATGTGGACCCGGCCTGCCACATTTCAAACTCTCATCTTGTTTATTCTTGAGCAACAGGTTTCCCTGGCCTCTGCTTATGCTGCATTTAAAAAATTAAAGGAAAAGATTGGCTTTGTTACGCCCTCAAAGATCCTTTCATTGAGCGATGCGGAATTAAGGAGCTGTTATTTCAGCCGGCAAAAGATCGTCTATGCAAGAGAACTGGCGAATGCTATTCAAAAACGGCAGCTCAGCCTGAAAAAATTACACTCAAGCCATGAAGATGATATCCGTCATGAATTAAAAAAAATCAAAGGTATCGGCGACTGGACAGTAGACGTTTACCTGATGCATGCGCTACAACGAACAGATCTCTTTCCTTTGGGAGATATTGCTCTGGTGAATAGCCTGAAAGAAGTAAAACAATTGCCGCATCGTGTCACTAAAGAAGAGATGCTCACGATCGCCGAATCCTGGAGACCTTATCGCACGGTGGCTTCAATGATTTTGTGGCATGCGTATATACAGAAGAGAGGGATTAAGCTAGGAGTTTAAAGGAGGGAAGGAGAAAAAGAGGAGAATATGGCTAATAGATTGGAAGGGGGAAAAGAGAAAAGGAGAACAAGAGGGGTTTAAAGCGTCTCTCTACCGGAATTGTTGAATACCCGGTGTATTCCTTCTTTCATTTTTGGCACTTTAAAGTTTATAAGCATGCCGTGTTTAAGGTTGATTAAGGAAAGTTGTGTTTGAACCTGATTGAAAAAAACTGGAGGTAGCGGATGAATGGATTTAAGTTCGGTTATTAACCGGTTTTCGATCAACAGGTCTATTTTGTAGGCATCTTTTACGTGAAGTTCTTCATACTTTATTGGCAAAAGCAATTGTCTTTTCACATCCAGCTCAAGTTTGGACAGCTCATAGCAGAGGATCTCTTCGTATACCCTTTCGAAGCATCCGGGACCTATTTTGGAGTGAATCTTAATACATAATCCAATTACGATCTCGGTTAGATCGTTTATTTCATTAAATTTTTTCAATTTCACGTGATTAGCGATTGTTTATGGTTTGCTAAAATATGAACGCCTACAAATGCCAACGCTCAGACCAGTAACAAAAGCTAAAGTGAAGTTCGAAAAAATAGGGCTGCGGTGATGCTAGGACAGTCTCGTTATGTCCTTTTTACTCTTTTAAACTCTTAGTTAAATGTCCCATCAGTTTCTTGATTGTTTTGTGGCATCTAAAATACAACCGTCTGTAACACTAACAAATTTACGTAATATGGATCAGCACCGCTCGCAAGAAGTGAGGTGATGGAGGTATCGGGGCACTCTCGTTATCTCTTTTTTCTCCTTTAAACTCTTAGCTAAACATTTAGCCCTCCACACACACTAATCGTCTGTCCCGTAATATAAGAACCCATATCTGATGCAAGGAATAAAGCGGTATTGGCAATATCTTCACCTGAAGCGAAGCGTCCAAGCGGGATGTTTGCTTTGTATTTATCGCCTGCGTCACCCTCTTTCAAATAAGCTGTCATATCAGTTTCTACAAAACCAGGAGCGATAGCATTGCAACGGATATTACGGCTGCCGAGTTCTTTTGCTACACTTTTAGTAAAGCCGATAATGCCTGCTTTGGAGGCTGCATAACTGCTTTGACCGGCGTTGCCCATTTCACCGATGATCGAACTCATATTGATGATTGCTCCATTCCGGGCTTTCATCATCGGCCTGATCACCTGTTTGGTCATGTAGAAGACGCTGTTCAGGTTTATTTTTATTACATCTTCCCATTGATCGGGAGACATGCGCAGTAACAGGTTGTCTTTTGATATGCCCGCATTATTCACGCAGATATCTACCGCACCAAATTCTTTTAGCACCTCATTGACAAACGATTCGCATTGGGCAAAATCGCCAGCGTTACTTTTAAAAGCTTTTGCTTTTACTCCCAGGCCTTTTAATTTGTTTTCCAGTGCGGATGCCTTTTCTGCGCTGCTATCACTTACATAGGAGAAAGCCACGTTCGCTCCATGTTCTGCAAATTTTGTCGCGATCGCCTCCCCGATTCCACGGGCTGCACCTGTAATAATGGCTGTTTTCCCTTCCACTAATTTCATACGTTAATGAATTTGATGAATAACAATAAAAAACAAAATGAATTTGTAAATGTATTGCACAATGATGATATGTGCTATGTAAAATAAAAGAGCAAAGCCAATGCTTTGCCATCTATTTAGTTTATAAAATCTTTTTGCTCCTATACCCGTATAAATACATAATACCAGGTAAGTGATCATTCCCAACAACCAGTCTTCGACATTAAAATCTGAGTGGGTAGTTAGATAAGCGATTTTGTGAGCAAGGAACAACAGTATCGGGAGCAATAGGAAGCCCCATAGCAGGTACATGCAGTTGATCTCTGCTGAAAAGACCATTTGATCGAAAAAGTACTTTCTCTTCCTGTAAGTCAGCGCCCAGAAAAATAAAGCAGTTAAGGGAAGCAGGATCAGCAAAAGAAATTTGGATACTTTTTCTGATTTCTGGTGAAAAGCAGCAACTATTTGTTGGTCTGTCCATCCTGTTTCAATCATTAGCGCTTTGGCTTTTTGCATTGCGTATTTCCCATATAGGATATGATGCGTGTGATAGTATAGCCTCATATTCAAACCTTCGAAAACTGGAAAAAGGAGGTAGAGGACAACCAGCAATAAAAAAAGAGAAAGCGGCTTAAAATAGGTTTTTCGTTTGCCATTGCAATAATCAACCGACAGTTGACCAGGCTGTGCAAATATCTTTTTTATGGTATTAAAAAAAGTGCCTTCAAAATGAGTGATGAAATGAAGTCCCTCTTCAAAAAAATGCCAGACAGATTTATCTTTTTCGCTGAAAAGCTTTTCGCCGCAGTGATTGCAATATTTTCCCGTAAAAGTTTGGTTGCAGTTTTTACAAATGTGAGAGGCCGTTTGCATAAAAGCTATGTTGTGAAAATATCAAATTATCCCCAAACGAAAGCGCTTAATGGCTTTATTTGGCTGCTTTCCATATGTAATAGATCACCCCGTTTTTATCATCGCTGATAAAAAATGAGTGATCGTCCCATTGTATCACGTCACAGGGTCGTCCGTATCTTTTATCTTCTGTTTTTCCGCCTAAGAAGCCGGTTACTATTTCACGGTACTTGCCGCCGGGCATTAATTGTATTATGCTATTTCCTCTCTGCCGCCATACGCTGGTGCTTCCGTGTAAGGCTACGAGGAACGAATTGTTCAATAAGGTGTCGGAAAAAAGGGAGAGATAGTCAAACCCAAGAGGAGCTGAATGAGCTTTAAAACCCCAGGGCGCTTTTGTTGGTTTAGTTACATAGGTGGGCCTTGTTGAATCCTTAAAATGTACATCCGCCAGGATTTGCTTGTGGTATTGAACATAATACGGCCAACCATAAAAACCCATTGGCTGAATGGTATGGAACAAATCTTCTGGCTTATCGGGGCCTATGCCATCGCGTCCCATATTGGTAACCCAGAGTTGATTGTTGATCCATTTCAGACCCACCCCGTTTCGCAATCCTCTTGCATAGTAACGTTGGTTGCGGCCGTCAGGATCCATTTCAA
>Ga0136846_1243714_pt1 | contig 14166 bp, 14 predicted proteins | sample HopSoiMetagenom2_FD_96841 | JGI IMG/M metagenome (GOLD analysis project Ga0136846, IMG submission 96841) | Grasslands soil microbial communities from Hopland, California, USA - 2 Assembly 2016 (version 4) | ecosystem: Environmental > Terrestrial > Soil > Grasslands | place: USA: Hopland...
CCTTGAAGTCCATGTCGCCGAGGTGATCCTCGTCGCCGAGGATGTCGCTGATCACCGCGAAGTCCTTGCCTTCGAGGATCAGGCCCATGGCGATGCCCGAGACCGGACGCTTCAGCGGAACGCCCGCGTCCATCATGCTCAAGCTACCGCCGCAGACCGTCGCCATCGAGCTCGAGCCGTTGGACTCGGTGATGTCCGACAGGACGCGGATCGTGTACGGGAACTCCTCCATCGACGGCAGCATCGGGTGCAGCGCGCGCCAGGCGAGCTTGCCGTGGCCGACTTCGCGGCGGCCCGGCGCTCCGAAGCGGCCGACTTCGCCGACCGAGTAGGGCGGGAAGTTATAGTGCAGCATGAAGCGCTGGTAGGAGAGGCCCTCCAGGCCATCGATCATCTGCTCGGCGTCCTTGGTGCCGAGCGTGGTGGTGCAGATTGCCTGCGTCTCGCCGCGGGTGAACAGCGCCGAACCGTGCGTGCGCGGCAGGAAGCCGACGATCGCCTCGATCGGGCGGACGGTCTTGGTGTCGCGGCCGTCGATGCGGCGGCCTTCCTTGAGGATCGCGGTGCGGACGACGTCGGCCTCGAGCGCCTTGACCGCCTTGGATGCAGCCATCTGCTCCTGCGGGTCGGCGTCGGCGAACGCTTCCTTGGCCTTTTCGCGGATCTCGTTGAGCGCCGAAGAGCGCGCCGACTTGTCGGTCAGCTTATAGGCCGCGGCAATGTCCTTGCCGAACAGGTCCTTGAGCTTCTTCTTGGCGTTGTCCTTGGCATCGCTGGTGGCCAGTTCCCACGGGTCCTTCGCGGCCTTTTCGGCAAGGCTGATGATCGCGTTGCAGACCTGCTTGCTCGCCGCGTGGGCGAACATGACGGCGCCGAGCATGACCTCTTCCGAGAGCTCCTTGGCTTCGGATTCGACCATCATCACCGCGCCCGGGGTGCCGGCGACGACGAGGTCGAGCTCGCCTTCGCGGATCTGGTCCTGGGTCGGGTTGAGGATATATTCGCCGTTCTGGTAGCCGACGCGGGCAGCGCCGATCGGGCCCATGAACGGGACGCCGGAGATGGTGAGGGCGGCCGAGGCGGCGATCATCGCGAGGATGTCGGGCTCGTTCTCGCCGTCGTAGGAGAGGACCTGCGCGATCACGAGGACTTCATTGTAGAAGCCTTCCGGGAACAGCGGGCGGATCGGGCGGTCGATGAGCCGCGACGTCAGCGTTTCCTTTTCGGTCGCTCCACGCTCGCGCTTGAAGAAGCCACCCGGGATCCGGCCGGCCGCGGAGAACTTCTCCTGGTAGTGGACGGTCAGCGGGAAGAAGTCCTGGCCCGGCTTGACCGACTTGGCGGCGGTGACGGCGCAGAGGACGACGGTTTCGCCGAGGGTCGCGAGCACCGCGCCGTCGGCCTGGCGGGCAACGCGGCCCGTTTCGAGCTTGAGGGTCTTGCCGCCAAGATCGATTTCGACAGTTTTCGTATTGAACATTTTGTTTCCTTCACCCGCGGGCCGGATGCCGGCGGGACAGCTTGGTGCAGGCTAACCGGCCTGCTGCGGTTCGGGGCCTTTGAACGCCCCTAAGGCCGACCGCCGAATTGCGGCTGGCCCCGATGCGCGAAGGGCGCCACGCAGGCGCCCCTCATCGTTACTTGCGAAGTCCGAGCTTCGCGATGAGATCGGTGTAACGCTGTTCGTCTTTCTTACGCAGGTAATCGAGAAGCGAACGGCGCTGGTTGACCAGCATCAGGAGGCCGCGGCGCGAATGATTGTCTTTCGCGTGGCTCTTGAAGTGCTGGGTGAGGTTCTGGATGCGCTCGGTGAGGATTGCGACCTGCACCTCGGGCGAACCCGTGTCGCCCTTGCTCTGGGCGTGTTCCTTGATGAGCGCTTCCTTGCGCTCCGCAGTAATCGACATCGTGTCACTCCTGTCTTGTCAAAGGTTGAACCCCCGGACGACCTTGAGGCCGTCAGCCGAAGCTTCCACCAGCGCGACCGGAGTTCCCTCCAGCGTTGCCATGCAAAGCCCCGGCCTTGCGGGGAACCCGAAAAGCTTCTGTCCGTGACGGAGCAGCTGGGCTTGGTCGGGGGTGACGGGGAGGGCCGGGATGTCGTCCAGCGCCGCTTGCAGTGGCAAAACCGCCCGCGTCAGTTCGCGCCCCTTAGCGATTTCGGTGAGAAAGTCCAGCGAAACGGTCTGGTCGAGGCCGAAGGGGCCAGCGCGTGTCCTCCTAAGATAGGAAACGTGGCCAACAGTTCCAAGTGCATGAGCAATGTCTCGGGCGAGGGATCGGATGTAGGTGCCTTTGGAAGCGGTTGCTTAGAGGGTGATTTGATCCTCCCCGAGACGGGGAGGGGGACCGCCCGCCGAAGGGCGAGTGGTGGAGGGGGCCCCCCCCGTCATTCCTACGGACTGCCACCTCCCCGTGCCGGGGAGGATTTTGAGGTCGAATATCGTGACTTTTCGTGATTTTAGCTCGACCTCTTCGCCGGCTCTTGCGCGGGCGTAGGCGGCCTTTCCTTCAATCTTCAGTGCGGAATAGGCTGGTGGAACCTGCTCAATCAGACCGGTGAATTGTCGAAGGACCTCAGCGATCTGGTCTGACGTAGGGCGGACCAGACTGGTCGCGACGACTCTGCCCTCCAGATCGAGCGTATCGGTTTCCTCTCCGAACTTGATCGTGAAGTCGTAGGCCTTCGTCGCGTCGAGCATGCGGCCGCAGAGCTTGGTCGCTTCACCAAGCGCGATCGGGAGAACCCCGCTCGCGAGCGGATCGAGTGTGCCGCCGTGGCCGACCTTGGTCTTGGGTTCGCCGCTTTCGCGCAGCAGGCGCTTGATCGCGCTGACCGCCTGCGTCGAGCCCAAGCCGACGGGCTTGTCGAGGATGATCCAGCCGTTGAGCGCCATAGGCGCGCCTTAGAGGCTCTGTGCCGGGTCCCCAACCCTGACGACGGCGCCAGGGTGAATGGCCTTGCGCGCGGCATCGACCCAGCGCGAGAAATAGACGGCGTCCGTGTAGACGGAGGGCGTATCCTTGTAGCCGCAACCCAAAGACCAGCTGGTCAGGCCGACAAGCTCTTCCTGACTGGTTGCATAGTTGCGAACGAGCGGGCCGCCGCTGTCGCCGCGGCAACTGAAGGTCGCAGCGCCGCCAGCGACGAGAACGGCCTTCGGAGTAACCAGGCACAACATTCCGGGACGCAGCTTGCCTCCGACGCGCTTGTTGCAGTCGGTGCTGGCGAGCACTTCCAATGACGCGACCTGCAAATTGTCGGGATTGTGCTGAAGCTGATCCGACATGCTCATCAACACATTAGCGCCGGGCGCCACCGCCTGAGTGTAACCCCAGCCGAGGCCGACAACTTCCGTCCCCGGCCTGGGCAACTCCATGCTGAGCTTGAGGGAGCGAACACCCAGCCGGATTGGTTCATCGCTTTTCAAAAGCAGCAGGGCAATGTCGTCGGGAAGGCCGCTTCCCTGGCCTGAATAGCCTTCGTGGATGACCATGCCCACGATCGCGCGGGTCTCTCCGCCTCGTCCAAGCAATAGCGAGCCGAGCCGGACCCGGCGATCCGTGAAGACCCGACTCTCGTTGGGCGGCAGGAAGCGGCCGGTTGCTACGCAATGAGCGGCAGTCAAGACGAGGTCCCGTCCGATCATCGTTCCGCCGCATGCGTGGGCGAGCTCTGCAGGGCTCCGCTGGGCGAGGTGCTTCTGCTCGGCGGGCGGAAGCTTGCTGTCGGCTTCGATCTCTGCGGCAGTGTAGGGCAGGGTGGAATAGAGCTCGACCATCCAGTCGGCGTCGCCCCGGGCGACAGGGTGGGCGCCGCCCATGGCGGGCTGCATGTCATCTTCTCCGGGCTTTCGATTCTGATCTTGGTAGGTGAAGCCTATCGCGGAAAGGCCGGTCAAAGCCGGAAGCGGCGGCGTTTCACGCACGCACTCGGGGTAGGCGCGCACGAAGCACGTCGCGTTGGACGTGAACGGGCTCGACTGAACGAACGCCGCAGGGTCGAAGCCGTGATCAGCCACGATTACGATCTGGTGGGATTCGCCGATCGTCCCGAAGCCCGAGGGCGGGATGAGGACGTGGTCGCCGGGAACGAGCCTCGTGATGGCCTCGCTTGCGCGCAGTTCCGTCAGTCCGATGCCGAGCTTGGAAGTCGCTTCCAGCACGGTGATGAACTTTGCTTCGTTCGAGTTGTTGCGGACCAATATCGGCGACAGCGCTCCTTCGAGGCGTAGCCGCGCATCAGACAGGCATTTGTCAGGCTGCTGACTGTCCACCTTGCAGGCTTTGACGCCGTCAGGTCCGCCGGCTTTTGCAAGGTCTATCACGGCTTTCTGACGCTGAACCAAAGCCAGGATGCGCGGTATCACAGCCTGCGCTTCGCCTGAGCTGAGTTTGCCGAGGCGAATGACATCCGGACGGTATTCGCCGACCGGATCCAGTTCGGCGTAATCCGTCAGTTCGTCGCCTGTCGTGAGAAGCAGGTCGGCGGGCTCGGCGATCTCTGCCACGCCGGTTGCGGCGATTTGCGAGCGCAATTGCGGGTATTGGCTGTCGACCTCGGGAGCGATCCTGATCGCGACTTTCGGTACGGGCGCGGCGGTCGCGCTGGCGCTCGCAAGCAAAAGCAGTGTCGCAAGGAACCGAGCTAGCATGCCGGGTCCTCCCCCGGCTCAATGGCTGCGCCTGCGACCGCGGCGGAGTCAATCCTCAGATAGCGATGCGAAAGATCCCCAAGAAGAAACGGGCGATCGCGTTGACGAGCGGCGAAACCACTTGTCCGATGACGTCGGCCTTCGGTGAAAGCTTCGGCAAGACCAGGATCAGCATGACGAACACGAGCAGGGAAAAGCGTCCTATCTTCGCGAATTGCTGGCCAAGGGCAGGCGGAAGCAGACCTTCGACTACATGCCCGCCGTCGAACGGAGGCACCGGAAGCAAGTTGAAGACCGCCAAGAAGACGTTGGTCAGCACGAACACTAAAGACGCGTCGACAAGGAACTGCGGCCCGGAAAGAAAGAGCGCCGCGGCCAGCATTGCACTTCCGACGAGCGCGAGCAGGAAGTTCATTCCCGGGCCGGCGAGGGCGACCAAGATCATGTCTCGGCGCGGATGCTTCAGTCGGCGATAATCGACAGGCACGGGCTTGGCCCAGCCGAAGATCGGTGCGTGGCTGATGGCAAGGAGCAGGGGGAGAATTACCGTTCCGAAGGGATCGACATGCTTCAGAGGGTTTAGCGACAGTCTTCCGCGCTGAGCGGCCGTGGGATCGCCCAACCGCCGTGCGACGAGCCCGTGTGAAATCTCGTGAAACACGATCGCGACGACCAAAGGCACCAGCGAAATCGCAATCCGGTAAATCAAATTCGAGTCCATGGTTGATGGGTGGGGAGCGGGCGGGTCCGCGTCAAGACTGGCCGCTTGGTGACAAGGGGTCGCCGTCGCCTTACGATGTGTTCAACGTCAGTCCGACGCTGTCCCGGGGGGCGCGCGCATGGACCAGGGTAAGGCTACCGGCTCGCCGCCGAGTGACGAGGACTATGTCTTCGTCAGCTATGCCCGTGCCGACGAGAAAGTGGCCAAGGCCGTCATCCGCATCATCGAGCGCGCCGGATACGGGGTGTGGTGGGATGGGCTGATCCCCGGCGGCGAGAGGTTCAGCTCGCGCATCAGCGAGGCTCTCGAAGGAGCGCGCGCGATTGCGGTCCTGTGGTCCGCGCACTCGCGGCAGTCGAACTGGGTCCAGGACGAAGCGGCGTTCGCCCGCGATCACCATCGCCTGGTGCCGATTTCGATCGACGGCACCGAGCCGCCGCTTGGGTTCCGCCAGCTTCAGGTCATCGACATCTCGAAGGGCGGTGCTCGAGCGAGCAATCCGGCGATGCGCCGAGCGCTGCAGACTCTGGCCGAGTTGATGGACCGCCCATTCGCGCCCGACGCTATGCGGGCGCACCCGGCCATCAGCCGGCGCGCGGCCGTTGGCGGCGGTGCAGCATTGGTAGTCGGCGCGGTCGCCTTCGCCGGCTGGAGCTTCTTCCGGCCCGAGGCTGCGGCGGCCAACACGATCGCGGTGCTGCCGTTCGACAATTTGAGCGGTGAAGCAACCAAACAATATCTCTCCGACGGGCTCGCGGCGGAGCTGCGTTCGACCCTGGCGCGCAATCCGCTGCTGCAAGTCGTCGGGCAGGCCTCGTCCAACGAGTTCCGCGGCCGCAAGGAAAGCAGCAAGGCGATCGCGAGGCAGCTCGGGGTAGCCAGCCTGGTTGACGGAAACGTACTGGTAGCGGGGCAGACGATCCGGATCGGGATCGAGCTGATCGACGCCAAGAACGGGTTCAGCCGCTGGTCGAACAAGTTCGAGTTGCCGGCCTCCAACATCCTCGAAGTGCAGGACGAGATCGCCAATGCGGTCGGCGCGGCGCTTGCCGTGCAGCTGGCGGACAAGGAGGACATGTCGCCCCAGCGGACCGGTGAGACGAAGAATGTCGCTGCCTTCGACGCTTATCTGCGCGGCAAGGACCTGTTCGATTCCCAACGAGACGAGGACAGTGACCGGGGCGCGCTCGCGCAGTTCACGGACGCGGTCCAGCTCGATCCGGACTATGCTGCCGCGCGAGCTGCCCGATCCCGCGCGCTGGCCGTCATCGCCAACGCCTATGCGCAGGCCGCCGAGCGCCGGCCGTTATACGACCAGGCAGTGGCCGAGGCGCGGCGCGCAGTGGAAACGGCCGACCAGTTTGCGGAAGGCTATGCGGCGCTTGGTTACGCCCTCTTCTACGGGAAGCTGGACATCAAATCCGCCGACGGGCCGTACGAAAAGGCGCACCGGCTTGGGGGCGGCAGCGCCGACGTCCTTGGACTTTATGCAATCTACCGTGCGCGGCGGCGGCAGTTCGACCAGGCGCTGGCGGCGATCGAGCGGGCGGCATCCCTCGATCCACTCAACCCCGGCGTGTTCAAGAGCCGCGGACGGATCAAGTTCGCTGCTGGAGACTATGATGCGGCGATCGAAGCCGCACGGCGGGCGCTCGACCTCAATCCCAAGCTCGGCGGCGCGCATGGCGATATCGGCAATGCGCTGCTGATGCTGGGGAAGACCAAGGAAGCCGCCGCGGAATTCGCCAATGAAAAGGTGGGACTGCTGGCCATTCCGGGACGCGCCATTGTGGCGCTGCGGGAGAAGAACGACACGGCAGCGCAGGCGGCCTTCGACGACCTGGTGAAGGGCGAGGGTGACAACGGGCTGTATCAGCAGGCGCAGGTGCTGGCGCAATGGAGCAAGTTGCCGGAAGCGCTGGATGCGCTCGAAAAAGCGCTGCAAGAACAGGACTCTGGGCTGGTTTACCTGCTGAGCGATCCGTTCCTCCAGCCCCTGCAGAACCAACCCCGATTCAATTCACTTCTGCAACGGCTTCATTTCGTTTAAGCAACAGTGCCCCGCGGTGGGGCCTAAAAGGGGGTTCTATGCGCAAAGTGGTGACTATCGTCACGCTCGCGGGCGTTGCTCTGATGCTCGAAGCGTGCCCGAAGAAAGCCGACACTAACGCGGCTGACGCTGCCAACGCGGCAGTCGAGAACGCGGCTGATGCTGCGAACGCGGCTGATGCGGCAAATGCGGCGGCCGAGAATGCAACGGCTGCTGCCAATGCGGCGACCGACAACAACGCCGCGGCGGCCAACAATGCCGCGACGAACAACGCCACCGACCAAGGGTCGACCGACCATTGATCTAATGGCGGCGCACCGTCCTTGGGGCGGGCGCCGCCGGATCATCGACGGTAATCGCCGCACCTGGCCTCAGCTGGCGGCGAGCCGCATCAATCCAGCGAGCGAACTTGGTGACGTCGGTGTAGACCGACGGGAAGCCGTTGTGCCCGCAACCCATCGACCATGACGTGACGCCGACCAGCTCGTCCCGCTTGCCGAAGTCGCGGACCAGCGGACCGCCGCTATCGCCCCTGCAGCTGAAGACGATGCGGTTCGGATCGTCTGCGGGCGGCGGCGGACTGACCATGCACAGCATCGCGTCCGCCCATTTCTGGGCAAGCTTCTTCCGGCATTGCAGGGCGGGCAGCGTGTTCATGATGCCGACCTGCAGATGCGTCGGGTTGCGCTGCAGCTCGCGCGCGACATTGAACAAGGGATTGGCCTGCGCCGCGACTTCGCCGGTATAGCCCCAGCCGAGCGCTGCGAGCGGTGTGCCGCCTGCGGGTGAGCGCTGGCCCACGGCGATCGTCGGCACCTTTATCGGCACGGTGTCCCTGTCGGCCTTGATGAGGAGCAGGGCGATGTCGTTGTCCTGCTTGTCGGGCCGGTAGCTCGAGGGGATCGCGACGCCGTCGATGGCGTAGGTCGTCCCGCCGCTGCCGAGGTACATGGTGCCGATGCGAACGCGGCGCTCGACCAGGACCTTCCTCATGCCGTCCCCGGCATATTTCCCCTTGGCGACGCAGTGCGCGGCAGTGACGACCAGGTTGGGCGCGATGAGGCTTGCGCCACAGCGATGGACAAGCTCGGACGTCATCCGCTCGGAGAGGTGCTGCTGATCCTCCGGCTTCTTCCTCTTGTCCTCTGCGATCTCTTCCCTGGTGTACGGGACGGTCGAGTAGAATTCGGCCATCCAGCGCGCCATTCCATCGAGCACGGACAACCCGCCGCCAATGCCGGCGAGGCGTGGCCGGTGGACGCGGTACTCATTGACCGAGACCTGCCAATGGTCGTCGGAGCGCATGGGCGCAAAGTGACATTCGGGTGCGTCCCCGCAGCCAAGCTTGTCGCGGCGCTCGATCGTGGGCTGTTCGATCGAGCTGGTGTCGATCGGCCGGTCGGACGTGATGGTCACGAGGTAGAACCGCTCCGATCGCGAATTGAGCAATTGAGAGATTTTGGAATGTCCCCGGGCGCCCGGCGCGAGCGGCGTGTTGGGATCCATTCCGTTCATCTGCAGTCGCTGGATGCCGAGGAATGGCTCGACGGTAAGCAGCGCGACGTACCGCGGCGTGGTCGATTTGTTCGACACGCCTACGCCGAAATCGTCGGCGTATGATTCGTCCGAGTCCTGATCGTACGTATCCGCCTGGCTGCATCTATAGGCGATGGATCCGTCCGGCCGGTGCACCGCCCAGCCGAAGCACGTGTCGACTGCCACGGGGACACTTGATTGCAGTGCCAGTAGCGACTTCGCCCTGAGCGCGCGCGTGACGAGATCCTGCAAGGCGGTCCGATAATCGCCGACGACGAGATTGCCGAGTGCGAACGTGCGTGGCTCCGGCCGAGGGCGGCCGTCTGTCGGATGAAAGTTCGTATCCCAGTCGCTGCGGCTCTGCCGACGGTCGATGGCGACCAGGCTTTGAGGGAAGGCGCGCTCCGTAGTGATTTCATAATCGGCTGGTTCCGCGATCTGGACGGGCAGTCCGGCAAGCGCCTTGCGCACGGCGGGAAGGGCATCGCCTAATGAGGGATCAAGCCGGATGTTCACGATGTTCGATGGCACGATAAGCGGACCATCTGCGGCCTCGGGCTGCGGGAGCTGTGGTGTGGGCAGGCCTTCAGGAACCGGCGGTGCGGGAATCGGCTGCTGGGCGCCCGCTACCGTGGCGCTCGCAAGCAAGGCGAGACAAAGTAAACGCTTGGCCATGCGCTAACCCCCGCGCCAACATCTTCGGCGGGGGATGACGAGTCAAATCGTCAGCAGAGGCCCCCGTTCGCGGGTTTGAACGAGCCGACGCGGACCGCGACCGCTTTCTGCGGCCAGCTCTCCAGGGCGGGTTGGTTCTTGGCAGGCAGCGTGCACGTCTTCGCGGTGACCGCCTTGCCATCAGCGCCGATCAATTCGGCCTTGAAGGTGTAACCCTGCGGACTGTTGTTGCTGATGGTCATCGTCGTCCCGAACAAAGCGCGGACTGCGATCTTCACTTCACCCTTTGCGGGCTTCGCCGAGGCATCGACCTTGTGCGCGCGGACCGGATTGCCGTGATCGAGCGAGAACAGCCAGGTCTCACCGGTCTTCACCGTTAGCGGTGCAGCAATCGCCTGAAGCGGGGCAGTGATCAGCGTGAGGGCGACAAGTGACCGCATCATCGCCGCGCCAATCCTAGCGTCAGCTGCCGCGCTTCGCCTTCGCGCAGGCGTTCGAAGAAATGCTTGCGGCAGAGCGCAACGTATCGGTCGTTGCCGCCGATCTCGGTCTGCGCGCCGGTGCCGACCGCATGGCCTTCCTCGTCAACGCGCAGGTTCATCGTCGCCTTTCGTCCGCACTCGCACACCGCCTTCAGCTCGACGAGCGAGTCCGCCAGCGCGAGCAGCGCGGCGGAGCCGGGGAAGAGCTTCCCCTGGAAATCGGTGCGGAGGCCATAGCAAAGCACTGGGATGCTTAGCCCGTCCGCGATTTCGCAAAGCTGAAGGACATGGCGCTGCGACAGGAATTGCGCCTCATCGACCAGGATGCAGTCGAGGGTACGCTTGCGAAGTTCCTCGCCGATTGCGTCGAACAGGTCGATGCTCTCGTCGAACGTGTGAGCGGGAGCGGAGAGCGCTATGCGTGACCCGATGGTTCCCGAGCCAGCGCGGTCGTCGAGCGACGCCGTCCACAGCATCGTCTCCATGCCACGCTCGCGATAGTTGAAATCGGCCTGAAGCAGGGTCGTCGATTTCCCCGCATTCATCGCCGCATAATAGAAATAGAGCTTGGCCATCAGCGCAGAGTCCGCACTTCGCGCGACGAGACAATCCGGCCGGTCATTGGATCGCCGATTACCTCGAAGAGGACGTTTCGGTCTTCATAGGGCTGAATACACCCGGCGCTATGGACGCCTTCCTGCACGATGGTCCGCAGCAGTCCGCCAGCGGTCCAGGCCAAGCCAGATACATTCGTGTATGAGTCTCGGCGTGCGCGGCAATCGTAGCGGCGCTTATAGAGGGCGGTGCCAGAACGATCGAGAGCTCGCGATTCCTGCCAGCGCCGACCGTTCCAATGGAAATAGCGAAGCCGACTAACTTGGCCTGAACCCTCGCCGTCGTTGATTAGAAATCCTGTCGACTTCGGATTCCATAGGATTGTCATGGGTTGCTGGAGGCCCCTGACAACTAGCCCGCCGGTCGCGCGCAACGTGACATGCTCGTCCTCGTCTCGGACGGGGTTCGTGCTAATCAGCAGGCGTCCGTTCGGAGAAGGAATGTCGACGCTGCAATCGGATGGCACCGGGACTCGCAGCTTGGAGCGGCGCGGATCGACGTTGATCTTCGAGCAATTAAGCTCGCTAAGAGCCATGAATCCGTCCAGGCCAACTGGCGTGGAGCCAGCATATCCCATAGATCGGTGCGGCTTCGCCGACGCGGCGAAGGCGATAGCGAGCAGGGGCATGATCAGGAATCTGCGCACGGCTGTCGCTTAGCGCGGCCCGGTCAGGGCTGCCACTTGGGTTCGCGCTTTTCAAAGAACGCGTTGATGCCCTCCTCGGAATCGGCGGCGAGCATGTTCTCGACCATGGCGCGGGAGGCGCGTTCGTAGGCTTCGGGCAGGTCCATGCTTGCCTGTTCGCGGACTGCCTGCTTGCCGAGCTTCACCGCGGCGGGCGACTTGGACGCGATCATTGCGGCATAGTCGTTGACGGTATTGGTCAGGGCGTCGGTAGGGACGACGCGGTTGATCAGGCCGAACTCGAGCGCGGTCGCGGCGTCGATCATCTCGCCGGTCAGGAGCATTTCCATTGCGCGCTTGCGGCTGATCGTGCGGATCAGCGCGACGGCCGGGGTTGAGCAGAACAGGCCGACGTCGATGCCGTTCACGCCGAATTTCGACCGGTCTGAGGCAATCGCGAGATCACACGACGCGACCAGCTGGCAGGCGGCTGCAGTCGTCACTCCATCGACTTCGGCAATGACCGGCTCCGGGTGGGCGACGATCGCCTGCATCAATCGCGAGCACAGGCCGAACAGGTCGCGGAAATAGGCCTCGCCGCGGTCGGGGTCGGACCGGTGCGCCGTCATCTGCTTGAGGTCGTGGCCGGCCGAGAAGAGCTTTCCGGCGGCGGCGATTATGACGACTCGGACGGCCTGGTCGCTGGCTGCGGCCTCGATCGCGCCGAGCAACTCCTCCATCACCGCAGCCGACAGCGCGTTGGCGGGCGGATTGTCGATGGTCAGGCGAAGAATGCCTCCCTCACGCTCGGAGTGAACGGTCATGGCCTCATTAAGACTCTGATAGGGTAGCAATCGCAAGATGGTCGCGACTGGAGAGTGCGGTGCAGTGGCGTTTTTACAAATCGGCTATGTTCGCGTGCGTAGCGCTGGGGCAGGCGGCCCAGGCGTGCAACGAGGATATGTTAGATCCCGAGGACGTCCATTACGCCGACGTCGTCGTGGTCGGCCGGATCAAGAATTACAGACTGATCGCCAACCAAGGGTACGACGAAAGCGTCGGCAAGAGGTTTAACCCTCCTGACGGCAACCTGCCTCCGCCCCTTATCAGCGGCATTTTACCCGGCCGCTTTTATGGAAGGTTCGATGTCGTCGTGGGCAAGGTCATCAAGGGCAAGGTCGGCCGGAGATTTTCGGCGACTCTGCGCCCTTACATACCCTGTTGTCATGGGCCGGACACGAAGGAGGAACTGCCTAAGCAGGTACAGTCGCGAAGCTATCTGATTGCGTTTGATAAGCCTCGAGACACAAAACCGTTTGGCAAATCGAAGGATGCGGCTCTTCCGACTGTGCGCATCAACATTTGCGTTGGAGCCTTCATGATGAAGATGCCGGACGCCGCATGGTTTGAGCAGATGATGGAACAGAGTCTTGCCAAGCAACGGGGCAAGCTACCGAAGCGCTGAGCCTTCCCACTCGTCGCGCAGGATCGCGAACAGCACGGTGTCGCGCACGTGACCGTTCCAGGTAATGCGGTCGGCGCGGAGGACGCCTTCCCGGACGGCGCCGAGCTTCTTCATCGCCGCCTGGCTGCGGCCGTTGCGGCGGTCGACCCGGAACTCGACGCGGCGGATGCCGCACTCGAAGGCGCGGTTAAGCATCATGTCCTTCACGCGCCGGTTGAAGCCGGTGCCGCGCAGGTGCGGGCGGTGATAGGTCGCCCCGATCTCGAGGCTCTGGCGGCCTTCGTCGATCGCGATGAAGCTCGACATTCCGGCGAGATCGTCGCCGTCGAACAGGACGAAGGTGCGGTTGTTCGGGCGACCGGCAAACCAGTCGATTGTCTTGTCGAAATCGGGCGGTCCGAAATTCAGCGAATAGATCGACCATATGTCCTGGTCTTCCGCGCAAGCGGCGCGCAGGGCGTCGCGGTGTTGCTCGGCGAACAACTCGGCGCGGCAACGATCGCCCGACATGGGGGCTGCCAACGCCTGGATGTCGATCATTCCTCGCCGAGGTCCTGGGCGACCTTGTCCGAGCGCAGGATGCGCTCGATGTGGCTGCTTTCGTCGAAGCTTTCGTCGGCGACGAACTTCAGCTTCGCCGCATATTTGGTCCGGACGCGGTGGGCCACTTCGCGCTGGAGGAAGGCGGTGTTCTGGCGGAGGGCCTTCAGCACCTTCTCCTCGTCCTCACCGAGCAACGGCTTCACGAAGATCGTCGCGTGGCGGAGGTCGGGGGACATGCGCACCTCGGTGATGCTGACGAGATGGCTCTGCAGCGTTTCGTCATGCACGTCCCCGCGCTGAAGCAATTCGCTCAGTACGTGGCGCACCTGCTCGCCGACGCGGAGCAGTCGGACCGAGCGGCCTTCGGGAGTTTCGGTGCGGCGCATTCAATCACTCCTACGCGGTGCACCGGCGCGAAGTAAATTCGCGCCGTCGGTCCTGTCCGCTACGCGGCAGGCCGTCCGTGTTACGCCGTCTCTCGACGTAACGACGCTCGCTTCGCTCCGCTTACGTTACGCTCGGCGGCTCTACAGCGTCCGCGCGCGTTCCTCGACTTCGAACACTTCGAGCATGTCGCCTGGCTTGATGTCGTTGGTGCCTTCGAGGAGCACACCGCATTCCAGGCCGGCGCGCACTTCGGCGACGTCGTCCTTGAACCGGCGAAGCGAGCTGATCGTCGTTTTGGAGACGATCACGTCCTCGCGCGTCAGGCGGGCGTTGAGGCCCTTGCGAATGACGCCTTCGAGGACGAGTAGGCCGGCGGCCTTGTCCTTCTTGCCGGCCGGGAAGACTTCCTGGA
>Ga0136846_1238098_pt1 | contig 14165 bp, 11 predicted proteins | sample HopSoiMetagenom2_FD_96841 | JGI IMG/M metagenome (GOLD analysis project Ga0136846, IMG submission 96841) | Grasslands soil microbial communities from Hopland, California, USA - 2 Assembly 2016 (version 4) | ecosystem: Environmental > Terrestrial > Soil > Grasslands | place: USA: Hopland...
CCGCAGTTCATAACTCGGCTCTCCGCTTTCCTGCAACGAGTTGGCTTCCGAACCAAACGCGGTCAAGGCCTGACTCGTTAACCAGAGTACTGAAATTATTGTTGGCAACGCACCTTCGCGTATCATCCGGCTAACGGTTCCGGAGTCGGGCCGATCTTGTCAAGGAGGTGTCTGCGACAGTTTGACACCGCCTCCTCTTACCACCTATATTCCATGCTACTATGAACCGAAGACCGCACGTTGCCGTCGTCGGCGCTACCGGCGCTGTCGGCATCGAGATGCTCAAGACGCTGGAGAAACGCAAATTTCCGGTCGGAAAGATGACGTTGCTTGCCTCCGCACGGTCCACGGGCAAAAAGCTGAAATACGGCGGCGAGGAGATTCCTGTCCGCGAATTGACCAAAACCGCCTTCACTGGGGTTGATATCGCCTTGTTTAGCGCCGGCGGCAGCATCTCGAAGGAGTTTGCCCCGCTCGCTGCGCAGGCCGGCTGCATCGTTATTGATAATTCCAGCGCGTTCCGGATGGATGACAAAGTTCCGCTGGTTATTCCCGAGATCAACGCCGCCGATGTCAAATGGCATAAGGGCATCATCGCGAATCCGAATTGCACGACGGCTATTACTTTGATGGCGCTCTATCCACTGCATCAGGCCTTCGGCTGCAAACGCATTTTTGCCGCCAGTTATCAGGCCGTTTCCGGCACCGGCGCAAAAGCCATCGCGGAGCTCGAATCCCAGGTGGATCAGGTCGTGCAAGGCAAAGCCGTCACGCATGACGTTTATCCACACCAGATCGCGTTTAACGTGCTGCCGCACGTGGATTCATTTCTCGCCTCGGGATACACGAAGGAAGAAATGAAAATGGAAAATGAAGGGCGCAAGATCATGCATCATCCTTCGTTTCAAGCCAGTGTCACTTGCGTGCGCGTGCCGGTGTATCGCGCCCATTCGGTCGCTGTGAATGCGGAATTCGAAAAACCGATCAGTGTTGAAGCGGCGCGCGAGGTCTTGAAAAAAGCACCCGGCCTTAAAGTGGTGGATGATCCCGGCAACAACCAATATCCGATGCCTTTGAATCAAGCGGAGCAATACGACTGTGCGGTCGGCCGGTTGCGCAAAGATTGTGCGATGGAGAACGGATTGGCTTTCTGGGTCAGCGGCGATCAATTGCTCAAGGGCGCTGCTTTAAACGCAGTGCAAATCGCGGAAGTGCTCGGCTAGCTCGAGCCATAACTCATCCAGAAATGTCCGAAAGTCCCTTATGCCGGGGGCTGCCCTAGAGTTTGAGCCCAACGGGGAACGCGAAGGCACGAAAGGTGCTGTTTCATAGCCCCAACGGCTATGGATACACAAAAAGAATCGCAAAAGCTCTCAGGTGCGGGCGGCACGCCCGGTGGTGTCGGTCTTTTCTTTGTTGGGTTCGCTCTCGCGGTTGCGGGCGGTTGGCTTTTGACGAACCAGGTTGTAGTTTCAGGCGATTACCTAGCTTCTTCATTCATGATCCCCGTGCTCGCCTATCGCATGAACTCGTTCGGGCTTTCACTCCTGCCGTTCATCGTTGGCATTGCCTTCCTGTTCTTTGATGGAAAATCCATCACAGGCTGGCTGTTGACCACCGCTGGCTTGGTTATTATCCTGGCCGGCATCTTGATGAGCCTGCATATTTATTTCCGGCCAACCTCGCTTTTCAACACCTTGCTCATGCTGGTGCTGCTGTTCGGCGGCCTGGGCCTGCTCGCGCGCTCCCTGAAGTCCTTCCCGGGAAAAGAGCAGCCCAATAGCTGAGGGAGGATATCACCCCCTCCCAAGCTCGTTTACCGCAGTTCCACTTTTTCGGAAACTCCGGGCAAAGCCGCGAATGTTTTAAAGCCCTCCGACTTTTAGTAAGGAAGTGATGGCGGCCGATGCCGAGCATATCCAAACTTCTCGCGCGCCGGCGTCCAGATACAAAGCGGCCTTTTCTCGATCTCGTTTCATTTTGCCCTTGCGAAAGGGCCGGGATCGCCTAATGTATAAATTGCCTGAATTTCGCGTGTGCGATAATTCGTCGAAGGCTGAGAAAAGAAAGTTAACAAAGAACCTAACCCTCAACCTCCGTTGCCCGTGCAACGCCTGGTCGTTAGGCAATGGAGCCCGGTAAGCCCGCGCTGACCCAGACTCCCAAGGTTCGTCAGAAGTCAGTATTCGGTAAAAGTCAATTATGCTCACAATGGAAGAAGCCATGCGGCAAACAGGCGCGCTGCCTTTCGCCGCTGGCAATATTGTCAAAGGTAATATCATCGAAGTTCGCCCCAAAGAAGTCCTGGTGGACATCGGCTACAAAAGCGAAGGGGTGATCTCCGGAAACGAGTTCGAAGACATCAAAGCAGTCAAAGTTGGCGATGAGATTGATGTGCTCATCGAAAAGCTCGAGGACAAAGAAGGCATGGTTGTCCTCTCGAAGGAAAAGGCGGAATTCAAAAAGAACTGGGAACGCATCCTGACCATTTGCAACGAAGGCGGGACCATCACCGGCAAAGTGAAAGCCATCGTCAAGGGCGGCTTGCTGGTCAACATCGGCGTGGAAGCTTTCCTGCCGGCGTCCCAGATCGACGTCATGACGCCGAAGAACCTCACTCAGTACGTCGGCAACTCGTACGAATTCAATGTCGTAAAGATTAACCAGGAACGCCAAAACATCGTTCTCTCGCGACGCGAACTGATCGAGCAGGAGCGCATGGAACGACGCCAGAAGTTGCTGGCTGAAATGACGCCGGGCGACATTCGCAAGGGCACGGTTAAGAACATCACTGATTTCGGCGCATTCATTGACCTCAACGGCATTGATGGCTTGCTCCATATCACCGACATGAGCTGGGGCCGCATCGGCCACCCATCGGAAATCTTGAAAGTCGGCCAGGACATTGACGTCGTCGTGCTCGACATCAACCGCGAAAAAGAGCGCGTCAGCCTCGGACTCAAGCAGAAGCTTGCCAACCCTTGGGACAGTATCGAACAGAAGTATCCCGTGGGCGCGAAGGTCAAAGGCAAGGTGGTTAACCTCGTACCCTATGGCGCCTTTGTCGAACTCGAACCGGGCGTCGAGGGTCTGGTGCACGTCACCGAACTTTCGTGGACCAAGCGTGTCGCTAAACCTTCCGATATCCTCAAGCAGGACCAGGAAATCGAAGCAGTCGTCCTTGGCATTAACCGCGAGGAGCAGAAAATTTCGCTCGGCTTGCGCCAACTTGAAGCCAATCCGTGGGACCGCGCCCAGGAGAAATATCCTCCGGGCACCAAGGTGAAAGGCAAGATTCGCAATCTCACCAGCTACGGTGCTTTCATCGAGTTGGAAGAAGGTCTCGATGGCATGATCCACGTCTCCGACATCTCGTGGACGCGCAAGATCAATCATCCTTCCGAAGTCCTCAAGAAGGGCGACGAAGTCGAAGCGGTCGTGTTGGAAGTGGATAAAGCCAACCAGCGCATCGCGGTCGGCCTCAAGCAACTCGCGCAGGATCCGTGGGAGCAGATCGACAAGCTCTACAAGGTCGGCGATGCCGTCACCGGCAAAGTTACCAAGCTCGCGAGCTTCGGCGCCTTCATCGGCCTGCAGCACGAAATCGATGGCCTCGTCCATATTTCGCAGATCAGCGAGGATCGTGTGGACAAGATCAAAAACGTGCTCAAAGTCGGGCAGGAAGTCAGCGCACGTGTTATCAAAATCGATCGTGCTGACCGGCGCATCGGTTTGTCCATTAAGGCCGCGAATTATTCGAATGAACAGCTCAAGGCCGAGCAAGCTGTGCTCGACGCGCTCAAGCCGGGCGAAGACCTGGTAGCGCTGCAGCATGCGTTTGACGCGGCTGATGAGGCCAAAACCGACGAGCCGAAAGAGACTAAGTAGTTCGTTTCGCTAATTTAGACGCGACAGGCGGGCTGGTTTCAGCCCGCCTGTTTCTTTGTAGAGGCGTGGGACGTTCGTTTTATGGAGATTTGGTGCAGGGGAAACAAATCCCAGCAGAAACAATCCACGCAGTCAATGTTGCTGCGAACGCCAGTTTCGCAGTTGGATTTCAAAATTGTTATATGACAAAACCCAACCCGTCCATTTTTGGTGTTAGCGCTTCTGAATCCTTGTTTCCCCTGTCCTATAAAGACTATACTTGCCTCGTAATGCGTTGGTTCGCTTTTCTTTCCCTTTTCGTCGTTCTTTCCTCGAGAGCCCAAACGGCCATCGTACTCGAAGCAGAAAACGGCAGTCGCACCCCTAATCTGTACGTGAGCACAAGCGCGCCCGGTTATTCCGGCGCGGGCTACGTCACGGGCTTTCAAACTTCCACTGACATGGTGAGTTGGACTTTCACCGGCACAACGGGCCTGTACGAATTGCTCATTCGTTTTCGCTCGCAATACGGTCCGAAAGGTTTTGAAGGAAATGTGAATGGCCACGGCTTTTCAGGCATGTTTCCCCAAACCAATGCGTTTGCCGTTTTCGATGCCGGACTCGTTCAGGTGCTGCCCGGGAACAACACGCTGCAAGTGGGCGGCGGCTGGGCTTACTACGATTTGGACAAAGTCACGCTGGCACCCACCAACGCTCCCCCGCCGCCACTTCCATTAACCGATGCATTGGTTGATCCACTGGCGACCTTTTCCGCGCGGAGCCTGATGGGCCAGTTGGTTGCGGATTATGGCCGTTACACCTGGGCCGGCCAGCATTCCTCGTCGGAGCTCACGTTTATCCAAACGAACACCGCGCGGAAACCTTCGATTGTCGAGGGCGACCTGATCGACTATTCGCCTTCGCGCGTGCAGTTCCAGGGCGCGCCAGTGAATTACACTGAGAGCTACATCGCGCTCGAAAACGCAGGGCACGCGCTTGGGCTTTGCTGGCATTGGAATGCCCCCACCAATCTCATCAATACAGTGGGCCACGAATGGTGGCGAGGCTTCTATACTGATTCGACAACTTTTGATGTGGCCGCCGCGCTGGCCAACACGAATTCACCGGAATATGCGCTGCTGTTGCGCGATATAGATGCAATCGCTGTCCAACTGAAGAAGGTCGCGTCGAACAACATTCCGGTACTCTGGCGTCCTTTGCACGAAGCTTCGGGCGGTTGGTTTTGGTGGGGAGCCAAAGGACCCGCCCCGTTCAAGACGCTTTGGCGGCTGCTCTACAATCGGCTGACGATTTATCACAACCTGCACAATCTTATTTGGGTCATTGCCAACGAAGACCCAAACTGGTACCCGGGCAATGATGTGGTGGACATAGTCGGGGTGGATGCTTATCCCTCCGACGTTGGCGATGCGCTGTCGCCGAACTGGCTGGCCTTGCGCGCGCAATTCAACGGTGTGAAGCTGCTGGCGCTGACTGAATTTGGCGGCGTCCCCGATGTGGAACGCATGCAAGCCTTCGGCGTTTATTGGTCGTACTTTTCCTGCTGGGATGGGTCATTCCTGGAATCAATGCCGAAGACCACTCTCAGCCGCATCTATCAATCGGCGGCGGTGATCACGGTGGACGAACTGAACTCGCGGCCCTCGCGCATCACTTCCAGCGCGCGGTTGCCGGCCGGAACTTTTCAGATGCAGGGTTTCGGACCGCGCGGCTCTAGTTTCCGCGCTTTGAGTACCACTAACGTCACGCAAGCGCTGAGCAACTGGAACGTGCTGACCAACGCCAGGTTTTCCGGCGGCGTATTTTCCATCACCGATGCGCAGGCGCCCAATTTTGCTCAACGGTATTATCGGTTGGTGACGCCATAGAGCCGCGGAATCGCGGAAAGATTGACTCGGCAGTTGAATTTCTCGTGAACTGTTTCGATATTGATCCAGCCGCAATGGAAGGCAAAACGATAAATACGGCCTCGCCCACCCATGGAAAACGCTCCATTGAGGATTTCCTCGCACCGTTGACGAAGCTTCGCGACGTCCGGCTGGACTTGCTCGGTCCGTTTCGGGTCGGTGACAGGGAATACGCCCTGCCCCGCTTTCGCTTTCGCGGTCCGAACAGCAGCGACGACCCGATCCGAATCGGAATCTTCGGCGCAATTCACGGCGATGAAGTCGCTGGGCCACTGGCGCTGGCAAGGTTTCTGGAAGAGTTAGCTGGAGCGCCCGAACTGGCGGTGAGCTTTCTGTTGCATATTTATCCAATCTGCAACCCGACCGGGTTCGAGGACAATACTCGGCATTCCCGTCGTGGCCTGGACCTCAACCGTGAGTTTTGGAAAGCCTCACCCGAAGCAGAGGTTCAACTGCTGGAGCACGAGCTGCGCGAACGTCATTTTCAGGGCATCATTCAATTGCACGCGGACGACACGAGCGAGGGGATTTACGGATTTGTGCGCGGGCACACGCTGACGGAGAACCTGCTGCGTCCGGCGTTGCGCGAAGCGGGCAATATCCTGCCACGCAACGTTAACGCGACCATTGACGGTTTTGCCGCGCGTGACGGCATCGTTTACGAGCATTACGAAGGCGTGCTCGCCGCGCCTGCCCGGATGGACCCCGAACCGTTCGAGATCATTTTTGAAACACCGCATCTTGCCGCCATGGACCTGCAAGTGCAGGCGCTGGTAGTGGCCCTCAAGACGATTCTCAGCGAATACCGGCGGCTGATATCTTTCGCCGCGAATATCTGAGGCCGCGCTTACTTCTCTATCTGGTAAACGTGAACTCCAAACGGCTCAAAGTCGCTCTCGAATGATTCACGTTCCAGGCTCACCGCCCGCTCTTCAAAAAGCAGCTTGGCCTTGCTGCCCTTCAGAAGGTCACCGGTGAACTTCACTTTTTGCGGCTTCGGCGATTTGCTCGCTGCAATCAAATAGCTCTTGCCGTCCAACTCGCGCGTTGCGAATTCCACGGGAGCGGTCGCCGGGGACATCACGACCTTGCCCTTAGAAGCGGGCGCCATGATTACCGGACTGAATTCGTGCAGTTCCGCCACCAATTTCTTCACATAGTCCCAATGGCCTTCAATTGGTTTGTTCAGCAGACCCGAGGGCTTGCCTTCGTAATCTTTTTGGCCCGATCCGGTGTAAAAGAACAATCCTTTCACACCATTGATAATGCTGAGATACGCCTGCGCGCGATATTCTGCCGGAGTCGGAAACCGCGCGTCCTTGGTCGGCTTTTGATACGACTGAATAGCAATCCAGAGCGGCTTTTTTGACTTGGTTGTCGTCAGCCAGGATGGCGGCGTGAGCAGGCCTGCGTTCTTCGCGCCGCCCTCCAACCCGTCCGCATCCGGTTCATGCAATGGAATCGGATACCACCACCAAACGCCTATATCCATCGCCTGGTCGGGAAAGAAGTCGCTGCGGTCATCGCGGAATTTTGTGATCGCCGCTTTAGTATCGCCGAGTACTAAAGGGTGGTCCGGATCCAATTCGTGAACGATGCTATAAAGCTTCTCGATTGTTGCCACCGGAGTTTCGCCGCGCGCAACTCTCTCCTCCGAACCCCAGCACAGCAAACCGGGGTGATGACGAAACGTCTCGATCCGGCGGCGAACCTGTGCCCATTGCGCCTTCACAATCGCCTTGCGCGGAAGCTCAACCATCATTCTCATCCCATTAGTCCAAGAGCGGTCCAGTAATTCTTTGACTTGCGAGTCATTCGGATTGATGGGCTCATCCGGCTCGCCGGTGGTAATGCCATAGTTATGCGTGGCATTAAAACCCGCTTTTGCCATGTCCGGGTACTGGCCGCAGCTGTACATCCCCAGCGGAAAATGGGGGTTGCCGCCGATGCGGAGAAAACCGTCGGGGCCAATGCTGATTTTGTCCACCATTTCGGCGATGACATGAACATGGCCCTTTGCTTCGGCTATCTGTTTGCCTGAGGCATCGATCAATTTAGCCTGGAGGGTAAACGCGCCTTCCTTGTCGTTCGGTACAGTCAAAGTCCCGCCCACAAATTCGCCGCGCGAAGCATCCACCGCCAGCGACTGAATTTCTTTGCCCTGCGCATCACTTACAGAAAGCTGCAGTTTGCAATCGGTTCGCGCCTCCGGGCTCAAATTGATTCGGGCATCCACGCGTGTCTCGCCATTGCCTTCGCCAATCAAGTGATAATAGGGGCAGGCTGGCTCGAGAACCAAAGCCGCTTTCGTCTGAAATTTTCCCTGCAGCGTGCGTAACGCTTTCCCTTCCCCATCTTCCAGACTGAACCTGTATTCATGCGGGCCGACGCCACGAAAGTTCAGCGGAATCTTCACACGCTGAGTTTCTTTGGCGCGCAAGGTGACCGGAACTGCTTTGGTTTCTTTGCCGAGGGACGCCGAAATATTTCCGCGAAAATCGTTCGTCATGCGGTTGGCCACCAGGAGCAGAATCTCCTGTTCGCCCGGCCACGGCTTCGCTCCTTCAATCAGCGACAGCGACACGGGGCTAATGATTGCGGCCGCCGCATCATCGAACCACAGCGCGCCCGGCGCATTGGTGTATCCCAAATGCATCTCGGCTGAGACGGCGTCGGTCGGAGCAGTGGCTTCGCCAGAAACCAACACCCATTTCTCCGCGACGAGGCTTGCTCGAAAATATGCGCGGCCGAAGACGGCTCCGTCAGCCCGCCGGAAAGCCAAGCCCGTGTACGTCGCATTCTGGCCGTCGGAAAACCCTTTCCCACGAACCCAAACGCTGATGCGGAGTTCGTCGCCCGGCGCGACGGCGAATTTTGGACTGACCAGCGTGGATTTGGCCGCCGCCGCCGCTTGCAGCCGGCCCGAAGCTTTGCCGGAGTGCGCGACCGTGTCATCCCATTTCAATTCGGTGGTCCCCTGCCCTTCATACAACCACCAATCGCTCGGCTTGCCTTTGCTTTCCGCTTCAAATCCGGGATTCGTAATCAAATTCTCCTGCGCGCTCGCGCTCACAAAAATAAGCAGGAGCGGGAGCCATTTGATCCAGTTTTTCATTTCTACCGTCATGAAACCTAATCCAGCCAAACGTAGGCAAGGCAGAACGGCAGCACTTTTGGCGGCCTCGCATACCGGCTTTTCCCCATGGAACCTCAACCCCGCACAGCGCAGTTTTGTAGGATAGAGGAGGAGATCATGCTGCAGATACAATCGAGGACAAAAGCGCCGAAATCAGATCCGAAAACCAAGCATCGCAAACCGCCGTTTGAGGAACCAAAGCAGGACTTTCCGGGTCTTGAAACAAAGATGCGCAATCATCCGGATCACGGCGAGCAAAGCTATCGCGGGGCCGGACGACTGGCCGGCAGGTCGGCGTTGATTACCGGTGGGGACAGCGGGATCGGCCGGGCTGTAGCGCTCGCCTTTGCGCGTGAAGGCGCGGACGTAGCGATTTCCTACATGCCCGAGGAGGAACAGGACGCCCAGCAAACCCGGCATTGGATCGAACAAGCCGGCCAGGCAGCGCTTACCCTTCCCGGAGATATCCGTGATGAAAATCATTGCCGCAGCATGGTTGATCAGGTCTTCGCGGAACAAGGCAAGCTCGATATCCTGGTGAACAACGCCGCCTACCAGATGAGCTATGGGAGCATAGAAGAAATTTCTGCCCAGGAATGGAGCCGAACTTTGGCGACTAATCTTTCGGCGATGTTTTTCCTCTGCAAAGCGGCCATTCCACGAATGACACCCGGCAGCAGCATTGTGAACACCGCCTCTATTCAGGCCTACGAACCCAATCCAACCTTGCTGCCTTACGCCATGACGAAGGGCGCCATCGTGAATTTCACAAAAGGCCTTTCCAAAATGGTGATGAAAAAAGGGATTCGAGTGAACGCAGTAGCTCCGGGACCGGTTTGGACCCCGCTCATTCCCGCCACATTGCCGAAGGAAAAAATGAAGAATTTCGGTGGCGATACCCCTTTCGAACGCGCCGCGCAACCGGTGGAACTAGCGCCGCTCTATGTTTTCCTGGCCTCGGAGGAATCTTCCTACGTCACCGGCGAAGTCTTCGGTGCGACGGGAGGACGCACACCCCTTTGACGAGTGGCATGAAGCTCCGTCCCGCAAAATCCCACGCTTCAGCCAACGCCCTCCGCGAGGCGAAAAACCGCTCCAAATGCAAGGAGCGGCTTAGCCACACATTGCCCGGTGGAAAAACTGGACCACCAGGAGACCGAGGCGCTTGCGAAAAGGAAAGCCAAACCCAAGGTAGCGAGTAACCGTTGGGCTGGTATCACCCAACTCTCATTTGTGGTAGGCCGCTTCGGCTTTCTTCACGAGTTGCATTGCCCTTTTAGCCTGCGCGGTTCCGATTACTTTGAATTTCTTCCCGTACAGCTTGTTGTAGGAAATGAAAAAATACCCGATCTCCTTCAAAGTTCTTCGACTCACATCCATGTTCTCCAGAAACGTTGGTGTTTCCTTCGTCACCGCAAAACCAATCAGCCGGTCGTTCCTGGTCGTCTTCCCTTCTTCGGTTTGTTCCGCCTCGATCGCGCAGGCAACGCGCGCCTTCAATAAACAACCGGTGATCAGCGGCTCCTCGTTCAGAATCAGTATGTCGAGCGGATCGCCATCAGGCGCCTTGGTGGAGGGTATAAATCCAAAATTGAACGGAAACATCATCCCTTCCGGAAGAGCTCGCTTCAATTGAAACAATCCTGTTTCCGGGTCAAAAGTATATTTGACGTGGCTTCCTTTCGGCGTCTCGACGATCACGTTAACGCACTTTTTGCCGTCGAAGGCGGGCAGCCGCTTTATGGCCTTCTTCATTCACCAATATACGCCTATCAGCCCCCTGGAAACGGCGGGAGTTATGCTCCCCATCCCGAACTGACTACGGGGTGAACCCAGTATAGTTTCATGGGGATTTGAGCTAGCTTACCTCATGAAAGAGAAGCTTTCTCATAACCGAAGCTCAAATGGTGAGAACGGCAATTGCCCTACTTTTCGCGGTCGGTTTCGCGTGTGCGCCCAATGGCTAAGCCAGGCCGTCGGCTCGCCCATTGCCTTCTCACTCGCATGTTTCAGCATCGTGATCTGGGCCATCCTGGGCCCGGTTTTTCACTATTCGGACACTTGGCAACTCGTCATCAATACGGCCACGACGATTATCACATTCTTGATGGTGTTTTTGATTCAAAACACGCAAAACCGCGACACCAAAGCGATCCATCTAAAGCTCGACGAATTGCTGCGAGGCGTCGCCGGCGCGCGCACCAGCATGGTAAACCTCGAAAATTTAAGTGATGAGGAACTGGAACGGCTCCAGAAGGAATTCGAGCGAATCCGCGGCATGGCCAGCCGCAAGGAACGCCGCCACGGCGTCCACGCAGACGCTGCCGCTCAGGGGTAAATCCTGGCGACCCCTAATCTACGTTGTCAGGCGACTCGTGCCCTTTTTCACAACATTTCCCGTCCGTCAGGCAGCGAGTCAGGCACGCCGAGAAGCCACTGCGTTTCCGGCAACAGACCGCGCACTTAATGCGTCGCAGCCAATTTCTTTCCACTGCCTCCGGCTCTGTTCTCAATTCACCTTCGATCTTTTTGACATCGTAAGTTTCCGTGTAAACCGGCAATCCCTCGACTTCAACCGAATATTTGATGACGACCCTCGCGCCCGCAGGCAGCGGCTCCGTTGAACTTAACAGACCTACATCTGGCATTCATCAGCCTAAACCTTTCAACTGCGCCGTCCACAGGGGTCTTTTCCTGTCTTAAACTCGTAATCCCGAATTCTCTGGAACACGGGCTTCCGGACGATAACTTGCGGTAGCAACAATGACCGACGACGAAAAATTTCTGGTAGAGTTCGAGGCCGGGCGGTGGCCACTCGAACAATGGCATCATCAACAGCATATCAAGCTGGCCTACCTGTATTTGCGCCACTATCCGTTTGACGAGGCCATGGGACGCATCCGGGCAGGCATCAAAGCGCACAATCAGGCGCGCGGCATCCCGGAACTTCCCGAGCGAGGTTACCACGAAACGATGACCCAGGCCTGGCTGCGTCTGGTGTTCGTCACGCTGCAGGAGTACGGACCATCGGAAACTGCGGACAAGTTTTACGAGCAGAACCCGCAGCTTTCCGAAAAGAAGGTGCTGCGCCTGTTCTATTCGCGTGAGCTCTTCATGTCGCCACAGGCCAAGGCTGAGTTTGTCGACCCGGATTTAGCACCGCTCCCGCGGAGCAAAAAGGACGTGAGTTAGGTCTTTCTGAAGCGGTCCGGCCCTTTGTAGCGGGGGCACTTCACCTACCGTTTGGCGGCGGGCAAACCTGATTATGTTTCGGACAGCGGTTGCCTCAAATCCACAGGCGAGAAGAAGAGCCGCGATAAGAGCTTTATGCGAAAACGAAGCACGACAAAAAGCACCGGCAGGCGCAAAGCCTCAAAACGTGAACTGATCAACACCGGCCGCGACAAACGGTTCGTTCGGAGAAATTCGCGAGGCGAATTCAAAGAAAGCGACGACGTGGGTCGATCACTCGCGGCGGACCGGCGAAAGAAGGCGAAAACCAAAGTAAAATCGGGCCAAGGCGACCGAGGTGATCGCTAAGCGGAATCGTGGGTTGGTGCCTCATTGAACCGAGTCTCCCCTGAGGGCACTTTGCCCATTGAGGGAATAATCAACCAAGGTTCATAGCTGTGCATGGAGAGTGGCTGTCCTCTCTCCGTGACTCTTCCCATCGGAAGTCTAGCCAGGATCAGAATGGGTACCCCGCGCGCCTTTTAGGCGCCGCGTGTTTACAGACGATATGTTCGCGGCTACCGCGGATTGTTGGTTCGTCTTTAAGCGTGAGCTATCGGGGCTGGTATGGTCAAATCCGAGCAACAAATATGAAATCAATGCACATCTTCCATTTGACACCAGCGCTTATCCTTTTTGTCTTCGCAGGCTGCTCCGCGCCGAGCACTCCTGACACCAGTTCGTCGCCGGCTCCAGCACTCCCTCCCCAACAAACTGCCACCGTTGAAAAAGCTCCTGCAACCGCAGCCAAAGCGACCGCAACCAAAACGTCAACGACCGACGCCGATTTACTGCAGGGTAAATGGAAAGGCGAAGAGATAAACGGCGAGTCCCCGGGAGTTTGCCGCCTGACAATCGCTGGAAACATACTCGAGTTCCACGGCCCCAATACCAATGAGTGGTATAAGATCGCTATCACCCTCCACGAAGGTGCCAGCCCGAAGCTTTTCACCGGCGATGTGAAAGAATGTCCCGCGCCGGATTTTGTTGGTCAATCTATCGGCGCGATTTACAAACTGGAAAACGGCGCGTTAACCATTGCCGGCAACGCCCCGGGGCAGGCCCCACCGAAAACCTTTGATGCGCCCGAATCGCGGCGTTTCGTGTTTAAGAAGGAATAGCTACTGCACCTGAACCGCCACGACCCGAAAGCCGATATGGTCGTAGCGGCGTTCCGGTTCAAATCTTAGCCGAAAGGCCGAGCGGCAAGGCCAGCCATCGTCGGCCCAACAACCGCCGCGGCGGACGCGAGACGCGGTCTGATACTTCCTTTCATGCAGGTCGGGATCAACTCCACCTGGAAGCTTCGGATGATACCAATCACGACACCACTCGAATGTGTTTCCGTGCATGTCATGAATCCCCCATGCATTCGGCGGATAGCTGCCGACTTTCGCGGCCATCCCGAGTGATGGCCCAATCTCCGCGCCGTTATAAGGCTGACCCTTGAAATTCGCCTGTTTGCTGCTGAGTTTATCGCCGAAAGCAGTGGCAGTCGTCGTACCGGCGCGACAGGCGTATTCCCATTGCGCCTCAGTCGGCAACCGAACTTCGTATCCCGCCGGCAACTCGCCGAGCTTTCGCGCCAACTCGGTGAGCTTCTGGCAGTAAACTTCGGCTTCCGCAAAATTCACATTGCCCAGCGGATAATCGTCACCTTCAGGCAGTTCCGAGGTCAACTCGCCCGGCAATTTTCCAACGACCCTTTTCCAATTGCCCTGTGTGGTTTCGTATTTGGCGGTCCAGAATCCCTTGCTCAAGGTCACCTGGACTTGAGATTCATCCGGACGTCGCTCTGGTTGACTCGGTGGGCTGCCCATTTTAAATGCGCCCGCTGGGCACCAGCAAAACTTGATCGCCGCAATCCTGATCTCATCTCCTGCCCTGTTGCGCGTGGAAGGCTCTGCCCGTTCCCCGGCGCTTGCGCCGTACCATCCCAAGGCCCAAAGGCAGACGAATGCTGTGGCCAGCTGGCTCATCGGGATTGCGGGATTAGTACGCCG
>Ga0136846_1235706_pt1 | contig 14163 bp, 12 predicted proteins | sample HopSoiMetagenom2_FD_96841 | JGI IMG/M metagenome (GOLD analysis project Ga0136846, IMG submission 96841) | Grasslands soil microbial communities from Hopland, California, USA - 2 Assembly 2016 (version 4) | ecosystem: Environmental > Terrestrial > Soil > Grasslands | place: USA: Hopland...
GCGCATGGTCACGCCGGACAGCTGGCGGGCCGCTTCCATCGTCGCCTTGTTGTGGGTGACGAACAGGAACTGCACCTTTTCGCTCATCTCGGTGACCATCGTGCTGAAGCGGCCGACGTTGGCCTCGTCCAGCGGTGCGTCGACTTCGTCGAGCAGGCAGAACGGGGCCGGATTCAGCCGGAAAATGGCGAACACCAGCGCGACCGCGGTCAGCGCTTTTTCGCCGCCGGAGAGCAGCGAGATGTTCGACACGCGCTTGCCGGGCGGACGCGCCATGATCGATACGCCGGTATCGAGCAGGTCTTCGCCGGTAAGTTCGAGGTACGCGTGGCCGCCGCCGAACAGACGCGGATACAGCTCCTGGATGCCGGCGTTGACGCGGTCGAAGGTTTCCTTGAAGCGGCCGCGGGTCTCGCGATCGATCTTCTTGATCGCCGCTTCCAGCGTTTCCAGCGCTTGCACGAGATCAGCGTTCTGGCTGTCGAGATAAGTCTTGCGCTCGCTCTGTTCGCCGTATTCCTGGATCGCCGCGAGATTGACCGGCTCCAGCCGGCGCATCCGGGCGTCGATGTCGGCGAGCGCTTTCTGCCAGCCTTCGACGTCAGCCTGCTCCGGCAGCGCAGAGACCACGGCTTCGAGCTCCAGACCGGCGGCGAGGATCGCTTCGGAAATCTGTCCCGACTTGATGCTGACCGCTTGTTCGTCGAGGCGCCTCTTGCCGATCGCTTCGCGCTGCGTCAGCGCCTGCTGATCGCGCTGCTGGCGGGTGTGTTCGTACTTGCGCAGTTCGTTCTCGACGCCGTCGAGCACCGAGCGCGCGGCGGCGAGATCTTTTTCGACGACCACGCGCTGATCGAGCACGGTCTGCCGCTCGTTCTGCAACCGGTGGATCGGCGCGTCGCCTTCGGCCAATTGCGCGACCAGTTCGTTCAAGCGCAATTCCAGTTGCGCGCGTTGGCTGCCCATGCGCGCCAGCGATTGCGTCAGCGCGGCGATGCGCGCGCGTTGCGCTTCCAGCGCCAGGGCCAGCTGATGCGATGCATCGCGCGTTTCCCGGGCGAGATTGCGGGCGGCATCGCGGGCGTCGCTCAGACTACGACGATCGGCGTCGAGCCTCTGACGTTCACTTTCCAGCTCGGCCATTTTCGCCAACGCGGTTTCCAGCCGCGCGCGCGCCTCGCGGATCTGCGTTTGTGCCTCGTCGGTCGAGGTCGACAGCGTCGCCAACTCGGCATCGATGCGGGCAACGCGCGCTTCGGCCGATTCCAGCCGACTCTTCTGGCCCTGCAGCTGGCCAGCCAGTTCAGAAACACTGCGGTGGTTCAGGTACAACGTGCGCTGCGCATCTTCGCGGTGCTGCTCGGCTTCGAGCAATTTGTCGCGCATCGAGGTCAGCGCTTCGTTGTTCTGCTGTTCCTTTTTGGCCAGCACGTCGATGTCGGCCCGCAGGGATTTGATTTCCGCTTCGCGCGCGAGCGCGCCTTGCTGCGCTTCGCCGCTGCGCACTACCCGCAACCAGCCGGCGCCCAGCCATTCGCCGGCGCGGGTGACCACCGCTTCGCCGTCGCCGAGCGTGGCCAGCAAGGACCGCGCTGACGCGAGATCCTCGGCAATACGGATTTTTGTCAGCAGCCGAAGCACGGCTGTCGGACCGCGCACCTTTTCCGCGAGCGAACCGGCGGGCGCGGCGATCGTATCGCTGTCAGCGGCAACCAGCGCGACCCGGCCTTGCGCAAGCGAGGACAGCGCGTCGAACAATTCGACCGGCGCATCCACCGTCACGGCTTCCAGCAGAGAACCGAGCACGGCCTCGACCGCGTTTTCCCAGCCGGCCTCAACCGTCAACGCTTCGCCGACACGGATATTGCCGGCAATGCCCTGCGCTTTGAGCCAATCCAACGCGACATTTTTTTCCTGGCCGAGCGCTGCATGCTGCAAAGCCTCCAGCGAAGCGAGGCGGCCGCGCGCGGCCTGGATTTGTTTGCGGGTTTCCGACAATTCGTTCTGCTGCTGGCGCTGCTGCTCCTGCAATGCGCCGAGATTTTTCTTGCGCGTTTCCAGCTCGTTCGACAGCGAATCCAAACCGGCTTTTTTCTCGTCGTGCTCGGCGGTCATCGCGGTCAGCGCATTGAGCAAGGCCGTGGTGTCCAGGCCGGTGCGCTCGTTGCCGAGCACGTCGCGGCGCCGTCCGGCGTCCAGCGATTGCTTTTCCAGATATTCGATCTTGGTCCGTTCCACTTCCGCCCAGCGGCCGGCTTCGGCGTGGTTGCGGGCATAGGCATCCCAGCGCTGCTGCCAGTCGTTGAGAGCGGCTTCGGCCGCGCGCAAGGCTTCCTGGCGGCCGCTGTCCTCGCTGCCGAGCGCTGCGAGTTTCGGTTCGGCTTCGGCGATCGCGACGCGCAACTCGCCTAGCTGGCGCTCGTCGCCGGTGATGTGTTCGCCGATCTGCGCGAAGGCCGCATCGGCTTCGACCCGAGCGGTCTCCAGTCGCTGCTTGAGTTCGCGCTGATGCTGGATCTGTTGCTCGATGCGCGCGAATTCACCGCTGACGCGATAGCCCTCGGCCTGCACCTTGCCAAGATGCTCGCTCGCTTCGCCTTGCTGGCTGCGGCAGGTTTCGATTTGCGCTTCAGCGGCACGTTGTTCGGCAAGAATCTGCTGCAGCTTGGTTTCGTCGCGGGTCAGGGAATCGCGTAGTTCGGCCAGTTCGGCGTCGAGACGGCGGTATTCGAGCGCCTTGAGTTGCGCATCCTTGTTCAAACGCTCGGCCTGCAGCTTTTGATATTGCTCGGCGGCGCGCGCCTGGCGCTTGAGGTGATCGATCTGCTTGTCGACTTCCTCACGCAGGTCAGTCAGGCGGTCGAGGTTTTCCCGCGTCGACCTGATCCGCGATTCGGTTTCCTTGCGCCGTTCCTTGTACTTGGAAATGCCCGCGGCTTCTTCCAAGTAAACGCGCAAATCCTCGGGCTTGGCTTCGATGATCTGCGAGATCATGCCCTGCTCGATGATCGAATAGCTTCGCGCACCCAGGCCGGTGCCGAGGAAAAGATCGGTGATGTCGCGGCGACGGCAGCGGGCGCCGTTCAAGTAATAGTTCGACTGATTGTCGCGACTGACGGTGCGCTTCACGGAGATTTCGGAAAAGCGCGCATATTCGCCGCCGACCGTGCCTTCGCTGTTGTCGAAGACCAGTTCCACCATCGCCTGGCTGACCGGCTTGCGCGAAGACGAGCCGGAGAAGATCACGTCGGTCAGCGAATCGCCGCGCAGGCGGCTGGCCGAACTCTCCCCCATCACCCAGCGCACCGCGTCGATGATGTTGGATTTGCCGCAGCCGTTCGGACCGACCACGCCGGTCATGTTGGTCGGCAGGTGCAGCACCGTGGGGTCGACGAAGGATTTGAAGCCGGATAGCTTGATGGTCGAAAGGCGCATGGCAGCCAATGGGTCGAGCGGCGCCGGAACGAATCCGGCTTACGGGGCGCGAAGCTCCGCCGCGAGGTTACTGGGGGTCCGAAAAACCGGTCGTCAGTCGTCCCAAGTAATTGATTTGCTAGGAAGACTGACACGTCCGGAGGACGGTTGGCAGGCAGTATAACAGCGGCGCAAGAGGCCCTGTAGGAGCGGCTTTAGCCGCGACCGCCCGCGTGGCCGGATGGGATCGATCGCGGCTGAAGCCGCTCCTATGAGACGCCCGCTTCCTGCGGCGTTCTCGCCTGAATGCTCAATGCGTGGATATCGGTCTGCATCAGCTCGCCCAGGGCCGCGTAGACACGCCGGTGCCGGGCCAACGGCGCATCGCCGGCGAAGGCCGCGCTGACGATGCTGACCGCGAAGTGGCCGCGACCGTCACGCGCGCCTTCATGGCCGACATGCCTATGGCTTTCATCGATGACGTCCAAACGCGTCGGCGCCAATGCGGCTTGCAGGCGCGAGCGGATCCGCTCAACGCGAAGGTTTACCGTGTCGCTCACGGCAACACATGCCGATACGGCTTGACCAGGATCGAGTCGTAGACGCCCGCTTCGACATAGGGATCATCCGCCGCCCAGGCCTTGGCTTCGTCCAGCGAATCGAATTCGGCAACGATCACGCTGCCGGTGAATCCCGCGTCGCCCGGGTCTTCGGCATCGATCGCCGGCAGCGGCCCGGCCAACTTCAAGCGGCCGGCGTTATTGAGTTCCGTCAACCGCGCCAGATGCGCGGGGCGCGCCGACTTGCGCGCCGCCAGGGAATGGTCGACGTCGGCGCCGATTATCAGATACCACATGCAGGTCAGACCGGTTTTTCTTGCATGATAGACCAATGCCCGAACGCTTCAGTGTTCATCCTGTCACTCCCCAGGACCGCCTGATTCAGAAGACTGCCGACCTGTTGAAGGACGGCGGCCTGGCCTTGTGTCCGACCGATGCCGGCTACGCGCTGGTATGGAGTCTGGATAGCAAAGGCGCCGAGGATCGAGTGCTGAAACTGCGGCAACTGGACACCCGGCACCCTTTCACCTTACTCTGTCGGACATTGAGTGAAGCCGGTCGTCTGGCCCGGCTCGACGATCCGGCCTTTCGGCTCCTGCGATCGCTGACCCCGGGGCCGTGCACGTTCATCCTTCCGGCTTCCGCAGAATTGCCCCGTCGTTTGAAACATCTCGGCCGCAGCAAGCGCCGGGCGATCGGCATACGTTTGCCCGACCACGTGGTCGCGCGGGCCTTGCTGGAAGCGATGGGGGAACCGCTGCTGTCGGCCAGTCTGGTGTTACCGGACGAAGACGATCTCGCCAGCCACGAGGTCGACGTAGTGGCGGAGCGGTGTTTGCGCTGGGTGGATGTCCTCGTGGACGCGGGCGACTGCGAACCGGGACCGACCAGCGTGGTGGATTGCACCGGCGACAGCCCGGAAATCGTGCGTCAGGGCCGCCAACCCGTCGCCATTTGACCGCAACACGACAGCTCGACCTTAGGCTTCAACGAGCACCAGACATTCCTTGATGACCAGCGACCCCGCGCCTTTCGCGCCCGACAATCCATTGCCGCTCACTCATCCGAACATGGATGGGCGCGAACAGCCGCAGCAGCAGGAAATGCCGTTGGCCCTGGTCATGGGTCAGCCGCTGCTGCAGATGCCCCAGGATCTGTACATCCCGCCGGACGCGCTCGAGGTCATCCTCGAATCGTTCGAAGGCCCGCTGGATTTGCTGCTGTACCTGATTCGCCGCCAGAACCTCGACATCCTCGACATCCCGGTCGCCGAGATCACCCGCCAGTACGTCGAATACATCGAAGTGCTGCAGGACCTACGTTTCGAGCTGGCAGCAGAGTACCTGGTCATGGCCGCGATGCTGGCCGAGATCAAATCGCGCATGCTGCTGCCGCGGCCGCCGAGCGCCGAAGGCCTGGAAGCCGATCCGCGCGCCGAACTGGTGCGCCGCCTGCAGGAATACGAGCGCTTCAAGAAGGCCGCCGAGGACATCGACCAGCTCGACCGCCTCGACCGCGATACCAGCACGGTGGCCGCGTTCGTGCCCGATCGCGCTGCCGTACGGGTGCCGCCGCCGGTCGATCTGCGCGAAATGCTGCTGGCATTGCGCGACGTGCTCAAGCGCGCCGAATTGTTCAGCCAGCATGCGATCAAGCGCGAAGCGCTGTCGGTGCGGCAACGGATGGGCGAAGTGCTCGGCCGATTGAATGACGGCAAGTTTCATCCCTTCGCCAGTCTGTTCATCGTCGAGGAAGGAAAATTGGGCGTCGTCGTCACCTTCCTGGCGATCCTGGAACTGGCCAAGGAACAACTGCTCGAAATCGTGCAGGACGCTCCCAAGGCAAACGCCGAAGGGCAACCGCCGTTGGCACCGATCTATATCAAGTCCTTGGCCGCCTCCGACAGCGAAGCCGCCAACGATCCGGAAATGCCGCAGCCGACTCCGGCCGCGGATCAATCCCCAGACGCATGAACCTATCGCGATAGTCCATGGAACAAGACTTCATTCAACGCATCGTCGAAGCGGCCATCATGGCCGCACCGCAGCCGCTGACGCTGGCGCAGCTCAACGCGCTCTTTTCCGAAGATCAGCCGGCGCCGGCCGACAGCATCGAGCAGGCGATCGAGGCGCTGCGTCGCGATTGTGAATCGCGCGGCGTCGAGCTCGTCGAAGTTGCTTCCGGTTTCCGGTTCCAGGTGAAAGCCGACGTGCACGCCTGGGTCGCGCGCCTGTGGACCGAGCGGCAAACCAAGTACACCCGCGCGACGCTGGAAACACTGGCGCTGATCGCCTATCGGCAACCGATCACCCGCGGCGAGATCGAGCAGATCCGCGGCGTCGCGGTCAACGCCAACATGGTCAAGGCGCTGGAAGAGCGCGAGTGGATCCGCGTGGTCGGACACCGCGACGTGCCCGGTCGGCCGGAACTGTTCGGCACCACGAAAGGCTTTCTCGACTACTTCGGCCTGAAGAGTCTCGATCAACTACCGCCGCTGGCCGAGCTCAAGGACATTCCCGAGCTCGAACCGCAACTGCCGTTCGATCTCGACCCCGCCGTCGTCGCCAACGCCGCCATGGCTGAAGCGGAGGCGGAAGCCGACCAAGCGAGCAATGAACACACCGACGAAGGCGACTTCGTCGGCTCCGATGATTCTGACGAATCCCACCCCAATCAACGCGCCGTCGAGACGACGCCCGCTGATGTACACGAAGAGGCCGGCGATACCGCCGAGCCGGAGCTGAAAGATGAGTGACAAGATCGAAAACGAAAACAACAATCCGAAAAAGCGTCTGTCGCTCAAGCGCGAAGGCAGCGAGGACAGCGCGCCCAAGATCGAAGAACGCTTGCACAAAGTCCTGGCCCAGGCCGGCCTCGGTTCGCGCCGCGCGCTGGAAGAACGCATCGCCCAAGGGTTGGTCCGCGTCAATGGCGAAACCGCGCAGACCGGACAATCGGTGCGCAGCGGCGATCGGATCGAACTCGACGGCAAGACCTTCGTCGCCAGCGCATTGAGCGAACCGGCCAGCGTGCTGATCTACAACAAGCCCGAGGGCCAAGTCACTACCAACGATGATCCGGAAGGCCGGCCGACCATTTTTGAATCGCTGCCGCGGCTCAAGGGCGCGCGCTGGATCGCGGTCGGCCGCCTCGATATCAACACCACCGGCCTGCTGCTGCTCACCACCGACGGCGAGCTGGCCAACGCGCTGATGCATCCGTCGCATTCGGTCGAGCGCGAATACGTTTGCCGCATCCACGGCGAGGTGCCGGACAACATCGTCGACCGACTCGCGCGCGGTGTCGCGCTGGACGATGGCCCGGCGAAGTTCGAAAAAATCGAAAGGATCGGCTCCAGCGATTCGCATGCCTGGTTCCAGGTCGTGTTGAACGAAGGCCGCAACCGCGAAGTTCGCCGCCTGTGGGAATCGCAGGGTTTTCAAGTCAGCCGCTTGAAGCGCGTGCGCTACGGCGACATCACCCTGCCCCGTTTGCTCAAGCGTGGCCAGTGCGTCGAGATGGAGCAGTCCGAAGTCGATGCGTTGCGCGCCAAGTTCAAACTCGACGACAACGCGCCGGTGCTGACCCTGCAGCCGGTGATCGGCCAGCGCAAATCACGTCCGACCGAAATCCGCGTTGACAAGGGCCGGCAACAAAGCGCCTACGTCAATGGCCACGTCAATGACGAGGCACGGGAACTGCGCCGCTTCGATCACGTCCGCGAAGACAAGCCGCGTGGTCGCGGCCGTCCGGGCGGACCAGGGCGCGGCAAGCCGGGTGGCGGATACAAGGGCAAAGGCGGTGGCAAGCCGTTCAGCGGTCCGATGGGCGCCGATGCGCCGCATGGCGCCCGCCCCGCTCGCGCCGGCGGCAAACCTTTTACCAAGAAACCATTTGCGGGTCCGCGCGATGACAACTTCGGCAATCGCGCCGAAGGCAATCGCGGGCCGGGTCCGCGCGCACCGCAGGGCGACCGTCCGTTCGCACCGCGTGGACCGCGACCGGAAGGCAATGCGCCTTATCGCGGGCCGCGTCCAGAAGGCGGCCAACCGCCTTACCAGAATCGCGGACCGCGGCCGGCACCGACCGGCGACCGCGGCAATTTCAAACCTCGCGGCCCGCGCTCGAACGATGGCAATTCGGCGGAATTCCGCAGCTGGTATGTGCCCGACGGCGTCGAAACCGGTTCGAAGGTCGCGCCCCCGCGCAGCCCGCGCGGGCCAGGCCAACGACCGCAGAACAATCGCGGCCCGCGACCGGAAGGCGGCAATAGTCCCTACCAGAATCGTGGACCGCGCAGCCCGGGCGGCCATGCCCCGCAGAATCGCGGGCCACGTCCTGAAGGCGGCAACGCGCCGTACCAAAATCGTGGACCGCGCCCCTCGGCCGATCGACCCAACGAAAGTCGCGGTCAACACCGCAACGCCGGTCCGCGACCGCCGTTTCGCAAGAAGCCGCACGGATTACCGTCGGACGATTGATGTGGAATTCGAAACGCTTCCTGTAGGAGCGGCTTGAGCCGCGATCGATCGACACCGGGTAATACCGATCGCGGCTGAAGCCGCTCCTACAAAGCTCTCGACGCCGAACTACCGGTGAAACGCGTTTCGATCGCGACCAGATCCATGCCGGCGATCGAATTTCCCCAGCAGCCATTTCAGCAAGCGTGACGCGCGACCGCGACGGGTCTTGCGCGCCTTTTCCGCTTCGCTGGTCAGCCACGCGACCTGGATCACCCGGCGCTCGCCTTCGAACGGCAAATGGCCGTGATAGGAATTTTCGGCGCGCTTGAACGCGACCAGGTTGCCGTACACAGGTTGGATTTCCGGCACGAGCAGATCGTCGATATCGTCGATGCGGCCGAGAAAACGCAGACATCCGGCATCGCCGTTCGACCAGGATTCGTTCAAGTACAGCAGCACCGACGCCACCTTCGACTTGCTGTCGGTATGTATGGTGCCGTGACGCCGGTTGAGCGAGCGGCATATCGTGACCAGCGTCGGGTGCGCGCTCAATCCTTGGATGCCCAACGCCTCGCCGATGGCGTCGGCGAACGCGGGCGAGGTCAGTTCAGCCACCAGCTGACGCATCAGCGGTCCGCAATCGGCATCGGCGTAAGGAAAATAGCCGGCGCTCGCATAACGAGGAAAATCGTCACGTAACGAGCCGCGCGCGCTGTCGGGTAATTGATGGCCGGCGATCAGGAACGGAAACGGCTCTCTGCGCTGCAGCGAATCGGCCGCACGCAGCCTCTCGGGATCAAGCAGCGTGGGCGAGTTGGCGTTGCTGGGGAGATCTGCGGAAGCGAGCATCGCCGGACTCTAAACCCGATGATCGCGCCGCACAATCGCAGCGGCGCGGCGGTGTACTGCGCAGCATTACCAGGTTGGATTGAGTTCATGCTCTAGCGCTTCTTGGGAAGGTGTCGAAAGGCCCTCCCGGAGTACCGTCATGTCGCGTTTTTTCCCTGTTTTTGTGCTCGCCAGCACGGTTTTTTCGTTGTCCGGCTGCGGCCAGCAAACCGAAGTTGCCGACCTCGACGGCAAATCGCTGATCGCGGCAATCCGCGCTGCCAATCAGCATCCGGGTCCCGACACCATTCGGCTGGCCAAGGGCGGCTTGTACACGCTGCGTGCGCAGGCGGAGGCCGGCTTGTTGCTGCCGACGATCGAGGGTGAGTTGGTGATCGACGGCCAAGGTGCGGAAATCCGTCGCGACAGCAACGATCGCGCGGCAATTGTGCAAGTCGCCAGCGGCGCCAAGGTGACGCTCAAGAACCTCAGTCTCGCGGAAGGCAGTGACGGTGCGGTGCGCAACTTCGGCGATCTTCGCCTCGAATCGGTTCGCATCACCGACAGCAGCAGCTGGAACAGTCCCGCCATCGTGCTCAACCACGGCGAATTGCGCGCGCAGGATTCGGAGATCGCCTACAACGAATTGCCGATGAACCATCGTGACGGCGGCACCGTGCTCAACTACGGCCAGCTGACGTTGGAAAACACCCGCATCCACGACAACCTGGTGCAGACCCGCTATCCGAGCCTGGCCGCCGCCGGCGCGATCCTTAATCTGGGCACGATCCGCGTTTCGGGACCGGGCATCGAGCACAACAGCGCCGAAGGCAGCTCGACCGGCTTGAGCTTCAACGGCGTCGTCGATCTCGGCAACGGCCGGGTCGACGGCAACCTGCCGGGTTCGTCGATCCTCGAAGCAGGAATCCGCCTCGCGCAGGCCAACTAAGCATCACCGCAGGCTCGCGCCGCGACCCCGGCGCGAGTGAGAGCTTCAGGCGACCGAATCCGTCCTCCGGATTCGGTCGCTGGCGGAAAGAATCAGTCCAGCTTCAGCGCGCCCGAATCTTTTTCGCGGCGACGCTTCTCTTCGGCGTCGAACTGGGCGATGCAGCTGTCCTTCTTGACCATCACGCAATCCAGATAATCGCTGACGTGAATCACCGCCGCGCGGATCGCCTTGCCGGCCGGTGCGTTTTTTTCGTTTTCGAAGTTGGTGCTGCCGCCCCAGCCTGACAGGCCGACGTTGCTGCCGCCACTTTTGGCCGTGCCCTCGATGGTCCGCGAATAAGCGATGTTGCCGCTGGTGGTATCGACCACGCGGATGTCGATGGCGACGTAGGCATTGCGGGATTTGCCGCCGATCGAAACGCCGCCGAAGCTGAAGCCGCCGCCGCTGTGCGCGGCGTTCTCTTCATAGGAAGTGACCGTACCCATCACCAGGTACTGCGCGCCGGTGAGCTTGCCGATCTGCGCCGCCTCGCTGAGCTTGGCGCGGCCGGAGGCCATCAGGTTCTGTTCTTCCATCACGCTCTGCAACTTGCCCCGCTCGACCACTTGGAACGAGCCGGTATCCGACAATTCGTTGCTGAGCAGGCCGGCCAGATCGCTGCCGACGCCGCCGCTCCACCAGCCGGCATTGGTGTCATTCTTGAACTCGGCCACCGCGACGACCGGTCTCCCGTCGGAAGATCGGGCGGACGGGGCCATCGACTTCGACTTCGCCGTCGCCACGGACAGCGGAGCGGCAATCGCGATGAAAAGCAGCGCAGCGGGTAGCAGGCGCATCGAAATTCTCCGTGAATCGGGGTCGGTTGCGGGGGAAGACGTATTTTCCCCCTCGCGCGGGACAGCGCAAGTAGTTCGTCCCGCATCGTGCCAGCTGAACGACCCGCGTGCGGGCGAGCTTCCTAGTCGTCGATCCGGAAGCGATCGGCATCCAGCTGCGCCGGAAAGCGCGATCGATGTTCGGCCAGCGCGCGCGCCGACAACGACACCGTGACCACCTGCGGCTGCGCGCCGCACTCCACCAGCGGCTGGCCGAGAAAATCATGCACGACGCTGTCGCCGCTGTAATCGATCTGGTTGCCATCGCGGCCGACCCGATTCACCGCCGCGACGTAACTGAGATTTTCGATCGCCCGCGCCGCCAGTAGCGTGCGCCACGCGTGACGGCGAGCGCTGGGCCAATTGGCGACGAACAGCAGCAGGTCGTAGTCGAAGCGATCCGCCGCCTCGACACCGAATCGATTGCGGATGAACACCGGAAAGCGCAGGTCATAGCAAACGAGCGGACAGATGCGCCAGCCCTTGAGCTCGACGGTCAGCCGCTCGCAACCGGAGGCATAGCGCTCGTGCTCGTTGGCCAGGCGGAACAGATGTCGCTTGTCGTATTGGCGCAAGTCGCCGTCGGGCGTGGCCCATAGCAGCCGATTGAAGACTTTGCCGGATTCGCCGGCCCGTATCTGCACACTGCCAGTCACGACGGCACCCAGTGTCCGCGCCTGCTCGCGCAGCCAGGCCACGGTCGGGCCGTCCATGTCCTCGGCGCGATGGATCGCGTCGTTGCTGAAGCCGGAAGTGAAGGTTTCCGGGAGCACGATCAAGTCGGCCTGGCCCGACAACGGCGCCAGCATCGCACCGTAACGCGCGCGATTGCCTTCCGGGTCGTGCCACAGCGTGTCGCCCTGGACCAGGCTGACGCGCAAATCGCTTTCGGGGGCGTTGCCGGCCTTGGTCATGTCAGATTTTCGCCAGGCGCTCGATGGCCGCATCCAGCGTGCCGGGGTTTTTCGCGAAACACAGCCGTGCCAGACGCTGACCGGCCGGCGGGGTTTCGTAAAACGGAGACAGCGGAATCGCCGCGACGCCCTTTTCGGTGGTCAGCCAGCGGCAGAACGCAGCATCGTCGAGATCGCTGATCGCCGAGTAATCGACCAGCTGGAAATAGCCGCCGGGCACCGGCAGCGGCTTCAGTTTGGTCGTCGCCAGCTGCTCGGCAAAATGATCGCGTTTGGCTTCGTAGAAAGCGCCCAGCGGCGCATAGTGCTCTGGATGCTGTTCGATCATCTCGGCGAACCCCCACTGCGCCGGCGCGAAACTGCAGAAGCTGTTGTATTGATGCACCTTGCGAAACTCGGTGCTGAGCGCCGGCGGCGCGATGCAGTAGCCGATCTTCCAGCCGGTGCAGTGGTAGGTCTTGCCGAAACTTGAAATCACGAAGCTGCGCTCGGCCAGCTCCGGGTAGCGCAGCACGCTTTCGTGGCGGCGGCCGTCGAACACGATGTGCTCGTAGACTTCGTCCGACAGCAGCAGGACCTCGGTGTCGCGCAGGATCTCCGCCAGCGTCGCCATGTCGGCGGCGGTGAGCATCGCACCGGACGGATTGTGCGGTGTGTTGATCATCAGCATGCGCGTGCGCGGCGTGATCGCGGCGCGCACTTTCTGCCAGTCGACGGAAAAATCGCCGGCGTCGAGCGGAACGTGCACCGCGCGCGCTCCGGCCAGATCGACCGCCGGCTCGTAACAGTCGTAGCAGGGGTCGAGCATGATCACTTCCTCGCCCGGCCGCACCACCGCCAGCACCGCATCGAAGATCGCCTCGCTGGCACCGCTGGTGACGGTGATTTCGCTGTCGACGTTCACCTGGCGCCCATAACAGCGCAGCGTCTTGGCGGCGATCGCCTGGCGCAGCGCCGGGATGCCGGTCATCGGCGCGTACTGATTCTTGCCCTCGCACATCGCCCGCGCCAATGATTCCACCAGGAATTCGGGAACGGGAAAATCCGGAAAGCCCTGCCCCAGGTTCACCGCCTGGTGCTCGACCGCGAGCTGAGACATCACGGTGAAGACGGTCGTGCCGACCTTCGGCAATTTGGTCTGAATGGGCATGGGGCTCACGAGGCAGACGACAGACCGCATTATGCCGCCGCCTACCAAAGCTTCCCATCCGTCGACCGGATCGCGTTTGGCGAAGGTTCCAGTCAGCCGAAAGCTCGTGTCGGGTAAAATATCGGCAATGCCTGCCTCCCCTTTGCCGCCCTCGTTATTGCTCGACGTCCGCGGCCTGTGCTTCGCCCGCAATCAGGAGCCGATTTTCGGACCGCTGGATTTCCAACTGTCGCCGGGCGAAGCGCTGCTGGTCAAAGGCGGCAATGGCAGCGGCAAGACCACGCTGTTGCGCGTGCTGGCCGGATTGCTGGCCGCCACGGACGGAACGGTGCACATGGCCGGCCGGAGCGTCGATCAGGCGCATCTGGCGCGCGGCTGCGCCTTTCTCGGCCATTTGCCCGGCCACAAGGCCGAGCTCACCGCGCTGGAGAATCTGCGCTACAGCCAGGCCATCGGCGTGCCTGGTGTTGGCGATGCCGGGCAGGCGCTGCACGAGGCCGGTCTGGCGGGCTTCGAGGACACCATCGGGCGGCAGATGTCGGCCGGGCAAAACAAGCGTCTGGGTCTCGCCAGGCTTCGACTGTCGGGGGCATAGCTATGGCTGCTCGACGAGCCGTACGCGAATCTCGACCTGGACGGCATCGCGCTGGTCGATCGCCTCATCGGCGGGCACGTAACCGCCGGCGGCGCCGTGCTGTTGACCACGCACGGCGCCTACGCGGCACCGCCGGTGCCGATTCGCACACTGGAATTGCAACGATGAGCGCGACCGGTTTGCACGCCGCGGCGACCGCGCAACTCGGCCGCGATCTGCGCTTGGTCTGGCGACGGCGCGGCGATGCCGCGCAGCCGGTGCTGTTCGCGCTGATGGTCGTGGCGCTGTTTCCACTGGCGCTGGGCTCGGAGCGGGAAAAACTGGCGCAGTTGGCGCCGGGCGTGCTCTGGGTCGCGGTACTGCTGTCGGGACTGCTGACGCTCGATTCGCTTTATCGCAGCGATGCCGAAGA
>Ga0136846_1228083_pt1 | contig 14159 bp, 10 predicted proteins | sample HopSoiMetagenom2_FD_96841 | JGI IMG/M metagenome (GOLD analysis project Ga0136846, IMG submission 96841) | Grasslands soil microbial communities from Hopland, California, USA - 2 Assembly 2016 (version 4) | ecosystem: Environmental > Terrestrial > Soil > Grasslands | place: USA: Hopland...
CGCTCGCGGCGGTTGATCGCCTCGGGGAAGATCTGCCCCGCGAGCTGCATCGTGATCGTCGAGAAGCCCTCGGCGAAGCTGCGATGCTTGATGTCGGCGAGGATGGCGCCGGGGATGCGCTGCCAGTCGAGGCCCGCGTGCTGGTAGAACCGCTTGTCCTCCGTCATGACGAAGGCGTTGCGGACGAGCGGCGGGATCTGGTCGATCTTCAGCAGCGTGCGACGCTCGAGCCCGAGCTCGGCGATGAACTTGTTGTCGACCGAGTACAGCTTCGACGTCTGGCGCGGCTGGTACTGATCGAGCAGCGCGACGGACGGGCATGCGCCGGCGCGGCAGACGAGCGCCCAGCTCGCAAAGCCGAGTCCGACGAAGAACGCAGAGAAGAAGGCGAAGACGACGCCGAGTCCGCGAAGCAGCTTCGGGTGGCGCCGACGAAAATCCGTGATTCTTTGTCCGGGCGAAAAGGCCATCGACCTCGACTCGGAGAAACCGGGTGTGCGCGAGCAGGCGCTGCGCTGGACAGGAAGGTTAACGCCAGCGACGAGGACTCGCACCGATACGACGACAGCGAGCCGCGTTCAGCTGACAATCTGACACTCGAGCGCCTACTTTTGTGCCATGACGACGAACGGAGTGCTCGACGAGCTGGGGTGGCGTGGGCTGGTGTACCAGCATACCGACGGGGTGCCGGCCGCGCTGGCCGCCGGGCCGGTCTCGGCCTACATCGGATTCGACCCGACGGGAAGCAGCCTGCACGTCGGGAGTCTCGTGCCGATCATGGTGCTCGTGCACCTGCAGCGGTTCGGGCATCGACCGATCGCGCTCGTCGGCGGCGGGACGGGGATGATCGGCGATCCGAGCGGGAAGTCGACGGAACGGCAGCTGCTCACCGCCGAGCAGGTCGCGATCAACGCAGACGGGATCCGCAGCCAGCTCGAACGGTTCCTATTGTTCGAGGGGGCAAACGCAGCTCGCATGCGCGACAATGGGGTCTGGCTGAACTCGCTGCACCTGGTGGACTTCCTGCGCGACGTCGGGAAGCACTTCACCGTGAACTACATGCTGCAGAAGGATTCGGTGCGCTCGCGGATGGACGCGGGGATCTCCTACACCGAGTTCTCGTACATGCTGCTCCAGGCCTACGATTTCCTCGAGCTCCGGCGGCGCGACGGCGTCACGCTGCAGCTCGGCGGGAGCGATCAGTGGGTGAACATCACGGCCGGGATCGAGCTGATCCGCCGCGTGGATGGCGCGGAGGCGCATGCGCTGACGATGCCGCTCGTCACGACGTCGTCGGGGGCCAAGTTCGGCAAGACGGAAGCGGGCGCGGTCTGGCTCGACACGACGCGCACGTCGCCGTACGCTTTCTATCAGTTCTGGCTCTCGACCGAAGATGCGGACGTGGGGCGCTACCTCCGTTACTACACGCTCCTCTCGCGTGAAGAGATCGAGGCGCTCGACGCGCGGACGTCCGCCGCGCCGGAACAGCGCGCGGCGCAGCAGGCGCTCGCGCGTGACGTGACCTGTCGCGTGCATGGCGAGGTAGCGCTCGCGGCGGCCGAGCAGGTGTCGACCTTTTTCTTCGGCGGACTGGAGGCGGCAGCGCTGAGCGAGGCGGCGTTCGACATCCTGCGCGCCGAAGCACCGTTCGCCGAAGTGACGCGCGATGCGCTCGCGAGCGAGACCGATCCGGAGCGGTTCGACGCGCTGAAGCTGCTCACCGCATCGGGGCTGGCCGCATCGAACGGCGCGGCGAAGCGGCTGCTCGAGCAGGGCGGCGTGTCAGTGAACAAGCGCAAGCTCGCGGGGAGCGACCGGCACGTGCCGGCGAGCGACGTGCTGCTGCGCGGCGGGCACGTCGTGGTCGGGAAAGGAAAGCGCGACTACGCGTTGCTTCGCGTGAAGGACTGAGCCGCCGGCAGCTCGCCGGCGGTCGGGCGCTCCCAACTCGCGGCGTGCCAGTCGAACCAGGCGTCGAGCTGCGCGACGTTGAACAGCAGGTTCGTCGCGTCGGTCTCGCCGCGAATGTGGCGCTCGAGCTCCCGTGCGACCGCGGGCTGATCGAACCAGCCGCTCCGCATCGCGGCGCCATCGCGGACGATCTCGCGCATGCCCTCGGCGAGCGGGCCGGCGAACCAGCGCTTCGCCGACGTCGGAAAGCCGAACTTCTGGCGCCGGAGGCGAACCGAGGCAGGGATGCGCCCGCGCATCGCCTCGCGCAGGACGCGCTTGTTCCAGCCGTCGAACATCTTCCAGCGGGTGGGGAGCGCCATCGCCTGCTCGACGAGCCGATGATCGAGAAAGGGGACGCGGCTCTCGACGCCATGCGCCATCGAGTTGCGATCCTCGACGCGCAGATAGTGTGGCAGGGGTGACTGTCGCACGGCGCGCTCGAGGGCGATGCCGAGCGTCTGGCCGGCCGGCGCCTCGATCGCGGGAGCAGCGAGCGCACGGAACTCGGGGGTGAGGAAGGGCAGGCCTCGCCCCTCCGCCAGCCGACGCGATGCAGTGAACCGGCGATAGGCAGGGATGTGCGCCAGGAGATGGGCGCGTGCGAGTCGCGCACATCGCAGGAGCATGTAGTTGCGACTCCTGCCCCGCACGGCGGCGACGCTCTCCGCCTGCGCGAGCAACGTGGGCAGCCGGCCGCGCAGCGCCTCGGTGACGAGGAGGTGATCGAAGAGATACTCGTAGCCGCCGATCGTCTCGTCGGCGCCCTGGCCCGAGAGCACGACGCGGACGCCGTTCGCGGCGGCGAGCCGATAGAGCTCGAAGCCCATCAGCACACTCGGCGAGTGGATCGGCTCGTCGTGATACCAGATCGCCTCGCGCAGCCGCGACCAGAAAGTCGCCGCCTCCATCGCCGAGACGCGATGCATCGTCGCGTCGGTCAGCGCGATCGTCTCACCGAGTTGCAGCGACTCGTCGAAATCCTCGGAGAGGTAGCAGAAGGCGTGCAGAGGCTTCCCTGCCCCTCGACTGCCGGCGAGCTGCGCCATCGTGCAGGCGATGGACACCGAGTCCATGCCACCCGAGAGCATGACACCGACGGGAAGGTCGGAGCGCATGTGCAGCTTCATCGCGTCGTCGAACGTCGTGAGGAAGCGCGCGACGATGTCGCCGCTCTCGCGCGCTTCGGCGCGGCGCGGCGCCCAGTAGCATTCGTCGACTCGCGTGCCGTCGAAGCCGAGCGTGCACGAGTGGCCCGGCAGGATCTGCTGTACCCCGTCGAGGTAGGTCTCCGCGTCGTCGGGGACGCCCTCGGGCCGACCATACGCGAGGAACTGCGCGAAGCGCGCCGTGTTCAGCTTACCCGTCCAGAGCCCCGAGCGGCGGATCGCCTTCAGCTCGGAGGCGAACAGCACGCCGCGCGAATGGCGCACGACGTACAACGGCTTGATGCCGAGCCGATCGCGCGCGACGAACAGCGTGGAGGTCCGCCGGTCGACGATGCAGAACGCGAACATCCCGACGAGCCGCTCGAGGCAGCGGCGTCCCCACTGGGCGTAGGCGGCGAGGAGGACCTCGGTGTCCCCCGTGGAGACGAAGTGGTGTCCCAGCGCCGTCAGCTCGGCGCGCAGCTCGAGGTAGTTGTAGATCTCGCCGTTGAACACCAGTGAGAGCGTGCCGTCGCGCGAGGTCATCGGCTGGTGGCCGGCGGGCGACAGATCGAGGATCGAGAGGCGACGGAAGCCGAGCGCCGTGCGACCGTCCACGAGCACGCCGTGATCGTCGGGGCCGCGATGCGCGAGGACGTCGATCATCGACGTGATCCACTCGCTCGTCGGCGCCGACTCCTCACTCAGGGCGAGAAAGCCTACGAACCCACACATGGGTCAGTGTGTCGTGCGCTGGCGCATGGCGTTGTTCTCGAGCCGCTGGAGCTCGATGACGAGTCGTTCCGACTGGCGCGCGCGGGAGAAGCGGCCGTCCCATCCGACCGGACGCGCCGACTCGCCGGCGCGGAAGCGCTGATAGCAGCTCTCGATCGCCTGGGCGGCACCGGCTTCGTCGTCGAGATCCAGCACGATCGCATCGGAGTTGGCCAGTGCGTCGGCGGTGGCGGATTCGGCGCCGACGAGGGCCAGCACCCAGAGCGGGAAGGCGACGTACTCGAACACCTTCGCCGGCACCTGCGTACGCGTCTCCCCCTGAAAGGCGACGGCCATGGTGGACTCGCGGAGCAGTTGGCGCGCCTCGTCGCGCGTGCCTGGTGCGCGCTCCTCGAACATGCCGTCGAGCCCCGCTTCGACCGCGAGCTCGCCGAGAGAGCGACCCGCCACGCGCGTGGGAGCACCCATGAACACGATCTGGAAGTCGTCGGGGCCGAGCGAGAGCTTCTGCCGCACCCGCCCCGCGGCGCGCAGGAACGGACGCGGGTCGCGATCGAGGTAGAGCGAGCCGCAGTGCGCGATGCAGAAGCGCGCCGGCCTGGGAAGCGTGGATGCGTCGATCGGATCGAGGTCGCTGCCGTTCGGCATGCAGCGGATGCGGTCGCGGAGCGCGGGGAAGCGCCCCTCGAGCACGCGCTGCGCGGCGATGGTGTTCGTGATGATCAGCGACGCCCGATCCAGCGTGGGTCCCTCCGACCGGCGCAGCTGCCGGTCCGGGAGGAAGCGATCGCTGAACGGGGTCGCGACGCGTCCCCACGGATCACGGAGATCGATGACGTGCGGGATGTGCCGCCGGCGCGCCAGACGCGCCGCAGCGATGTGCACGTAGTGCGGCGGTCCCGAGGACACGACGATCCGGTGCCGTTCGTCGGCGAGGGCATACGCCGCGTGGGCGAGCTCGTCGACGCCCTGACGTGAGCGTGCGGCGTAGACCGCCGCGCTGAGCGTCTGGCGCACCTTGATCCCCGACGTCCAGAGCGCCGGCCCCGGCTCGCGCGTGCTCACGTTGTCCGTCGCGCGGGGAATGCCGCGGAACTGGCCGCGCGCACGCATGATCGCGGCGTGCCACCAGGGGAGTCCGACGGCGATCGCCGCGACGCGGACGTCGGCGGGGAGTCTGGCGAGGCGACCCCAGTCGGGCGGCTCCGGCTGCGACGGCTGCTCGATGATCGCATCGAGCCCCCAGCCGGCGCGCACGAGCGCCGGCGTGAACCCTTCCCATCGCGCCGCGCCGACTTCGGTGCGCGGCGGAAACGTCGTCGTGAGCAGGAGGATGCGACGCGGCGACTCGGCGGCGCCCGCCGAGCCCTCGCGCTTCATCCATTGCGCCGGCCCGACGGGATATTCCCGCGCGCCGCTGCCGCTCACGCCGTTGTCGCTCACACCTGCACCAGGGCCTGGATGATCCGCTCGCCGGCGCACCCGTCCCAACCTTCGGGACGCGGCGGGTGCGCGGGGCGGCGCACGCCTTCGACGAGCGAGGGGAGCGTCGCCAGATCACGCACGAGCTGGTTCGTCCCCTCCGTGATCGTGATTGGGCGCTCCGTGTTCTCGCGTACGGTGAAGCACGGCACGCCGAGCGCGGTCGTCTCCTCCTGGATGCCACCCGAGTCGGTGATCACCGCATGCGCACGCGCCATCACGTCGACCATGTCGTGATAGGGGAGCGGGGCGATGAGATCGACGCCCGGAAGGGAGAGCCCGAGCGCGGCGATGCGCTGCGCCGTGCGCGGATGCGAGGGGAAGACCACGCGCCGGTCCTTCCCGATCGCCGCCAGCGCGGCGAGGATGGCGCGAAGCCGGGCGTCGTCGTCGACGTTGGAGGGCCGATGCAGGGTGACCAGCACGTGGGAGCCGTCGGCGCCGAGGCGGCGCGCGGCGCCGGTCGCCTGGGCGCGCGGCATGGCGTGCAGGAGCGAATCGATCATCACGTTGCCGACGAACACGATCTGGTCGGCGCGTGCGCCTTCGCGGCGCAGTGTCGCATCCGCGTCGCGCGACGGCGTGAGCAGCAGATCCGCGATGCGATCGGCGACGATCCGGTTGATCTCTTCCGGCATCGCGCGGTCGCCACTGCGCAGCCCCGCTTCGACGTGGGCGATGCGAACGCCGAGCTTCGCGGCAACGAGCGCGGTCGCCATCGTGGAGTTCACGTCGCCGTAGACGACGAGCCAGTCCGGTCGCTCGCGGAGCAGCACGGGCTCGAACCGCTCCATGATGCGCGCCGTCTGGACGGCATGCGTTCCCGAGCCGACTTCGAGGTTGTGGTCCGGGGGCGTGATCCCGAGATCATCGAAGAAGCTGGACGACATCAGCGCGTCGTAGTGCTGGCCCGTGTGAACGACGACCTGATCCACCCCGGCTCGACGACCGGCACGCTGGACGGGCGCGAGCTTGGGGAAGTTCGGTCGCGCCCCGACGACGTGAAGAAGTTTCAAAGGACTCGAAGATGCGAGCGGCGAAGCAGATCTGGTCTGCCCGAGGGAAACTGATGAAGCACTGCTAAGGTAAGGACGCGTGGCCGTGGCCGCACGGCACGGCGGCCCCTCCGCTCAGCCGCCGGTCGGACAGCGCGGCGATGGCGGTGCCTTGGCGAGCCACACGCGATAGCGGTCGTCGCTCATCGGTACGCCCGGCGTGGTATACAGCGCTTTCGACCGTATTGCGACGCTACGCGGGACATCCCTGGCCGGCGACGACAGCACCACGACCTCGCACTCACGCGTGAGCAGCTGCGTCACCGTGCTGTCGACCGCCCGCATCATCTTTCGAGAGGTCGACGGACCGCCCCAGACGACGAAGGTGCGCCGCTTCCCCTCGAGTGGGTAGAGGACGGGCCGATCGAGGAACGCCGCGACCGCCTGCCCTTCCGAGCGCGCCGCCGTCACGACTGTCACGTCTGCCAGCCCGTGCGACCGGATGACGTCGGCGACGTGGCGCGCGTCGGCGAAGGTACCAGCGAGATCGCCCGCTGCGACCTCCACCGTCGCGAGGACGGGGAGCACGAGCGAGAGGGTCAGGATGCGCGACCGTTCCCGCTCGAAGTGCTCCGACATGCGCTGCAACGCCGGAAGCCACCGGCTGGCCGGCTCGCCCCACGCCAGCCAGGCGCTGAGGATCCACACGGCGAAGATGTACCCGTGATGGTGGCCGGCGCCGGGAAAGACGAAGCCGAAGAAGAGGAGGTAGCCGGTGGTGCCGGCGACGAAGACGACGAGCGCCACGCGTCGCCGCGACGCCATTATGCATCCGAGCGCGAGCGCCGCGAGCGAGGCGAGGAGCAGTGCAGCCAGTGCGGGGGACGACTCCGGCAGCAGATACCAGCGATGCCACTGTACGACGCCGCTGCTCACCCGCACGACAGGAACGAGCGCTCTGAGCTCCGTCGTGGGGATCTGGGCGAGGTCCCACTTCGAGAGGCCCGCCGCGGCGCGCGGTTGCCCCTGGTACGCGGCGTCAGCGGGCGGCTTCATCTGCACCGAGACAGCGTAGAGCACCACGATCGTTGCGACGAGCGCAGCGAAGCCGCCGCCCAGCAACGCGCGTCGCGACGGGCGTGGCCGCCCCTCATCCGGCCACCCCCAATCCACAGCGAAGCCGAACGCGAGCGTCATGGCGAGGAGCGTGCCCATCGCCGTCGTGTTGGCGAGCAAGACGAGAAGGAGCGCTGCCCATCCTGTCCGGCGTCGTTGCGCAGTCCAGGCGATGCATGCGGCGTAGGCGAGCATCAGCCCCAACCCGTACGGTCGCACCACCACCGCGTACTCGTACGCCATCCAGTAGCCGAACACGAGGAGCACCTTCTGCACCCGCGTGAACGGCGCGTACCGCAGCACGAGCCACGCACCGATGGCCGCGATGATCACGTGCAGCGTGGCCGCCGCCCACCACGAGCGCGAGACGTGGCCGAGTGCCTGCAGCATCACGTGGAACAGGAGCGGATGCCCCTCGTACCGCGCATTGTGCGCGAGCGCGCGGAGCCCGTCGCTGTCGATCGCCAACCGCCACGTCTGCGTCTCGTCCTTCCACGGCTCGTGGAAGGCCGACACGATGGACACGAAGGCCGTGTAGATGGCCAGCACGGTCCACACGAACCTCGGCGATTCTTCGGTGCGCGGCGCGTCTGGCGTCATTGGTCGAGCGCCTCGAGGGCGACGTGGATCTCGTCGCTCGTCGTGTAGCAGTGCGGTGAGAGCCGTATGGTTCCCTCGCGGACGGAGTGAACGACCCGCGCGTCACGCAGCCGCGCTGCGGTCGCCGCGACGTCGCGCGGGCGGAGCGTGACGATGCCCGCGCGCCGGCCGGCGGGGGTCACCACCTCGACACCAGCCCGCTCTGCCCCTGCCGCGAGCTGCTCGACGCGCTCGGCGACGTGCGCGGCGATCGCGTCCATCCCGAGCTCCTGCAGCAGGCCGAGGCTCGCCGCCATGCCGGCGAAATCCTGGAACGGAACGGTGATCTGCTCGAACCGCCGCGCCCCGTCGCGCCAGGTGAGATCGTAGTCGACGAGCGCCGCGAAATCGTCGGATCCGCGAACGCCCATCCAGCTCACCGGCTGCGGCACGATCGCCTCGAGGATCGAGGGGCGCACGTAGGTGAAGCCGCTTCCCCACGGTGAGAGCAGCCACTTCTGCCCGCCGCACGCGAGCAGGTCTATTTGAAAGCGCTGCACGTCGACGTGCAGCGCTCCGACACTCTGCATCCCGTCCACGACGAGCCACACGCCGCGCGCTCGGCAGGCCGCGCCGATGCGATCCAGATCCGCGACGAACCCCGTCGCGAAGCCGACCCAGGAGAGCGCGAGCACGCGGGCGCTCGTTTCATGAATCGCGGCCAGCAGGGCTGCCTCGTCGAGCAGGCCGTCACGCGCCGGCACGACGTGCAGGGTGAACCCGCGCTCGCGCGACGCCGCCATCCAGGGATACACGTTGGCCGGAAACTCGAGATCGGGGATCACGACGACGTCGCCGCGGCCGAGCGGGAGTCCCCACGCCGCGAGGTTGATCCCCGCGCCGGTGTTCACCGACAGCGCCACGCTGCCGGGCTCCGCGCCGATGAGCGACGTGATCCGCGCGCGGGCGTCGTCGAGCACGGCGAACTGCTCTTCGTGCGACAGCCGATGTGGCGCGGCGCGCTTGCGCGAGTACGCCTCCTGCGCGCGCAGGGTGCGCTCGGGCAGTGGACCGGTGCTCGCCGCGTTCAGATAGATCGCTTCACCGGCGGCGGCCCAGGGAAATTCCTCGCGCCGCAGCCGATCGAGATCGTACGCCACGCTCAGGTGCGCGCCGAAGCCGGGGCCTCGATCGCGCCGCTCTTCGCGGCGTGACGCGGATCGAGCGCGTCGCGCAGGGCGTCGCCGAGCAGATTGAAGCCGAGCACCGCCGCGCCGATCGCGATCCCGGGCGACACCGACGTCCACGGCGCATGCCGCAGCTGGTTGAGATCGCGGCCGTCGGCGATCATCGCCCCCCAGCTCGGCGTCGGCGGCTGCACGCCGAGCCCGAGGAAGGAGAGCGACGCTTCGGCCATGATCGCCGCGGCGACACCGAGCGTCGCCGCGATGAGGATCGGGGCGACCACGTTCGGCAGCACGTGATGCAGCACGATGCGCGTGTCGCGGGCGCCGAGCGCCTTGGAGGCGTGCACGTACTCGAGCTGCCGAACCACGAGTACCTGGCCACGAACCAGTCGCGCCATCCCCGCCCAGCCGACCACGCCGATGGTGAAGAACACGATGATGAGCGACGGCTGCAGCGCCGCGGCCATGGCGATGAGGAGCAGCAGCGTCGGGAACGCGAGGGTGACGTCGGCAAGGCGCATCACGACCTCGTCGACCCAGCCGCCCTTGTAGCCGGCGGTGAGACCGAGCGTGAGCCCGAGGGCGAGCGCGATCACCTGCGAGATGATGCCCGCCGTCAGCGACACGCGCGAGCCGTAGACGAGCCGCGCCCAGACGTCGCGTCCCTGGATGTCGGTGCCGAGCCAGTGCTGGCGTGACGGCCCCTGCAGCTGATTCACGAGATCGATCGCGAGCGGATCGCCGTGCGACACGAGCGGCGCGAGCACGGCGAGCAGCACGATCAGGACGACGACGGCGATCCCGAACCAGGCGCGCGGATCGCGACGCAGCGCGCGCTTGACGCGTTCGTTCATGACGGATCCCCCAGCTCCGGCGGAGTGCCAGGACGCTGATGCTTCCAGCGTCGGTGATGCCAGAAGTATTGCTCGGGCGCGCGCCGAACCCAACGCTCGAGCGTGCTCGTGTACGAGGCGACGATGCGGTCCACGTCGGCATCGAGCGTGCCGGTCTGCTCCACGGGCACCTCCTCGAAGTGGAGCACGAACCGCCCGTTCGGCCGGCGCAGGGCACAGGCGAACAGCAGTGGCGCTCGCAGCCGGAGGGCGAAGACGGCGGGGCCGCGCGGGGTCTTGGCGTAGCGGCCGAAGAAGGGTACCCAGGTGGAGGCGAGGCCGACGGCGCCCTGGTCGATGAGGAACGCCACCGAATGCTGCTCGCGCAGTGCACGCGGGACGCGGCGCACGGCGTCGGCGTCGTGGATCACCGTCATCCCGATGCGCCGGCGCGTCTCGGTGAGGTAGCGATCGAACAGCGGATTCTCCATCCGCCGCGCCACCGCTTCGAGGGGAACCCCGCGTGCCGCCACGTACGATCCGCCCAGCTCCCAATTCCCGAGGTGGCCGGTGACGATCATGCACCCGCGTCCCTCCGCCAGCGCGCGATCCACGAGCTCCCAGCCGGTCACCTCCTCGACGAGCGAGAGCACCTGCTCGCGCGAATACGTCGGCAGCAACGCGGTCTCGATCGTCGTCCGCCCGAGGCTGGCGTAGGACGCGCGGGCGATGCGCGCCACTTCCTGCCCGGTAAGCCCGGGGAACGCCGCCGCGACCTGGCGCTCCACGACGGCGCGTCTGATCCCGAGCGGCTTGTAGCCGAGCATCCCGATGCGCTCCCCGATCGCCCCGGCCTGCTCGAAGCTCAGGCGACGCAGTGCCGCCGCCGAGCCGCGAATGCCGTAGTACTGCGCGTAATGCGAGAGGGTAGCCCCGCTCACCGTGTCGCCCAGGACGCGCGATCACCGGCGGCACTCGCCGCGGCGGCGAAGCCGTCGATCATCGCCTCTTCCTTGAAGTCGCGCTCGGCCCGCGTGCGGCCGGCGCGGCCCATCGTCTCCCGCTGATCGCTGTGCGAGAGAAACGACGCCACCGTCGCCGCCGTGTCGCTCGGATCCGCCGGCGGGAGCAGCACGCCGGCAATTCCGTCCGGCACGTAGTGGCCTACCAGCGAGGACCGCTCGGCCACGATCGGCACGCGCGCCGCCATGAAGTCGAGACAGGCGAAGCCGGCGTCGTCTCCGTCGGCGGCGACCCAACCCACGTCGGCGGCCGCGAGGACGAGCGGCAGGTCGTCCCGCTCGCCGAGGAAATGCACGAGCGAGCTCACGCCGAGCGCGGCGGCGTGCATGTGCACGTCCTCCTCGTCCGCACCCGGCCCGACGAGCGCGAGCCGCATGTCCGGATGCCGCTCGGCCAGCAGCGCCAGCGTGCGCAGCGCCGTGCCGGAGCGGACGCGCGCCGAGCCCGCGGTCACGCAGACGATGAGCTGCGTCTCCATCTCGATGCCGAGGCTCGTGCGCGCGGCGGCACGCAGCCCGTCCACACGCGCGACGTCCACGCCGAGCGGCGCGACGAACTCGTGCGCCGCCCCCTTCGTGCGCGCGCGATCGTTGTCGGTGGAGAAGAGGAGCCGCGCTGGCGGCGCCATCTTCACGCCGAGCAGCGACGAACGCCCCGCCGATGCCGTCTGCCCCGCCGGGATGCGGCGGATCACCGCGCCACGCTCGGCCATGCGCATCGCCGTGCTGGCGATGGTCTGCTCGCGCTCCGTATGGAGGAAGACCACCTCGACGAAGCGCTCACGAAGCACCTTGCGCAGTCGCCACGCATCGCCGGCCACGGAGCCGCCTGGCGGGAGCGTCACGACTTCGATCCCCTCGCGCGCGAAGGTCTGCTCGACGGGCGTGTCGGCGCAGCAGGCGACGGTCACCGGCTCACCGCGCGCCGCCAGCCCGCGCGCCGCGATGGCGAACGCGCGGGCCGAGCCAGTCCATCTGTTCGCCGTGTAATAGAAGAGGGCGCGCACCGTCAGTGCGCTCCAGCGACGATCGGACCTGCCGTGTCGCTCGCGTCGCCCGCCTCGTCGCGACGCAGCTGCGCCGCGTGCAGCCGGTGATACACTCCGCGCAACGCGAGCAGCTCCGCATGGGTGCCGCGCTCGATGATCTCGCCCCGCTCGAGCACGAGGATCTGATCGGCGTGCACCACCGTCGAGAGCCGGTGCGCGATGACGAACACCGTGCGGCCGGCCAGCAGGCGGTCGATCGCTTCCTGGACGAGCCGCTCCGATTCCGTATCGAGGGCGGAGGTCGCTTCGTCGAGGATGAGGATCGGCGGATCGGTGAGCAGCGCGCGGGCGATCGCCAGCCGTTGGCGCTGTCCGCCGGAGAGCCGCGTCCCGCGCTCGCCGAGCACCGTGGCGTAGCCGTCGGGCAGCTCGCTGATGAAACCGTGCGCGTTCGCGGCGCGAGCCGCCGCCTCGATCTGCGCGTCGGTGAACCGATCGCCCGCGCCGTAGGCGATGTTGCTGCGTACCGTGTCGTTGAACAGCACCGTATCCTGGCTCACGATTCCCGTCAGCCCGCGCAGCGAGGCGAGGGCGATCTCACGCGTATCCACGCCATCCAGACGAATGACGCCGCTGGATGGCTCATAGAAGCGCGGGATGAGATCCACCAGCGTGCTCTTCCCCGCCCCACTCGCGCCCACGAGGGCCACGACCTCGCCCCGGCGCGCCGTGAAGCTCACGTCACGAAGCACCGGCTCCGCGTCGTAGGCGAAGCCCACGCGCTCGAAGGCGATCGCCTCGCGCAACCCATCGACCACGCGGGTGCCGTGATCGAGCTGCAGCTCGGTCGGCTGGTCCAGCACCTCGAACAGCCGCTCCGCCGACGCGAACGACTGCTGCGCCGTCGTCGGTGCCTGCGACAGCTGCTTCAACGGCGGCAGGAGGCGCATCACCATGATCATGAAGGTGATCAGCGTGGCGCTGTCCATCGCGCCGGGCCCGCCCAGCAGCACCTCGCGCGCGCCGATCCAGAGGATCAGCATCGCCACGGACACGCCGATCAGCTCCGTCATCGGCTGCGAGAGCGCCGCGATGCGCGTGATGCGCACCATCCCCGACGAATAGCGGTGGCTCGCCTGGGCGAACCGTTCGTCCTCGTACGGCTCGCCGCGGAACGACTTCACGAGCCGCACCCCGCTCACCGCCTCCTGGAGCACACTCGTGATCTCGCCGTAGTCGCCGCGCAACCGCCGGTGCCCCTTCCGCAGCTTCCGCAGCACCGGCTGCAGCGCGAGGGTGAGCAGCGGCGCGATCACCAGCGCGACGAAGGTGAGCTTCACCGAATAGCTGAGCAGGATGATGATCGTGCCGACGATCTGCGCCACGTTCTGCAGCGTGCGCGTCACCAGCTCGGTGATCAGCGCCTTCGTCTGCTCGGTGTCCGAGAGCACGCGCGAGATGATCTGGCCCGTCTTCGTGCGCTGGAAGTACCGGAGCGGCAGCCGCTGCAGGTGCATGAACACGCTGTCGCGCAGGTCGCGCGTCACGTTTTCCTGGAGCGACGCGCCGAGCTGACCCGCGAGCCAGACGAATGCGTTCTTGATCGCGATGATGGCGATGATCGCGATCATCATCGTCTCCACCGAGCCCAGTCGGTCGGCGGGATTCAGGAACGCACCGACGAGCCGCTCGTGCGCGCCCGTGATCCAGCCGGGTGACGCCTTCGGGATGAGCTGCTGCTCGCCGAACAGCGCGTTCAGGAACAGGGGGAGCAGCGTGAACGAGAACACGTCGAGCGCCGCCGCGATGACGTTCGACGCGACGGTGCCGACCATTCGCCACGCGTGGGGCCGCAGGTAGCCGAGGAGCCGGCGATACATAGCTATCGTTTCGGCGTGAGCAGCGACACGGGAAGGATGCACTCCTCCGGCGTCACCCCACCGTGCAGGAACGAGCCGCGGTAGCGGCTCTGATACTCCCGCAGCTTCGTCGGGTAGACGAAGAAGCTGTCGCCCGTTGCGAGCAGTGTGTGCGCGCCCATGCCGCGGCGCGGCAGCTTGAGCGTGTCCTCGTTCCGGAACAGCAGCGCGAGATCGGGATTTTCGGCCCGCAGGTCCTCGCCG
>Ga0136846_1236228_pt1 | contig 14157 bp, 9 predicted proteins | sample HopSoiMetagenom2_FD_96841 | JGI IMG/M metagenome (GOLD analysis project Ga0136846, IMG submission 96841) | Grasslands soil microbial communities from Hopland, California, USA - 2 Assembly 2016 (version 4) | ecosystem: Environmental > Terrestrial > Soil > Grasslands | place: USA: Hopland...
CTTTCGCGAGCGTGCTCGAGTCCTTTGCGCCGCAGCGGTTCGGTGTAAACGGACTCGGGACAAAAACTCCGCGACACAAGCGTCGATACCGCGCACGCGAGCATCAGCGGCGGCATCACGGAATAATTCAGCGACAACTCGAAAATCATGATCATCGCCAGCAGCGGCACATGAATTGTTCCGGCGAGCACGCTGCCCATTCCGACCATCGCAAACGCGCCCGTCGGCAAAGTGGTCATGTTCGTCGTATTCAACAGAATTCCAAACAAGCTTCCCAGCGCGGCCCCCAAAAACAGAGTGGGCGTAAAAACACCGCCTACCGCGCCGGACCCGACTGACGCCAGAATCGCTATGAGCTTCGCTAAAAAAAGCGCAGCCAGGAATGAAAGCGTTAGCGGCTGATGCAATATCTCATTGATCGCTCCGTAACCGTTCCCCCACACCGCCGGATACCAGATCGCCAAAATTCCCACGATCAAGGCCCCGAGTGCGGTCCGGCAGTAAACCGGAATTTTCAGTTGCCCAAACAGGTCCTCGCTCCGCCGCAACAATTTGAGGAACACCGCTCCCACCACTCCCGAAATCACCCCCAGCACAAGAAACCACGGCAATTGTGTCAATGTTGTGAAATTATACTCCGTCTCTGCCACCTTATAGAAAACGTGGATGCCATAGAAATATCTCGAGACCATGGTCGAAACCACTGACGCGACGACCAGTGGCGCGAAAAGATTCATCGAAAAATTGCCCAACACGATTTGCGCCGCAAAAATTGCTCCGGCCACCGGCGCATTATAAGCCGCCGAAAGCCCCGCCGCGGCCCCCGAGGCGACCAGGAGCCTTAGCCGGTACGGCGGCCAGTTCCAGATCGTCCCCAGCTTTGAAGAAAACGTTGCACTCAGTTGAACGACGGAACCTTCACGCCCGATGCTCGCGCCTGTCCCGATACTCACCATCGAGGACAATCCTTTTACCAACGCCGTCCTGATTGGTAACCGCCCGTTTCCCGAAACCACCACCTCCAGAATATTGCTCGGCGACTGGTTTTTGATCAGACGCAATCCCCAGTAGAGTATTAACCCTGCGACCAGCCCACCCGCGGTCGGAATTAATACCCGCTGCCAGGGCGGGAGCACATGCGCAATCGGCACCACATCCCCGCTCCCGTGCAACACCCAGCGCATCACGAACTCAACCGACGCAAAAAAAGCCCGGTTGGTTAGTCCCGCAATGATCCCCACCACCCCGGCGAGCAGAAGGTGAAATGTCTCCTCGCTAATCCGAATCTTCTCGCGGACCGCCAGTGCCCCTTCCAAATGCCGGCGAATAAACGGGAGAATCCCCCGAAAAAAACTTTCCGCCACCCGCAACCCTTTGTGCACAGGAACAATATATGAATTTTTTGCCGTTCTGACGAGTCATTAGCTTTGGGTCTATAGCGTCCGGGATACCCGTAGGGTTCCGAATATTTTTTGGGAAATTTTTTGCAACTGCCAGTGCCAGCAGGCACTTTGAGAGACTAAAGCAGATGACGAAATGGATTGTTATACTATTGCTCGCCACAGGCGCTGGTTTTTGGGGCTATAAATCTTTTCCCTCTTTACGGGCGAAAACCGAAACTGCGGGGCTGGATTCCCGCCCTAAAGAAGCCGTTGTCGAACAACGGGATATCCGCTTCAGCGTCCCTGCCGCCGGCGAAATTGGTCCCGCCGAACAAGTCTCTGTAAAACCGGAAATTAATGGCAAGATCGACGAGTTGCCTGTCGATATTGGCGATACAGTCAAAAAAGGCCAGCTCCTCTTCAAGCTCGACGACAAGGAATTGCAGAACGAAAAGGCCTCCGCCGATACCGAAGTCCAGCGTGCCAATCTTCAACTGCAACAATCCGAGCGCAATTACAAACGCGCCCAGGAACTCTTCGAGGAAAACCTCATCGCCAAAGAACTCTACGAAAACAGCAAGACTGAATATGAGCTCGCCAAGAACGCGCTCGAACGGTCCCAGCGGGACCTTGCTGTCATCGAAGAGCGACTCACAAAAACAGCCGTCAAAGCTCCATTCGACTGCACTATTCTCACGCGGCCCGTCTCCATTGGCCAGGCGGTTTCCGGCTCTGGCGGCTTTAATAGCGGCACGGAAGTTCTCACCATCGCCGACCTTAACAATCTCATCATCAACGCCCACATCAACCAGGCGGACATCACGCGGCTGAAAGCTGATCAGGAAGTTGACGTTCAGGTCGAAGCCGTCCCCGGTCTGACCGTCACTGGAAAAGTGGAACGCATCGCTCCTCAGGCCACCATTCGCAATAACATCAAAGGCTTCGCCGTTCGTATTTTCTTGAAGGATGCCGATAAACGCATTCGCCCCGGCATGACTGCGAATATTAAAATCCCAGTCGCCGTCGCCGACAATGTCGTCGCCGTTCCTCTCGCCGCCGTTTTCACTGAGCGCGATCCGGAAACGTACGCCACGGAGCGATACGTTTATGTTAAAAAAGGTGAGGTCTTCGAGCGCCGGCCCGTTCAGATCGGTGTCTCAGATTTTTTTTACGCCGAAGTCCAGAATGGGTTAAACGCCGGCGAAACCGTCGCTCTCGAACCGCCTAAAGAAGAATTGGAGCGCGCGGCCGCTTTGGCCAAACAAACTCAAGGCGGCCCCGGCGGTCTCACCGCTGGCGGCGGTGGAAGTCGCACGAAAGAACCGAAAAACAAAGGTTCAAAACCGGCTACCACTGCCCCCAAAGCATCAGCCGCCAACTCCCGCACTTAGTCCCGGCATGGCTCTCGTCGAACTCCGAAATGTCAGTAAGATTTACCATTTAGGTAGTGAGGAAATCCGCGCGCTCGATGACGTTTCTCTCGACATTAACCCGGGCGAATTCATTTCTATTATCGGTCCTTCCGGCAGTGGCAAATCGACGCTGATGCATATTCTCGGTTGTCTCGATACGCCCTCCAAAGGAACCATCAATCTTGACGGCATCATTATCCAGGATGCCTCCTCCCGCCAACTCGCCTCCATCCGCGGAAAAAAGATCGGTTTCGTTTTCCAGTTTTTTAATCTCCTGCCCAAGCTCAATGTTTCGCAGAATGTTGAACTGCCGATGATCTATAGCGGCGTCTCCGGCAAAGATCGTCGAGACCGTTCAATGGAAGCTCTCAAAATGGTTGGCCTCGAAAACCGGAGCAAACATCGTCCCAGCCAGCTTTCCGGCGGCCAGCAGCAGCGCGTCGCTATCGCCCGCGCCCTCGTCAATAATCCCAAAATCATCTTTGCCGACGAGCCCACCGGAAACCTGGATTCCCATACAGGCGAAGCAATTCTTCGACTGTTCCAAAGCCTCAGCAGCCAGGGCCGAACGATCATTCTCGTCACGCACGATCCCGAGATCGCCGCGGTCACCCCCCGCCGCATCGAAATTCGCGATGGCAAGATTTCGGAAAGGCTCGACCCGAAACTCGCCGGGCTTGACCGCGCTCCCCTCTCACTCGCCACTCCCTAGTCTGCCGTATGGATTTCGTTAGTGCCATTAGTCTCGGGTTCAAAGAGATTTGGTCTCACAAATTTCGTTCCGTGCTGACCATGCTCGGGATTGTTCTCGGCGTTTCGAGCCTCGTCGCCATGTCCGCTCTGGTTAAAGGCATGGAAAAAGGCATGAAAGAGGCGCTCATTGCCATAGGCGGCCTCGAAAAGATCCGCGTCGAACCGCAGGAGCTCCCGGTCGAACAAAAGTATCTCACCGACCAGGCCGTTGGTGTGACCATCAACGATGTTTACGCCCTGGAAGCAAGCGCTCCGCTCGTCAAAAAGATTTCGCCCGAAATGCGCATGTTCGGTGCTCGCGTCACGGCCAACGGCAAATCCTTCCGCCCCTACACCGTCTCCGGCGTCTGGCCGGTTGCGCTCGAAATGAACGAGCACGTGATCGAGTACGGCCGCATGTTCAACGAAATGGATGATGACATGGCGCGAAGCGTCTGCGTCGTCGGCACTGAAATTCGCGATGAACTTTTTGGTTCGCCTGAAAAAACCGGCAAGGAAATTATTCCGATTGGTGAAACGATTTATATAAATCAGCAGCCTTTCACCATCATCGGCATGTTCAAACATTACGAAAGCGAACAGGACCGCAAGCAGCGCGAGCTGGAAAAACTCAAGCGGAAGGAACAAAAAACCGGCCCGACGCGCAGCCGCGGTTGGGGGGGGCGAAAAAACGGGTTCGTCTTCTGGATCAAAAACGCCACCGTCTACATGCCCATGAATACCATGTGGCTTAAACTTCGCTCAGGCGGGACAGGATCCGGTTTCAGCCAGTGGGGAAGTCGTGGGAGCACCTCCTCCTCTACCGGCATTGTCACGCCTGTTCTCCCCGATCCGCGCCTTTCAACGCTCGAGGTGAAAATAGCCAGCGTCGATCAACTCCCCTCCGCCGTGCAGCAAATGCAAAATGTTCTCATGAGCACGCACAAAGGCATCGAAGATTTTACATTTCGCACGCAGGAAGATTGGGCGGAACTTATCACCGTCGCCATTAAGAACGCTCGCCTCAGCGGCGGAATGATCGCTGGCATCAGTCTTCTGGTCGGCGGTATCGGCATCATGAATATAATGCTCGCCAGTATTTCCGAGCGCGTCCGTGAGATCGGCATCCGCAAATCCGTCGGCGCGAGCAACCAGGATATTTTCGTTCAAATTCTTATCGAGAGCGTCGTCATCGCGGTTCTCGGCGGGTTTGTCGGCATGCTCACTTCCTACGCCCTCGTTCACCTCATCGCGTCCCTCGCTCCCACGGACAACACGCCGATTGTGACCTTCACCGCCTTGTCCGTCGCCTTCGCCTTCAGCGTCGGTATCGGCATTCTGGCCGGGTTTATTCCCGCCGTCAAAGCCGCCCGCCTCAACCCCATTCAGGCGCTCCGCTACGACTGATGAAGTTCTTTAACACCATCATCGTCGGTTTTAAAGAGATCTGGGCCCACAAAGCCCGGTCTCTCCTGACCATGCTCGGCATCATCCTTGGCGTGGCCAGCCTGGTTGCGATGGCTGCCCTGGTCAAAGGCATGGAAAATGGAATGAAAGAAACCATGATCGCCATGGGCGGCGCGGACAAAGTCCTCACCGATGAGCAGGATGTCCCGCCCGAACAGGAACACCTCGCCAATGAAGCCCCCGGCCGAACGATGGCCGATGTTATCGCGCTTCGCCAGGGTGCGCCCCTCCTCAAACTGATTTCTCCCGAAATGTCTATGAACAGCGCTGTCCTCACCCACGCCGATAAATCCGTTGTTCCTTCCGAACTGGTCGGCGCATGGCCCGCCGTGCTCGATATGAATCTCCACACCGTTCAGTACGGCCGATTCTTCAATGACATCGACGAAGAGAATGCCAACAGCGTCTGCGTTATCGGCACCGGCATTCGCGATGAACTCTTCGGCTCTCCCGAAAAAACCGGCAAAGAAATCGTTCCCCTCGGCGAAATCGTGAATATCAACGGCCAGCCCTTCACCATTATCGGGATGTTCACAGAATATATGAGCGAGCAGGACCGCAAAGAACGCGAGCTGGCGAAAACGCACAAATCAGACGAGAAGCAGGTCGGGCCTACTCGCCGGCGCGGCTGGGGACCCAAAAACGGAGGTTGGGCCTTCCGCCGCAAAAATCTCACCGTCCTGATTCCCCTCAACACCATGTGGATCAAATTCAAGTCCGCCGCTGGCGCCAATAATATTCCCGACCCGCGCCTTTCCGATATTGATCTCAAAGTTGCCGACATGAAATTGCTCGAGCCCGCTCTCCAGCAGGCCCGAAATATCATGATGATGACGCACCGCGGCATTGAGGATTTCGAATTCCGCACCCAGGAAAATCAGGTCGAAAATATCAATCAACAGATTCGCAATGCCCGCATGAGCGGCGGAATCATCGCCGCCATCAGCCTCATCGTCGGCGGCATCGGCATTATGAACATCATGTTCGCCAGCATCAACGAGCGCATCCGCGAGATCGGCCTCTGCAAAGCCATCGGCGCAACCGGCTTTGACATCTTCATGCAAATTCTCATCGAGAGCCTTGTCATCGCCATTGTCGGTGCGCTCGCCGGCGTCGCCGCCTCTTACGGCCTCGTCCAAATCCTCGGAATGCTCGCCCCCACCCAGAACACCCCGCAGATCACCCCTGAAGCCATGCTCGTCGGCGTTCTCTTCAGCGCCGCCGTCGGGATCGCCGCCGGACTCTTCCCCGCCCTCAAAGCCGCCAAGTTCGACCCCATCCAGGCCCTCCGCTACGAATAGAAAACTAACGGCTCCGCGTCAGCTCGAACGAAACATAGCGTGCGTTCGGCAAAATAAATTTCTTCACCTCCACCGTCACCGCCTCCGGCCCGAACTCATTCAAGACCATCGACGCAATCTCATGCGCCAGGTTCTCAATCAACTTGAACGACCTCCCGGAACAAAGCTCCGTCACCCTCTTCGAAACCTCGTAATAATTAATCGTCGCGACGATATCGTCCGAAAGACACGCCTTCGAAAAATCACTGTTCATCTCCACCGTAATCAGCAGCCGCTGCGGCTTCGACCTCTCCTCCTCCGGCACACCGATATGGCACAAGACCGCCAGGTCCTTAATCCGAATTGCATCCATCTGAAGAGGGAATTCCTATTGCCTTCGCCCTCTCTTGGCAACCCAAACCGACGAATTAGCCTATGGGCTCACCGCTTTGAAAAACTCTTGCGTCGCGCCAGCAGGCAAAGAGAAAGTGGTGTTCGGAGCTAAATTGGTAATCAATTGCCAATCGCGCAGATCCGTCGATTCGTAAATGCTTGTATTTTTCGGCGTTTCTTCAACTCGCAATTCAAAGTTGGAAGCTTGAAAATCGAGGGACAATCGGGCAGGTGCGAACCATTGCGTCTTTCCACGATTAAGCCCATCTCCTCCCGGCCATGGCCACGGCGAAGAACTTGAAAGTCCGCTCGTCGTTTGAATCGAAAGGAAATAGCTGTATGCGCCGTAAACTGCCGTGGATAAAATACCCAGCCCGATCTTCCCCGAATTGTCGAGCGACCAATCGAAAGTCGCAAACGGACCCGTCGTCCAGAGGAGCGCTCCGGTGCTCGCATCCAGCGCATGCAGGCGGCCGGTCGTCTGGCCAATGATCCGGTCGCCAGCCAGCGCAAGATTCGAGAGTGGCAGGTCGCTAGACCAAACTGCCTGGCCGCTCGCGCTGATGCGCGCCACACCCCCGGCAAACTGAACGAACAAATCACCCGATGAATCCAACACCGGAGAACCGCCGATCTGAACCGGGATCACGAAGTCCTTCAACAAAGCACCCGAAGCTTCGAAAACATAAACGTTATTGGATAGAAAAGAATAGATCCGGTCTTCCCGGCCAATAATTACGGTTGTGCCAGGCCCCTTCCACAAAGTGCCGCCCGTCGTCCGATCGAGGGCGAGAAATTCGTTGCTCCGATGATAAGGGCTATCCGCCGAGACGTACGGTCGATCTCGTGAATCCAGCACCACGCGCGAATAAACATTCGACCGCGTCCAAAGACGATCTCCATTGCGCGTCAACCCAACCAAGGCCGTTTCGAATACTCCACCGCCGGAGCTTTCGATGAAGGTCGGCATATAAACGATGTTCGAACTGATGGAGACCGGAATATGATTTCCTTCCGTGGCTATTGGCCCATAGGTGAGAAAAGCCCAATTCCGGGTCGGCCCCTTCACGGTCAGATGGCCGATGAAATTGTGATAGACGTTCCCCTCCTCATCTCGCGGACTGACATTATCCACGCTCGAAAAGCTCTGGCCCCCTTCAAAATTCGCTATGACCGTTTTGTTTCCGTCCATGGTTAGAGTCACGGCCGTGGATTGTGACGTGATATCGCCACGCCATCCCGCAAAAGCCATCCAGATTCTGTGGTTCACCGCGGTGAGTTGGACACTTTCTCCATTGGTAAAAGCATTTCTCGGCGGTGAGACCTGCACGAATCCAGCACCGGCCGTGTGAACAGTAAGCGAATACTCATTGGTTCCTAATGGCGCGAATAGCGCCGTCACGGGCTGCAGTTTGCCCGCACCCGGCCAGGTATCCGGCACATCGGCAAGGGCAGGTGAAGCAGTCGCTGTGGTCTGAATCGCAAAATTAATATACCCCGGCTGGCTCGCTGCAGTCTCCCATCGCACAAAGCGAAACCCTGGGTCTGGTACCGCTGCCACGATAAAAGTTGGATTCTCAGGATTGGAGGCATCGACCGCCGGCCGAATACTCTCCCGGTCGAACTCGACATGTCCATTGCCGATATTGGTTACGCTGATTCGCGCTTCAAAACTCGGAAAGATGTTGTGGTTGCGGTCCATCACCAGGTTCAAGCTTGAGTTCGTTCCCGTTGCCGTTCCACCCCAGCCAGCGAACACCGCATCGTCACGATTAATTTTCGTCAGCGTCACGCTCACGCGAGTTCCTTCGAGGAACGAATTCGCATTCGGCGCGACCTGCACATCCGCATAAGGAGAACTGACCGTTAGCTTGAACTTCTGTAGCACATGAATAAAGAGAGGCGCGCGCTCGGCCGAGTCCGTGAGCGAGGAAGAATAAGCAATCGCCCGCAGAGCCGTGTTTGTGGAAAGAGTGAACGGACTCGTGTAGCGTTTGTCATTAAATGTCGGTGCTGCCCCATTCGTATTATAGAAAATCTGCCCCTCGGGAAAAGAGGTGGTCATTGATACGTTCGCTACCGATATTACCTCCACCGAGTCCGAAGTCGCCACTTGATTATTGACCGTGATGACTGGCTCATTGGCGGCATGAACGTTCGAAAAGAAGGACAAGAAAGAGACTGAGATCAAGTAAATTAACTGGCATACCTTAGCGCATTTCCGCACCAAGGAATTCTAAATCGTCTCGTTTTATTGTCACGGAATTCTGTCGAAATTAAACAGCTTTTAGGCAAGCAACGGACTGGATTGAAGTTCAAAGACGGAGGTGAATGATTCGGGTTCAGCAGTGGTCCGCCCCCTCCAGACGACAATTAGTTCTTCTGAAAGGTTCTCAGGGGTGAAAAGAAAAAGATTGCAACGTGTATCGAGGCCGGTGTAGTCTGCAAACGCTGGCGGGATGACGTCCGCAAGCAATCATTCCTTCTTATTGCCTTTAGCGAATTGATTCGGGTTCTGTGCAACGCAGGCCCAAAGATGTCAGGCGGCTCCTTCGGGAGCCGCCTTTTTCTTGTCCATACATGAGAAAGGGGCACTCGGAGGAAGACGCTATCGCGTCCCACGGAAATAAATAAAAGCCGCCCCAAGGCTTAAGTTCTTGAAGGGCAGCTTATGCGGCGACCTATCGCCAGCGAGACGGGATTAAGCAATTGAGGTGCCACGACAAAAATAAGAATTTCATCGCGGAGCGCCAAATCGCCAATTATCAGCCCGAAGGTTACTCGGCATGATACCCGCGCCAGATCCAGACGAGGGCGTCCGCCAGGGTTTGTTGGAAAACCTTTCCATCGCAGTGACGCGTGGCGAGGCTGAAGACGAAGCGGTGGTGATATCCTTTGGACGTCAATGCCGCGGAAGTCCGCTTGCCGGCCATCACCCAATTGTGATGCGTTTCCTCGGCGTCGTTTTGGCGAAGATCATTTTCAGATACGTGGGTAAAAATGCGGAGTGGTTTCTTCTCGCTGTTCTCGATGAGTTTCATGCCGGAATGATACTCCCACGCCCCTAGCGGGAATTTGGCCTCTTCAGGCGCGTCGTCGTCCTGTTGATCAACGAAGGTTCCTGAGTACGCGATGATTCTTCGGAATAGATCAGGTCGAAACCAACCCATCGTCAACGCCGCCGCAGCGCCGGAGCTGCAGCCGAAAACAGCGCGGCCCCAGGGGTTATCGGTGAACGCGATTTTGGGATAGGCAGCTTTGATTTCCGGGTTGTTCAGAACGGCAGGAAGGACTTCGTCATTAATGAAACTGGCGAGGCGATCAGACATCGTGTCATATTCGAGACCGCGTTCGCTGTTCTTGCCATCGTTTCCGCCGTTTTCCACGGCAATGGCAATGAACGCCGGCAGCTTGCGATTCGAATCTTTTGAAATAGTAAGATTGTCGAGCGCATTCCGGATGAGATTCAATTGGCCGGGCCCATCATGAATGATCAGAATGTGGGCTTTGCTCCCGTCTTGATAGGCTGCCGGCACATAAACAAAAATTTTCCGTTCCTTGCGGACCGGCTTTTTATCCGGCTCGAGAGTTTTGTCGTCGCCTTTGAAGATTTTGCTCTCGGCCAGGGGCATCGCGAATTGAAAAGACTTGCCTTTGGGATTGCCCTGATCGGTCAGATCCGGAGCAATTTTATATTCGGGACCGATGGTGAATTCGCCGTCGCCTTCGGAGCCGGGGTTTTCCGTGTAGGAATCGGCGCCCTTTGTCAGAGGGGACAGGCTTACTAAGGTAAGAATTACAAAGCGGCGAGCGCGACTTTTGAGAAGACCAATATTCAGCATGGGTGATTGTTAAAGCATCATAGGGTAAAGAAACAAGTTTGAAAATCCCTTGTCATGGCGCAGCACCATAATATAGATAGAGTCGCCTTCACTCGGTTTCCAAACACGATCTACCGGCCGGAGAAATGCCGGAATTCATTGAGGAGAAAATTGCCGAAGCGTTTGAAGCGGTTGCGCGCGAAGCGAAGGGCGCCGGCATCAACGAAATAGGTCAGGAGAATGCTGTCTCGCGTCGTCACCTCCGGACCCACGGTATCGGCCGAATGCCAGGTGTCCTTTGCGACTGCGAAAGCGTAGCCGCTATTCGGAGCAAATCTTATTTGGGCTTTTTTCGCGAGGCTGCCGTCGGGAAGTTCTGAATGGAAGATCGTTCCGATGTTGCTGTGCGCATCGTCCGCCGGAAGGTAAAACTGAACAGTAATCCCCTTCCACTCTGTGTCGGTATGCGGCTTGATGCGATACCCAGGAATGTCTCGCGTCAGGATTGGGATTGGAAACATTCCGACTTTGGCGAAGTCCGGCCCGAATCGGTGTTCGAGTGCAGGCGCGAGCTTGCGCCGAAAGGCATTCTTGACGGGCTCGGAACAGAGGGCGGTCCCGACCATCTTCCAGACTGGCTTCTTTTCTTCGGGCAAATGAGAGACGTATTCAGGAAACAGGTCGATCTTAACGCGCGTCGCCCGGCGGTTGCTGTTCTTATCTTTGCTTCGACCTGACATGGGCCTGTAATCCGAATATTCGGGCATGGCGGCGAGCATCGTTTGGTAAAGATCCTGCGGAAAGATACCATCGAACTCCAGATGGTAGAACGGCTCGTCCACCACCCGCGCGTCGTCGATTGATGCCACCAGAAAGTCGATCAGATCCTCGACCCTCCGGATGGTCTGAGAAACCTCGGTTTCCATAAAGAAAGGTGAGGCTGTGCCAGCGGATGTTCCGCGTCAAACGCTAAATCATCTCGGCTATTTCTCTTTTATGTCCACAAGACCTGCGTCGATGAATTGCCCGCCCGTCGTTTGATGGCAATGGATGGAGATGACATTTTTACCCGGCTTAAGAGCTTTTGCGGTTTTGCCGGTGAGCGGGAACTCTTCGTAATTGCCGGTATAGCCGTTTACTTTCAGGACCTGCTGCCCATTGATGTACACTTCTGCGTCTTCGTCGTGATGAAGGAGGAGTTGAGGATTGGTGAGTTCGAGGTTTTTCGGCAAATCGAATTCGCGGCGGATCCAGATGTCGGAACTGTTCCAACGCGTTCCGACGGTTGAACCCGGTGTCCCTTCGGTGCCGAACCCACTTTTTCCTTTCATCCATTTGGAATCATTAAAGTCAGTTTTGAACCAGTTTTCGCCCGGGTTGGATGTCGTGTAACTCCAGTCCGCCTTTTCTCTTTGGGCGGTAGGCAAAATAACGCTGGTAACTGGAGGAGGTGGTGGCGGTGTATAGAGTTTGCGGTTGGCTTCAGCCACACGCTTCTCGTCCATTTTGATCATTGAGCGGTCGTACGGCATCAGCCCGTTTACTTCGACTTCGACGTCAGTGGTTTGAGTGTAGATCGCGGCGGAGAGACCGGGATCGCCAATCAGCGGGTGAAGGTTCTTGATGAGTTTCAAATACGCTTCCGTGAGAGCCGCTGAATTTGTGAAGCTGCGATAACCCCAGTTCCGTTCACTTTGCCAGGTGTGGCCGCGAACAGGCAGCCCCAGCCCCCCAAATTCGCCGAGCACCATCGCGCGATCCGTCACGACTTTCGGCGTGCCGGGGCCGGGGTATTGATGATGATCCAGAATATCGCCGGCTGGAAAATTATTTCCGCCGCTCGCGCCATCGACGAGGCGTGAAGGATCATATTGCTTCACCCAATTCAAAATGCGCACCGTGTCGAATTGGCCCCAACCTTCATTGAAAGGAACCCACGTGACGATGGAGGGATGATTGTACCGGCAATCGATGATGGCTTTGAGTTCACGCTCGTAAATCGCGGCGGATTCCGGGGAACGCTGCATTTCTTCATTATCGAAACCGCTTGGCCCGCGCCAATGCGCGCTCTTGTCGCCGCTCGGCATGTCCTGCCAGACCAGTAGGCCGAGTTTATCGCACCAATAGTACCACCGGTCGGGCTCCACCTTCACATGTTTGCGCGCGAGATTCATCCCCAGCTTTTTCGTGATTTCAATGTCGTAGCGCAAGGCGTCATCGGTGGGCGCGGTATAGAGTCCGTCCGGCCACCAGCCCTGGTCGAGTGGACCGAATTCGAAATAGGGCTCGTTGTTCAAACTGATGCGAAGCACCCCTTTGTAATCGCGCGTGAGAGAACTCTTCCGCATGGCGAAATATGAATCGATCCGATCGGTTTCTTCACCTTTGCGCCTCACGATCAAGGCGAGGTTGTAAAGATGGGGATTTTCGGGAGACCAAAATTTAGCAGAAGGAATTTTTAATATGAATGATGTTCCGGCGCCGCGGCTGACCCGGGATACAACCGTGCGGCCGTCCAAAGCAGTCGCCTCAATAGTCGCCCCGGAAGAATCACCTCGGAGAGAAGCATCGACCGTCAAGGATTCGTCATCGATATCGGGAGTAAGTTTAATGCGCTCGATAGAAACCGCGCTTACCGGTTCGAGCCAGCAGGTTTGCCAGATCCCAGTGACGGAGGTGTACCAAATCCCACCGGGCTTCCTAACTTGTTTACCACGCGGTTGCGGACCGGCATCAGTCGGATCCCAAACGCCAACGATGAGTTCCTGGTCGTCGGAATTTTTGAGCTCATCGGTGATGTCATAGCTGAACCCGTCGTACCCTCCCTGATGTTTGCCCAGTTCTTTTCCATTCACCCATACGACAGATTCCCAATCAACCGCGCCAAAATGCAGCAGAATGCGTTTCCATTTCCAGTTGGTCGGGATTTTGAACGCCCGGCGGTACCAGAGACGATTTGATTCCCCGACCGTTTTCATAACGCCGGAGAGAGCCGATTCAATCGGAAAGGGGACCAGGATTTTGCCCGGCCACGTCGAAGGTTGCGCTGCGTCTCTGGCCTGAACCGCGTAATCCCAAAGACCGTTTAAATTCTGCCAATCTTTGCGCACCAGTTGCGGGCGCGGATACTCGGGCAGCGGCTTGTCCGGGTTCACCTCTTTGGCCCATCGCGTCAGAAGCGGGCCATCGGCGATTTTCCAATCCGCGCTATGAGCTGCGGCAGTAATGAAGAAGGCCAGTCCCCCAATCCAGAACCTTGAAATCATGCCGAAGCTTAATCAGGCCAATCCATCGTTCAACCAGAAACAGACCAGGTCGGGGCAGAATCCCGTCAGCATGTTAGGAGTTCATCAACCGAAAGCGATCAATATAGACCTTTGGTTTTAAACTGTTCCAGGATGACAGCGCCTCGCGCCGGGAAATACTCGTTCAGGAGGCGCGTGACCTCGGGCTTCCAGTGGTCATTGCGGGTGTAGAGTTCGTACGGGCCTTCTTTGTATCGATGCACGTCGCGGCGGTAATCGCCCCAGCGGGCGGATTCAGCTAGCATGCCAGGACCAACCTGGGCGGCGAGGTTGGTCCAGCGTTGCGCGGCGGGTCCTGGAGTGAGAAGTCCGCCGTTGAAGCAATACTTTTGCACTCGATCGGCGAAGTTAAGTCGGTATTCGGC
>Ga0136846_1233475_pt1 | contig 14156 bp, 11 predicted proteins | sample HopSoiMetagenom2_FD_96841 | JGI IMG/M metagenome (GOLD analysis project Ga0136846, IMG submission 96841) | Grasslands soil microbial communities from Hopland, California, USA - 2 Assembly 2016 (version 4) | ecosystem: Environmental > Terrestrial > Soil > Grasslands | place: USA: Hopland...
GTACTGGTTTCTATATCAATCCGACTCCTCCGGAAGAAGCAGCCAAGTTTCTGCGCGAAGCCAACGTTGAAGAACCGATGGCATTGATTAGTGGCTGAAACTTCCGTCCTCGCCAGAACGCCGCTCTGGCCATCTTTGTTCATCGTGCTGATGGACGGCGTACTACCGCAATCACTTCCGCTTCCAGCGAATTCCGTCTTTCGTAATTTCGACGATGATTCCTGCGGCGGCCAATTGGGCGCGGATGGCGTCGGATTCCCCAAACTTGCGCGCTTGGCGAGATTGTTTCATCTTCGCGATGTCCGCCTCGATCTCCGCATCGGAAAGCTGCGCTGTATTGACGAGATCGACAACTTCCTTACTAGCATTCTCTAGCTTGTTCTCTGCCTTCGCCCATTCAACAATCTGGCGCACCTTCGTCTCGTCCTGATCCTCGAGCACTGCGAAGATATCATCGAACTTCTGTAACGCACCGAGCACTGGAGCAACATCATCCTTCTTCATTTCGCCCGCGTCGGCCGCCGCGTTTACCTTTCGGACCATCTCGAATACCGCGGCCTGCGCCTGGGCTGTATTCAGGTCGTCGTCCAGAGCTTCCTTGATGCGGTCGAGAGTCTCGCGCGCCAACGCCGCCATGCTCGGATTTGACCCCTCGGGAAACTGCGCACTAGTAAGGCGCATACGGAGGTTACGCAAGCGCTCGACGGAGACCGCCGCCTGCTTCAAACCGTCGAAAGTAAAATTCAGCTGATGACGATAGGGCACCGACGCAAGCAGAAAGCGTATGGACGAAGGCTTGTGACCTTTTAACACCAGATCCCGCAAGGTAAAGAAGTTGCCCAGGCTCTTCGACATCTTCTCGCCTTCTACCAGCAAAAAGCGGGCATGAAACCAGAAGTGGGCGAAAGGTTTCCCCGTCAGTGACTCCGATTGAGCGATTTCGTTCTCGTGATGAGGAAAGATCAGATCCTCGCCGCCCGCATGCAGATCAAAAGTTTCCCCTAATTCTTCCATCGACATGACGGAACACTCGATGTGCCAGCCAGGACGGCCCTTCCCAATCGGTGTGTCCCATGACGCTTCACCACGCTTGGGCGCTTTCCAGAGCGCAAAGTCGCGCGCGCTATCCTTATCGTATTCGTCCAAATCCACACGAGCGCCGTCTTCCATGCCGGCAAAGTCTTTCTTCGAAAGCTTGCCATAGGCTGGGAACTTCGCTATTCGAAAGTAGTAAGAACCGTCATCGGCGCGGTATGCGTAACCTTTTTCCTGCAACCTGGCAATGAATTCTGCCATTTCCGGAATATGGTCCGTGGCACGCACCAACTGCGGTTGTTCAATACCGAGAGTAGTGGCGTCTTCCAGGAATGCCTTCTCGTACTTTGCCGTGTACTGCTTTACCGTCAGCCCTGCGCGCGCCGAATTGGCAATGATCTTGTCGTCCACGTCCGTGATATTCATGACGTGATGCACTTTGTAGCCACTCTGGCGGAAGTGGCGGCGCAAAATGTCGACAGCAATGAAGGTTCGAAAGTTCCCGATGTGGCCGTAGTCGTACACGGTGGGGCCGCAGGCATACATTCTCACCTCGCCTGGATCGATAGCTTTGAAATCCTCGACCGCGTTAGTAAGTGTGTTGTAGAGACGAAGAGGCATAGATGAGTTGATTCGGTCGGTACGGCAAACTGACAATTCTAGGGGTTGCTGAGAAACAGGGTCAAATAGGCGGCGCCGTTGACGCTAAGTGTGGATGGAGAGCGCGCAGCCGCACCCCAACCAGATAGATGTAATGCAGCGCCGATAGGATGGTGAACGTAAAAGTGGCGCGCAGGCACGCCCACCGTATCAGATACACCCATCGGGAACGATCAATCTCAAAAAGCATGACGAAGACAACCGCCGCCAACTGAGAAAAGGTATTGGCTTTTCCGAAAACGCTCGGACGAAAATCGCGCAAGCCTGCAATAGCGTACAAAACTGCACTCACGCCAAGAATCGAAATATCGCGGCTGAATACGACAACGGTGAATTTCCATGGAATCTTGTGAAGAATGGAGAGGACTAAAAAGGTTGTGCTCAGCAGCAGTTTATCGGCGATGGGATCTAGGTACTGGCCGAGCAGAGTCTGCTGTTTCAGGGCGCGCGCCAACAACCCGTCCAAGCCATCGCTGAGACCGGCCAATATGAAGAGGCTAAGCGCCCACAAATAGTGCTGGTCCGCCAGGTTGATGATGATGAAGGGAACAAAGACCATACGCAGCAGCGTGAGTTGATTCGGCGCGCTGAACAGCTGTGAGAACTTCACGAACGCGATCTTTCCAGCGGAGGTCCGACAAGGGCTACGTGAGGTTCTATGCCAGTCCGCGAAACGAATCGCTGGGACAAAGAAGGAATACTGCCGGATGGACAGTCCAGTTCCACCCGCTCCACGCGGTGCATGGGAATAAAAAGAGAAGCGGCGGAGAGTGCCTCGCCACCAATGAACATGTTCGTAGCGTCCTCAAAGGACGCGAGCTCAATCCCGCACAAGCTTAGTCCCGCAGGATCAAGCGCCAACACCTTACCCCAAAACTTCTCGCGTGGGTTGTTGAGCGTGACTAACACAACCGCACCCGACTGGAATGGTCCAGCTGTGAGGTTAGGTGTGAAACTGCTACTGTGAGCGACCTTCTTCGAGGGTTTGCCGAGGCTTTTCCTCTTCACGTTAGGATTGTCTCCGGCTCGGCCCGCGATTGCAACTGCAGGGACAGGTCTGGCGGGGCCATCTTCATACCGTGAGATCGCTCGATACGGGATCTAGCGGGGCGAGAACGCGAGGGCCAGATACAAGCTCGGCGCCAGCGGTCTGATAAAATGTCGGAGGTAGCAGGCAGCTTTAGGCCCGTAGCTCAGTCTGGTTAGAGCGCTTCCTTGACACGGAAGAGGTCGATGGTTCGAGTCCATTCGGGCCTACCATATCATCCCATCAATTAGCCAAGTCCCCTCGGAAAACGGAACTGCGGAGACATAGCAGGACCAAACTTAAGATTGTGAGCATCACGTCTGCGTTTCTACCCGCTGATCGTACGTCAGGCCCTCAGGACGATCTTTCCTCTTTTATGCGGCGCGCCAGCAAGCATCTCGTGCGCTGTTCGAACTTCGTTCAAAGGAAGAACGCTGCCAACTCTGGGTTGTAGCTCTGCACTTTCGAACAACTTTGAAATGGTATTCAGGCGCTGCGTAGTCACGTCGACATAGAAGAAGGCTGTGCGCACATCCGCGCGAGAGGGTAGCGGATCGCTAGAAACGACGGAGACCAGAACTCCCCCGGGTTTCAAATAACCAAGCGAACGTTCCTGGGTCTCTCCTCCGACCGTATCGATTAATACGTCAACTGGAGGGGCGCTGTGTTTAAATGTTCCGATTTGCGAATCGAGAACAATCTCTGCTCCAAGACTTCGGACGTAATCAGTTCCCTTCTTTGTTACCACTGCGACCACATGCAGTCCTGCTCTCGCCGCGAACTGCACGGCGTACGCGCCCACGTTCCCAGCGGCTCCCAGAATCATTACAGTTTGACCCGGCTCCGCGTGTGCATAGTCGAAGAGCATCTGCCATGCAGTGACGGCGACTACGGGTACTGAAGCCGCTTCGATGTCAGTAATGCCGAGTGGCTGGAGAGCAATCATGGTTGCGATGGCAATCGCGTACTCTGCGTTTGCTCCACAGAACTGAGGATTGGTGACGCCGTAAACTTGGTCGCCATTCTTGAATTCGGTAACGCCCAACCCTACTGCTTCAACGAAGCCTGACAAATCCGATCCGAGCGTAAGTGGGGGCTGCGGGGCCACCTTGCTTTTGCCTTCGCGGATCAGAGCGTCCCAAGGACCCACCCCGGTCGCTGCAACCTTCACCAGCACTTCTCCTGACCCGGGAACCGGAACGGCCACCTCCTCAACGACAATTACCTCTGGTCCACCAAAGTTATGGATTCGCGCCGCTTTCATGCTGTCTGCACCCGCTCAGTATGTGGGGATGTGGCTAATGCTTCATAGGCACCGACGGCGTACGCCGAGTCCCGCCATCGACAACGCCCCGCCCGCCCGTATTCCTGTCGCGGCGCATGCCATGCAAAGCTACTACAATTTTGATGTTGAAGGGATGCAGCAAAGAGCATCTCAGGTTCTCTCTTCCGCCCTCGTGCTTCACCTACGGCCCCGTGAATGCGGGCATCTGTGAACTTTTCATCTCCTGTATAGAGCCCGAACGTTATCGACTCGATTGCCGCATCTCCCTTTCCGGATTCCGAATCGCAAAGCTGAACCTAAAGAGTGCGAAAGTGTGACTTTCCCAAGGTTTGCCAACAACTCCGGCGAGGTTGTAGCGAGCACGGGTGAATCTGCGAAGTTCATCCAAATCGGCAGAGATCGTGCTGACACGTCCCCAATAAAACAGGACGAAACGAAAGTGGCAACCGAATGTAATCTTGCACCGCTCGTCAGGACCGTTTGGCGCCTGAAGAGAAGAAATAAAAGGAGCGCGTTCGCGACGATTTCAGGGGTGCGGTGTTAATGACACGCCTACCTTCTTCGCCGCACGGTCGGGAGCGGCCGGAATAAATCTCATTGCCCGCTCGGCAAGTGCCGTGATAGTGAGGCTAGGATTTACGCCGAGGTTCGCGCCTATTACCGATCCATCGCAGATGTACATATTCTTGTAGCCGAAGACACGATGCTGGGCATCGACGACCCCCCGATCGGAATTGGCGGCAATGACGCAACCTCCTATGCAATGAGCGGTTCCGGGAACGTTGAAGAGTATTTCCGGAAGCATGCTCATCGCGGTCCCGTGTCCGACTCGAGCCAGGGTCTTCGCAAACTCATTGGCCTGTGGGATATAGGTCGGCACTTTTTTGCCACGACTTACGAGGAATTTTCGAAAGGGCCAGAACCAGGGCCGTTCCCAACGCATAGTGATGTGACCATCGAGCGCCTGCATGCAAAGAAGGATCACTGCCTCTTTTGCGAATCCAAAGGGCTGAAGGAAACGCAAAGTCCTAATCGGGTGGCGGGCTAAGGCGAGCAGCGTATTCTTCAGCCAAAGCATGACCCGCGCGCGACCGGGAGTGCCATCCGTCAGGATGGTAGTAAGAAAGCTCATGGTATCCGAGCCGCGCGGGTAGCGCACTGCTTCTATGTGCGTATGCTCATCGATGTAGATTCCCGATCCGATTGCCACGCCGGTTGAGAAGTCTTCCCGACCAGAAGTTATTCGAGCGCCAATGAGTGACTCGGAATTGGTGCGCACATGTCGTCCTAACTGACTGCTGATGGCCGGTAACGAACCTTTTTCTTTGAGATGAAAGAGCAGTTCCATGGTCCCTAATGAGGACGCTGCAAAGACTACGCCGCCGCAGGTGATGCGCCTTCGATCGCGCAGAAACCATGCGGTGGAGTTGACCGTAAAGACCTCGTATCCTGCACTTCCATCGGTCGATCCATCTAGTGATAGCACGTCCACTACCTTGGTCTGGTCGAAGACTTGCGCTCCACGTTTTTCTGCGAGGAAAAGATAATTCAGGTCCAGAGTATTTTTGGCCCCGAAACGGCAACCCATCATGCAACCACCACAGCCAATGCACGTTGTTCTATCCGGACCTTCACCCCCGAAGAATGGGTCACACGCTGTTTTCCCACCCAGCTCGCCATCGGGCGCTTCCAGGATAGCCACACTGGTGTGGTAAAAAGTGTCTGCCACATGAGCCACTTCAGCAGCGCTTTTCAGCAGACAGTCGGCGGGACCTAATATCTTGTTTTCGATTACGCCCAGCATGCGTGCAGCTGTGCCGTAGTGCTGGGGCATTTCCGCTTTCCAGTCAGCCAGACCTGTCCAGGAGCCTGTCTCCCAAACCCTTCCACCAGGCACGAGTAACGTGCCGGCGTACGTGATCGATCCACCGCCCACAGCACAGCCATGAAAGATGGTTGCATGGCGAAAAAACCGTATGTTAAAAAACCCGCGCAGACCGATATGGGGACGCCAAATCCAGCGACGAAGTGACCAACTTGTGCGAGGAAGATTTTGCGGGTTCCAGCGACGGCCCATCTCGATTACGGCAACTCTGTAGCCCTTCTCCGCCAGGCGCAGCGCGGAAACACTGCCCCCGAAACCGGAGCCGATCACGACGAAATCAAAGTCGAGTTCCTTGCCGGTATGCAAGGGGCGGAGATGTCGGTCGTGTGGGACGCTCATCTCGGTGGTTTCCCTGTCTGCGCCATTGGAATCGAATCGAAACCTGTTCCACGGCTGGGATTCGTTCCTGCCGATGGGCCAGACCAGTGGACGGCTGGAACTCTGTTTCCTCTCGCCTCGAAGAAGGTGGCGCGCGCGATCAACTCCGCCAGTAACAATCGCCCGGTGGTTGTGCTCGCGAACTTGTCGGGCTTTGATGGCTCTCCCGAGTCGATGCGCAAGCTGCAACTGGAATATGGCGCGGAGATCGGACGCGCCGTCGTGAATTTCAAAGGCCCAATGGTCTTCTGCGTGATCTCCCGGTATCACGGTGGCGCGTACGTGGTCTTCTCCAGCGCTTTGAATGCAGGCTTGGAAGTCGCCGCCCTGGAAGGAACCTACGCTTCGGTGATTGGTGGCGCTCCGGCAGCAGCGGTCGTTTTCGCTACCGAGGTTGAGGCACGGGCACGAAAAGATGTACGTCTAATCCAGTTGACGGAGGCGATTGCTCGGGCCGAAGGCGCAGAGAAGGGTCGGCTGCGCGCGAAGTGGAACGAACTTTTCCAGGTTATTCACTCCGAGAAGCTTGGTGAGGTGGCGAATGAGTTCGACCGTATCCACAGTGTGCATCGAGCTCTTAGCGTGGGCGCCCTGCACCATATCATTCCCCCTTCCAAGCTTAGACCCTATCTCATTCATGCTGTGGAACGAGGCATCACACGTGAAGAGGAATCTGCAACTCAGAGAGCGGACGCAAAGATTTCAATATTCAAAGACATGGAGCGTCTCGCAGCTGTGCGGGCATCGTGATGAATATTTTTTGGCTACAGCAAGCGGAACGCGATGTACCTGTGGACGACCAGTGGCTCACGCCAGATGAACTGAATCGCCTCAGTGGCATGGGCTTTCCGCCGCGCCGCCGTGACTGGAGGCTTGGGCGCTGGACCGCGAAATGCGCGGTTGCGAGCTACCTGGAATGGCCCAGCAGACACGATATTTTTACAGACATTGAGGTGCGAACTGCTCCATCCGGGGCGCCTGAGGTGCTGATCCAAGGAACGCCCGGTCCCGTCGTTATCTCTCTCAGTCACCGGGCGGGGGTTGCAATCTGCGCGGTTGCGCCAAGTGGTGTCGTTCTGGGCTGCGATGTAGAAAAAGTTGAACCCCGTTCCCAAGCTTTCATCTCCGACTACTTCACTGCGGAAGAACAAAATCTACTCGGAACCAGCCCTGCCGCTGACCAGCATCTGCTTGTAGCTTTGCTATGGAGTGCCAAAGAGAGCGCACTCAAAGCCCTAGGAGTAGGACTACGTGCTAGCACCCACTCTGCGGTCGTTACACCAGATGACCTATCGACAAAGGAAAATGCACTTGAATGTCTGAAGCACTCAAGCTCCGATTGCTGCGTCGATGAAGATTCTCCTTGGCAGTCATTGTGTGTACGTTGCGTCGAGGGTGGAATCTTTTATGGATGGTGGAAACACACGGGGGAGTTGTTGCGGACAATCGTGTCCGCTCCGCCATCGCACCAGCCGTTATCGTTGGCGTTGCCATTGAATGTGTTTTCCGAAACGACTCTGGAAAATCTGCGCATGGCACGAAGCAAGGCTTTGGCTGGCAGTTGTCATCATTCGGTCGATTAGGAGTCTCCCATGAACCGACGCAATATTTGCGAAAGGACCGTGGCACTCTCGACCCTCGCTATTTTGTTTATCCTGCCTTTTGTTTTCCGCTATTGGCCCACCATGGTATGGGCAACACTCGGGATCGTGGCGATCGTGATTACAACATTTGTCGCAAATGTCCTGTATGCCCTCGTCTCGCTGGAGTTGGGATATTCGACGCACGACAAAAATGCTAAGACACTTAGCAACAAGTTCCATCATGCTCCGCAGCGTTTCAAGGCATTATTCCATTCCGGAATGCTGCGGAACCGATAGCTCCCTTTCTTCCTCGATTACAGCAGCGTTTCGAGAAATGCGATTCCGGAAGGTGGCACATACACGACTCTGCAAGTATCCAGTCGGATAGAGCCGCCTATGCAGGCGTGCGCTTCCTGACCGGGCATAGGAGCGATCCGCGCTTTAGCCGTGATACGTAGGGCCAATTAACTTGCAGTCACGTCTAGGCAATAACAGAGTGTTGTCTGGATCATTCATCGCACTGGTTCGAGGCGTGCTCTTCACCTCAATGGCGAACTCCAAGCACTTGACTCAACATGGGAAACCCGAATTATTTTTTGGCGAGCTTGTCTGCGGGATGCGAGAGTTCCGCCCGAAGCTTGGCTGATTTCTCGGTTTCCTTCAGCGCGTTGTAGACCGTGATCAGATCACCACGAGCCATCTGCAGCCAGTGTTCCGGCGCACTGGGCTGTTTCATCAGGATTTCATAGCCCGAGCGACTTTCCGTTTCCGCATCATGTAGTCGTTGTTCAAGGACGAGAGCATGCCCCAGCCGGATCCGTGCGATCCCAACATTCAAGTGGTCGGATGACAGCGTTTGCTTGTAGATCGCGATGGCCTCTCGATAGAGGCGCTCCGCTTCACCATAGTTCCTGCGATCGATGTAAACGCCTGCCAGATTGCTGACAGCTATGCCGATGTAATAATGCTTTCCGGCATAAACTGACTTGTAGATGTCCGCCATGCGGCTAAAATCCGCTTCTGCTTCATTCAGCTTTCCCTGTTGTTGGGCGATTTTTCCAAGCTCGTTAAGCGTTCCGGCAACCCGGGGATGCACCTTGCCATAAACTTGTTCCTCGATGCTAAGCGCCTCCTGCAACAGCCCGGCAGCTTCGTCACTCTTCTTCTCCGTCACTAGGGTGCGGCCAAGAATCGTCAGTGCCGACGCAGTCGCCGGATGGCTCATGCCATAGAATGACTGAATGATATTGAGTGCCTGCCGATCGTAGCGTTCCGCCTCCGCGTAGCGGCCGAGATCGTATTGAATCGCACCAAGGTTGATCAGATCGTCGGCAACATGAGGATGTCGTTCCCCGTAGAGCTGCTTGTCCATGCCTAGAACCCGCTGGTTCAGGGACTCAGACTCGGCGTAGTGACCCAAGTAAAAATGTGAGTTGGCCAATTCGGTAAGCGTCTCCGCAAGGTCAGTTGTCGGAGCGCCCGGCGCTGCCTGCAATCGTGAGGCCTCCTCGAGCTCTTTTATGGCCTGCTCGTACGAACCTCGATCCTCAAGAACTTTCCCTAGTGCGCTTGTCGCTCTTGCCAAATTGGGATGGGTCGGTGAGAACTTCCGCTTATCGATCTCCAAGCCCTGGCGGGTGAGGCGCTCGGCTTCGTCGAATTTGCCTTGTGAATCGCGCAAGAGCCCCAGTTCGACAAGAGTCTCCGCGCTCTCCGGACTGTCGGATCCAAAAACTGCATTTCGTTCTTTAAGTGCAGCCTGAAGGAGAGAATCCGCCTGCTCGAGTTTGCCGAGCTTCTGGTAGATGCCGCCAAGATTTTCATAGAGCTCCGATTGGAGCCTGGGATCTGTATTTAAGGTCTGGGCCTCCTGCACGCCACGGTCGACCAGCGTCACTACCCGCAGTGAATCGGATGGTCCGGCAGCCTCGTCGCCGCCTTCAAACAGATTCAACATGAAATTCTGAATGCGGTGGGTCCTGGCTGCCTCCGCAATAGCAGCGTTCCGGGCCCTAGTAAGACGAACAGTAAAGAAGATAACCATCCCGATGATCGTAAAAGCTACGGCCGCACTCAGCGCCACTGCGCGTTGATTGCGCCGAACAAATTTTTCCAATCTGTATCGCAAGCTGTCGGGACGTGCTTCCAGTGGCTCTGCAGCCAGGTAGCGATCTACGTCCCGTATTAGCGCTTCGACGGAGCGGTAGCGACGCTCGTAGTCCTTGTGCATCGCGGTGAGACACAAGACGTCCAAATCGCCCCAACCCGTCTTGCTCACGGAAGAAGCAACCGGAAGATCTTTCTTTGTTCGGGCGATGGACGAGGGCTTTCCGGGTTCGTGTTCGGTGATCACGATCGCGGCTTCCGCTGGGGTGAGATTCGACAGATCAAACGGAAGCTGCCCGGTAAGGAATTCGAACAGGATTACTCCGAGAGCGTATACATCCGTCTGGATGCCCACTCGATCGCCGCGGATTTGTTCGGGAGCCGCATAGGCCGGCGTCATCAGGCGCAGGCCTGTCATAGTTTGGTTAACGGAGGTATCAAGACTTTCCAGTTGCTTGGCAATCCCGAAATCGAGGAGTCGAATGGTGCCGTCATGCTTTACAAGGATGTTCGACGGCTTGAGATCGCGATGGATGACCGCATGCGCGTGAGCATACTGAACGGCCTCGCATACTGCGCGAAACAGGTTTAGGCGTTCCTCGATCGAGCTGTTGTGCTGGCTGCAATAATCTGTCAGCGGTACACCTTCGACATACTCCATCACAAACCAAGGAGTGCCATCGGCGAGTGCATCCGCGTCGTAGAGCCGAGCGATAGCGGGATGATTGAGCTGAGCCAGAGTACGTTGCTCGCTGGCAAATCGTTCGCGACGCGCGGGTGAAAGCCATGCGTCTCGCAGAACCTTGAGGGCGACCAGGCTGCCGAGGTCCCTGCGCTCGGCGAGGTAAACAACGCCCATGCCGCCTTCCCCGAGAACCCGGAGCACTCGATAGGGACCGAACTCCCGGGCTGCCACCGACGACGTATTTTCATCGAGTAGGTGGTTGGCCACCTGTGCTATACCGCGGTCAAGGACAGAAGTTTGGTGGCCATCTTCTTCCAGCATGGCCAATACATCAGTCATCAGAGAGATGTCATCGCTGCAGGCAGACCTGAGGAAGGCATGCTGTTCGGGTTCTGGCAAGTCCGCGGCCTCGTGAAACAGAGCCTGGATTCGCTCCCAACGAGAACTGTCCATCTTCATTTTCCAATTTTTGCGTGCAGATCGTGATGACCTAGTGAACGTTTCGAAGCGTGTGCGCCAGCCAAGCTTTAGCGGCTCGCCAATCGCGAAGAATCGTGGCCTCGGAGACTTCGAGCAATGCGGCAGTCTCGGCGATGTCGAGCCCTCCGAAGAATCGGCACTCAACCATCATGGCTTGTCGTGGCTGCACCCGAGCCAACTCCTGCAGCGCAGACTCGAGGGCCAGCAATTCCTTCCCGCAATTCGCGCTCTGCATGATTGATTCGTCAAAGGTGATCACGCTTATATCATCAGCGCCGCCGCGCTTCTGCGAGTGACGGCGTCTGGCCGCCTCAACCAGTAATTGACGCATGGCCCGAGCAGCGATGCGCTTGAAATGCAAGCGGGGTGCAGAAGCTACGCCGGGAGAGTTGGCCAATTTCAGCCAAGCTTCATTGACCAAGGCCGTAGGACTCAGTGTCGCACTCGGATCGCCGCGCCGCACGCTGTAAGCCAGGCGCCGCAATTCCTCATACGTCAGACTGAAAAGATTATCGAGCGCCTGCCGTGCCTCGGCCGGTGATGAGACAGGAATTGCACCTGAATAGCTCGGCACAGCTTGGCTAGCCGGCTCAGAATTCTGCGACATGGCGTTTTCCCCGGCGCATTCCGCGCAATTGAGTGGAGGGCCCGCCCGGAAGGCAGGATGGGGGCTGTCGCTGGGGGATTGCGTGCTGCCCGCCCGGGAACCGGGGAATGCTACCACTCGGCCCAGACACATACAACTGTTTTCCAGTTTCACCCGCGAGGCTGGCCAGGAATGCGTGGCCCGATGACGGTTTTTTCTGAGTATTTGCGCAATGCGAAGTGAAAGGCACAACCCCGGGTTAGCGGAACGTCTGTTGCGGGCATGCTTCGGACGTCGAGTGGTTCCCGCCCGCCGCGTGCTTGCAAAGGAGGCCCATGGCCAAGCGAGGTAAGGTCTTACGAGATCCGTATGCCGGACCTGGGCTGATGATCGTGGAAGGACAGCAGCATCCATTCTTCCTGGAAGGAGTTTGGCAATCTGAAGTCCCGCCCAAACCGGGTCTCGCAGTGGAAGTCGAGTTCGACTCGCAAGGCACGGTAAGTCGGATAACGGCGGTCCCGCAAGCGCAACTTGCCAAGGAACAAGCAGAGATGGCGCTGGCGGCTGCGAACAAACGGGGAACTGCTCTGGCCTGGGCGATGGCGGGCAAGTTCGGCTTATCACAGATGGTCGCGGCAGGTCTGCTGACCTTTTCCTGGTGGTTTCTTCCGGCGGCATCCATCGAAGTGCCGTTTTTTGGGAAACTGGAGTTCACCTTGTGGCAACTGCTCGGATACCTGAACGCCAACAATCTCTTACACGCGTTGCAACGGCCTGGGAACCCGAGCTCCGGATTCTATGGCTTGCTTGCTTTCATCGCGGTTGTAGCTCCCTTTATTCACCACTATTGGACAGACAGACGCGCACTTTTGGGTGCCCTTTCGCCTCTGCTCTTCATATTGGTGATCGGAATCCTGCTTGCCAGCAATCTTCAAGGCACGTTGGCAGGCCCAAATGAGGGTGCTTACCAGAGCCTTCAGAGGCAAGCCCAGGAACAGTTCATGCAAGCCGTTTCCGTCGGAGTGGGCACCTACCTGTCCATGCTCCTCAGCCTGTATTTCGCCGCTCTTGGTGTCAAGAATTTCTTAGCAGCAAAAGCGATCGAGCCCAGTCTCCTGAAGAAGCCCAGAGAGCTGCCGCTTAACAGTCCTGTAATTCACGACTAGGAGGATAGAAACATGCATCGCACAGACCGAACGAAGATTTTGGTTATTCTCACCGCATCAGTCCTGGCCACTTCCGCTTTGGGGCTGGCCCAAAACACGCAACAGCAACCGCAACAGAAAGAAAGCATTTGGCAGAAGCTCAAGAATTCGGCAAAGCAGACGGGACAGAGCACCGTCCAACAAGGAACGCAACAGGTTCAGCAGGGCGCTCAGCAAGTTCAGCAAGGCGCCCAGCAGATGCAGCAAAATGTGCAGCAGCAAATCCCCGGCGTAGGCGGTCAGACGAATGCTGCGCCTCAAGCACCCTGCGGTAGCCTTACGGGCGCGAATGGTGGCGGCAATCTGACTAACTCTTCATACAACGGAACGGTTGCTTCGTGCGGACCACAATGCTTTAACGCGGGCCCTTTTGCGGCCGCAGTCACGCAGATGACCATGAGCCAGCAAGGCGGCTGGCACGTAGTCAGAATGAACATTCAATTCAAGAACCTGACTGATCAGCCGTTAAGCATCGCCTACCACGATGGATCCATGGTAATGGTCGACAACTTTGGCAATACCTACATCCCGGCAGGCGGCAGCGCTGGAGCCGTTCAAGGGTTAGGCATTGACCGAGGCGATCAAACAGACTCGCAGTTCACTCTGGCGCCCGGACAGAGCGGCAACGCGATGTTTGCCGTGGCTCGCGGCCGAAGCAATCAGAGTGCGGTGGGCACCGGGTACACTTACAATTTCACGATTGATGAACTGCAAGCGCAAAACGGTGCTGATGCAATCCCTGTGCGGCAGTACAACCTAAACTTCGCCGATCTTGCTCCGGGTGCGACCAGCGCCGGATTCGGAGGCCCCGGATCGTCACCGACGGGCGCGCCGGTCACTAACGTTGCAGGAACGGGCAAAGCTAAAGGAAGTGCTGTGGCCGGATCGAGCTACGTAGGAGGTACTCCTGCTACACCAATGGGTGTAGGAGTTCCGGCGCAAGGCGCTCCAGTGCAGGGCGCCCTGCCAGGAAGCACTCCCATTGCGATTGCACCGAATGGTAAAGGAGCTGCCATCGGACGAGGCGTGTCAGCTCCAGCACGTCGCGGCGTTGCCTCCACTGTTCACACACCCGTAGCGGCGGCGCCTGTGGTGGCTGCGGCGCCTGCTCAAAGGCCGGTGAACAATGCCGCTCTCCGCGCTAACCCTGCCACCGCGGTGAAACCGACACCTGCGGCAAAGCCGATTCCAGCACGGGTACCTGCCAAGAAAACGACAACGACACCCGCTACTGCTGCCAC
>Ga0136846_1221241_pt1 | contig 14154 bp, 28 predicted proteins | sample HopSoiMetagenom2_FD_96841 | JGI IMG/M metagenome (GOLD analysis project Ga0136846, IMG submission 96841) | Grasslands soil microbial communities from Hopland, California, USA - 2 Assembly 2016 (version 4) | ecosystem: Environmental > Terrestrial > Soil > Grasslands | place: USA: Hopland...
ACGGCGCACTTCTCCTTGAAACAGCGGTCTCCCTTGAGGAACAGCTTCATCCGTTCGCGCCGGCACAGCCGGCAGACGGGTCCGGTATATCTTGCCACTGGATCTCTCCTTGACGTCCTCTCCCCGAGGCTACGGGGACTTCAACTTGGGAAGACGATGAAGGGCGAAGGTTCGCCCTTCGGCTTAGACTCTTCTTCTCTTGCGCGGCCGGCAGCCGTTGTGCGGGATGGGCGTGACGTCCTTGATGGACTTCACCTCGATGCCCGCCGCCTGCAGGGCGCGGATCGCCGACTCGCGGCCCGCTCCCGGTCCCTTGACCATGACGTCCACCGAGCGCACGCCGGTGTCCTTGGCGTTGTTGCCCGCGTTCTGCGCCGCCACCTGGGCCGCGAAGGGCGTGCCCTTGCGCGAGCCCTTGAAGCCGATCCGGCCGGCCGACGACCAGCTCAGGAGGTTGCCCTCCGGATCGGAGATGGAAACAATCGTGTTGTTGAAGGTCGCCTGGATGTGCGCGATGCCGTGAGGCACCGTGCGCTTCTCTTTCTTCTTGGCGCCCTTGCGGTCCTTCTTGCCTTCCGCTTTGGCCATCTGAAGCTCCCCTGATTTACTTCTTGGTCGCCTTCTTCTTGCCCGCCACGGCACCGCGACGCGGCCCCTTGCGGGTGCGAGAGTTGGTCTGGGTCCGCTGGCCACGCACCGGCAGCCCCTTCCTGTGGCGGACGCCGCGATAGCAGCCGATCTCCATCAGCCGCTTGATGTTCTGGCTGACCTCCTTGCGCAGGTCGCCCTCCACCCGCCCCTCGTCCGTGATGACCTTGCGGATCCGCCGCGCCTCGTCCTCGGTCAGGTCCTTGACCTTCGTGACGTCCGGCACCTCGGCCTTCGCCAGGATGTCCCGCGAACGCGAGCGGCCGATCCCGTAGATGTAGGTGAGCCCGATCCAGACCTGTTTGTTCTGCGGCAGGTCGACTCCTGCGATACGTGCCATAGCGACTCCCTATCCCTGACGCTGCTTGTGTTTCGGGTTCTCGCAGATCACTCGCACGACGCCCTTGCGACGGACGACCTTGCACTTCGGACAGATCCGCTTGACCGACGAACGTACTTTCATGTCCGACTTCCTTTCCGCTTTCCGAACGTCCGACCGTCCAGCCGCCTACTTCAGACGGTAGACGATCCGGCCCCGGTTGAGGTCGTACGGCGACAGCTCGACCAGCACCCGGTCGCCGGGCAGGATGCGGATGAAATGCTTGCGCATCTTACCCGAGATGTGTGCCAGGACCTGGTGCTTGTTCTCGTTGAGCTCCACCTCGACGCGGAACATCGCGTTGGGGAGCGGCTCCACCACCACCGCCTCGACTTCGATCGCCTCTTCTTTCTTGGACAAACGTCCTTCCTCTCCAGTCTTAAATCGTCCGGTCCGTTCCCAGCACCCGGGCACCCGTTGGGACGACCGCCACCGAATACTCGAAATGGGCGGACAGCGAGCCGTCCTCGGTTCGCGCCGTCCAGCCGTCGGCGTCCATCTTCACGCCGCACTTGCCGGCGTTGATCATCGGCTCGATCGCCAGCACCATCCCCGGCTGGAGCTTCTTGCCCTTGCCAGGAGAGCCGAAGTTGGGCACCTGCGGGTCCTCGTGCAACGAGGTGCCGACGCCGTGCCCCGTGAACTCCCGCACCACCGAGAAGCCATGGCTCTCGGCGTGTCGCTGCACCGTCCAGCCGATGTCCTGCAACCTCGCCCCGGGCCGCACCTGCGCGACGGCGAGGCGAAGCGCCTCCTCCGTCACCTGGAGCAGCCGCTTCGCATCCGGCCCGACCTCGCCGACGGCGAAGGTGCGGGCCGCGTCCCCACAGTACCCCTTGTAGAAGACGCCGCAATCGATCCCTACGATCTCCCCCTCACGGAGCGGGACGTCGCAGGGGATCCCGTGCACGATGACGTCGTTGACCGAGATGCACAACGTCGCCGGATAGCCCCGGTAGTTCAGGAACGCCGGGACTCCACCAGCACCGCGGATGACGCGCTCGGCGAGACGGTCCAGCTCCCGCGAGGTGACCCCGGGAGCGATCATGGCCCCCACCTCGTCCAGCACCTGATGGACGATGCGATTCGCCCGGTCCATCAGCTCGATCTCACCGGGGGTCTTGAGGATCACCGCCATCAGTGGATCCCACCAGCCCTGAAGAGATCGAGCACCTGCGCCGTCACCTCCTCGACCGGACGGTTGCCGTCGATCTCATGGAGGAGACCACGCTCCCTATAGTAACCGATGAGAGGCGCGGTTTTTTCCCGGTACACCCGCAGCCGTTCCCGGACCACCCCTTCCTTGTCGTCGGCCCGCCCCCGTGACAGCGTCCGCCGCACCAGCTCGTCCTCGGGCACCTCGACGAGGAGCACCGCATCCAGAGACAATCCGGCGTCGCGAAGAATTCCCGCCAGCGTCTCGGCCTGGGGGAGGGTCCGCGGGTAGCCGTCGAGCAGGAAGCCGTTGCGGGCATCCTGCCTGGCCAGCCGGTCGCGGACCACCTCGGCCATCGTGGCGTCGTCGACCAGTTCCCCGGAAGCCATGATCTCCCGCACCCGCACCCCGAGCTCGCTCCCCGCCGCCACCGCCTCCCGCAGCATCTCGCCGGTGGAGATGGCGCAAACGCCCAGACGCCGGCACAACACCTCGGCCTGTGTCCCCTTGCCCGCACCCGGAGGTCCCAGCAGGATCACCCGGGCGCCGTCCGGCCCATCAGCCCCGTCGCCCACGGATCCGGCCTCGCTTCATGAAGCCTTCGTAGTTGCGCATCACGAGCTGGCTCTCGACCTGCTGGATCGTATCCATGGCGACACCCACCACGATCAGCAGCGAGGTGCCGCCGAAGTAGAACTGGATACCCATCCCTTCGGTGAACCACCGCGGGAAGTAGCCGGCGATCTGCGGTCCGATGACCGGCAGGCCCGAGACGTGGACACCGGTGAGCAGGAACTCCGGCAGCACCGTCACCGCCGCCAGGTAGAGCGCCCCCACCAGCGTCAGCCGGGTCAGGATGCGGTCGATGTACTCCGACGTCCGCTTGCCGGGACGGATGCCGGGGATGAACCCGCCGTACTTCCGCATGTTCTCCGCCAGGTCGGTGGGGTTGAAGATGATCGACACGTAGAAGTACGAGAAGAAGACGATGGTGATGACCTGGAGCAGGTAATAGATCGGCTGGCCGTAGGCCACGTAGCTCGCCACCCGCTGCACGCCCTCGTTCTGGATGAAACCCGAGATCACGGTCGGCACCGTCACCACGGAGCTGGCGAAGATCACCGGGATGACGCCGCCGGTGTTGACCCGCAGCGGCAGGTAGGTGCTCTGACCGCCGTAGACCTTGCGGCCCACGACGCGCTTGGCGTATTGCACCGGGATGCGGCGCTGCGCTCGCTCCATGTAGACGATGAAGGCCACCACCAGGACCATGAACACCAGCAGCGGCACCAGGGCGATGACGTTGAGATTCCCCTTCTGCACGCTGTCGACGGTGTTGAAGACGGCCGGGACGAGGCCCACCACGATGCCGGCGAAGATGATGAGCGAGATGCCGTTGCCGATGCCACGCTCGCTGATCTGCTCGCCCAGCCACATGATGAACGCCGTGCCGGTGGTCAGCGTGAGGACGGTGAGGAAACGGAAGCCCCAGCCCGGATCGGGCACCAGGTGCGCGCCGCCCGGCGCTGGCGTCCGCTCCAGCCAGAGGGCGATGCCGGTGCCCTGGATGATGGAGATCAGCACCGTGCCGTAGCGGGTGTACTGGGTGATCTTGCGCCGGCCCAGCTCACCCTCCTTGGAGAGCTTCTCCAGGTAGGGCCACACCACCGTCAGGAGCTGCAGGATGATAGACGCGGTGATGTAGGGCATGATGCCCAGCGCGAACACCGCGATCTTCTGCAGGCTGCCGCCGGTGAAGGTGTTGACGAATCCGAGGAACCCCGTCTGCGCCGCCTTCATGTACTCGAGCAGCGCCACCGGATCGACCCCCGGGCTGGGGATGTGACAGCCGATCCGGTAGACGCCCAGCAACGCGAACGTGAAGAGGACCCGCTTGCGCAGGTCCGGGATCGCGAAGATGTTGCGAAAGCTTTCGATCACGCCTGCAGCTCCTCACAGCGGCCGCCCGCGGCTTCGATCTTCTCGCGGGCCGACTTGCTGAACTTGTTGGCGATGACGGTCAGCGCCCTGCCGATCTCGCCGTCGCCGAGCACCTTGACCTTCTTGCCGGAACGGACCAGCCCGCGCTCGACCAGCACCTCGGGAGTCACCTCGCCCTCCAGCTCGGCGAGTTGCGACAGGTTGACCACCGCGTACTCGGTCTTCCAGATGTTGGTGAAGCCGCGCTTCGGCACCCGCCGGATGAGCGGCATCTGGCCGCCTTCGAAGCCGGGCCGGCCGCTGTAGCCGGTGCGGGACTTCTGCCCCTTCTCGCCGCGGCCGGAGGTCTTCCCCAGCCCCGAGCCGGGGCCGCGCCCCACCCGCTTCTTGGAATGTTTGCTCCCCTTGGCCGGGGACAGCTCGTGCAGCTTCATGATTCCTCGACCTCCAGGAGGTACTCGATCTTCTTCACCATGCCGCGCACCGCCGGAGTGTCCGGGCGCTCGACCACGTGGCCGATGCGGCGCAGCCCGAGGCTGCGGAGCACCTCGCGATGCCCCTTCTTGGTGGCGATGCCGCTCCTCACCTGGCGGATCTTGAGAGTCCTGTCTTGTGTGTTCGCCATTGCATATCCCCTACGATTAGGCGCCGGGCTCCGGGGCCGGCGGCGGTGTCGCCGGCGCCGCGACCACAGCAGGCGCTGCCGCCGGCTTGCGATCGCCGCGATCGCCGCGGTCAGCGCGATCGCCGAGACCCCGCGACGCCATCACCTCGGCCTCGCTGCGCAGGCTGAGCAGCGCGGCGAAGGTCGCCTTCACCACGTTGTGCGGGTTGGTCGAGCCCAGGGACTTGGTGAGGATGTCCTGGATGCCCGCGGTCTCCACCACCGCGCGGACGGGGCCGCCGGCGATCACGCCGGTGCCCTCCGAGGCCGGCTTCAGGAGCACCCGGCCGGCGCCGAACGTGCCCAGCACCTCGTGCGGGATCGACGTCCCCTTGACCGGCACCTGGACCATGTTCCGCTTGGCGATCTCGATCCCCTTGCGGATGGCGACCGGCACCTCCTTCGCCTTGCCGGCGCCATAGCCCACGCGGCCGTTGCCGTCCCCGATCACCACCAGCGCGGAGAAGGAGAAGTTCTTACCTCCCTTCACCACCTTGGTCACGCGGTTAATGTGGACGACCTGTTCGAAAAATTCGCTCTCGCGCTCGAAGTCCCTGGCCAAGCTCGTCTCCTTCGCTGATGACTAGAACTGCAAACCTCTTAGAACTGAAGACCTTTGTCGCGGGCCCCTTCGGCCAGCGCCTGGACGCGGCCGTGATACACGTAGCCGCCGCGGTCGAAAACCACCTTCTCGACCCCCTTCTCCCTGGCGCGGGCCGCTACCAGCTCGCCCACCAGCTTCGCCGCCGCCTTGCTGCTGGTCGAGCCGCCGACCTGCTCGCGGACCGCCGCATCGGAGGAGCTCGCCTGGGCCACCGTGACCCCCTTGTCGTCGTCGATGAGCTGCGCATAGATGAAGCGCAGGCTCTTGTAGACCGACAGGCGCGGCCGTTCGGCGCTGCCCCGCACCCGCTTGCGCAGCCGCAGGTGAGCGCGCTCGCGGCGCTGCCGCTTCGCCTTCATTCGCTTGGTAACGGAATCGCTCATGTCCGGTCCCCTTGCCTGGATTACTTGCCGCCGGCCTTGCCGACCTTGCGGCGCAGGACCTCGTTGGTGTACTTGATGCCCTTGCCCTTGTATGGGTCGGGCCGGCGCAGGCCGCGGATCTCGGCCGCCACCTGCCCCACCTTCTGACGGTCGGCGCCCGAGACGGTCACCCGGTTGCTCTTGTCGATCTCGATCTTGATCCCCTCGGGGATGTCGTACAACACCGGGTGCGAGTAGCCGAGGGCGAACTGCACGTGACTGCCCTTCACCTCGGCGCGGTAGCCCACGCCGACGATGTCGAGCTGCTTCGAAAAGCCGCCCGCGGCACCCTGCACGGCGTTGGCGAGCAGCGCCCGCAGCAGGCCGTGGCGGGAGCGGTCGGGCCCGCTGTCCCCGGGCCGGGTGACGTTGACCACGCCGTCCTGTACCTCGACGGGGAAGCCGGGAAAGAGCGACTGCTCGACCCGGCCCTTCGGGCCCTCGGCCATGAACACCCCGTCCCGGACCTCCACCTTGGTCCCCTGCGGGATGGGAATGGGCATTCTACCAATTCGCGACATAGTGTTTATCTCCTACCAGCGTCCTACCAGCGCTCTTACCAGATCTGGCACAGCAGCTCGCCGCCGACCCGGCGCTCGCGCGCCTGGGCGTCGGTCAGCAGCCCCTGCGACGTCGAGACGATCCCGATGCCGAGGCCGTTGCGCACCGGCTGGATCTCGTCCGCCTTGCGGTAGACCCGCCGGCCCGGCTTGCTCACCCGCTGCAGGTAAGAGATGGCCGGTACGCCCTCGGCGCTGTAACGCAGGAAGATGCGCAACGTGCCCTGAGGCTCCGCCGCGATCTCCCGGAAATTCTTGATAAAGCCCTCGTCCTTGAGGAGCTTCGCGATCTCCACTTTCAGCTTCGACACCGGGATGTCGAGCCGGTCGTGCTTGGCGATCTGCGCGTTGCGGATCCGGGTCAACAGGTCCGCGATCGGGTCGGTCATGCTCATTGTTCTCGTCTCCTCGCCTACCAGCTCGCCTTGATGACACCCGGCAGATACCCTTGCAACGCCAGGTTCCGCAGATGAATGCGGCAGAGGCCGAACTTGCGGTAATAGCCTCGCGGCCGTCCGCAGAGTTTGCAGCGATTGCGATGCCGCCCCTCGAACTTCAGCTTCTTTCTCTCTTTTGCGATCTTCCCAGTGGTCGCCACGCAAGCCTCCTAGCGCGTGAACGGCATGCCGAGCTCGCGCAACAGGTAGAGTGCGCGCTCGTCGTTGCCGGCCGTGGTCACGATGGTGATGTTCATCCCCTTGGGCTTCTCCACCTTGTTGTAGTCCACCTCGGGGAAGATCAGGTGGTCGCGAATGCCCAGCGTATAGTTGCCGCGGCCGTCGAAGCTCTTGCTCGGCACGCCGCGGAAGTCACGGACGCGGGGGAGCGCGATGGCGATCAGCCGGTCCAGGAACTCCCACATGCGGTCCCCTCTCAGCGTCACCCGGCAGCCGATCGGCATGCCTTCGCGCAGCTTGAAGGCCGCGATGGACTTCTGAGCGCGAGTGATGGTCGGCTTCTGGCCGGCCACCGCCGCCAGCTCCTCCACCGCGTCGTCCAGGATCTTGACGTTCTGGATCGCCTCGCCCATCCCCATGTTCAGGGAGATGCGCTCGACGCGCGGCACCGCCATGACGTTGTCGATGCCGAACTCCTTCTTCAGCTTCGGTACGACCTCTTCGTTGTACCGCTGCTTCAAGCGCGGCACGTAGTCGTCGGGGGTCGGCCGTGCCGGCCCGGACGGAGCCGCAGCCGCCTTGCCCTTACCGCCCTTGGTGTCTTTGTTCTTTGCCGTTTTTTGCGCCATAGTAGACTTTGCCTCGTTAGCCGAAGGTGGCGCCACAGTTCTTGCACACCCGCACGCCCTTGCCGTCGTCGAGCCGCTTGCGACCCAGCCGGGAGGGCTTGCCGCACTCCGGGCAGATCACCTTCAGGTTCGAGATCTGGATCGGCGCCTCGCGCTCCAGGATGCCGCCCTGGATGCCCTTGTTCGGATTCGGCCGGGTGTGCCGCTTGATCATGTTCACGCGCTCGACGATGGCCTTGCCGTCGCTGGCCAGGACGCGCAGGACCCGGCCGCGGGCTCCCCGGTCCTTGCCCGTGGTGACGAGCACCTGGTCGTTCTTCTTGACGTTCACCTTCATTTCAAATGACCTCCGGCGCCAGGGAGACGATCTTCATGAACCGCTTCTCGCGCAGCTCGCGCGCCACCGGACCGAAAACGCGGGTGCCGATGGGCTCGCCGGCGTCGTTGACCAGGACCGCGGAGTTGTTGTCGAAGCGGATGTAGCTCCCGTCCTTGCGCCGCTGCTCCTTCACGGTCCGCACGATCACTGCCTTGACGACCTGTCCCTTCTTCACCGTGCCGTCGGGCGCGGCCTCCTTCACCGAAGCGGTGATGACGTCGCCCAGCCGGCCGTACTGGCCCGCCGAGCCGCCCCGCAGGTGGATGCAGGAGATCTTCTTGGCGCCCGAATTGTCCGCCACGTCGAGAATGGTTCCCATCTGGATCATCGCCGTTTTCCTCTACTGGGCTCTATTCGGCCCGCTTCACGATCTCGCGGACCCGCCAGCGCTTGGTCTTGGACAGCGGACGGCTGGAGACGATCTCCACCTCGTCGCCGACCTTGCACCGGTTCTCCTCGTCGTGGGCGTGGAACTTCTTGGTCTGCTTCATGTACCGGTGGTAGAGCCGGTGCGTCGTCGACTCCTCGACCACCACGACCACCGTCTTGTCCATCTTGTTGCTCACCACGCGGCCCACCTTGGCCTGCCGGCGACCCCGCTCGGGGGCTGCCGCCGCAGTGGCGTCCTGTCCAGTTTCAACCTTCTCAGCCGTGTCCGCCATGTCGTCTGCTCCCTACTTGCCTTGGCCCGCTGGGTCCGATTGCCGCTCGCGCAGGAGGGTCAGCACCCGGGCCAGATCCTTGCGCACCTGCCGGACGCGGTGCGGCTTCTCGAGCTGGCCGGTGACCTTCTGCAGGCGCAGGGCGAAGAGCTGCTCGGCGAGGTCGCGCTCCTTGTCCTGCAGCTCCTCCGTCGTCTGTTCCCGCATCTGTGAAGCCTTCATCGTCTCACCTCAGCTCTTCGTCGCGCTTGATGAAGCGCGTCTTGATGGGCAGCTTGTGCGAGGCGAGGCGCATCGCGGCCTCCGCCACGTCCTGCGGCACCCCCTCCAACTCGTAGAGGATGCGCGCCGGCCGCACCACGGCGACCCACTGCTCCGGGGGGCCCTTGCCCTTGCCCATGCGGGTTTCGAGGGGCTTCTTGGTGATCGGCTTGTCGGGGAAGACGCGGATCCACACCTTGCCGCCGCGCTTGACGCTTCGGGAGATGGCGATACGGGCCGCCTCGATCTGCCGCGCCGTCACCCAGCCGGCCTCCAGCGCTTGCAGAGCGAAATCGCCGAAGGCGATGTAGTTGCCGCCCTTCGACACCCCGCGGCGCCGGCCGCGCTGCTGTTTCCTGTACTTGACCTTCTTCGGCATTAACATGAGCAATATCTCCGTCCAGGCTCCGTCCAGGCTCCGTCTAGGCAGTAGCGCGACGACCCTTTTCTTTCAGCAGATCACCCTTGTAGACCCAGACCTTGACCCCGATGACGCCGTAGGTCGTCCGCGCCTCCGCGACGCCATAGTCGATGTCCGCCTTCAGCGTGTGGAGCGGCAGCCGCCCCTCCTGGTACCACTCGGAGCGGGCGATCTCAGCGCCGCCCAAGCGGCCGCCGACCATGATCTTGACCCCCTTGGCGCCGAAGCGGAAGGCGGACTCCATGGCCTTCTTCATCGCCCGGCGGAAGGAAACGCGGCGCTCGAGCTGGCCGGCGATGGACTCCGACACGAGCTGCGCGTCGAGCTCCGGCCGCTGGATCTCCTGGATGTTGATGTGCACCTCGCGGCCCATCCCCTTCTGCAGGTCGTCCCGCAGCTTGTCCACCTCGGCGCCGCGGCGGCCGATGATGATGCCCGGGCGCGAGGTGTAGATCGTGACGCGCAGCTTGTCGGCGGCCCGCTCGATGTCGATCTCCGACACTCCGGCGTGGCCGAGGCGAGCCTTCAACTGGCGGCGGAGCTTCAGGTCTTCGTGCAGGGTGGCGGCATAGTTGGCTTCGCCGTACCAGCGCGAATGCCAGGTCTTGTTGTAGACGAGCCGGAACCCATACGGGTGCGTTTTCTGACCCACGTTCGTATCCTCTCCGCTACTTCTTCTTGCCGTCACCCTTGCGGGTATCCAGCTTGATCGTGATGTGGCTCTGCCGCCGCAGGATCCGGAACGCCCGGCCCATCGGTGCGGGACGGACCCGCTTCGCCACCGGCCCGCCGTCGACGAAGATCTCTTTCACGTACAGCCGGTCCACGTCGACGTGATCCTCGCGGTTCTCGGCGTTGGCGATGGCCGACTTCAAACACTTTTTCACGTGCCGGGCGGCCACCTTGTTGGTCACCGTCAGCAGGTTGACCGCGTCCTGCACGGCCTTGCCCCGGATCAGGTTGGCCACCAGGCGCATCTTCTGCGCCGAGCCGGGGGCATAGCGAAGTCGCGCTGTCACTTCCATGATCGACTCCTCCCGAACGCCCGACCCCTACCGGGGACGGGCCCCTTTCTCGGCCTTCTTGCCGCTGTGCCCGCGAAAGGTGCGGGTCTGGGCGAACTCGCCGAGCTTGTGGCCCACCATGTTCTCGCTGACGTACACCGGGATGAACTTCGTCCCGTTGTGCACCGCGATCGTGTGCCCGACCATCTCCGGAATGACGGTGGAGCGGCGCGACCAGGTCTTGATCACCCGCTTGTCGCCCCGGTCGTTCATCGCCGTCAGCTTGGCGAGCAGGTGATCGTCGATGAAGTAGCCCTTCTTCAGTGAACGCGACATGGCCCTGGCTCCTTACTTCTGGTTCCGGCGGCGGACGATCTGGCTGTCCGTGCGCTTGTTGTTGCGGGTCTTGTAACCCTTGGTCGGCACGCCCCAGGGAGTCGTGGGATGGCGGCCGCCGGAGGTCTTGCCCTCGCCGCCGCCCATCGGGTGGTCCACCGGGTTCATGGTGACGCCGCGGTTGTGCGGTTTCCAGCCCAGCCAGCGGTTGCGCCCGGCCTTGCCGATGGACACGTTCTCATGCTCCAGGTTGCCCACCTGGCCCACGGTGGCGTAGCACTCGACGTGCACCTTGCGCACCTCGCCCGAGGGGAGCTTGACCTGCGCCCAGGCGCCGTCGCGCGCCATGAGCTGCGCCCCGCCGCCGGCGCTCCTCACCATCTGGCCGCCCTTGCCGATCTTGAGCTCGATGTTGTGGATCACCGTGCCCAGGGGGATGCGCCTCAGGGGCAGGGCGTTGCCGACGTTGACCTCGACGCTCTCCCCCGCCACCACCTCGGCGCCCACCTTGAGGCCGTCCGGCCAGAGGATGTAGCGCTTCTCGCCGTCGGCGTAGTGCAGCAGCGCGATGCGGGCCGAGCGGTTGGGATCGTACTCGATCGTCGCCACCTTCGCCGGCACACCGTGCTTGTCGCGCTTGAAGTCGATGACGCGGTAGCGCTTCTTGTGGCCGCCGCCCCGCCACCACGACGTGAGCTGGCCCTTGTTGTTGCGCCCGCCGCTCGAGTGCTTGCCCTTGGTGAGCGCCTTCTCCGGCTTCTTCCGGGTGAGCTCCTCGAACGTCAGGTGCGTCTGGAACCGGCTCGAAGAATTGATCGGCTTCCTCTGCTTCGTCGGCATCTCTTACATCCCCTCGAAGAACTCGATCGGCTTTTCGCCCGCGGCCAGCCGCACGTAGGCTTTCTTCCAATCGGGACGGCGCCCGGCGTAGCGGCCCTGCCGGCGTACCTTGCCGTGAACGTTGGCGATGCGGACCTCGGCGACCTTGACCTTGAACTGGACCTCGACCGCACGCTTGACCTGGATCTTGTTGGCGTTGCGCGCCACCTCGAAGGCGATGACGCCCTTGTCGTCGCGCAGCTCCGTCGACTTCTCGGTGATCAGCGGACGGCGGATGATCTCCTGGACTCTCATTTTGCCAGCACCTCCACCAGACGGTTGAGGGCGCTCTCGCTGACCACCAGCACCGCACGGTCCACGACGTCGTAGACGTTCACCGCCAGCGCGTCCACCGTCTTGAGCTTCGGCGCGTTGCGCGACGCCAGCGCCAGATTGTGATTCTCCAGGCTGTCGATCAGCAGCGTCTTGCCGCTGACCCCCAGGCCCCCCAGACGCTGCACCAGATCGCGGGTCTTGTGGCTCGCCAGGTCGAGGTCCTCGAGCACCACGATCGACTGGTCGGCCAGCTTGCGCGACAGCGCCGACTTGAGCGCGTTCTTCTTCTCGCGCCGCGACAGGTCCTTGGCATGGCTGTGGGGGACGGGACCGTGCACCGTGCCGCCGCCGCGCCACTTCGGGTTGCGGATGTCCTTGACGCGGGCCCGTCCGGTGCCCTTCTGCCGCCACAGCTTGCGGCCCGAGCCGGAGACCTCGGAGCGCGTCTTGGTCGCGTGCGTGCCACGCCTCAAGCCCGCGAGGTAGGCCTGGACCGCTTCGTGGATGAGGTGCTGGTTGTACGGGTACCCGAAGACCTCCTCGGGCAGCTCGATCTCCCGCACCTGCTTGTTGTCTAGGTTCCTGACTGCAATCTTCATAGGGTTTACCCCGTTATCCCCGTTTTATCCCCGCTTGGCCCTGCGGATCGCCACGTAGCCGCTCTTGGGGCCGGGCACGGCGCCCCGCACGTAGATCAGGTTCTGCTCGGCGTCGACCTTGACGATCAGCAGGTTCTTGGTCGTCACCCGCTCGCCACCCATCCGGCCGGCCGCCCGCATGCCCTTCATGACTCGCGAAGGGTAGGCGGAGGAGCCGATGGAGCCCGGCGCGCGGTGGAACATCGAGCCGTGCGTCGCCTTGCCGCCGCCGAAGTGGTGCCGCTTCATGACGCCCTGAAAGCCTTTGCCCTTGCTGGTACCGACGACGTCGACCCACTCCTTCTCCTGGAAGATGGAAGCCTTCACCTCGTCACCGGCATTGAGCTCCTCGCCCGGCGTCAGGTCGAACTCCTCCACCTTCCGCACCGGCGCCACGCCGGCCTTCTTGAAGTGCCCCGCCGCGGGCTTGCTCACCTTCGCCGGGCGCTCCTCCACGAGACCGATCTGGACCGCCTCGTAGCCGTCCGCCTTCGCCGTCTTGCGCTGTACCACCAGGCAAGGGCCGGCCTTGATCACCGTCACCGGGATCGCCGTCCCGTCCTCGACGAAGATCTGTGTCATCCCCACCTTGCGTCCCAAAATGCCGTCCATCGCGAGCTCCTTACTTTCCGAACGCCTTGATCTCGACGTCCACGCCCGCCGGAAGCTCCAGCTTCATCAGGGCGTCGACCGTCTGGCTGGTGGGCTCGAAGATGTCGAGCAGCCGCTTGTGGGTGCGGATCTCGAACTGCTCCCGCGACTTCTTGTCGACGTGCGGCGAGCGGTTCACGGTGTACCGCGAAATGTGGGTGGGCAGAGGGATCGGCCCCACCACCCGGGCACCGGTGCGCCGCGCGGTGTCCACGATCTCGTGCGTCGACGTGTCCAGGATGCGGTAGTCGAACGCTTTCAAGCGGATTCGGATCTTCTCGTTGACCATGACCTCTGCCCCTCGGTGTCTTCAAAAAAACATCTACGCGACGATGTCGGTGACGGTGCCGGCGCCGACCGTGCGGCCACCCTCGCGGATGGCGAAACGCACACCCTTCTCCATCGCGATCGGAGCGATCAGCTCCACCTCCAGGTTGACGTTGTCACCCGGCATCACCATCTCCGTGCCCTCCGGCAGCTTCGCCACTCCCGTCACATCCGTCGTCCGGAAGTAGAACTGCGGACGGTAGCCATTGAAGAACGGCGTGTGACGCCCTCCCTCCTCCTTCGTCAACACGTACACCTCGCCCTTGAACTTCGTGTGCGGCTTGATCGAGCCCGGCTTCGCCAGCACCTGACCGCGCTCCACGTCGTCCTTCTTCGTCCCCCGCAGCAGCACCCCGATATTGTCACCCGCCTGGCCCTGGTCGAGCAGCTTCTTGAACATCTCCACACCGGTGACGATCGTCTTTACCGTCGGACGGATGCCCACGATCTCCACCTCGTCGCCCACCTTCACGATCCCCCGCTCCACCCGCCCCGTCACCACCGTGCCACGCCCCGAGATCGAGAAGATGTCCTCGATCGGCATCAGGAACTCCTTGTCGATCAGCCGCTCCGGCACCGGAATGTAGCTGTCCACCGCGTCGATCAGCTCGATGATCTTCTTGCCCCACTCGCTGTCCGCCACGCCGCTCTCCAGCGCCTTCAGCGCCGAGCCCCGGATGATCGGAATGTCGTCGCCCGG
>Ga0136846_1229116_pt1 | contig 14154 bp, 15 predicted proteins | sample HopSoiMetagenom2_FD_96841 | JGI IMG/M metagenome (GOLD analysis project Ga0136846, IMG submission 96841) | Grasslands soil microbial communities from Hopland, California, USA - 2 Assembly 2016 (version 4) | ecosystem: Environmental > Terrestrial > Soil > Grasslands | place: USA: Hopland...
AACAACAACTGTCCTGTGTAGGGGTGTCGCCAAGCTGGTTAAGGCACCGGATTTTGATTCCGGCATTCGCAGGTTCGAATCCTTCCACCCCTGCCAAATTTCACACTGAGGGCTAATGGCCCCGGTGTTGCGGTCCTGCCCAGGGCGGGCCCGCATGGCTCCTGACAGACCCGCGTGATGTGTATCAGCGGGTCTGTGTGTTTTTGGATACAGGCAAGCGGCGCTCACTGCCAAGCCCCGTTGCAACGTGTTGTCCCCGTGCGTATTTTGCTTCGATAAAAATTTCAGCCACGTTCAAGTCCTTGTAGCAGCTGGGCCCCACATGCAAACGCACCATCCCGATTTCATGGTTTTCACCGGCAATGCCAATCCGAGCATGGCCTCCGACATCGCCCAGCACCTGGGCATTTCATTGGGCGCAGCCCATGTCGGCCGGTTTTCAGATGGTGAAGTCACTGTCGAGATCCAGCAGAACGTCCGGGCACGTGATGTGTTTGTGGTGCAGTCGACCTGCGCACCGACCAACGACAACCTGATGGAACTGCTCATCATGGTCGACGCGCTGAAACGGGCTTCGGCCGAGCGCATCGCCGCGGTGATCCCCTATTTCGGTTATGCCCGGCAAGACCGCCGCCCGCGTTCGGCGCGGGTGCCGATCACAGCCAAGGTCGTGGCCAACATGCTGCAGGCCGTGGGCGTGTCGCGTGTTTTGACGATGGATCTGCATGCCGACCAGATCCAGGGCTTTTTTGATATTCCGGTCGACAACATTTATGCGTCGCCGGTTTTGCTGGGCGACCTGCGGCAGAAGAATTACGCCGACCTGATGGTTGTGTCGCCCGATGTGGGCGGCGTGGTGCGCGCCCGGGCGCTGGCCAAGCAGCTGGGCTGCGACATGGCCATCATCGACAAACGCCGCCCCAAGGCAAATGTGTCGGAAGTGATGCACGTGATCGGCGACATTGAAGGCCGCAACTGCGTGATCATGGACGACATGATCGACACGGCCGGCACGCTGGTCAAAGCGGCTGAAGTGCTGAAAGAACGCGGCGCCAAGAAAGTTTATGCGTATTGCACGCACCCGATTTTTTCGGGCCCGGCCATCGACCGTATCGCCAAAGGCGACGCGCTCGACGAGGTGGTGATTACCAACACCATCCCGCTAAGCCCGAATGCCGTGGGTTGCACAAAGATTCGCCAGCTCTCCGTGGCGCCGCTGATCGCTGAAACCATTCAGCGCATAGCCAAGGGAGAGTCGGTCATGAGTTTGTTTTCGGACCAGGACAACCTGTTCTGATCTGAAACAAAAAGCGGCTGCTTTGCCCGCAAACCGCGAGGTCCCAGGACTTCACCGGTTTATCGGATTGAGGCAGCCTTTTAAACCAGGACGAGACTGGTCGCGGTCCGTTCTTTATTGGAGTTGATTATGAAATTCGTCGCTTTTGAGCGCGCAAAGCAGGGCACGGGTGCGAGCCGCCGTCTCCGCATCACCGGCCGCACGCCCGGTATTGTTTACGGTGGCACCGGTGAACCCACGCTGATCGAGCTCGATCACAACGCGTTGTTCCACGCCATCAAGAAAGAAGCATTCCATGCTTCCATCCTCGAGATGGAACTGGCCGGCAAAGAACACAAAGTTCTGCTGCGCGACCTGCAAATGCACCCGTACAAGCAGCAGATCCTGCACATCGACTTCCAGCGCGTGGAAGCCAAGACCAAGATGACCGTGAAAGTGCCCGTGCACTACAGCGGTGAAGAAGAGTCCCCAGCCGTCAAGACTGAGAACTGCCTGGTCAACCACGTGATCACCGAATTGACCGTGTCCTGCTTCCCAGCCGACATCCCCGAATTCATCGCCGTCGACCTGAAGGGCCTGAAGAAGGGTGCGCCGCTGCACATCAAGGACATCACCCTGCCAAAGGGCGTGAAGTTCGTGGCCAAGGGCCAGGACAACCCGGTTCTGGTGTCGGTGTCTGCCGTTTCCGACGAAGCCGAGGCCGATGCCGCAGCAGCCGCTGCAGCAGCCGCACCGGTGGACCCGAAAGCCGCTAAAGCCGCCGCCGCCAAGGAAGCCAAAGCCGGCGCCAAGGCCGACGCTGCCAAGCCTGCCGCCAAGAAGTAATTCACTTCCCACGCAGGCCTGAAAAGGCTCACGGCCCTTGTCCTCTCGCAGGACAAGGGCCATTTTTCTTGGTTGAACCTGTCTTGAAGCCGAACGCCGGCTTGCAAAGACACAAGGCCACGCGCCCCTAGAATTGGGCGGATGGAAATCTCCAAATGATCAAATTGTTTGTCGGGCTGGGCAACCCAGGGCCTGAATACGAGGCCACCCGCCACAACGCCGGTTTCTGGTTCATCGACGCCCTCTCGCAAGAGCTCAAAGCCCCGCTCAGCCTGGACAAGAGTTACCACGGCCAAGTGGCGCGCATCACGGTCAACGGCCAGAACGTCTGGCTGCTCAAGCCGCTGACTTTCATGAATGTCTCCGGCAAATCGGTGGCGGCACTAGCCCGCTTCTTCAAGGTCGCACCTGAAGAAGTGCTGGTGGCGCACGACGAAATGGATATCGCGCCCGGCCAGGTCAAGCTCAAGTTCAGCGGCAGCCATGCCGGCCACAACGGCCTTCGCGACATCCATGCGCAACTGGGTACAGCCGACTACTGGCGCCTGCGCATCGGCGTGGGCCACCCAGGCGTCAAGGCCGAGGTGGTCAACTGGGTGTTGAAAAAGCCATCGCAAGAACACCGCGTGGCGATTGAAGACTGCATTACGCGCTGCATCAAGGCCGTGCCGGAACTGCTCAAGGGCGAGATGGAAAAGGCGACGATGATGATCCACACCAGTACGCCACCGCGGCCTAAGCCACCACGCAAGATCGATACGGAAGACTGAGTTCAGGGGGCATTTTGCTATCTTTTTGATAGCTTAAAGCCAAGGTAGCGCCTGGGCAAGTTGGCAATTTTGTTATAAATTACCGCGCCGTGACCACCGGAATGACCGTCTGCAGGCGCTGGTACTTTTCCCACAAGGTTTCCCGCGTCTCAATGTGCTGCGGGTTCAGCGGAATGCAGGCCACCGGGCAGACCTGCACACACTGCGGCTCGTCGAAATGGCCGACGCACTCGGTGCATTTGTGCGGATCGATTTCGTAGATTTCCTTGCCCAGGTAAATTGCCTGGTTGGGGCATTCGGGCTCGCAGACGTCGCAGTTGATGCACTCGTCGGTGATCATCAGGGCCATGTCAGCCCCCCTTACCTGTTGTGTCTGCTTTGTGCGCCGACGCCAGCGCAGACGCCACCGCCGGGCTCACCATCTGACCAACATCGCCACCCAGCTTGCTGATCTCACGCACCAGCGTGCTGCTGATGCACTGCAGCGGCGCATCGGGCAGCAAAAACACGGTTTCGACCTCCGGGCGCAGCTTGCGATTCATCGCCGCCATTTGCGCTTCGTAGTCAAAGTCGGTGATGTTGCGGATGCCGCGCACTACGGCCGAGGCCTTTTGCGCGGCGCAAAAATCCATGATCAGGCCATCAAAAGGCAGCACCTTGACACCAGCAATCCCCTGCGTCGCGGCCTGCACCTGCGCCACACGCTCGTCCAGCGTGAACAAGGTCTTCTTGTGATGAGCAACGGCCACCGCGACGACGACCTGGTCAAAAAGCCCCGCCGCGCGGCGCACCACGTCGTCATGGCCCAGCGTGAACGGGTCAAACGTGCCGGAATAAACAGCGATGCGCGGTGTGGCCATGGGGGAATTATGCCCGCCCGCCCTTTTCCCCACCCCGGGGCACCGCTGTAACCACGAGGCAGGCAAGGCTGCGGCGGCAAGGACGCTTTAGCCGGCCGGCGCGCCCGCCTTGGCCAGCAAATGAAAATGCACGGCCCCCGCCTTGCCGTTGCGATGCACCTGCAGGCCCAGGGGCGCCAGTTCTTCGCCGCTCCAGGGCTTTGGCGCCTCCAGGTAGACCACGCCGGTCGGGCCTATGGCCTGAGCGGCTGCCTTGAGAGCCGATTCGAAGAAGGTCGATTCAAACGGCGGATCCAGCAGCACCAGCTGCAAGCTACCCGCAGGCACGCGTTTAAGGGCGCTCAGTCCGTCGCCCCGCTCAATGCGGCACATTGTGGCCGTGAGTTTGGCCTGCACCGCCTTGAGCTGTAACACCAGTCCAGGGTCCTGCTCGCAAAGCAGCACGTCAATGGCGCCGCGCGATGCGGCCTCAAAGCCCAGCACGCCGGTGCCGGCAAATACGTCCATGCAGCGCCAGCCCGTCAAATCCTGGCCCAGCCAGTTAAAAAGGGTTTCACGTACACGGTCCGGTGTAGGTCTCAGGCCGGGTTTGTCGGCCACGCGGAGCTTGGTTCGCTTCCACAGCCCCCCGATGATGCGGATTTCGTGACTGGGTGTGCCCAGCGGGCGTTTGGGGGCGGAGCTTGGTTTTTTCATCGAACGATAGCTTACCCCGCTTGGAACCGGCAAGCGAGCAAGAGGCGGCCTGGCCGTCAACGCTTGCTGTCGTCACCGCCCTGGCCGCCGCTGAGCGGTGCCAGGTCCGACGCGTAGATCCGGTCACCCAGATCCATCTCTCGGCCTTTTTGCCAGGCGGCCTCGAAGGCTGCGAGTTCGTCGGCCGTGGCGCGCTCATATTTCTGGCGCGGCGTCAGCGAGTCCGGCGCCGTCGCCCCGCCGCCGCTGTGCTGCGCGTCGGACCGGCTCGGTTCGAACCCTGGAATCTGCTCGTTGACCTGCCAGTACACGCCGGCCACCAGGATGCCATAGCGCGCGAGCGCATTTTTGGCGATAGCTGCGGCAACCACGGCCAGTTGCTCCGGCCGGCCTTCGCGGTTATGCAGGAAGTCGGCGCACAAATCGATCAGCACCGAATACTGGTGGCCGCGCTTGTCGTTGCGAACGACCCGGAACTTGTAGCTCGCTGACAGCACACCGTGGGCCTGCATGGTGACCTTGATGGCCTCGTACAACATCTCGCGCCGGAAAGACATGCGCTCGTCGAGATTCATCTTGACAGGCGCAGTCTCCGGCCCCGCCGGTGAAGAGTGCGGATGGCTTTTGCTGCCGAAAAGACTTTTGAATACGGACATGCGCATCCCGTTGCGAGCCGCCTCACGGGACTATCAACAAACGTATGAGTGGTGCGGCGGAACCGTTATTTAAAACGAATTACAAGAAAGTGCAACAAAACCGCGACATCTTTTACGAAAAATTATGATCTTGCCGTCAAAACGCCGCCAGCGTCATCCGAAATTACATCAAAAGGATTCAAAAGTCAGGGTGATCCCAGCACCACGGTGACCATTTTGTCGGGCTGCAGCTTGCGCGCAAAGGCGGCCTTGATGTCAGCCACCGTCACCTTGTCGACCTGTTGCGTCCAGGTGTCCAGGTAGTCCAGCGGCAAACGGTTCCAGGCGATGCCGGAAATGTTGTCGAGCAGCTTGCGGTTGCTGTCGATGCGCAGCGCGAAGCCGCCGATGAGGTTGTCCTTGGCGGCCTTCAGCTCCGCTTCGGTCGGCCCGTTGGCTACAAACTCTTTCAACACGTCGCGCACCAGCGCCACTGCCTGGACCGCCTGGTCGGGCCGCGTCTGCAGGCCCACAGTGAAAGCGCCGGCGTGCAGCCCCGGCGAGAAATAACTCGAAACGCCGTAAGTCAGCCCCCGCTTTTCACGCACTTCCAGCGTCAGGCGAGAGACAAAACCGCCGCCGCCCAAAATGTAGTTGCCCACCGTCAGCGCAAAGTAGTCCGGGTCGGCGCGCTTGTAGCCGGGCTGGCCGATCAGCACATGCGCCTGCGCCGAATCAAACGGAATGCGTTTTTCATCCGCCTGCGCCAGCGGCGCGACTTCGGGCACCTCGAGCAGCGGCGGCAGGCTGTCGCAGGGCACCTGCGGCAGGCGCGCCAGCAGCCGCGTGGCGATCACATCTGCCTGCGCGCGCGTGACGGCGCCCACCATGCTGATGCGCGCGCGGCAGGCCACCACGCTGTTGGCGTGGAGCTTGCGCATGTCGTCTACGCCGATGCGCGAAAGCGTTTCCTCGGTCACCTGATACCCGTAGGGGTGCGTGCCGTACACCGCCTGCGTATAGGCCCGCCCGATGATGCTGCCGGGGCGTGTGTAGGACTCCTTGATCGAGGCCTGAAGACGCTGGCGTTCGCGCTGCCAGACGGCGTCAGGAAACGCCGGCTCGGCCAGCTCGCGTGCGGCCAACGCGACGGCCTTGTCCAGCAGGTCGGGCTCAGTGAGCGACCGCAGCGAAAACCCCATGCGGTCGGACGTGGCGCCGGCGCCGAACTGCGCGCCCAGGTCGGCCCAGGCTTCACTGAGGGCATTCTCGTCAAGGGCGGGCGCGCCATTTCTGGCCTGCAAGCCTTTTTCCATCATGCCCGTCATGGCACCGGCCAGGCCCGCTTGCGCTGCCGGGTCGCGCCGCGTGCCGGCGTCGAATTCCATCTGAATATCCACCATGGCAATCGCCGGGCTTTCAACCAGGTAGACCTGCGCACCACTGGGCTGCGTCCACTGCTGGATCGGTATCGCCGCCAGCGCCCCGGCCTGAAAAATTAAGCAAAAAATGCCTGTAGCCCATATGGATATTGAACTACGTGCTCTGTTTTTAATAGCAAATGTCATGGGGAAATTCAATCGTCCGTTTCGGAAAGCGGAAATGAGGGCTCAATGCCGGATGGCGACGGCCGGCTTGCGCGGTTTGCGGTTCGGGTCCACAGCCTGCGGCAGCAGCGTGGCCATGGTCATCTGGTCGTCGCCAAAGTATTTGGCGGCCACCGCCTGCACTTCGGCGGCGCTCACGGTGCGCAGTTGGGCAATCACCCGCTCGCTGCCGTCCAGCGGCAATCCCTGGATCCAGTTCGAACCCAGCTCACGCGCCTGGCTGGCCACCGAGTCGAGCTTGTAGGTTTCGCTGGCCACCCACTGGGTCTTGACGCGGTTGAGTTCGGCTTCGCTCACACCTTCCCGGGCAATCAGGGCCACTTGCCGGCGCAGCGCCTCGGCCACCTGCTGCGTGGTCTTGCCTTCGGCCGGCACGCCATCCAGGATGAAAAGCTGGGGGCCCCGGCCGATCAGCCCACTGGAAGAGCCGGCGCTGTCGGCCACGCGCTCGTTCCCTTGCCCCTGCACCAGCGCACGGTCCAGGCGAGCGCCGCTATAACCGTCAAGCACGGCGGAGAGCACTGCCAGCGCGAGCGCGTCACGGCTGGCCGCAGCCGTTGGTGAGGGCTGCGCGCCCGCTGCCGGCGAAGCTGGCTGCACAAGATCCGCCGGCTCCAGCTTGGGCACCTTGAAGGACATGCCCACATAGGCCTGGCTGGCTGGGGCCTTGTAGTCCAGGCGGCGCATGCCGTCCTGCTCTGGCTCGGCGCGCGGCTTGCGCACGGGCACCGGCCGGGCGGGGATGCCGCCATAGTATTTTTCGGCCAGTTTTTTGACCTGCGCCACCGTCACATCGCCCGCCACCACGACCGCCGCGTTGGCCGGCACATACCAGCGCCGGTAGAACTCACGCAAGTCGTTGGGTGTCATGGCATCCAGGTCGCTCATCCAGCCGACGACGGGACGGCGATAGGGCGAGGCCATAAAGGTCATGGCCGTGGCCTGCTCATACAGCATGGCGCGCGGCGAATCTTCGGTGCGCAGGCGGCGCTCTTCCTTGACCACTTCGATCTCGCGTTTGAACTCCTCGTCGGGCCATTGCATGTTGGCAAAGCGGTCGGCCTCCAGCCGCATCACGTCCTCAAGCTTGCCCGCCGGAATCTGCTGGTGGTAGCCGGTGTTGTCGCGGCCGGTGAAGGCGTTGTCGCGTCCGCCCAGCGCGGCCACCCGCTTGGAAAAATCGCCGGGTTTGACCGTCGGCGTACCCTTGAACATCATGTGCTCCAGCGCGTGGGCCACACCCGAGGTGCCGTCCACCTCGTCCATCGAACCGACCCGCACCCAGAGCATGTGCACCGCGGTGGGAGCCCGGTGGTCGGGTTTGACGATGACCGTCAGGCCGTTGGCCAGCGTGAACTGCTCGACTTCAGGTCTGGGAGCGGGTGCCTGCGCAACCGCGGCTGTGCCCAGGCACAAGGCCAGCAAAGTAGCCGGGGCGCGAAAAAGCCGCGAAAAAGAAAGGAAAAAGGGTACTGGATGCGTCAAAAGGTCTTGCCTGGGGTGTTTCATAGAATAGCTGTGTGGCGCCGGACGTTGGCACTGCAAGTGCAACAGCCCACTAGGATTCACAAGCATACCCAATGTTCAGTTTTTTCAAGAAAAAATCCCCTCCCCCTGCCCTGCCTTCTGCTTCGGAGCCATCTGCGCCGTCTGACGCAACCCCGAAGGCGGCCCCGGAAACGTCCGTGGCCAGCGCCGCGCCGGCATCCGTCGGTGGAGGCTTGATCGGCAGCGCACTCGTCACACCCATTGCCATTCCGGTCCCCGGCGCCACGCCACCCGAGCGCGAGCGCTGGCTCAGCAAGCTGCAGGATGGCCTGCGCAAGACCGGCTCCAGCATCTCGACCGTGTTCACCGGCAGCCGCATCGACGATGCACTGTATGAAGACCTGGAAACCGCGCTGCTGATGGCCGACGCCGGCGCCAAGGCCACCGAACACCTGCTGGCCGACGTCAAACGCCGCGTCAAGGAAGGCGGCATGACGCACCCGGTCGCCGTCAAAAATGCCTTGGTAGATTCAATCGCCCACCTGCTGAAACCGCTGGAGCAAGCCCTGGTAATCGGCCAGTACCAACCCACCGTGATCATGGTGACCGGCGTGAACGGCGCCGGCAAAACCACCTCCATTGGCAAGCTCACGCGCCATCTCGCCAGCGAAGGCGCGTCGGTGCTGCTGGCGGCAGCCGACACTTTTCGCGCGGCGGCGCGCGAGCAGCTCAGTGTCTGGGCTGACCGCAACACCGTCGAGATCGTCAGCCAGGAAGGGGGCGATCCGGCCGCCGTGAGCTTTGACGCGGTCAGCGCCGGCAAGGCGCGCGGCAAAGACGTCGTGCTGGTCGACACGGCCGGCCGACTGCCCACGCAACTGCACCTGATGGAGGAGCTACGCAAGATCAAGCGTGTGGTGCAAAAGGCCGATGCAACGGCTCCCCACGAAGTACTGCTTGTGATCGACGGCAACACCGGCCAGAACGCCCTGGCCCAGGTCAAGGCCTTTGACGACACGCTGCAGCTGACCGGCCTCATCGTGACCAAGCTGGACGGCACGGCCAAGGGCGGCGTGCTCGCGGCCATCGCGCTGTGGGCCCGCGAGCGCGCCCTGGCTTCACCGGCGCTGCGCCCCGTGTCGGTGTATTTCATCGGCGTTGGCGAGCAGCTTGAAGACCTGGAAACCTTCAACGCGCGCGAGTTCGCGCAGGCCCTGCTGGGCTGAAGTTCTTCAGGCGCCGCCGAGCCGCAGCAGCAGCACCGCGGCCACCACAAAGACCACGATAAACGCGGTCTCGGTCACCAGCAGCGCCACCGGCTTCCAGCCCAGCTTGAGCAGGTCCTCGAAGCTGGTCTTGACGCCGGCGGCGGCAATCGCCGTCACCAGCATCCAGCGCGAGGCATCACCGGCCAGTTGAACCAGCGGCGGGCTGATGAGGCCGGCGCTGGCCAGCATCACCAGCACCACAAAAGCCAGCAGGAAGCCCGGCACCAGCGGCACCTCGGTTTCCGGCACCTTCACGGCCGGATGCTTGCGGTACATCACCGCCACCGCGAGCACCACGGGCATCAGCATCATGACGCGGAACAGCTTGACCACCGTCGCCGTGTCGCCGGCCTGCGGGCCCAGCATCATGCCGGCCGCCACCACCTGCGCCACATCGTGGATGGAGCCGCCCAGCACGATGCCGGCCTGCCCCGGCAGCAGGCCTATGGCCTGAAGGCTGAAGGGGTAGACCACCATGGCCAGCGTCGACAGCACCGTGACGCCCACGACGGCCAGCAGGGTGAAGCGCTCGTTCTCCCTGGTCTGGGGCAGCACGGACGACACCGCCAGCGCCGCCGATGCGCCGCAGATGGCCACCGCACTGCCCGAGAGCAGCCCTTCGTCACGCGAGCATTTCAGCCAGCGCGCCAGCAGCAGGCCCAACCCTATTGTGAGCAGCACCGCCAGTACGATCACCGCCGCAGTCCCCAGGCCCAGCCGGGCCACCTGCGAAAACGTGATGCGCGCGCCCAGCAACGCCACACCGACCCTCAGCACCACACGGCCGCAAAAACCTATGCCTTTGGCTGTCTGCGGGTTGCTGTTGAGGAAATGAAAAGCCAGGCCTATCAGCAGCGCATACAGCAGTTGCGGCCCGCCGTAGTGCTCGGACACAAAGGTCGCCGCCAGTGCAATCACCATGCACACCAGAACACCCGGGAAATACGAAGCCAGCTGCAAGCGCCATTTGAGAATCATCGGGACCCAGTCAAATCAGTCAGGAAGAGAGCAGCAAGGAGATGTTTCGCCTTATGGGCACTTGAGCACGCCTTCGAGCAAGGTGGCGCCGGCCGGGCTGCCGGCCACCAGCATGCGGCTTTCCAGCAGCGGCAAACCGTCCATCGCATGCATCACGGCGCCGGCTTCGCGCAGCAGCACCGCGCCGGCCGCCGCGTCCCAAGCGCCCATGCCGCGCTCCCAGAAGGCGTCGGCTCTGCCGGCCGCGACATAGGCCAGCTCCAGCACCATCGCGCCGCTGCGGCGAAGCTGCCCGAACGTTTTCAACACGCGGCCGAATTCGGCGAGGTAGTCGTCCATGAAGGGCGCGCCGGGTTTGGGAAACACCGTGGCGACCAGGCACTGGCCCGGCAAACGCGGCGCGGCGCAGGCGATGCGCTGCCCATTGAGCCATGCACCCAGGCCGTTCGCGGCCGCGAAGATTTCATCGCGCGAAGGATCGACTACCACGCCCAGCACCGGCTCGCGGCCCACGCAGAGCGCGATCGACACCGCGTACTGCGGATAGCCGCGCGCAAAGTTCGCCGTGCCGTCAATCGGGTCAACCAGCCAGGTGGGCGCGTCGGTCAACTCGCCGCCGCCCTCCTCACCGACAAAGCGGCCTTCCGGCAGGAATTGCCGCAGCGCTTCGTGCAAGTGCTCTTCCACTTCGCGGTCAAAGCGTGTGACCCAGTCGCCAGGCGCTTTCTGGCTGACGTCCGCCGGCTGCAGGGCAACCCGCGCCTGCCTGATACGGGCGGCCGCTTCCATGCCGGCAAGACGGGCTCTTTCCAGCAGAAAAACAAGGTCCATGCTCATGCTTTCTTGGACAGCACACTGACGTAGTCATGCGCCTGGGTGTTGATGGTCGACACGCGGTATTCCACCGGCTTGTCGCCAAAGGTCAAGGCCAGCCGGTGCACCTCCATCACGGGAGCGCCCGCCGCCACGCCCAACACGCGGGCCGTGGCCTTGTCGGCCGCCGCAGCGCGTGCGCGCTCCTGGGCGCGCAGCACGGTGATGCCGAAGTCGGTCTGGTAAAGCGCGTAAATCGTGCTGGGCCTTTCGACGAAACGCTTTTCCGTGAGGTTGCGAAAGAGGGCCGCCGAAATCGAGAGCCGGTCATGCATCACCACGCGTCCGCGCAAGGCGAGCCGGTTCTCGACCCTGAACACGGCCTCGCCGGCCTTGATGCGCAGGGCGGATGCTTCGAACTCGGTCGCCCGTTCGCGCGCAAAGGCAATGCAGTCGATCTCGGGATAGTCGCCGCCGCCCGCCGCATCATCGTCGCCGAAGTTCCAGCGCGGCTCCACATGGAAAAACTGGAACAGGAAGCGCGCGTTGGTGTGCGGCGCCACAAAAGTGCCCTTGCCCTGGCGGCGCAGCAGCACATGCTCGTGCACCAGTTCGTCCACCGCATGGCGCAGCGTTCCCACGCTCACTTGCAAAGTCCCGGCGATTTCCGCCTCGCTGGGCAGGGGTTTACCCGGACCGTAGTGCCCCGCTTCAATGAGTTTTTGCAACTCGCGCTTGACCTGGCGGTACAGCGGCAGCGCGTCCCCGCCCGCCAGCGGACGCAAGGGGGTGGATCGGTCTTTTTCGGTCACGGCCGCCATTGAAACACCGATGGCCGGGTCGTACAAGTCATATATATGAGTGAATTGACAAGGCCTTGACCGTCCATAAAACTGGCGGCTCAAATTAATTCAGGCCCTTGACGGAGAACCCATGATTCATTTTGTATTGCATGACGCCAAAGACACCGTGGCCGTTGTGGTGGTGGAAGGTGTGAAGGCGGGAACCGCCATGACCGGCTGGATCATGGACGAGGACCGCATGATCAACGTGCAGGCCCAGCAAGACATCCCCATAGGCCACAAGGTGGCGCTCAAGGACATGGCCGTCGGCGATACGGTGCTGAAGTACGGCATCGACATGGGCAAGGTCGTCGCCAACATCAAGGCCGGCCAGCATGCGCACGTACACAACATCAAAACCAAAAGATGGTAGTTGATGGCTTGCCTGGCTACTGCGCGGGCGGGATGCTGCGTTGCAAATCCTCGCCGGGCACAAGCCCGTCTGCGGTTTGCGCCTTGCCTGCCGCCCGCTCGCCACGCCATCCAAACCATCAGCTCAAAAAACTTTAAAAGGATTCTCCATGTCAGTCATCGATAAAAACACCACATTTCTGGGCTACCGCCGTGAGAACGGCCGCGTCGGCGTGCGCAACCACGTCATCATCCTGCCGCTGGACGACCTGTCCAACGCGGCGGCCGAAGCCGTGGCCCACAACATCAAGGGCAGCATGGCGATCCCGCACCCTTACGGCCGGCTGCAGTTCGGCGCCGACCTGGAACTGCATTTCCGCACGTTGATTGGCGCAGGCTGCAACCCCAACGTTGCCGCCGTCGTGGTGATCGGCATTGAAGACAGCTGGACCAAAAAAGTGGTGGACGGCATCGCGACCACCGGCAAACCCGTGGTGGGTTTTGGCATTGAAGGCCACGGCGACCATGAGACCATCATGAAAGCGTCCAAAGCCGCGCGCGAGTATGTGCAGTGGGCCAGTGAAAAACAGCGCGAGGCCTGCGGTATCTCCGAACTCTGGGTGTCCACCAAATGCGGCGAGTCCGATACCACTTCCGGCTGCGGCGCCAACCCCACTGTCGGCAACGCCTTCGACAAACTACACCCGCTGGGCAACTACCTGTGCTTCGGTGAAACCTCCGAGATCACCGGCGGTGAAAAAATCGTGGCCGACCGCTGTGCCAACGACGCCGTGCGCGACCAGTTCATGTTCATGTTCAACCGCTACCAGGACATGATCAACCGCCACAAGACCAGTGACCTGTCGGACTCGCAGCCGACCAAAGGCAACATCGCCGGCGGGCTGACGACCATTGAGGAAAAAGCCCTGGGCAACATCCAGAAGATCGGCAAGGTCTGCACCGTAGACGGCGTCATCGACAAGGCCGAGAAGCCCACGCACCCCGGCCTGTGGTTCATGGACTCGTCCAGCGCCGCCGCCGAGATGGTGACCTTGTGCGCCGCCTCCGGTTATGCCGTGCACTTCTTCCCCACGGGCCAGGGCAATGTGATCGGCAATGCCATCGTTCCGGTGATCAAGATCTGCTCGAACCCGCGCACCGTGCGGCTGATGAGCGAGCACATCGACGTGGACACCTCCGGATTGCTGCAACGCGAGATCACGCTGGACCAGGCCGGCGACAAGCTGCTGGAGAACATGCTGCGCACCGCCAACGGCCGCCTGACCGCGGCTGAGGCGCTGGGCCACCGCGAGTTCGTGCTGACACGTCTGTTCGAATCAGCCTGAGCGCGCAAGACGCATGGCGCGCATAGTCATCAGCGAATTCATGGACGAGCGCGCCGTGGCGCGGCTTGAAGCGGCGCACGACGTGTTCTACGACCCGAAGCTGGTCGGCGATGCCGCCCGCCTGCACGCCGAGGCGGCCAAGGCGGATGCGCTGGTGGTGCGCAATCTGACGCAGGTGCGCGGCGAGCTGGTGGCCGCGCTCACGCGCTGCAAAGTGGTGGGACGGCTCGGCGTGGGCCTGGACAACATTGATGTGCCGGCCTGCGAAGCCCGCGGCATCAAGGTCATCCCCGCCTCCGGCGCGAATGCACTCAGCGTGGCGGAATACGTCGTTGCCAGCACCATGCTGCTGCTGCGCGGCGCGTTTGCATCCACCGA